>ERZ795056.1697-NODE-1697-length-25584-cov-9.770653_pt1 | contig 25584 bp, 25 predicted proteins | sample MGYA00375140_ERZ795056 | MGnify/ENA primary metagenome ERZ795056 (study PRJEB30185, sample SAMN05720227) | activated sludge metagenome | isolation source: Anaerobic digester | place: USA | collected 2015-03-09 ... | reverse complement strand
CCCTGGCACATCAGCGCCATGATGACGGCGCGGCGAACCAGATCGTCCCGCGAGAGTGCCAAGCCACGCACCACCGGGAACCGGCCCTGGTCAAGAAAGTCGTAATAGTCTTCCAGCGTTTTGGCGTTCTGGCTATAGGTGGCGCCGATGCGGCCAATGGATGACACGCCCAGACCAATCAGGTCGCAGTCGGGCTGGGTACTGTAACCCTGAAAATTGCGATGCAAGCGGCCCTGGCGCTTGGCAACAGCCAGCGCGTCATCTGGAAGCGCAAAGTGGTCCATGCCCACATACACATAGCCCGCAGACATGAAGGCCGCCATGGAGCGTGACAGCATGGAAACTTTGGCTGCCCCACTGGGTAACTCAACGGTGTTGATGCGACGCTGCGGCTTGAAACGCTCAGGCAAATGCGCATAGGCATACAAAGCGATGCGATCCGGGCGTAGCTGGTTTACCTGCACCAGTGTGCGATCGAACGATTCGGGGCTTTGCTGGGGCAAGCCGTAAATCAGGTCGACGTTGATGGACTCAAAGCCACGTGCACGTGCAGCTTCGACCAGCTTAAAAACCTGTTCGGCGGGTTGCACCCGATGGACTGCTTTTTGAACGGCAGGGTCAAAATCCTGCACGCCAAAGCTGAGCCGGTTAAAGCCCAGTTCGGCCAGCGTGTCCAGTCTTGAGGCGTCTATCGTACGAGGATCTACCTCTATGGCATATTCGCCACCTGGAGCAAAAACAAAGTTGCGGTGCAACATGCCCATGAGTTCACGCAACTCGTCGTCACTCAAAAATGTGGGGCTGCCACCGCCAAAGTGCAACTGGCTGATGGTCTGGCCCATGCCGATACGGGCGGTGTGTAGATCCACCTCGCGGCTGAGATAACGCAAGTAGGGGGTCGCGCGGTCGTGATGTTTGGTGATGATCTTGTTGCAGGCGCAGTAATAACACAGCGACTCGCAAAAGGGGATGTGCACATAAAGGGACAGCGGCAGCGTCATGGCGGCGGCCCCGCTGCGGCGCTGCGTCAGTGCCTGGGTGTAGTCGTCCGCTGTAAATGCCTCAACAAACCGGTCGGCTGTGGGATATGACGTGTAACGCGGGCCAGCGACGTCATAGCGTCGTAGCAAATCACTCGAAATGGGGGCGGCAACAGCGCTCATGAACTCTCCAAGGCAGACGCTGTGACTTTGCCGTAATTCCCCAGTCAGGTTTTTGATCTGTATCAAAACACAATCGAAGCGCGTAAAATCAGACTCAGGCCTGAACCAAGGAGTCCTATGCTGGAACGAGAACCAAAATCACACCCTGGCGCCGACGCCCTTGCGGCAATACCGGTCAAGGCTGATTCCAGCATGACTGCGCATTCGATCAAGGTGGCCTGCTCCAATTGCAACCTGCGCGAGTTGTGCATGCCACTGGGTCTGACATCCGAAGAACTCGACCGCATTGAAGATGTGGTTGCCAGCCGCCGCAAAATCAAACGTGGCAGCCTGCTCTTTCGCAATGGCGAAAAATTCACCAGCCTGTATGCCATTCGCACCGGCTTTTTCAAAACCTGTGTGGCTTCTGAAGACGGCCGCGATCAGGTCACTGGCTTTCAGATGGCAGGTGAGGTGATGGGGCTGGACGGCATCGTTAACGATCATCACACGTGCGACGCCATTGCGCTGGAAGATGCCGAGGTGTGCATCATGCCATTTGACCGTATTGAGGAGCTCTCCAGGGAAATCAATGGCCTGCAGCGCCATGTACACAAGATCATGAGCCGGGAGATTGTGCGGGAAAACGGTGTCATGCTGCTACTTGGCAGCATGCGGGCCGAGGAGCGTCTGGCTGCGTTTTTGCTGAATCTGGTGCAGCGCCTGCATGCGCGGGGATTCTCGCAGTCTGAACTGGTGCTGCGCATGACTCGCGAAGAGATCGGGAGCTATCTGGGGCTGAAGCTGGAAACAGTCAGCCGCACATTTTCGAAGTTTGTGGACGATGGCATCGTGGAAGTCAAGCAGCGCCACGTGCGCATACTGAATACAGATGCCCTCAAAGACATCGTCAACCCAAAAGTGTGCAACTGAGGCTTGAACTAAAGTTCCAGCAGAACCTTAGCAAGAGCCTTGCTTGGGACAACCATCAGGGCGGGCATCTTCAGGCAAGGGGCAGCGGTTGACTTCAAACGGCGACATGGACAGCAACGTGGTCAAGCCACCACTAATCGACGTAATTAGCCAGAAAACGAAGAACGATAGCGTGTAAACGCCTTGACGGGATATTTCCAGCGGGTGACCAAACCAGCTCAGATCCTGGGGGTCAACCATGGCAAAAACCAGCATTTCAATGACCCCTGCCATCAGGAATGCGGGCCAGATAATCCACATCAATCGTTGTTGCAGCATGTTTGCCTCGTTGGGGGTTTCACGCTCCGGATTTTTCGGGGCAGTATCAGGGCTTCACAGGGACGGGCTTGACACCCGTTGCGGCATGGTTGCGGCCTTGCATGGCCGGCGCCAGACTGGCCGGGTTGTCAGCCAGCGTCTTGTTGATTTCCACACCCTTGCGGTAATAGTCTTCATCCATCACCGGGTCTTTTCCGACCACCGCCAGGTACAGGGTGATAAAACTGGCGACCACCACAATGGCTGGGCCCGCAACCACCATCCAGACGTGCGGGAAACGCCACCAAGGTTGCGGGGTAGTATTTGAGACTTGCGACATGATCAAATCCTTAACGGGGGACAATGAATACAGATTTTTCGGACACTTTATCCGGCGAATCAATTGCGGCGATATCAAAGTAAATGGTGTGCGAACCAGACTTGGCTGCCTCGTATGGAGCTTGCACCCGCACGGCCACCCAACGGGCCTGCGTGGACTCAACACTAACCACATGTTCATCAGCCACCACCTCCAGACCAGGAAGACCTTGAGCAGTGATGCGAAAACGTTGCGTCGACTCAGTGGCATTCATGATCTGAAGGCGATAAACGTTTTCTATTTTCCCACCGGCAGCTATGCGTGCCAGTGATCCACGATCACGCACCACATCGACCTTGAATGGTGTGCGCAACGCCAGGCTCACCAACATGGCCGTCACGACGGCGCCCAGGATGGCCGAGTAAACCAGCACCCGTGGACGCAAAATGTGGCGGAGCGTTTGCGATTGAGTCCAATGCTGACTTATCGCGTTTTGGGTCGAATACTTCACCAGCCCGCGGGCATAACCCATCTTGTCCATAACCGTATCGCACACGTCAGCACAGGCGCCACAACCAATGCACTCGTATTGCAGCCCCTTACGAATATCAATGCCCGTAGGACACACCTGCACGCACAGACTGCAGTCCACACAGGCTCCCAGATTCAGCGAAAGAGGATCAGCCTTTCTGGATCGCGCGCCACGAGGTTCACCCCGTTCTGTGTCATAAGTAACGATAAGCGTATCTTTGTCGAACATTGCGCTTTGAAATCGTGCATAGGGACACATGTGCTTGCACACCTGCTCGCGCATGAAACCCGCGTTACCATATGTTGCAAAACCGTAGAAGATCGTCCAGAAGGTTTCCCATGAACTCATGTTCATCTGGACAAATTCAAGCCCCAATTCATGAATGGGCGTGAAGTACCCAACAAAAGTGAAACCAGTCCACAAGGCAACGGCTAACCACAGAAAGTGTTTTAGCGTCTTACGACCTAATTTGTCAACGCTCCATGGACCCGCATCACGGCGCATTCGGGCAGAACGGTCGCCCTCTGTTTTCTTTTCAAGCCACAGGAATATTTCGGTATAGACCGTCTGCGGACAGGCGTAACCACACCATAAACGCCCGGCCACCGCGGTAAACAGGAACAGCGACAAGGCAGATATAACCAGAATACCGGTGAGGTAGATAAAATCTTGCGGGTACAGAACCAAACCAAAAATGTAGAAACGCCTCGCACCCAAGTCGAACAATACGGCCTGGCGTTGGCCCCACTCCAGCCAGGGCAATCCATAAAATACCAATTGAGTGAGAAACACCATTCCCCAGCGCCACTGGGAAAAGATCCCAGAAACGCTGCGCGGATATATCTTTTTATGGGCCTCATAAAGCGAGACCATCTCTGCATCAGCACCCGGAGGAGGCTCTATGGGCCCCTTATCCGGTGATTCTGCAATAGGAATGATCTTGCGTGATTGTGTTTCTGACGAAGCCAAAGGAAAGCTGCTCTTGTTAGTGGTCTTTCGCGCGGTGCTTACTTGGGCTGGGCGTTATTTGACAAGCCCCAGACATAAGACGAAAGTACCTGAATCTGTGCTTCTGTGAGTTTGCCGGCCTGCGCTGGCATCTGGTTGATCTTGCCATTATTAACCATGGCAATGACCGCGTTTTCACCATAGCCATGCAGCCAGACGTCGTCGGTCAGATTGGGTGCGCCCAGCGCCTGATTGCCCTTGCCATCCATACCGTGACAAGCGGCACAAACAACAAACTTGGACTTACCCAAAGCCGCCTTGACGGAATCATGCGGGCTATTGGAAAGGCTCAGCACATAGTTCGCCACATTTTTGACGTCATCCGCTGTTCCAACTGCAGCTGCCATGGGGGGCATATTGCCGATACGTCCGGCAGTAAGTGTTTCCGAGATCTTTTCAGTTGCACCACCATGCAGCCAGTCTGCGTCGGTGAGGTTGGGAAAGCCCTTGCTGCCACGTGCATCTGAGCCGTGGCACTGCGAACAGTTGTTCATGAACAGGCGCTCACCAACAGCTTTGGCTTGAGGGTCGCGAGACATATCTTCCGGCTTCATGGCAGTGAACTTTGCATACAGGGGGGCTACCTCTGCATTGCCCTTAGCCACTTCAGCTTCATGCTGACCGATTGATGTCCATCCCAACTTGCCCGCAAAGTTACCCAAGCCAGGATACATGGCCAGATAGGCCGCTGCAAATACGATCGTGATGACGAAAAGCCACACCCACCAACGCGGGAGCGGGTTATTCATCTCACGCAAATCCCCGTCCCATACATGGCCAGTGGTATTGTCACTCGATGTCATGGCCTTGGCTTTGCCACTGAACCAGAGCAAAAGCGCACAAGCCAAGATGCTGACCACCGTGATGGCAGACACGTAAATCGCCCAGAAGTTACTTGTAAAGTCACTCATTTTTATTCCTTATTCGGTGAATCAGTCCTGCTCGAAAGGCAGGTTGGCGGCTTCAGAAAAGTCTGCAGATCGCCGCTTGGACCAAGCCCACCAAACGATGCCGATGAAGGTCACAAAACTGATCAATGTCACCAATGACCTAAGCGTATTGATTTCCACTTTCTTCTCCTTCGCGCTTATTTGAGCGCGAGGCCCAGAACCTGCAGGTACGCGATAGTCGCTTCCAGCTCAGTTTTGCCTTTTAGCTCTTCCGTCGATTTGGCGATCTGCTCATCGGAATAGGGCACGCCCACTGTGCGCAATGCTTTCATATGGGCCGGCATGGAAGCAGCGTCAACCGCGTTCTTTTCCAGCCAGGGGTACGCAGGCATATTGGACTCAGGAACCACATCACGCGGATTGACCAAATGAATGCGATGCCATTCATCACTGTATTTGCCCCCTACCCGGGCCAGATCAGGACCTGTGCGCTTGCTGCCCCACTGGAAAGGGTGGTCATATACTGACTCCCCGGCCACCGAATAGTGGCCGTAGCGCAGCGTCTCCGCCCGGAATGGCCGGATCATTTGCGAGTGGCAGTTGTAGCACCCCTCCCGAATATATACATCCCGACCGGCCAGTTGCAGCGCAGTGTAGGGCTGGATACCTTTGATAGGCTCGGTTGTTGATTTCTGGAAGAAGAGCGGGACGATTTCTACCAGACCGCCCACCAGCAATACCAGAAGGATCAGGACAATCATCAGGAAATTGTTGGTTTCAATCATCTCGTGAGAGATGCCGGATTTTGAATTGTTATTTGCCATGGTGTTCTTTCTCAAGCGTGCGCAACAGCAGAGGGGATGTTGACGCTAACAGCGCGACCAGCCGTTGCCGTTTTCAGTGTGTTCCAGAGCATGATCAGCATGCCACTCAGATACAACAGACCGCCCAGCAAACGCAACACATAGAACGGATAGGTAGCCTTGACCGATTCAACGAACGTGTAGGTCAAGGTACCGTCAGCATTGACGGCGCGCCACATCAGGCCCTGCATCACTCCGGCAATCCACATCGCGGCGATATAGATCACAATACCGATGGTCGCTATCCAGAAATGCACCTCAATCGCTTTGACGCTGAACATCTGTTTCTGACCAAACAAGCGGGGAATCAGGTAGTACATGGAACCCATGGTTACCAAACCCACCCAGCCCAGAGCACCAGAATGCACGTGGCCCACGGTCCAGTCGGTGTAATGACTCAAGGCATTAACGGTCTTGATGGACATCATTGGGCCTTCGAAGGTGGACATGCCGTAGAAGGACAGGGACACGATCAGGAAGCGCAGGATGGGGTCATCGCGCAACTTGTGCCATGCGCCAGACAAAGTCATGATGCCGTTGATCATGCCGCCCCAGCTGGGAGCCAACAAAATCAGGGAGAACACCATGCCGACGGACTGGGTCCAGTCAGGCAAAGCGGTGTAGTGCAGGTGGTGAGGACCCGCCCACATGTAAGTGAAGATCAGCGCCCAGAAGTGAACGATAGACAGGCGGTAGCTGTAGACGGGGCGGCCCGCTTGTTTGGGAATGAAGTAATACATCATGCCCAGGAAGCCCGCAGTCAGGAAAAAACCTACTGCGTTGTGCCCGTACCACCACTGAACCATGGCATCCTGCACACCAGCGTACGCAGAATAAGACTTGAAGAGTCCAGCGGGTATTGCCGCGCTATTGACCAAGTGAAGGATCGCCACAGCAAGAATAAACGCGCCGAAGAACCAATTGGCCACATAAATATGCTTCACCTTGCGCGTTCCAACCGTGCCAAAAAACACAATTGCAAAAGACACCCAGACCAAGGTGATCAGGATGTCAATGGGCCACTCCAATTCAGCGTACTCCTTGCCTTGGGTAAAACCCAGAGGCAGCGAAATGGCCGCCGCCAAAATAACCAGTTGCCAGCCCCAAAAAGTGAATGACGCCAGCTTGTCGCCAAACAGACGAACCTGGCAAGTGCGTTGCACCACGTAATAGGCCGAAGCAAACAGGCCGCAACCACCAAACGCAAAGATCACCGCGTTGGTGTGCAATGGCCGCAATCGGCCATAACTCAGCCAGGGGATGCCAAAGTTCAACTCCGGCCAAGTCAGCTGGGCAGCGATGATCACGCCAACTAGCATGCCCACTACACCCCAGACCACCGTCATGATGGCGAACTGGCGCACAACGGTATCGTTATACACAGTCGCCTGCTGGTTTGAAAATGCCATTTTTTTACCTCTTCTTCGTTTACTTCGGGCCAAGTGTCTTTCGGGGTAGGGGTCACCGGGTTGACGCAAATCAAACGCGGGCCAGAATTCTTAAGAATCCTTCAGAATTCGCTCTCCCTCGCCCTCAATATCCTCAAACTGCCCCCTGTCAATGGCCCACCACAGCCCACCCAGTATGAAAAAGACGAGCACAACGGACAGGGGAATCAATAAATACAGGATGTCCATCAAATCTCCTTAAACGCCCCAAGGGCAGTGTTTGGCAGGCTGCGGGCAAGCCGCAATGCATTGAGCACGACCAGCAGGGAACTGCCTGCCATACCCAAACCTGCCAGCCATGCAGGCAAATAGCCCAGTACTGCCAGGGGAATACAGGCAGCGTTGTAAATCAGCGCCCACCACAGGTTTTGGCGAACAACCGCTAATGTCTGCCGGGCCAATTTCAGAGTCTGAACAACGCTCATAAGGTTGTCACCCAGAATCACGAAGTCAGCCTGTGCTTGTGCCAGCGGCACGGCTTGACCAAATGCAAATGACACGTTCGCACCAGCCAGCACGGGGCCATCATTCAGTCCGTCCCCCACCATGGCCACCCGATGACCAGTCGCCTGCAAGTCACGCAGGAATGCAAGTTTGTCGCCTGGAGAACAGGCGCCTTTTGCTTTGGCAATGCCCGCCAACGCAGCCACCCGGGCAACCGACTCAGGATTGTCTCCGGAAAGCATGTGCACGGAAATCCCTTCTTCTTCCAGCTGCTTAACCGCCGTATGAACCACGGGGCGGAGATCCTCCGCGAGCTCAAAAGTAGCCAACCAGCCGTTCGAGTCACTCAAATATGCTTTCAACCCTAACGTGTCAGCGGGCTGAACGTCGCAATAACTGGCGGATCCCAATCTCATGGAAGTTGGTAGGCTGTTCACGCCGGAACGTTTGTCAACAACATTGCCGGCCACCCCCTGTCCGGCTGATTCACTGACGGCGTCACATGTCCAGTGCGGAGCTTTTGCAACAACCGCCGCACGTTCCTTTGCAGCATGGTTGAGCGCCCGCGAGACCGGGTGGAGAGAGTGAACCGCCAGAGCAGCGGCCATACAGAGCGCGCCTTCAGGTGAAACTCCGCTACGTACTTCTACTGAGCCCAAAACCATCGCGTCGCGAGTCAGAGTGCCTGTCTTGTCAAACACAACTGTGTCAACCAAGGCCAGACTTTCAAGCGCCTGCAACCTGCGCACAAGTACACCACTACGGGCGAGTGATCCAGCTGAGGCCAGCATGGCTGCGGGAGTGGCCAGAGACAAAGCGCAGGGACACGTCACAACTAGTACAGCAACTGCAACCATCAGCGCGTGGCCTGGGTCGTGGCTCCACCACCATGCGCATGCCGCAGCAGCGGCTAGAAGGACTACCAGCAAAAAGGGTTTCGCCAGGCGGTCAGCAATTTGTGCGCCTTGCGGTTTGGTCGCGGAGGCACTTTCCATGAGCGCCACGATCTGGGCAAACCGGGTATCTGAACCGACACGCTGCACTCGAACCTGAACTGTAGCGCTGAGATTATGACTTCCGGCAACGACCAGTGATCCGATGTTGCGCTCAACCGGACGTGACTCCCCGGTTAACAACGCCTCATCAACCTGTGTGGAGCCTTGCTCAATCACACCATCCGCGGCAAAAGCCTCACCTGGAAACACCCTGACCAGATCACCGACCATCAAACGGCGCACAGCGATACGCTCAAATTCACCTTGGGACTGCATGCGATCCACACTGTCGGGCAGACGGTTCATCAACGCTTCCAGAGCACCGGCAGTGCGATCCCGCAGCCGAAGCTCCAGCCAGCGCCCCGTAAGCAGGAAAAAGACAAACATTGTCAGCGAGTCAAAATAAACCTCCTTGCCGAATGCGCCTTCGGGCTGGAATGTGCCCACAGTGCTGACCGTAAACGTGATAGCCATGCCCAGAGCAACCGGCAGATCCATACTGATACGAGCCTGCACGACGTCACGCAAGGCATTCTTGAAGAAAGGCCCACAGGAAAACAGGATTACAGGCAAGGTAAGCACCCAGGATGCCCAGCGCAGCAATTGCTCCATTTCACCGGTCAGGTCACCGGGTTGGGCGATGTAGGCAGGCCACGCATACATCATCACCTGCATCATGCACAGACCAGCGACCAGCCAGCGCCACAAGGCTTTTCGGGTCTCGATCTTGCGACGTTCGGCAGCAAACATGTCATTGGCTGGTACCGCACGGTAGCCGCTGTCAAGTACTGCCTGCATCCATCGGGACGGTCTCACAGTTGAAGACGACCACACCACACGTGCCCTGTGGCTGCCGGCACTGACCTGGGCACTGACAACACCCGGCACACGGCTCAGGGCGTCTTCAACCGTCATTGAACAGGCTGCGCAATGCATGCCTTCGATCACGACACTGGACTCCCACAACGCCGGGTCAGGCCCGCAGACGCGGCTGAACGCGCTCCACTCATGCGGATCGTCCAGCAATTGCAAGGCTTCGTGATGACGTGGCGCGGCTACAGATGGCCCCGAGGAATGACCCACAGGCGCAAACTTTTCCGGCAATACAAAGGCGTCGGAGGGCATGGTCCTGAAGTGTGCCGGACTGGATCACCAAAACGCTTGATGCATATCAAAGCGTGACCATATCCGGGGTGTAAGCTGTACCATATTACCTTTAAGGAGTGACTATGTACAAGCGTATTCTGGTGGCGACCGATGGCTCCAGCCTGTCCAAGAAAGCTGTCAACAGCGCCATTTCAATGGCTGCGCTGTGCGGAGCTGAGCTGGTTGCCTTGAAAGTGGTGCCACGATATCCACAAAGTTACTTCGAAGGCGGGCTTGCCTTGCCAGTCAGTGAAATCAGTCGGGTAGAGAAACAATGGGCTGCTGATGGACAGACCATTGTCGACGCAGTCAAGAAGACGGCGGAGGGGAAGGGAGTGACCGTCAAGGCGATCACGGTGAAGTCAGATCTGGTATCGGATGCAGTCGTTTCTGCCGCAAAAAAGTACAAATGCGACCTGATCGTGATGGCCTCCCATGGCCGAAAAGGCATCAAACGCCTGTTGCTCGGCAGCGAAACACAGCATGTACTGACCCATTCGCCGGTACCAGTACTGGTGCTCAAGTAGTCTTCAGGTCAAATAAGCCAAAGAGCGTGGTTTCAACCCAGTTGAAACCAAGCTGATTTCGTCTGTGTGTAAGACAGCAGGCTCATCATGTGCTTGTCGCGTGAGTTGCCTGATTGCTTGTAGCCACCAAAAGGCTGCGTCATGTCACCGTCACCGAAACAGTTGACCCACACCACGCCAGCTTCCAGCGCACCGACAAATCGATGTGCCTTTTTCAGATCGCTGGTCCAAACGGATGCGGCCAGTCCATAGTCCGAGTCATTAGCCAGCGCTATCGCCTGCTCTTCGCTATCAAAAGCTGTTACCACAGCCACCGGACCAAAAATCTCTTCCCGCGTGATACTCATCTGGCTGGTAGCCCCAGTAAACAATGCGGGCTCCACGTAAGCACCTGATGCGCCCGGACCCTGACTGCCTCCCCCCATCACCAATTGCGCTCCCTCACTCTGACCACGGACAATGCGGGTCAGTACGCTTCGCTGGTGCGCGTGGCTGACCAGAGGTCCCAGTGTGGTTCGAGGATCCAGCGGATCGCCGGGACGATAGGCCGCGGTGGCGCGGACAATGAAACGTTTGACAAACTCGTCATGAATATCACGCTGCACCAACAGGCGCGAACCAGCATTGCAAACTTGTCCTGCATTGTCAAAAATACCGCCTACGGCCCGATCCACAGCTGCATCGAGGTCATACAGGTCGGACAGAAAAACCTGTGGGCTTTTGCCGCCGGTTTCCAGCGCCACACGCTTCATATTGGACTGTCCGGCGTAACCCATCAGCAGCTTGCCAACCGCCGTCGACCCCGTAAACGAGACCTTGATGACATCCGGATGCAAGGCCAGCGCCCTGCCGGCCTCCGGGCCAAAGCCGTTTACCAGATTGAATACGCCTGGGGGACCACCGGCCTGCATAAAGATTTCTACCAACCGGGTACATGACAGCGGCGCCTGTTCTGCAGGCTTGAGCACCACGCAATTGCCCGCAGCCAGAATCGGTGCGATCTTCCATACAGCCATCAGCATCGGATAGTTCCATGGCGTTATTGCACCCATCACGCCCATTGGTTCGTGCAGGATCATGTGCAGAGCCGATGGATCGGTATGCGTCACAGCACCTTCCATTTTGTCGATGCATTCCGCGAAATACCGTATGGTTTTCAGTACCTCCGGGATGTCTATATTGAGCACGTCACTGATGGGCTTGCCCATGTCCAGCGTTTCCAGCACAGCCAGCTCGTCGCGGTGAAGCTGAACCAGATCTGCAAAACGCAGCAACACATCCATTCGGGCGCGAGGTGCCAGCCCTCGCCAGCGGCGGTCTTTCCAGGCGGCTTGTGCATTGGCAACAGCGGTGTCGATATCCGCAACGCCACCGAGCGCCATTTGTACAATAACCTGCCCGTTGGCCGGATTCACGCAATCAAACACTCTGCCGTCGTTGGCGGCAACGTAACGTCCGTCAATAAACAACCCTGTATTGATCGACACACGGGCAGCCAGAGCTGCCCAACCATCGCGTGTTGTCGGCGATGCTGAAGCCACTGGATGGGTCACGATTTCTCCTGAGTGCCCGAGGGGCGCGGTGCCCCCTCTTCTGCCAGCAATTCGGCTGGATAGCCGGGTGCGCGCAGTTCCAGACCGCAAGCGGCTTCGATCATTCGGGCCACCTCGGGAGATTGCGCATTGCCACCATACAGCCCGCGCGCGCGCATGAAAATCTGTTGGGTCATACTGCCCAGCTCCAGCGGCACGCCAATTTTTTCAGCTATGTTATTTACCAGCCCCAGATCCTTGCACGCAAGATCCATCGTGAATTTCACGTTGTAGCTGCCGCTGAGGATGAGCTTTGACTCGGTTTCATGCACAAAACTGTTGCCCGAGCTGGCCCTGATTGCGCGGTAGGTCGCATCAGGATCCACCCCGTATTTGGCTGGAACCATCATCGCTTCGGCAGCCGCCACCAGATGAATGAAGGCCAGCATATTGGTCACCACCTTCACGACTGAAGCGTTCCCCAATTTGCCCATATAAATGATCTGCCCACCCATAGCCTGGAGCAAGGGCTCAACCCGTTTGTAGACATCTTCCGCGCCACCCACCAGCACAGTGATTTCACCCGAATTGGCTAGATGAACGCCACCGGTTACCGGGCATTCCAGCACATTGATGCCGCGCAAGGTGGCCTCACTTTGCAGACGCTTAAGGTCTTCAAAATCCGTGGTGCTCATCTCAATCCAGACACCACCGGGCGTCAGACTCTCAAACACACCTCCCGGACCTTCGACGACTTTGCGTGACACCGCTGGTGAAGGTAGAGCGGTGATCACCACATCCGCGCCGCGGCAGACGCCGGCTACATCATCTGACCAGTCTGCTCCTGCCGCTAGCAAAGTTTGCGCGGATTCCTGGTTTAGGTCCGTAACCGTCACGGCAAATCCAGCCCTGACCAAACTGCTGCACAGGCCCTGGCCAAGTGCTCCGAGCCCGATAAATCCGATTTTCAAACGATCATTGGCCATGCTGTGTAGTTCTCTTGACGATTGGAGACCAGTCTAGGTGCAAAAATCTTCAACTCAAGGGTCACAATTTGACGAATTGATCAGGTAGCACCCGCGCTTCTCAGTCGTTCTTGTATTGAGCACGCAACACGTTTTTCTGAACCTTGCCCATGGTGTTGCGCGGCAACTCATCAACGACAACGCAGCGCTTGGGGATTTTGAAATTCGCCAGTTTGGCTTTGAGGCTGACAATGATGTCCGTTGCCTGCAATGTGGCACCCGGTTTGGCCACCACCACCGCCACACCGACCTCGCCGAAATCCGGGTGGGGCACACCCACCAGAGCGCTTTCCAACACACCGGGCATGTCGTTGATGTACCCTTCGATCTCGGCGGGGTAGACGTTGTAGCCGCCGCTGATGATCAGGTCTTTGCTGCGACCCACGATAGTTACGTAGCCACGCGAATCCACTTTACCCACATCGCCGGTCTTAAAGTAGCCATCTGAGGTGAATTCTTCTGCCGTCTTCTCAGGCATGCGCCAGTAACCCTTGAAAATGTTGGGGCCCTTCACCTGGATGCCGCCAATCTCGCCCACCGGCAACTCCTTGCCCTCATCATCCTGCACCCGCAGGCTCACACCTGGCAGCGGGAAACCCACCGTGCCACCACGACGCTCGGACTGGTGGTTGTAGCGAGGATCGGCCAGATAGGGGTTCGACGTGAGCATGGCGGTCTCACTCATGCCGTAACGCTCCAGAATGGTGTGGCCCGTGCGTGCCTGCCAGGCGGTGAAGGTCTCGATCAGCAGCGGTGCCGAGCCTGCCACAAACAGCCGCATGTTGCGAACCGCATCTTTGGTCAAACCGGCCTCATTGAGTAACCGCGTGTACAGCGTCGGAACGCCCATGAACACGGTGGCCTGAGGCATCTTTCGCAACACCAGTTTGGGATCAAATTTACCCAGCCATATCATTTTGCTGCCGTTGATCAGTGCGCCATGAAGTGCCACAAACAGGCCGTGCACGTGAAAGATGGGTAGCGCGTGAATCAGCACATCACCCGGTTTCCAGCCCCAATAGTCCTTGAGCACCAACGCATTGCTCAGCATGTTGCCGTGTGTCAGCATGGCGCCCTTGCTGCGGCCCGTGGTCCCACTGGTGTACAGGATGGCAGCCAGGTCGTCTGGTGTCCGGGCGACCGGCGTATGCTGATCGCTGCAATGCGCCGCTCGATCCAGCAATGAACCGGTGCGGTCGTCACTCAGCGTGAACACATTTTGTGTGCCCGCCTTGAACGCGATCTTGCTCACCCATCCAAAGTTTTTGGGACTGCACACCACCACGGCAGGCTCGGCGTTACCAATGAAGTATTCGATTTCGGCGCTTTGGTAGGCGGTGTTCAGTGGCAAAAATACGTAGCCTGCGCGCAGCGTCGCCAGATACAACATGGCGGCTTCGACAGATTTTTCCACCTGCACGGCAATGCGTGCGCCAGCGGGCAGGCCCAACGAGGTGAACAGATTGGCCATCATGGCGGTGGCGCGGTCCAGATCACGCCACGTGTAGCGCAGATCGGTATCGGTCTCCATCGCTACGGCGTCCAGGTCTTTGGGGAACGAGACGCGCAAGGCGGTAAAAAGGTTGTGATCGGATGGCTTCATGGATTTCTCAAAAGACGGGTTTGCGCTTTTCAACAAACGCGGCAATGCCTTCCCGGTGTTCGGGGCTGTCGGCATAACGGTAGGCCTGTTGCGTCATGTTTGCTATTGAATTAATAGCCTGTGACGCATATTCGACGCGGGCTGATTGGTCATTTTGTGCATGAAAACCGCGAATGTACTGCTTGTTCATGCGTGCAGCCGCCGGGGCCAATGCGGCTACGCCGTGTGCGGTGGCCATCGCCTCGGACGCGCACTTTTCGACGGCGACCATACGGCTAAGGAAACCACGGCTAAGCATTTGTGCGGCGTCAAACACTGCCGCCTCCAGCAGCATCTCCCTCACCGTCAGCGCCCCGGCTTCGCGCAGTACCAGCCCGGTTTCTCGCGGCGCCATCGGAAAACCCAGGCGGGCAATGGGTGCGCCAAATCGGGCCACGGTGCTGGCGATTCGGATGTCGCAGCAGCTGGCGATTTCAATGCCCGCGCCCATGCAGTTGCCTTCAATCTGCGCCACGATGGGTACGTCACAGTCCAGCATGGCCTGCAGGCCACCCCAGACGTCATCTTCATGAAATGCGCGCAGACTCTCTTCCTGGAAGCGAAAACCCGCGTACTCCGAGATGTCGCCCCCTGCACAGAAATGGCCCCCTTCTCCCTTGATGACGACGCAGCGCAGGTTAGTGCTGCGTTGCAGGTGCTCAAATCCGGCGCGCAGCTCACGCCACATCCCGCGCGACATGGCGTTGAACTTGCCGGGGTGAGACAGCATGACGGACGCCACACCATCATCACCCTCCTCGAAAACAATGCGGGCAGGCATCAGTCCAGCTTGGCGCCCGAGGTTTTCACCACCGCAGCCCAGCGCTTCACCTCAGCACTGACGAAGCCACCAAACTGCTGCGGCGACAGGGTGCCAAACTCGGCGCCCTGAGCGGCCCAAACGGCTTTGGCTTCATCCGACATACCGGCTTTGTTGATTTCTTCCACGATGCGGGCCTGAATGTCGGTGGGCGTACCTTTGGGTACCCAGATGCCGTACCAGGTGGTCACGGTGTACTCTGGAAAACCCAACTCGGCCGCGCAGGGCACATCCGGAAAAGCCGCGTTGCGCTTGGCGCCCGCCACCATCAGTGCCTTGATACGGCCACCCTTGATATGGCCCGCCGACGAGCCCAGACCGTCAAACATCATTTCCACATCGCCCGCAATCAGGCCTTGCAGTGCAGGGCCAGCGCCGCGATACGGAATGTGTGTGATGAAGGTCTTGCTTTGCTGCTTGAACAGCTCACCCGCCAGATGGTGCGACGTGCCACCCCCGGCCGAGCCGTAATTCAGCTTGCCGGGGTTCTTGCGGACGAACTCCAAAAAGCCCTTGAAGTCGTTGACCGGGATTTTTTTCGGGTTGATCACCAGGACCTGCGGCACGTTGGCCACCAGAGCCAGCGGCACAAAGTCTTTTTCGATGTCGTAGTCCAGCTTGGGATACATCGACGGGGCAATGGCGTGGTGCACCGCGCCCATGAACAGCGTGTAGCCATCCGGCGCGGCTTTGGCGGCGATACCGGCGCCCAACGTGCCACCCGCACCACCGCGGTTGTCGATAACCAGTTGCTTGCCGGTGAGTCGCGCAAATTGCGCCGACAGGGGCCGGGCAAAGGCGTCGGTGCCGCCACCTGCAGGAAATGGCACTACCAGCGTAACCGGCTTGGCGGGCCAGGCACTTTGCGCCCGAGCGCCCAGCGCAGAGGCTGCTGCAGCGGCTGCGGCCATGCGTAAAACCGCACGTCGTGGCAAGGTCTGGATGGGATCGATGTTAATCATGGTTGTCTCCTGTCGTTGTTAATAAAAATTACACCAAAACTTAAAACTGCAAATCGTCAATGTCACCCGATACCGCGATTTTGCCCTGCACCAGCATCGCGCGGTGTTTGTCCAGCCGCTTGAGGTCGTACAGGTAATTCACCATCAGGCCGCAAGACTGTTTGAGCCCCTTGGCCGATGGGTCGCCAGCCCAGTTCAGCCGCTCGACCCGTGCACCGTTGCCCAGGTGAAACCGGGCAACGGGGTCCACCGGCTTACCGTCCTTAATCTCGCTGCCCAGGTAGTGCGCGGCGCATTGCAGCAGAAGACTGCGCACGGGCGATTTGGCATCAAGCGCCAGGGCCTTGTCGGAGGCACTCAAAAAGTGTTCAGGCCCGGGTGTGTCGAAACCCAGCGCGCGGCCCAACTGCAGGCGGCTTTTGTCGTCCAGTTTCTCCAGCATGGCGGCGGCATTCTTGCCCAGCCAGGCGCGAAAACCCGGGATGGGCGACAGGGTAGCAAACACCTTGAGTTTGGGGAACTCCAGCTTCAGGGTTTCAACCACCCGCTTGATCAACGAGTCGCCAAAACTCACGCCGCGCAAGCCGGTTTGCGTGTTGCTGATGGAGTAAAAAATTGCTGTAGTGGCTTTCTTCAAGTCTGCGGCGCTGGCGGCTTCGTCCAGCAAAGGCGTGATGCTGTTGGCCATGTCGTCCATGAACGCCACTTCGACAAAAATCAGCGGCTCGTCGGGAAGGCGCGGGTGGAAGAAGCCGTAGCAGCGGCGGTCGGAGTCGAGCCGGTTTTTCACATCGGCCCAGCTCTTGATATCGTGCACCGCTTCGTATTTGATGAGCTTTTCAATCAGCGACGCGGGCGAGTCCCAACTGATGGGGCGCAGGTCGAGAAAGCCCACGTCAAACCAGGTGGAGAACATGTATTCCATCTCCACGTCGAGCGCCTGCAGGCGCTTGTCGGCCTTCAGGTGCGGCAGCATGTCGGCCCGCAGATCCACCAGGAAGCGGATACCCTCGGGGAACGCGCTGAAGCGTTGCAGCAACCGCCTGCGCGGCGACACAGTGGCACGGCGGTAGTGCACCTCGGCAGCGGCTTCGTCGGGCGTACCCACGGCGGCGGCAAACTGGGCTTGCGCCACTTTAACAACTTGCGGGTCGGCCACAAACTGCTCGCTCATCAGCAGCCACATGTCGCGCCGCTGCTCCAGCGTGGCGCTGGCGTACCAGCGCGCCACACCCTGCGCACGGCGACCGCCCTCCACTTCACTTACCTGCGGGTCCACAATGGCCCGCAGCTCCTCCAAGGTGCGGCGCAGCACGCGGGGCGACAGTGCTTCTTCCTTGTGGCGCAAACTGCCTAGCAGGCGCTCGCGGGTGGAGCGTGGTTTGCTGCTTGAATTTTTGTCTGTCGCTACTGTTTTAATAGCTGCTTGCGCACTATCTACAGGAGCTGGAGGCACATTTTCCTGGATAATTTTATTCAAATTACCTTTTGATGCACCTTTGGCGCCCGCATGCGGCAGCAGCCCAGAGACCTTTCGTGTGATCCATGTCGTGGTGGTGTTCATGCCTGTACCTTGCTGGTGTGGTTGCGCATCAAAGCGCGCAGGGCTTCGCGCTGACGAGTCAGGTGCGTGCGCATGGCCGCATCGGCACCTTCGCTGTCGCGCGCCTTAAGGGCTGCAAACACCGCCATGTGCTCGTTCAGGCTCTGGTCCATGCGCCCCGTGGCATGCAAACTTTGGAGGCGCGCCAGCTTCAGGATCTTGCGCAAATCCCCGATCACCTGAGCCAGCCAGCGGTTATTGGCCAGCGTGATGATGGCCTCGTGAATGGCGAAGTTGGTGGTGTAGTAATCGGTGATGCGCCGGGCTTTGGCGTGGCTGTTCAGCCGCTGGTGCAGGGTTTCCAGCACGGCCAGGTCAGCATCTGTGGCATTGCGGGCGGCCTCAAAGGCGCAACGCCCTTCCAGCAGCGCAATCACCGGGAATATCTCGTCCAGATCCTGCTCGGTGACCTGGTTGACGAAGCAGCCGCGGCGTGGCTCGTGGCGCACCAGGCCTTCCGCTGTCAGGACTTTCAGCGCCTCGCGCAACGGCGTTCGCGAGATGGTCAGGCTTTCGCACAGCCCCACTTCGTCCAGAAAGCTGCCGGGAGCCAGCTCACCCGAAAAAATGCGGTCGCGCAAAGTGGCAGCCACTTCGTCGTGCAGGGAGTTTTGTATCAGGCGCATGGCGTACTTTCAGGTGTTCAAACGATGCTCAGGTTGCTTTCGCGCTTGGCTTTCTATGTCATGTTTTCATAATTTTCTGTAATTATTAGTAATTATTCAAACTCAGGCAAGCAGTGTTTACCCGATGTTGATAGCGCCCTACTGAAGTTCCCGGTAAAAATAGGTGGTGGCGCACAACCCGCCCTGCGGCCACAGCGCGTAACCCGGAATCACGCCGCAGTGCTGCCAGCCCAGCCGGGCATAAAGCCGTTCGCCGTCGCTGCCCGTCACGGTGTCCAGCACCAGCAGCGACTTCCCACATTCGCGCGCCAGTTGCTCGGCAGTACGCATCAGCGCTTCACCCAGGCCCTGGCGGCGCGCGCGGCGGTGCACCAGCATCTTCGCTAAGTCGGCCCGGTGGGGCTGGTTTTCAGGCTGGTCCAGCACGAGTTGCACCGTGCCCACGATGCCATGAGCGTTTTCAGCCACCAACAGCGCCCGCTCACCCTGCGCCACACCATCGGCCACACGCTGCCAGAACGCCAGCGCTTTCTCTGCCGACATCGGCAGCATGAAGCTTACCGATGCGCCGCCCTCCACCACATCAATCAGCAGGTCGGCCAATGCCCGTGTTTGCGCTTCGGTCACCGTCAGCAGGCGGCGGATTTGAATGGGTGGGGTCTCGGCTTTTTTTTCTGTCGGCATGATGTCTTCGGCGGGGGTTATCTGCATTCCAATTGCGTATTTTCTCAAATGGTGAGGGGTCTAATACGATTCGTTCGCCGATTCAGTGGCGGGATCGGGCCGGCGAGGCACTCTACTCCGAGGCTGTCCTCCGGCCTTTGGCCTCCTCCTTGACGCCACAGCGCAGAATGCGCCGCCGACGTGATCTTGCAGGCAGTACGGATACTAAACCGTCGGAAAACAACCGTGTTGGTTACAGGGTAGGCCTGGGTGGATGGCGCAGCGAAATCAACGAGGCGCCGAAGGCGGGGGACATTCGCGGAGTCATCCGCCCCGGTCTACCCGGCTCGCCCACACATTGCCCATTCATGAACGCGGCTTCGTACGCCCAGCCCACAACCATAGACCCGCACCGCCCAGAACCATCGGCACACACAGCCACTGCCCCATGCTCATGCCCAGCGACAGCAGCCCCAGATGCGCATCCGGCTCGCGGAAAAATTCGGCAATGAAACGAAACACACCGTAGCCAAGCAAAAACACCGCCGCCACCTGGCCCTCTTTACGTTCCTTGCGGGCATACAGCCACAGCAAAATGAACAGCAACAAACCCTCCATCAAGAACTGATACACCTGTGACGGGTGGCGCGGCAAGTCGCCTGCGCCGCGAAACACCATACCCCAGGGCAAGCTGGGGTCGGCCAGCCGCCCCCACAACTCGCCGTTGATGAAGTTGCCCACCCGCCCCGCGGCCAGCCCCGTGGGAACGCACGGCGCGACAAAATCAGCCACCTGCCAGAACGGCCGTTTGCGCGACGCAGCAAACCAGATCATCGAGCCAATTACACCCAGCATGCCGCCATGAAAACTCATGCCGCCCTGCCATATTGCAAATACCTCCAACGGGTGCGACAGGTAATAGCCGGGCTTGTAAAACAGGCAATAGCCAATACGCCCACCCAACACCACGCCCATCACGCCCAAAAACAGAATATCTTCAACGTCTTTACGTGACCAGGCTGCGGGACCCGTCAAGGCAGCAAACGGCGGATGCTTGAGGCGTCGTATGCCTAAAAACATGAACAGACCAAAGGCAGCGAGGTACGTCAGGCCGTACCAGTGCACAGCCAGAGGACCGAGTTGAATGGCAATGGGGTGGATTTGAGGATGAGCGAGCATGCCGGTATTTTGCACGCATGGCACCCAGAGGCACAGCCGACTGTCTTGCGCCTGCTTTCGGGATCAAGCTGGCATGAACGTCAGGAACTTCTCCAGTACAGGGCCCCGACGCGACCACACCAGACTGGTCTCACATTCCGGCAGCAGCATGCCCTTGCCCCTCCTGACAGGGCGATACACCACACCGCAGCGCTGAAATTGCCGAACACTGTCGGGCACCCAGGCAATGCCCAAACCGGCAGAAACCAGATTCACGATCGTCTGCATCTGGATGGCTTCCTGGGCAATTTGGGGTGAGCGCTCCACAGCGTGGTACATCGAATAAATAGCATCAAACAACGACGGCACAATGCGCCTTGGAAACATGATTAAAGGCTCGGCCAGCAACTTGTCCAACGTGACTATGGATGTGGCCGACAGCGGATGTGCCTCCGGCATCGCCACCACCAGTGGTTCGCTCGCGATGAGCAGGCGCGCAAGCCCGGGAGGCTCAAACCCTGGCGAGTGAAGCATGAAGCCCGCGTCAATCTCGCCCCGCTCCAGCATTTGCAGTTGTACGTCGCCGGTCGCTTCGATCAGCTCCAGTTGCACGACCGGATAGCGATCGCGAAAAGCGCGTACCCATTTTGGCAACAAGTCATAACCAACGGTCGAGACAAAGGCCAGCCTCAACTTGCCGATTTCTCCACCGGCAGCAGCGTGGGCCTGCGCCGGCAGGGCCTGTGCACGGACCAGCAGGTCACGCGCCTCGGGCAGCAATGCTGCGCCAGCAGGGGTAAGCGCGACGCTGCGCTTGGTGCGGTCAAACAACCGCACACCCATCAGTTTTTCCAGCTGCGCAATGGCCTGAGTCAGCGGCGGCTGGGTCATATGCAGGCGCAGGGCGGCATGGCCAAAATGCAATTCTTCAGCCACCGCTACAAACTGGCGCCAAAGACGCAGCTCGATCAGGTAGGCAGGAGCTGGTTCTCGTACAGATTTACTCATACGCCGTACATATTAATACACCGTTAAAAATATATTGGAATCGTTTTATCAGTCGGCGCATACTCGGCTCTGAAAATTCCCGAAATTACCCCCAAAACCTCATTTCCAGAGACACTTTTGCCATGGACATCAAACCCGTCATCCTGAACCCGCGCAGCAAAAACATCACTGAAGGCAAGTCCCGCGCACCCAACCGCTCCATGTACTACGCCATGGGCTACGAAGAAGGCGACTTCAAGAAGCCGATGGTCGGCGTCGCCAACGGCCACAGCACCATCACGCCCTGCAATTCGGGCCTGCAAAAGCTGGCTGATGCAGCCATTGCCGGCATTGAAGAGGCTGGCGGCAACGCTCAGGTTTTCGGCACCCCGACGATTTCTGATGGCATGGCGATGGGCACCGAAGGCATGAAATATTCACTGGTGAGCCGCGAAGTCATTTCGGATTGCATCGAAACCTGCGTTCAGGGCCAGTGGATGGACGGTGTCCTGGTAGTGGGCGGCTGTGACAAAAACATGCCCGGCGGCCTGATGGGCATGCTGCGCGCCAACGTGCCAGCCATATATGTTTACGGTGGCACAATTTTGCCGGGGCGCTACAAGGGGCAAGACCTCAACATCGTGAGCGTCTTCGAAGCCGTCGGCCAGAATGCCGCTGGCAACCTAAGCGACTTCGACCTGCACGAAATCGAGCAGCGCGCTATTCCGGGCACGGGCTCCTGCGGCGGCATGTACACAGCTAACACGATGTCGTCCGCGTTTGAGGCGCTGGGCATCTCGTTGCCCTACTCTTCCACCATGGCCAACCCGCACGACGAAAAAGCGAACTCGGCCAAAGAATCCGCCAAGGTTCTGATTGAAGCCATCAAAAAGGACATCAAACCACGCGACATCGTGACCAAAAAGGCCATCGAGAACGCCGTGGCCGTGATCATGGCTACCGGCGGTTCGACCAACGCGGTGCTGCACTTTCTGGCCATTGCCCACACGGCCGGCGTGGAATGGTCAATTGAAGACTTCGAGCGCGTGCGCGTTAAAACGCCGGTCCTGTGCGACCTGAAGCCCAGCGGCAAATACCTGGCGGTCGATCTTCATCAGGCGGGTGGCATTCCGCAGGTCATGAAAACGCTGTTGGCAGCGGGCCTGTTGCATGGCGACTGCCTCACCATCACCGGCCAGACCATTGCCGAAGTGCTCAAGGATGTGCCGGATGTGCCTCGGGCCGACCAGGATGTGATCCGCCCGATCAACAACCCGATGTACAAGCAAGGCCACCTGGCCATCCTCAAGGGCAACCTCTCGCCTGAAGGTTGCGTGGCCAAGATCACCGGCCTGAAAAACCCAGTAATGACAGGCCCGGCTCGCGTGTTTGACGACGAACAATCCGCGCTGGCTGCGATTCTGGCGGGCAAAATTGTGGCGGGCGACGTGATGGTGTTGCGTTACCTGGGCCCCAAAGGCGGCCCGGGCATGCCGGAGATGCTGGCCCCTACCGGCGCGTTGATAGGCGCAGGTCTAGGCGAAAGCGTGGGTTTGATCACCGACGGGCGTTTCTCAGGTGGCACCTGGGGCATGGTGGTCGGCCACGTGGCGCCCGAGGCAGCGGTGGGCGGCACGATTGCGCTGATTCATGAAGGCGACTCCATCACAATTGATTCACGCCAGTTGCTGCTGCAACTCAATGTGAGCGATGCAGAAATTGCCAAACGTAGGTCGGCCTGGAAAGCCCCTGCTCCGCGTTATACCCGCGGCGTGCAGGCCAAGTTTGCATTCAATGCATCGACGGCCAGCAAGGGTGCTGTGCTGGACAACTACTGAAAACGCAGGCGCAGGGGCTATTTGGCTAGCGGCGCCCACCTTTGCGCAGGGTGCCAATAGCTTCCTTGTTCTTGTCTACACGCGCCTTGCGCCGGGCGTCTTCCTTCTCCATCGCCTTGCGTTTGGTGTAACCGGATGAGTCTGCCCATGACCACCAAGCGACCGCCAGCGCGAACGGGCAGAGCACGACCCACCAGCTCCAGGCGGTTACCGGGTCTATTTCCAGATACTTCATCAGCAGCAAAACAATCCCAAGTCCCAGCAAATACATCACAAACTCCTGTGGTTTTTACACCTTGGCCCGATCAACTGCGTCAACCAGGGTCACTACAATCACGTTAAGGAACTGTAACCCAACCCACGAGGACGATAGATGAAAACCAAGCTGTTAGCCCAAATCGCCATTGCAGCGGCTGTGACTGTTGCTGCCCCAGCTTTCGCCGATCAGGCTTTGGCTACCGCCAAGAACTGCATGGCCTGCCATGCAGTGGACAAGAAACTGGTCGGCCCTGCCTACAAGGAAGTGGCCGCCAAATATGCCGCTGACAAGTCTGCAGGGGACAAACTGGCAGCCAAAATTCTCAAAGGCGGCTCAGGTGTGTGGGGTGCCGTACCCATGCCAGCCAACGCACAGGTGAATGAGGCCGAAGCCAAGAAGCTGGCCGCCTGGGTCCTGAGCCTGAAGTAATCGGCTAGTTGGCAACAGACATGTCTTGTAACGACATGTCGCTTAGATCAAATGCAATAAGCCCGCTGACAACCATGTCAGCGGGCTTATTTTTTGCTTATTTAGTCCTGTAGCCCTCGTTGGATATGCGTGAGTAGCTATTATTTATATAGCATTCACGCTTAAACACAAAGACGAACACTCAATACGCCTGACCCAGCTGGTCCAGAATGGCCGGGTTTTCCAGCGTGGAAGTGTCCTGAGTAATGGACTCACCTTTGGCCAGCGAACGCAGCAGGCGGCGCATGATCTTGCCGGAGCGGGTTTTGGGCAAATTCTCGCCAAAGCGGATGTCTTTAGGCTTGGCAATCGGACCGATCTCTTTGGCTACCCAGTCGCGCAGTTCCTTGGCAATGGCCTTGGCCTCGTCGCCCTTGGGCATGGGGCGCTTGAGCACCACAAAGGCGCAGATGGCTTCACCGGTCAAATCATCCGGGCGCCCCACCACGGCGGCCTCAGCCACCAGATCGGTCTTGGAAACCAGCGCAGATTCAATTTCCATCGTGCCCATGCGGTGCCCGGACACGTTCAGCACATCGTCAATTCGGCCGGTAATGCGGAAATAACCCCGGTCGGCACTGCGCACAGCACCATCACCCGCCAGGTACAGCTTGCCACCCATTTCTTCGGGAAAATAGCTCTTCTTGAACCGCTCGGGATCGTTCCAGATGGTACGAATCATGGATGGCCAGGGGCGTTTGACAACCAGAATTCCGCCGGTGCCGTTCGGAATGTCGTTTCCGACTTCGTCGACGATGGCTGCCATGATGCCGGGTAATGGCAAGGTGCAACTGCCGGGAACCAGCGGCGTGGCGCCGGGCATGGGCGACATCATGTGGCCACCGGTTTCAGTTTGCCAGAAGGTGTCCACAATCGGACACTTCTCGTGGCCGATATTTTTGTAGTACCACATCCAGGCTTCGGGATTGATAGGTTCACCCACCGAGCCCAGAATGCGAAGGCTGCTCAGGTCAGAGCGGTCGGGATGCACTTTTTCGTCGCTCTCGGCAGCCTTGATCAGGGAACGGATCGCCGTGGGTGCGGTGTAGAAAATCGTGCACTTGTGGCGCTCAATCATCTGCCAGAAGCGTCCGGCATTCGGGTACGTCGGCACGCCTTCAAAGATGATCTGTGTCGCACCGGCAGCCAGTGGACCGTAGGCCACATAGGTATGGCCGGTGATCCAGCCGATGTCTGCCGTGCACCAGAAAACGTCGGTGGGTTTCAGATCGAATGTCCAGTCCATCGTGAGCTTGGCCCACAGCAGGTAGCCGCCAGTCGAGTGCTGCACACCCTTGGGTTTGCCGGTAGAACCCGACGTATACAAAATGAACAGCGGGTGCTCGGCTCACACGGGAACCGGTGCACACTCGCTGCTCTTGCCGGCCAGCGCCTCGGCAAAGGTCTTGTCGCGGCCTGCCACCATGTTGCACGCGGTTTGCGTGCGCTGGTACACA
>ERZ795056.1694-NODE-1694-length-25602-cov-10.655654_pt1 | contig 25602 bp, 23 predicted proteins | sample MGYA00375140_ERZ795056 | MGnify/ENA primary metagenome ERZ795056 (study PRJEB30185, sample SAMN05720227) | activated sludge metagenome | isolation source: Anaerobic digester | place: USA | collected 2015-03-09 ... | reverse complement strand
GTGTAATAAATGCTCGCCCCGGCTGTCGCACAGGAAATACTAACCGATTGCGGCCCAGGGTACGTTCCTGTACCAGGCGTAATCACCGGAGTGGCAACCGTCGCTGTTGGAGATGTAATGGTAATGTATGCCACCGAAACACCGGATGTTGTCAAACCAGCTTTCAGAGCCAATGCTCTGACTGTGGTAGAAGCATTTACTGTAAACGTTCCCGTATACAGTTTGGTGAACGAGTTCACCGTTGTTCCCGGAACGTTTCCGTTTGTTGTATACAAAATGGAAGCACCGGCTGTTGCACAGGTTAGACTGATGGTCTGTTGTCCGGAATAACTGCCGGTTCCGGGAGCAATCACCGGATTGGCTACCAGATTTGGATTGTTGATGGTCAGCAAAGCAGAAGCCACTGCCGAATTGGTTAGTCCGGTTAAAACTCCCATCACTTTCACCGCTGTTGTCTGGCTTACCACAAAAGGTCCGGTGTACAATTTGGTAAATCCGGTTCCAATGACAGGGGTATTCCCTGTTAAGGTATAATACAATGTAGCTTCCGGATTGGCACAACTCAAAGTCACAGTCTGTGAGCTGGTATAGGTTCCGGTTCCTGGTGAAATCACGGGCGTTGGCACCTGGGTTGCGGAACCAGTAACTGTAACAGTCATGTCGTCGCATGCAGAGCAGTTATTACTTGTTACACAGTACGAAATGACATAATTACCTGGTGGCCGGTTCGGACTAAAAACACCGCCAGTTGACACACCGGTTCCCGTCCAGGTTCCTCCGGATGGAATCCCTACCAATGTTTGGTTCCCTGCATTCTGTGCATACACTTTGTCTGTACCGGCATTTACAACCGGCACCGAATTAACAGTGGCCACTACGGCAACCCTGGCACTGGCGGTAGAACAACCTACAGCAGTTGCTCCCACAAAATAGGTAACCGATGATGCGATCGATGGTGTCGTAAAACCACTGCCTGAACCCAAAACACCTGTTGAACTGTTGGTCGCATACCAATTGATGGTACCGGCGGAAGCGGCAGCAGAAAGACTGACAGTACCCGTTCCACATCGGCTGCCAGGTGTGGTGGATGTGATGACCGGTGTACACAACCGGTTTGCAGTGAAGGTATACTCTCCCAGACTTCCGTGGTCATTGGTTCCGGTTGAACCAATATCCACATAGTTTGAAACACCTGTTCCTTCAACAAAAATGTAGTAGGTACCTGCATTTAGCAAAACCGATGAAATTGTGGCATCGAGGCGTGTGGTGTCGTTGGCGGTATTGAGTATGGTACCGGCAGAATTGGTGAGCCACATTTTCACATCCAGATTCGCCCCGGAATAGGTTGACGTTGAAATGGCGGTTGGAGAGGTAAAAAAAGTATGGAAACCTGAAGTTGCCACCACAATTTTAAACACATCCACATCAGCCGTTGTGGTAATAATCCCTTTCTGGGTAATGTTGGTTCCCACAAATGACAATGTGGAAGCCGCCCCCAGTGTATTTCCGAAATCATCGGTACGATATCCAAATCCGTTTGAGGTCGAGATCACAGAAAGATCATCCTGTACTTCAGATGAACATGTGGTACCATTGGCACTTCCCTTATACCATTGGCTGATGATGCTGCTGTAGCTATTTCCCATAATCGGAGCCCATTTGGTTTGGCCCGAACCTTTTCCAGGGTGATACTCGGTATTGTAGCTGCAATCTGTGTTGAATTTGGAATGATGCTGAAGGCCGAGTGTATGGCCTGCTTCATGCGAACTGGCCTCGGCAGCATTCTTTGCCGAACTTCCCAGAAAATTGGTGAACACATAACAGGCAATTTCCCCGCTGCCGAACGTGTTAAGATAGGCGACACCACCAGCTCCGCCGTTTTCATTTGTATAGAATTCTGAAGTGGCCGTTATCACTACCCTCTGACGGTTTGCAACAGGGGCCGCGTCATAAACAGATTGCTGTGTCGACACATTGATGTTAAATGGCCGGTAATCTTCTGAAACCCTGTTAAAAACTTCAGTGATTTGCGTCGAAGTAAAAGATGATGCCGCCGTCACAATCGGATCCGGAAATGCGGCTGAAGACCACCAGCCTGAATTATCTGAGTGTCCGTCAAAATCAAGATATAAAACGAAAGCAGAGCCTGGATTGCTGTTTAGGTTGGTTTGTGCTGAAACAGAAAACCAGCTGAGACTAAGAACAGAGGTGAGGACAATGGTAAAAATTGATTTCATGATTCTTTCTGGTTTACTCTGTGACAATTTTGGAAAGACTGGTTTTCTCGAGCACAACGCCATTTTTGTCTGCATTTGCAAACCGATAGTGGATGTTTCCGCCTTGTTGAATCAGATTGATCTGATATTGCATTTTTCCATTCAGTTCTTTCCGGCTGAGAAGCATTTTAAATTTCATTTCTTCATAAGCCAGATCCAGTCGCATCACGCCTGATTTTGGTCCCTGGTTGATGTGAGTGGCCACTACGGCTCTCATTTCGATGTCTTTGTTTTCACTTGTTGTGAAATAAAGTGGGATGGATTCTCCTTTTTCATGTGCAAAAATTTCATTGAGGACCAGGTTGTCCATTTTGAGTTGCGAACCAAAATCCCGTTCACCTGCCATTGGCCAGCGGAAGGAGGCAAAGAAAAATGCCAGTAAAAAAATGGCAGCGGGGAACGAAAATCCCCTCAGGGATGCAGAAATGAATTGAATCTGCGTCCTCGACATAAAACCCGGATGTTTCATAGGGTAGAAATAAGCAAGTTGGTAAAAAAACAAAGATTCAATTTACATGAATTCGATAATCATTCTTTTAAAAGGATTTGATACATGCCGGAATGTTCCGGCTTTTTTCCATGAATTCAAGAACAGGCCATGATTGGACTTTCAAAAATCCCTGCTTTCGTAAACCACACAAACTCCCTTTCTTTGAGGCCCCGGTAAAAACATATGGGAACCATGAATTTCGATTTCAAAAAAGACATCCTTCCTCACCTGCTGATCATTTTCAGCTTCTGGCTCGCCACGGCATTGTACTTTCAGCCTGCTGTTTTTGGCGACAAATCGCTCAAACAGGGTGATGCCGTAACATGGACCGGCAACGCCAAGGAAATCAGCGACCACCGGGATCAGTTCAAAGAAGAGCCTCTATGGACCAATTCCATGTTTGGTGGAATGCCTGCCTACACGATTTCGGTCATTTACAATGGTGAGCTTCTCGAATATGTGGAAAACGCCAGTCGTTGGGTGCTCCCCTACCCGATTTCGATCATGTTCGTTTCCCTGATCTGTTTTTATATTTTCTGTCTGTCACTCCGGATGTCGCCGGTGGCAGCAGCCTTTGGGGCTTTTGCATTTACCCTGTTCAGTTTCAACATTGTATCCATAGAGGCGGGACACAATTCGAAAGTCAGGGCCATGACATTGGCCCCACTCCTTCTTTCCGGAATGGTCTATGCTTTCCGTGGGAAATGGCTTTGGGCAGTCACGCTGGCCGCCGTAGGAACGGCCATGCAGATTCGTTCCGGACACTATCAGATCACATACTATCTGGGGTTCCTGGTGGTTTTTTATGGAATCTCTGAACTGATCTATTCCGTACGTTCAGGTAAAATCAAAGAATTTGCCATTGCGGTAGTCGTGCTGGCTGCCGGTGCCGGATTGGGTGTTGCTTCCAACGCAGGCCGCCTCATGACCTTGATGGAATATTCGCCTTACTCCATGCGGGGCAAGCCTGAACTTACCATCAAAGACGCCAACAAGCCTAAAGACGGAGGTCTTGATAAAGACTATGTTTTCAGCTGGAGCAATGCCAAAATGGAAACCTTCACTCTTCTGATCCCGCATTTTTATGGTGGCAGCAGCTCCGAAACCGTTGGTAAGAAATCAGCTGTAGCCGATTTCTTTTCTTCGGTAAACCAGAGCGTGGAACAATTCCCGTACTACTGGGGGGACCAACCGTTTACATCAGGTCCCGTGTATGCTGGTGCCATCGTTTGCTTCCTCTTTATCCTCGGATTATTCATTGTAGATGGTCGGTACAAATGGTGGCTTCTGGCTGCGACGGTTTTCTCCATCGTACTTACATGGGGACGAAATTTTGAGGACTTCAACTACTTCCTCTTCGACACACTTCCCGGTTACAATAAGTTCCGGGCTGTGACTATGGCCATTTTCATTGCGCAGTTCTCCATCGCCGCTCTGGCAGCCATGGCACTGGCCCGTTTGTTTGATGCGGCCAACATCGAAAAACTGGATAAAAAACTTTACTACGCTGCAGGTATAGCAGGTGGTCTTTGTCTCATTTTCTGGCTGATGCCCGACATGGCAGGTGATTTCACCACACCCAACGACCGTCAGATCACAGGAGCTGGCTATCCTCAGGATGTCACCGCCAGAATCATGTCCGCATTATATGAAGACAGGGCAAGTATGGTCAGTTCCGATGCGCTCCGTTCGTTATTTCTGATCATTCTGGCCGCAGGTCTTGTTTTCATGATCGCGAAAGGCTGGATGAAAGCCATGTATGCTACACTGGCCATTGCATTTCTTGGTTTCATTGACCTCTGGCAGGTGGACAAGCGATACCTGAACAAAGACAATTTCCAGAAATCCTTCTGGAGCGAACAGTTTCAGCCAACAGCCGCTGATCAGGAAATCCTGAAGCAACCAGGTCTCAACAACCGGGTTCTGAACCTGAATAATCCATTCAATGAATCAAAGACTTCGTATTTCCATAAATCCATTGGTGGATACAGCCCGGTTAAAATCCGCCGCTATCAGGATCTGATCGAAAACGATCTGACTTCCGAAATCCAGGATGTTGGCAATCAGTTGCAGGCAGCACAAAAGGGTGAGGTTCCGTTTACACTTCAGTTTTTGCAACAGGAGCGAATCCTGAATATGCTCAACACCCGCTTCATCAAGGCAAATGAAGATGCCAATGGCGTTCTGGTGAATCCATATGCGTTGGGCAATGCCTGGTTTGTTCAGCAGGTGCAGTTGGTAAAATCCCCGGATCAGGAGATGGAAGCCACCCGATCTTTCAACCCGGCAACCACGGCTCTGGTTGATGAAACGAAATTCAAAGTCAGCAAAACATCTTTTGCTCCGGGAGGCCAGGCAAAACTGGCAGAGGCAAAAAGCAATTACCTCAAATACAATGTCGAAAATGCCGCAGAAGGGTTGCTGGTTTTCTCTGAGGTGTACTATGCCGAAGGATGGAAGGCCACCATTGATGGAAAAGAAGCACCTGTGATCCGGGCCAATTATGTCCTTCGTGCCATGGAAGTACCCGCTGGAAAACATGAAATCATCTTCAAATTCGAACCGGATTCATTCTTTGTGGGGAATAAGATTTCATTGTTCAGCTCCATTGTGGTTCTGGGATTACTGGGCTTCACTGCATTCTGGAGCCTGAAAGGAAATAATAAAGAATAACCGCCAACTAAAATGTATGAAAAAGCCCCGGTACTTTCGAAAAGTCCGGGGCTTTTTCTTTGTGTAATTCAATCGGTTAATCGGCCACCGAGACTTTTTCTATAGAGTGATGAATCCGCAGAAGTTCCATTACAGCGGCCGATCCATACCATGGCCTCAGTTCCATTTCCAACGTTCCGGCCTGAATGGCAGGATCAGTTTCCGTCAGTTTACGGGCTTCTTCCAGAGTTGTGACGTTGAAAATGTAAATGCCTCTCGGACTTTCCTTGTCCATAAACGGACCCGCCAGCAGCAATTTTCCTTCATTCGAAAGCCTTATAATATTCCGAAGGTGAGCCATCTGCAATTCAGCACGTTTGGTTGAATCCTGAATTTTCACTTTCCCGGTTTTCAGAAATGCTATGACATATTGTTTCATACCGTAAGCATCTGCGCCAAGTTTTCTGGCCAGGGCTGAATCATAAGGAACTTTCCGTTTTGATGGGGTTGCCTGCGTCTGACCTTTCGAGTGAGAGCACACCAGAAGGCAGGTTAGAGTGAATAGAATGATGATTTTCATAAATTGATTCAATGTGAAAATGATGCGTTGGAAAAAGCCCAATAATGAAATTGTCAGGAATTTTTCCAACCTAAATCTGTGTTCAGGTAATATTCTTATTTTGCAGGGAAATCTTTCAATCCCATCCATGAAGCGATTCTGGCTTTCTATTACTCTGACTACTTTTTTAATTGCCAATTTGCATGGGCAGTCGGTAAACAATCTCGATAAAACGGCCCGCAGTTATTCCGGTAAGTCAACCGGAAGTTCGTCCACTTCCGGATATTCGGGTTCCGGTGGCGGAGGTGATGCAGGGTCCGCTTTGGATGGCATTCTATTCTTCATACGTGCCTTTGCTTATATGGGCCAGGGAATTGTGCAGCTGGGAAAGGAAGAAGTTCGTCTGGCAGAACGCAACCGAAACGAGAACAACCTGTTTTGCGTGGAGGCCAATGTACAGGGTGGTTATGGATTCACCGATTTCACCAAAATCCAGGCCCAGGGCCGCGTACATCTCGGTTGGGCAACGTTTGATCTCCGGCAAACCCTTCTGAACGACAAATCAACTGAATTCAAAACCCTGGAATTTATGACCTGGTTCAACCTTGTGAATCGGCCTTCATTTAAATTACGGACAGGATTGGGGAATCTTAGCCTTCAGAACACCGGAGATTCTTATTTCCTTTATGGTGCAGGAATTGAAGTTTTACCAACCGATAAATTGCGTTTCGAACTCTGGGGAAATCTTACCCAACGGTTCACTGGATCTGAAATCCGGCCAAGGCAGGAAATCAACCTTCGCTGCCATTACGACTTCTGGAAAAAAGGATACGCCAAAGCTTCTGTTTTTGCCGGAGCATCGAGTCAGAAATACTACCGGGATTATAGTTTTACTACGCTGGATGTGGGAGTGAACTTCATGTTATCCTTCCATCGTTTTCCAACGAATCAATGAACCCAACCATGAAAACGATTTTAAAGTTCCGACTTTTACCAGCGAACCAGGTTGGAACCCCAGGTAAATCCGGAACCAAAAGCTGTTAAGCAAATCAACATTCCTTCCTTCAGTCGTCCTTCCTGAAATGCTTCACTCAGCGCAATCGGAATGGATGCCGCCGTGGTGTTTCCATACCGCTGAATATTGGAAACCACTTTGTCATCAGACAATCCAAGTTGATCTTTCACATAGTTTGTAATCCGCAGATTGGCCTGGTGAGGTACAAGCAAATCGAGGTCTTCCTTTCCAAACCCGTTCTCTTTCAGAATCTCCAGCGTCACTTCCGGAAAACGCTGTACCGCATGTTTAAAAACCTGATTCCCATTCATAAACGGACGGGTTTCTTCCGGATGCAAAACCAGGTCCGCAATCTGACGAAACGGTCGGCTGCTTCCCGGATCTTTCAGAATCAGCACTTCGGCGTACCGTCCGTCTGAATACAGCTTACTGCTCAGGATTCCCTTCTTTGGATCGGTCGTGCGTTTCATCAGGACGGCACCGGCACCATCGCCAAAAATAACCGCCATACCACGACCTTCGTTGCTGATGTCCAAAGCCGATGATTGTATTTCGGCCCCAACAACCAGCACATTCTGATACATACCGCTTTTGATAAACTGATCGGCAATCGATACAGCATACACAAATCCGGTGCACTGGTTGCGGATATCCAATGCCGGAACAGCTCCAAGACCCAGATCTCTCTGCAATAAAACCCCGGATCCCGGAAAATAATAATCAGGAGTGATCGTAGCAAACACAATAAAATCCACGTCCTGAGCGTCCGTTGCCGCATTCTGAAGGGCCATAGTACAGGCTTTTGCTGCCATGTTGGAAACGGTATCCACCCCTGGCTCAAACCACCGGCGCTCTTTGATGCCTGTCCTTTCGGTAATCCAGGCGTCGTTTGTGTCCATCAGTGTTGAAAGATAGTCGTTTGTAATAATCCTGTTTGGTGCGTAATGGCCAGTTCCGGCGATGTAAGAATTAAACATGGTCAGGCTTTGGAATTCGGTTTTCGGAGGCAAAATAGCAGTTCCATCTGATGGAAAACGATTTTTCATCGGAACTCAGGAATGCAGACAAAAAGGTTTTCTTATTTTTGAAAAAAAGTGTGGTTCCATTCATGTCATTTCGTTCGTTTCTGAATCTTTCACTGGCGGCTGCTTTCTTCCTTTTCTTCGGTTTTCAGTCGTATGCTCAGAGTTATGAACTGGTTGGTGGTGATACCATTAACCGGATTGATACGGCCGGCAAAAAACAGGGTCTCTGGAAGTACTGGGACAACAATCTGGCACTTGCTTTGGTTTGTTATTATGAAAATGACAACCCGGTAGGCAAGCAGACCTATTACCAGAAAAACAAAACCATTCTTGAGCTCGAACCGGTTCATGGCAAACCAGAATTGGCCTGGCGGTATTTTGGCAGTGGAAAACTGGTACAAGGAAGGCTTCGGAAAAACAAAAAAGGAAAGTTCGAATTCGTGAATGTGAAGGGTGAAAAATTGAAAACACAGGAAATCCGCATTCTCACCGATCTGATGGAACTCGATGCTTCATTCCAGGGTGGGTACTATGAATTGTTCCGCTATTTCAAAGCACATATCAAATACCCCAGAACACCGGAACAACTCAAGAAGGAAGGAATCGTGGAAATCAGCTTTCAGATCAAAGAAGACGGGAAAATCGGGGATGTCCGCCTGCTTTCGGGCTTTGATGTGGAATGCAATGAAGCGACACTGGAATGTGTTAAATCTATGCCCCGATGGCGGCCGGCAACCAAAATGGGCTATGCCTTTGAGTCCATGGTGAAGGTCCCGGTCCAGTTTAAACAATTGTAAAATTTGCCTTTTTGCCCGGAAATCCGGTATTCAAGAAATTCAGGGGAAGTCAATTCAGACATCTTCCTTTTTACCTGCTAGTTTTGGGTTTTATTTTTTGATTCATGATTAATCCGGTTTTGATTTTTGGTGCGGGCCCTCTCGGCAAGCTTGCTTTTGATGTATTTGTTTCCAACGGAGTGGTGGTGTATGGTTTTCTGGATGATGACACCGCTCTGCACAACAAAGAAATCGGCGACGTGCTCGTGCTGGGTGCCACCGAAGACGACGGATTTCTGAAACTGATTGGTAAAAAGTGTGATGCTTTTATTGCGGCAGGTACGAACAAAGAACGCACCTACCTCACGGAGATGATTAAAGAGAAACGTCATCTCATGCCGGTCAATGCGATCCACAAAGATTCCAGTATTTCACAACATGCGGCACTCGGACATGGAAATCTCCTTTGCGCCGGTTCCCGCATTTCATCGTTTGTATCCATCGGCAATGCCTGTGTTCTGCATCCAAATGTTGTCCTCGAAACGGAAGCTAAAATCGGCGATCTGGTAAACATAGGAGCCGGAACCGTAATTGGCGCCGGAGTCGAGATCGGAAACGGTGCCTTCCTTGGAGCAGGTGTTACTGTAATTGAAGGAGTCAAAATTGGCAAAAATGCTTCCGTCGGAGCTGGTTCTGTGGTTTTGGCCGATGTTCCGGCCAGTGCCAAAGTGTTTGGCTATCCGGCCAAAGCTCTGTAGTCTGGTTAGACCGGGAATTTGGATTGACTACAAAAGAGTTGGATCAATGATCCAGAATTCCAGCTTTTCCTTTTCTGATTTGACCTTTTTCTGCACTGCCTTTTCTAAAAAAGTCATCTTTCGCTGATCGTAATCCGCATCAACCCAAAGATATCGGATGGCATACTTTTTCAGAAAAGCAGCCTGCATGGAAGCCACATCCCGCTTTTCATCAAATCCAGGTTTCGACTTGCAAAACGAATAAAACGGAAAGGCACGCACATGCCATTCAATGTTTTTGCCCCGCCAGCTGGAGTCTTCAAACATTGTCACCGGGGTTGATACGGCCGAAGACCAGTTGAATAATAGTGGAAAACCTGCCTTGATGTGGAGTGGAAAGGGCGAATACCGCCGGGATGAAAAATAGGCAGACCGGAAATCGCCTGTTTCATTGAACAACATAATCTCGAGCCCCTTATAAAATTGGGTATCAAAAGGCAAAACCCGCTGAAACCGAAAGGTCTTCCAGGTCACCATTCCAAGGACTAGGCATCCGGCAATCCACTTAAATTTTGAAAGGCCGATTGAATCCAGAAATCCGCTCTGGCCTTCCTGTGGGATAAACAAAGCAACGGCAACAATCAGGAAACAGGCACCGGATACCAAAGTATAAATCTGCTCAAAATCCATAAAATGAGTCAGCGAATACCCGATGGCTCCTGTCAGGCACAGCAATGAGAGAACGAGAGTTGCAAATCCGGCAAATGATGGCAAAACCGGATATCGTTTTTCCAGAAAATAGAGAATACATAATCCCATCAGAACTTCAGGACCCGCCATCCATTCGGTTGAAACGGGTAAAAGCAGAACAGCAATTTTGGAAACCACTTTGGCTGTCAAAAAGGGAACCACCAGGACAAGCGCATTCCGGTTGGTGACCAGAGAGGCAAGAACAACGAACACTGCCCAGTAATTAAACCAAAGATTGAAGAGCGACTCCCGAAGATAAAGAAACGTAGTCTTGAGCGCCAGCAGGAATGAAAAAGGAATTTTTTCCGGACCTGCCGTCTCCGGACCACTCCCGGTTTTCAGCAGAAAAAGAAAGACAAAAGCAAAAACGACATAGCCAATCACCACCGGGACAGAATACAAATTCCGGAGGCTTCTCAGGTTTCTGAGGGTGTAAATGCCAAGACCAAATGCCATGGCCACAGTCAGCAAAATATTCACCTGTGGAAGCCATAGAAGGAAAGTAAGTAAAACCTGAGGATGCTGGCGAAAGCGGAAAAGAAACAGGAAAACCGGAATGATGAGGGATAACTTAATGCCATGCAGATCCAACACGCTGTGCAGAAAATAGTCCTGGGCAAGCAGGAGTTTTCCGTTGGCAAAACAGACCGCCAGAATCAGAATTCCCAGATAAAAGGACGGTATCTTTTGTGAACCGGGCAGCGTAATCAGTCCTGCTGCCATCAACGTGAGAAAAAAGACGGGCACAAAAAAGCAGAGGCTATGAAGTTCAGGAAGTTGGAACAGTTCGGAAATTCCACCCGCAGCCCACAAATCGGTGAAATGATAGAGATTGAGTCGGGTCTGGCCCGGATAGTACAACGCAGCATCCGCAAAGGAGACTTCCGTTCCCGAAAACTTCATTCCGTATGCCGAGCTGGCATAACTCACAACATCAATAAAGGGATAATGGTCAAAATTCAGCAGATCAGAAGAATAAGACCGGGTGAAATACCAACAGGAAAAAATCAGGATTCCAACCGGAATCAGGAGTAATCTCTTTTTTTGCCGGTGCACTTCTACCGGATTCGGTTTCACATCCGGTAGAAACCAAATCATAAGAAAAGGTAAAAAATTGAGCCATTGCATGGTGAATCCGGACGTAACCCGGATGGCATACAACGACTCCAGAATGAAATATCCGGATAAAAGGGCAAGAAAAATTCGGGAGACCCAGCCATCTGCACCCGATTTCTGTTCAATCAACCGGGCAGGAAAATACCCGGCCAGGCCTGTGGCTATAATAATAAGTACATTAAACAGAATTATCTGCGTCAACATTTTCCCTGAAAGGCGCTAACCTGAATTCGGGTTCAAATAGATTGAAACCCGATGACATAAAAAAACCCGATGAGAATTCACCGGGTTTCCTTTGAAACAGATCAACTGCAATCTACAACTTACCCTGTTTCTTCGTGAAGGCTTTTTCCTTCATTTCTTCTTTCATTTCCTGAAATTTCGTGAACTGTTCTGGTGTCAGAACTCCTTTCACATTACTGAAGTATTCTTCGTTTACCTGCTTCACTTTGGCAGCCACCTCTTTTTTGCTGACAGCAGCAGCAGAACGGGCGTCTTCCAGTTTTTTGAAACGATCCAGGTTCAGAATTTTGATTCTTTCCTGCTGAGCCGCATCAAGAGCAAGCTCTTTGGTCATTTTTTTTGTGAATCTTTCAGCTCTTTGCTCAGGCGTTTTGTTTGCCTTTAGTGTTGCAGTAGACGATTGGGCAAATACTCCTGCGATGGAGATCAACAGGGCAAAGGCAACGGACATGAACTTTTTCATATAAATTTTATTTTTTTTTCTAAGAAGAACCGCAAGAAAGAAAGGTTTAAGGACCTGTAAAAATAAATTTGAAACCGGCCTTCCATTCCCGATCATACATGGCAATTGTCCCTGCCACTTGTCTTATGCATTTAGAATGGCTTTCTTTGCAGCTCACAATTACAGGAATTGTTCTGAATTCGTTCAGATCTGAATCATATGAAAAAAATTGCGATTTTTACCTCAGGTGGTGATTCACCCGGTATGAACGCTTGTGTACGGGCCTCTGTGAGAGCGGCCGTATATTATGGCATAGAAATTTACGGCATCCGGAGAGGGTACAATGGTATGATCAAAGGAGACATTGTAAAACTTGATTCCAAAGCCGTCAGCAATACAGTTCAGAGAGGTGGGACCGTTCTCAAATCGGCCCGAAGCGAAGAATTCCGTACACCGGAAGGCCGCAAAAAAGCCTATGAGCAAATTATGTCACTCGGAATCGAAGGTCTGATTGCCATCGGAGGAAACGGAACATTTACAGGAGCCGATATCTTTTTCAATGAGTACGGCATTCCTACAGTTGGTGCACCCGGAACCATTGACAACGATCTGTACGGAACCGATTACACAATTGGATTCGACACAGCGGTAAACACAGCGCTTGACGCCATCGATAAAATCCGCGATACCGCTGACTCCCATGACCGGATCTTCTTCATTGAAGTAATGGGCCGGGATTCAGGATACATCGCCATCCAGTCCGGAATTGGGGGTGGTGCCGAACTTGTAATGGTGCCGGAAACCAACAGTTCCATTGAAGAAGTCATTGAAACACTGAAAGGTGGCTGGAACCGTTCCAAAACTTCGTCCATCATCGTGGTGGCAGAAGGAGACGAAGAAGGTGGAGCCGTTGCCGTTGCCAACCGTGTAAAAAAACACGTTCCGTATGCGGATATTAAAGTAACAACCCTCGGCCACATTCAACGCGGAGGAGCGCCTTCTGCTTACGACCGGATTCTCAGTTCCCGTCTTGGTGTAGCTGCCGTCGAAGGTCTCATGGAAGGACGGAAAAATGTGATGGCGGGCATTGTGAACAATGAAGTGGTCTTTACTCCGTTTAAAGAAACCATCACGATGAAGAAGCCAATTCATCCCGACCTCATCCGACTGGTTGATATTCTAAGCGTCTGACAACAAAACGAAACTATGGGATACGTGCCCTTTTTTGTGGTCATCTCCGGGGTGATATTCCTGGTGATTTCCCTTAACTACCACACATTTAAGAATTACCGTGCTTTGATTCTGAACCTGATTTCAGGGATTCAGGAAGTCAAAACACAGGTACGATCTGATGTTGATGAATTGGAAGCTCTTTCGGTTCCCGAAATGGAAGGATTTTGCGAGAACCTTTGCGCCTACCTCTCAGGTAGAATGGAAAGCCAGACGCTGGAAAACAAAATGAGTGAAATCAACCGGGCATTCGGACAGCTGTACAGTGAAACGGAATCAAAGCACATTCAGGACGAGCTCCTCAAAAGCATCAACCAGAAAGTGAACCGGATTGCCTCTCTCCACAAGGAATTAAAGGAAACGCAGAAAGCATACGAAACGCTTCTGGCAGAAAAGCCTTACAGCTACATCGGAAAAATGCTGCACTTCGAACCAGTTCAGTTGCCCTGGGAAAAGGACAGTTCCTCCAGAATTGCGGCCTGATCTTCGGGTTTTACCCAACGGATTTCTTCTTCTTTCCGGAACCAGGTCAATTGTCGCTTCGCGTAATTGCGGGTATGTTGTTTGATCAGCTCAATTGCTCTTTCTCTGGTAATCTGTCCGTTCATCGCTTCAAATATTTCCTGATACCCCACTGTTTTCAACGCATTCAGATCACGGAACGAAAATAAGGATTGAGCTTCTTCCCAAAGTCCTTTTTCCATCATCTGGTCAACGCGAAGATTGATCCGGTCGTACAAAATATCCCGGGAAATATCGGGAGCCAGTTTTTGAACATTCCAGGTTTGTGGCCAGTCGGGTGCCTTTTTCTCCGGTTTGCCGGCCAGCACCCATTCCAACGCTCTTTGCACTCGTCTTGGATTGGTCAGCTCGATCGTTTCAAAAAGATCCGGATCTTCTTCCCGAAGTTTCTGTGTGAGAAAATACAATCCTTCCCGATCCAGCATTTCCTGAACCTCCAACCGTAATTCTTCTGGCACCGGCATCCGGTCCACTCCTTCCAAAAGCGCTTTGATGTATAATCCGGTTCCGCCACAAATCACCAGATCATCGTGCGACTGAAAATAGATCTCCATCCATTTCCTGGCTTCTCTCGCAAATCGACCCACTGTATATTCCTCCTCAATTGAAACGGCACCGATAAAGTGATGCGGAACAACTGCCAGTTCTTCCGGCTCCGGACGTGCGACACCAATCACCAGTTCTTTATAAATCTGCCTCGAATCAGCGGACAGAATCTCAGCCTTCCGGATCTGAGCCAGTTGAATGGCAAATGAAGTTTTCCCGGAAGCCGTTGGCCCGCAGACAATCCACACGTTTTTCATGGCACAAAAAAGCCCTGCGTTTAACAGGGCTCAGAATGTATTCGGAAAGAATGTCTACAACTTCTCCAGGGCGTCCTGGGTAAGTGGTTTGTTGATGTATTTCTTTACAAAATGACTTTTCTTGGCTTTGCTCAAATCCTGAGGATTGATGGAAGAAGTGAGCATGATAATGGAAATGTTGTTTTTGATATAGTCAGACAATTTATCAAACTCGTCCAAAAACTGAAAACCATCCATCAATGGCATATCAATGTCCAGGAAAATAACCTCGGGTAAACCAACTCCGTTCGCAGAAAGCTTTTCAATGTTTTTCAGAAATTCCAGGGCACCCTTGGCTCCTGTATGCATGAAAATGGTTTCTGCAATGTTGGAAGCCTCCAGCATCTTTTGGTTAATAAGATTGTCGATCTCATTGTCGTCGATGAGCATGACCGCTTTGTACTTCTTCTTGCCTTCCATTTTGTTGTGAATGAATATAGTTCCGTAATGAAGGTCCAATTTTAGAAATAAATGTCCAACCGACAAACTTTTGAGCATAATGTCATAGATTAAAAAAAAGGAGTGCGTTGGTTTTCTGTATTTTCTAACATCGAAAAAACAATGGAAGTCGTCGCCAGTTTAGAAATCAAGGGAGTTTTTTTCTGATATTTGCCACCGGCCATTCTGCCACCTTCTGCCACTGCATGGAAAACGTTACGCTCAATGTCAATGAAATGAAAGCGCTGGTCTCTCTTCTGGGAGACACAGATCCGGAAGTTCAAACCCATGTGGAGCAGAAAATCATTTCGCTCGGCGATTCTATTATTCCTGTCCTGGAGAAAGAATGGGAGCAATCCTTTGATCCGGATTCACAGAAACGAATCGAAGAAATCATCCATACCCTGCAATTCGACAACCTGAAAAGGCGGTTGTTTCAATGGAAACAAAATGGATCCGAAGATTTGCTGGAAGGACTCTGGCTCATTGCCACCTATCAGTATCCCGATTTGGAATTCACCAAAATCAAAGACCAGGTTCAGCAGATTTATTACGAAACCTGGCTGGAATTCAAACCCGATACCGTCCCGCTTGATCAGATTAAAATCATCAATTCGGTGATGTTCAATAAACTGAAGTTTTCACCCAACACCAAGAATTTTCATTCGGTGGGAAACTCGATGATCAACATTGTGCTGGAAACACGGAAAGGAAATCCAATTTCTTTGTGCTGCCTCTATATGCTGGTAGCGCAACGAATGAAACTGCCCATTTACGGGGTCAATCTGCCCAACCTTTTTATTCTCACGTATAAACAAGGACGGCATCAGTTTTACATCAATGTGTTTAACAAGGGTCTGGTGTTCAGCAAACAGGACATTGACAATTACCTCCAGAACCTGCAACTCAAGCCCAACGATATTTTTTATCAGCCATGCAGCCATCTCGACATTGTGCGCCGGGTAATGCGGAATATGATTGTGGCTTTTGAAAAAACAGGGGAAGACGAAAAAGAACAGGAAATCCGCTCACTGCTCGAAGTTTTAACCGACGAAGATGATCCGTACGGCTCTTTGTAAATTCGTTCTGCTCACTAGCATTGTTTGCGGGATTTTGTCCTGCAACCGGAATACCTATCCCTGTCCGGATATTCATGGCGGCACCGAAGTAGTGAAAGCCGACGACATGAAAAAAGTGGAACCCGAAACCGACGAAAACGGACGGCTCGTCAAAAAGCCCTATGCCCACCCGGGCATGAAAAAGAAAAGGCGGTAAAAAAAACCGCCTTTCGAATTGTTTCCCTACTTATTGATCATCCAGAAACGATTTCCAAAATGGTTTCCGCTTCAGTCGCTTGCAAATCTGGTAATAAGAATACCCAAATGATATCAGGTACAATCCGATCATGGAGCCTGGAACAAGAAACAGCAAGGCGATGTGTATGTACAAATCTTCACCTGCCACCAAAGGTCCCGGCTGTAACACCAGCTGAATAAATGACCAGACCACTACGCCGGAAATAAACGTAAGGCCAATCAGCATCACTTTGGCGACCGGGGGAATTTCTCCCCAGACCTGACCCAAACGAATGGAAATGGGTTCTTCCGTAGAAATCTGTTGCTCAGCCATTTTTAAGAAACGGAAAGTGTCGCAATTGGTTTGAAACTTCTCCCTTCAGACGGTATCGAAACCGGATCAGAAATCCTGACGGTCCAGTGCCATTGTCATGCAACGCGGACCACCCAAACCTCTCGACAATTCGGAGGACGGAATCACATTCACTTCCACACCTGCCTCACGGAGGGCACGATTGGTGTGGCGATTCCGGTTGTAACTGATTACACGACGTGGACCAATCGCGAAAACGTTGGCGCCATCGAACCATTGTTCACGGCTGGCGTAATCCGGATTTCCGTCGCCGGTGTGGATGATTTCCAGATAGTCGATTTCTTTTTTGAGAACTTCAAGGATACTTTCCTTCAGGACTTCGGTCGACAAAATGGTGTTGCCATCTTCATCAATGCCTTCTTTACGGTGCACCCGGGTTTCCATTACGGCACTCATCGCATCGGGATAGGTAACCACCAGATTTTCATCGATGATGGTAAAAACAGTATCCAGGTGCATGAAATTGCGTTTTTTCGGAAGGAGCACTTCGTAAACTCTTTCTACTTCTCCGGATTTCAGAACTTCTTTCGCTACTTCCAGAATCGCTTCCGGATCGGTGCGCTCCGAATTTCCGATGGCCAGCGCTTTGGCTGACAGAACGATCACATCGCCGCCTTCTATGTCGGCATGTTTTTCGGTCAGGGCCTCCTCAATCGTATCTTTTGGATAGATGAGGTTAAAATTTTCTTTGAACAGTGGATGGTTTTCAAAAATCATCCGCATGATAAACGACTCGCGGTGACGGATTGTGTTTTTCATTTGACATGAAATCACACCGGTTTGTACCACCGCAGCCGGATCCCGCATAAAATAGGAATTTGGACTTGGGGTAATCACGAATGCGTGCTCACCCAGTTTATCAAGCGATTTGTGTCTGAGTTTCCGTTGAAGCTCCCGCACTTTCACGCCACCAATCAACGCATTGGCGCATTCGAGTGTCGAAAACCGACCGATGATGTCCTCGGCCAGATGTTCCAGTTTGTGGGGTTTCAACGCAATCTGAAATGCACTGATCAGCAAATTATCGTCAATCAACGATTCGATCAGCAAATCAAGAAGACGGTACACCGTTGCGCCTGTAGCACCTTTGATCAGACTGCGGAATTCATCGTGTTCCCGCTGCATGATTTCGAGGTAAGGCATGTCTTCAAACAGATATTCGGAAATATTGTATGGGGTAAGTCTGTCGATTTCGCGACCCGGGCGGTGCATGAGAACCGCTTTGAGCGTTCCGAATTCTGAATTGAGACGTAAATTCATAAAGTATTGATTTGGTGAAAAATAAGAATAACAGTCCGCAAATATAGTTTTTTATGGGTACGGAGATGGGCCGGAAATGGAATATTGGCGGCTTTTCCTATCCAGTCAATTCCGGATCCTTCAGAACCTTTTCACTTGTATTTTTCCACCGCATAGGTCAGTAACTTTATCTGTAATCCCTATGTGTTCCTATGTGACTAATGTGGTTCAAAACCCGCAAACGCAAAAACCCTCCGGTATCCGGAAGGCCTTTGGTCAATGGTTTAGTTTAGGATTAAATTAACAACAATGAGCAGAATTCATCAACACAGAGAAAATGGAACAGTTTGTGATTTTGAAATCAGAAGAGAAATCTCAGACGCCGAAACGATTGCGGGAATTGAAACCAAAGGAGAGTCCGAAACGAACACCGGAAGCATGGGGAATCACATAAATGTTGACAGGGATATTGAGCTTGCCGGATTTGAAGGTTTTACCGGCAGCCATCACAAATCCGGTGGAAAAAGCTGGTTCTCCACGGCTGTCGAGACGGGTTTCGGTTGGAATACCGGAGGAATTGACTTCATGGTTGTCCAACTTCACCCAGGTATCATTGGCATCATAATACCCCTTGGCTTTTTTTACAATCGATACTGTCGGCCCGAAAGCAAATTCCCAACCGGAAGTATTGTTCCGGATTCCGTTCATAACGGTGAACGACGGAATAAAAAGTCCCTGATCAAGGCCGGTCACCATCGGAAGGAATTCAAACAGAGCCTGGAAATTTCCTTCATTCAGATACTGTTTCTCAAACTGGTAACCAAACTGAAACATGACGGGAATCGCTTCGAAACCACCGTTGTATTTTTTGTTGTGCAGGATTTTGGCGACTTCAGGTTCCAATGAAAAGCAGGTGAAACCCATGCGTGGACCGTCGCTGCGGAGACGAAGTTGATTGGGATTGTTGATGCTGCTTTCGAAATCGTTCTTTTTGGTGAGTTTGTTGACCACCAGTTCGTCGTTTTTAATGGTGAATAAATCATTGATGGTGATATGAACCATCGTTCCGATTTCGTCGGGAATGTTGAGAAAATCCGACGTCCGGGCCATTTCAAATTGTTTGGTGGACGTATCGAATATTTTGACGGTGATGGAGATTCGGGAATCGAGGACTTTGATGTTGGCGACGGCCAGTTTGTCTACTTTGATTTTTTTGCTGACGTCTTCCAGACAGAACCGGCTGAGGCAATTCTGGTAATCGATCTTTTCCTGGGAAAGGAGGTAATCCATATCGAAGCGATCGAGTACCTGGAACCGGTCTTGTTTTTCGAGTTCGAGGCGGAGCAGATCCGACAAAGAATACGGAGCGGCTTTGGGATCTGGGTGATCATTGCGGAAGGCGATCACGGCGAGAGTGGGCTTGTCTGACTTCTGCGAAAAGGCAGACGAAAGCGTGAAACAGGAGACAGAGAAAGCGATAAAAAAGGCTTTCAGAAGGCGGGGAGAAATGCGATTTGATTTCATTTTGTTTTTTGTTTTTGTTCTTGTCGATATTGACAGTGGCAAAGGTGGAGGGCCTCAAAATAAGATCAAAACGGCTATTTAAGGAGCAAAAAGGCCCTCTCCGTAAAATTTCATAAAAAATTGTAAAAAACGCCATTTTTCAAATATGTTTGCGACAGCCCGTAATGGGGGTCATTTTTTTTGGCTCGTTCCGTAAAAATAATTTAGAAATTATCGAATTTTCATATGAAAAAACTGCCATATCAAGCAAAACTGATAAAAATCATACGATCGCAATTGCCAGACACCGCTTCTTTGCCCGCAGAAATCGGAAAAATCCTCGGAGTTTCGGCCGATAGTGCCTACCGAAGACTGCGTTGTGAGACCGCTTTTACATTGGACGAGATGGCATTGGTCTGTCAGTCATATATGATCCCCCTCGAAAATCTCACCGATTTTATGGGAAGTGTGGTTTCGTTCCGGTACAAACCGATCGGAAATGACCTTGACGAATTCAGATCTTTTTTGCAGTATTTTCTGAGTCAGATCAAATCGATCAGTGAGTTTGAATTGCGGGAAGTGATTTATGCGGCGGAGGACATACCGTTGTTCCATATATATATGCGTCCGCAACTGAGTAATTTCAAATTCTTCTACTGGAGAAAAGCCATCCTCAACCACGAGGAATTACAGGATGCCAAGTTCAAGGTCGAAGAGGCAGATTCTGAGTTGCTGGAACTGGCAAAGAAGGCATCGGCAGCGTATGCAGAAGTTCCTTCGACGGAAATCTGGACAGAAGAAACCATTGCCTCCACCATTCAGCAAATCAAATTTTTCTGGGAAGCGGCCATGTTTGAGTCCAGAGAAGATGTGGAAGTGGTGATCAACGAACTCGAAGAGTTAATTAAGAATTTACAACGGCAATGTGATCTGGGATTGAAATTTAAACCCGATGGAGTTTTAACACAAACACCGTTTACCTGTTATGCCAGCGATCTGATGATTGGCAATAATTGTGTACTGGTTAAAACCGGCGACCGGAGAACCTCCTTCCTGGGCTACAATACCTTCAACTTTATGAATACGGGCAATCCGGAATTCAATAAGCAAAATGAATACTGGATCACCAATCTGATGTCGAAAAGCACCCAAATCAGCCGGGCTGCCGAAAAGATCCGGAGTCAGTTTTTCAAAGCCCTCCTTAAAAAAGTGACTGAGCTGCGGAAGTTTGTGGAGGAGAATTGAGAAAAGGATGGAAAAACGAAATCGCAGACCCGGAAAGTGTGGTGCTTAATGACACCGGACTTTCCGGGTTTTTATTTGGAACTAGCATCTGTCTTTAGGTAGGACCTATTGGTAGAAAACAAATTCAATATTCAGAAAGTCCTTAAAAAAGAACGGAAGACCCACATTCTTCTTCCATAATTCTCAAATTCAAGAGCGGAAGATTTTCTATTTTTGCTCAAAGCCAAACGCCAATGGAAAATCTTCTTGATCGAATCACTTTAAATCCTTCTGTCTGCCATGGCAAACCAACCATTCGGAATATGCGGTATCCGGTGGAAATGATTCTGGATTTGTTGTCATCGGGAATGAGTCAGGAAGAAATCATGGCCGATTATCCGGCGATTGAAAGAGCGGATATTCTGGCCTGTCTGGCTTATGCGAGCCGATTGGTAAATGTGAAATCGATCCATAAAATTGTGGCGTGAGATTTCTGGTCGATGCCCAATTACCATATTCGCTGTGTTCATTTTTGAAATGGAAGGGTTTTGATTGTGTTCATACGGATGATTTTCCTAATAAAGAAAGAACGACCGACGAGGAGATTCGGCAACGTTCCATCTCTGAGAACAGGATTGTGATCACAAAAGATTCCGATTTTCTGGACTCTCACCTGATCAAAAAAATTCCACCCAAACTATTGATGGTGACGACCGGCAATATTGTCAATCACAAACTCCTTGATATGTTTCAACTGAATCTTGCGGAAATTCTCGTTCAATTTGAGAAACACAATCTGATTGAGCTGGACAATTTTGAAATCACAGTATTTGGAGGAGCTTCTGAATAATCAAGGTATTCAGCAAGCTTGAAAATCTCCCATCATCATCGCAAAGATTTCGGACATCCATTTTTAACCTCTGGATTTCCCGGCGTAAAACGCCCTAATTTCTTTGGCTCCTGGCCCGCCTTTGCGTTTTTGTCGATTGTCAGAATTGGGAAAAATGAAACCTCAAAAGATTTATTATTTTTTTATTTTTTAAAAATTAATATTAATTCTTTTCGAACTTCGGATTTGAAAGAGATATCGGGTTTCCATTCTCTGATTTTAGGGGAGCTTTCAAATCCGATGAACACCTGACCAAAAATACCTTTGTGGTTTTGTCCACATTATTGGACACGGAGGCAGACAGCATTGAGTTGAAACAAAATTTGGCCATATTCTTCCGGCTTTTCATATTTGATAGGTCAATCCAAAACTGAATATGATCAACGCAATTAACCCTGGAATCAATCCTGTTCGCCACTTCCAAACAAGGTTGTCATTATTCTTAGCCCGAAACCTTGATTTGTTCGGGAATGCTGCTTTATACAATTTGAGAAGTATTTTTCTACTCCCCCTTTTCCTCTTTTCATCTCATGTCTTTAGCCAGGGAAATGGAACCTGCGAAACGGCTAAAGAAATAACCGTGGCCGATTCTGCCTGCAATTTGACATCAGCGACTATTGTAACAGGAGTTGCATCAGATAGCATTTCCCCCTCTTTTCTGGACAACATCAAAATTTTACCTAAAAAAACGGTTTGGTTCACATTCATCACTACATCAAAAAATACTGGTATTCAAATCGGACCTAGAATGAATTACTCCATCCTCGTTTACACGGGTAGTTGTCCAAATAACCTTACGAAGGTTCAGGCATTTTCGTACTATAGCATGTCCGGCCTGGGATTTATAGGGGGCGGAATAAATTTCAATCCAGTGATTCCAATTGAAAATCAACCAATTGGAACTAAAATTTATGTACAGATTTCCACGGGGGTTACCAATAGTCTTTCTGGATCAAATACACTTTGTGCTTTTAGATTACCTGACACTGGTCAGAAAGTTATTTCAAAATCTGGCGCAAATAGTTGGCTTTCAAAAACTTCATGGATTCCTTCCAGAATTCCAACAGCTTTGGATACTGCCGTTATTTCAGACGGGTCAAAGATTTCATTCATCTACCCAGGTACTTCCATTATTCCAATCACTATTAAATCGCTTATTGTGGGCCAGGGAGGAGCATCTGTTGCAAAATTGTATTCTCCCACGCCAAGGGGATTGATCCACATCCTGGGAAATATGATTGTTCATCCGGGAGATTCTATTTTAGGAAATGCAAGTTCACCGTATGGCGACCGCTTCCTGATTATGGGTGATATTCAAATGAATGGAACCTTCGCCTATCAGAGCAATGTTGTATTAAACCCTGCCACTAAACCAATCCTTCATTTCAATGGCACAACCAAACAAATTGTTTCTGGAAATGGACAATTTGCAAATGGTTCTGCTATACCTCATATCACTGTAAACAACCCAATTGGTTTGGACTGGAATGTTTCAGGAAAATGCAGAGGAACTATAACACCTTTAAGAGGGGTTTTCAATAATAGTTCTGTTAATCTGGAATTCGAAAACGACACCAATATTATCGGATTTAATAGCGCACCTGGATTTGGTTATGGAATTGGTTCTCTAGCCAAAATGGTGAAAGGAACATCCTTTAAATTTCCAGGCTTCAAGCGCAATGCAGCTTATTTCCTTTCCATTTACGATGATTCTATTTTTGGAAAGAAAGACTTTTCATTTGTATCGAATCAGATACAAGCACTACGCTTTTACCAGCTCTACCTCGATAAATTTGGAACAAAAGTCCTTTTTGATTCAAGTTGCTCTTTTAATTCAATTTCCTATTCAAGCCAAAATGGCAACAATTTCGGCAACGGCATCCTCGCCGGCCAACCACAGGATACCCTCAGTTTTCAAACCTGTTCGTTTGGCAACCGGGTTTCCCAAATCCGGCATTCGACCTTTGGCTATCACCGCAATCTCTGGCAGCAATCCGGAAATGCGGTAAACTGGGACGTTCCCGCCTGGAGCGGAGGAAAAGGACGGAGCCATACCCTCACCAAATACAATCTCAACGCTCCCGCCGGGCAATGGCTGCTGAGTCACGTCATCAACCAACCACCGTCAGGAACTTTATTAGCACCGGGAACCATTTTACTGGGCCAGCATATGCTCGAAATCAACAGCAACACTGCTCTTGGCGACAGCACCCGTTTGCAAATGGAAGTGTATCATTCCGACAGTTTATTCGGACTCAAAGAAAACTGGCGCATTGCCCAATCACCTTCACCCACAGGACCGTGGATGCCTCTCGAAACCCGCCTGCAAAACTGGACAAGCGATTCCCTTGTGACGGCGACTCTTTCCACCAGACTTCCCATCAAACTCTCGAACGGACATTATTTTGCGTTTGTTACCGTAGGCCTGGCAACCGATCTTACGCTTACACGAATTCTTCCCGTTTCGACGTATCGTTTTGGCTGCGCCGATAACGGACAGGATTCCATTCGTCTGCAATTCCGAAACAACGGCCTTCAACCAGTGAGTACCGTCCGAATTGGAGCGGTTCTGGAAGGGCAAACATTTCAAACACTTTATACCGCTGGTTTTAACTGGGACGCTCCTCTTCAACCGGGTTCCACCGATACTTTGTCGTTTAAATTACCGTCCACATTTGCCGGTCTGATGCCCCTCAAATGTTTTGTGGCCACCACCGGCGACAACAATCCCGCTTCCGATACGCTGGCCATCAATCTGCAAACATTACCTGCTTCACTGCCTTTCCGCCAGACATTTGATACCTGTGTTTATTCTTCCACATTTTTCAGCCAGGCTGCCAATCCTTTGCGTTATGGATATCCCATTATTTCAGGCTGGGACAACCGGCCAACCGGACCTTATGATAATCAGGATCCGACCGGCTGGAACACATTCCGTGCACTCAAAACAGCCAATTCAAATCCCAACAAATACTATCTCAACAGCGTATTCGGCTATATCCGGGATGGAATCGGACGGTTTGTGACACAAAATATCGGGCCCGTCGGAACCAAAACATGGCTGAGTTATAAACTCAATGTCTGCGACTTTCCCACGCCGAACGATTTTTTTTCGACCGATACCTTCCGGATTGAAATCAGCAGCGATTGTGGGAAAAACTATACCCTTCTCCGCCAGATTGACCAGTCCAATTTCACCGAATATTTTGCGCCTGCGGGCACCATGGATGCGTTTAATGAACAGGCACCACCCGTTTCGATCTGGTGGGACAGCATTCCGTTTCCTCCGGGAGAAAGTTTTCATATTCGTTTCCGGATTGCCACCAACGGCAGTTTTCACAACAACAATGGCTCCGTGCGGATTGACGACATCCGGGTTAAAGACACGTTGTTTACCGCCAATCGTCCGCAGATCTCAAAGGCCGGGCAAAATGTATGGGTGTATCCCAATCCCGGAAATCAGAATCTTTCCTTTGCCGGAATTCGTTCGGCCTCCCGTTTCCAGCTGATGAATGCCAGCGGCTTGGTGGTGGAAGAACAAATGGTGGAGCCACAAAAAGAAATCCAGCTTCCTGTCCTTCCAGCCGGATTGTATTTCTGGAAACTGCAAAATGCAGACGGCACCTTCCGTGGGAAATGGATGAAGGAGTAATGGGATTTGGATTGAAGTTTTAACTGAAACAGCCTGGGAACAACCGTAAAACTTGTCCCGCTTTTACTTCGGGAGCCAATTGAGAAAATAGGGAGGGCCGCAGAGATTTGAATGAAAATTGAACGTCTGCGTTTCTCTCCGATATTGACGGCGTTCTCTCCAAATCCTGACCTGCCTTTTCGTTTTGCGCTGATTGTTCGAATTGAGAAAAATGAAACCTCAAAAGATTTATTATTTTTTTATTTTTCTAAAATTAATATTAATTCTTTTACATTCTTATTTTTTGAATCGATGAATTCTTTTGTATTGATCCG
>ERZ795056.1693-NODE-1693-length-25612-cov-5.575654_pt1 | contig 25612 bp, 17 predicted proteins | sample MGYA00375140_ERZ795056 | MGnify/ENA primary metagenome ERZ795056 (study PRJEB30185, sample SAMN05720227) | activated sludge metagenome | isolation source: Anaerobic digester | place: USA | collected 2015-03-09 ... | reverse complement strand
CGCAGCAGCCGTGCACCAGCCCCGGCCCCGAGATCGCGCGCGCTGTCGATGACCTCGCGCTGCACCGCGCCCACCGCCAGCACCGCCCCCGCATACGCGAGCGCCACCCGCATCGGCAGCAGACCCAGCAGCGTCAAAAGCGGCCCGGGACCAATGCCCAGCAGCCGCCCGGCGCCCAGCATCAGCGCCCCGTAGGCCACCGGCGGCACCGCCAGCGGCAACAGCACCAGCGCCGCCACCAGGTCGCGCCGGCCCCGTCGCGGCCGTCGCAGCAGCGCCAGCGCGAAGCCGAGGCCCGCCGCCAGCGCGCCGCATGCGAGCGTCAGCGCCAGGCTCTGGGCCAGCAGTCCGCGCAGCAGCGGGGCCCCACTTCCGCCTGTCTTGAAAGACAGGTGCATCAACAACCCCGCGAGCGGCAGCGCCGAGATCGCCGCCGCGATCCAGCCCGCAGCACGCAGGCCCGGACCCGCACGTGGCCCCGCATTCGCGGTCTCACCGGCGAGCCCGGCCAGCCCGCGAGCGATCGCCAGCGCACAGGGCAAGGCCACCACCAGCATCACACCGACGATCGCCGCGGCGCGTCGCGGGTTGGCCTCGCTCAGCACCGCGTCGCGCAGCAGCAGCGCCAGCGTGTACACCTTGCCGCCGCCCGCGAGCTCGAGCGTCGTGACGTCGCCGAGCGTCGACAGGGCCGCCCAGCCGGCCGCCAGCGCGTAGGCCGGGGCCAGCAGCGGCAGCTCCACGGCCACGAATCGCCGCCACGGCCCGGCCCCGAGGTCCGCCGCCGCCTCGAGCAACGCCGGCGGCCGCCCACGCAGACGCAGCGAAACCACCAGGGCCGCCAGAGGGATCGCACCTGCACTTTGGGCCAGCAGCACCGCCCACGCCCCGGGCTCCAGACCAAGCCCGAGCACGCCGAGCGCCCGCGCCAGCGGGGCCACCAGCACCAGCACCAGCACCAGACCCGGCGACAGCGTGCGCGCCAGCGGATACGCCGCGACCACCGCCACCGCCGCCACCGCCGCGGCGAGCCCGAGCGCACGCAGCCCCGCGAGCATGAACACCCACGGCGGCGCCGGCGGTCCCGCGACCCGCAGCCCCTCCTCGATCAGCAGCAGCAGCGGCAAGCCGAGGCTCAGCAGCACCCAGGCGCCGACCACCAGCCCGACCGCGAGCCGGCGCCCGCGCGAGGACTCGTCGATCGCCGTGGAGGGCCCGCGCATCTCGTGCAGGCTACTGCAAGCCGCCGCGAACCCAAACCTCGGCGCTCGCATGGCGATCCCCGAAGCAGCGCTCGCGCGGCGCGCCGGTTTACGGGTATATCTGACGCATGAGCGGCCTGAGCCCCGGGCAAACTGCCCCCGAGATCGACGTGGTCGCCAGCGACGGCCAGCGCTTCGTGCTGTCGCAGCAGCGGGGTCTGTGCACGGTGGTGTACTTCTTCCCGAAGGCCTTCACGCCCGGCTGCACCTCCGAGACCGGGATGTTCCGCGACAACTACGTCGAGCTCGTGCTGGCGGGCGCGACCCTCGTCGGAGTCAGCACCGACGACCTGAACACGCAGTGCAAGTTCGCGGCCTCGACGCGCGCGCCGTTCCCGATGCTGCCCGACCCCGACCTGAAGATCAGCCGCAGCTTCGGCGTGCTGTGGCCGGTGGTGAACGTCGCCCGGCGGGTCACCTTCGTCGTCCGCCCCGACATGATCATCGACGCGGTCTTCCACCACGAGGTGCAGATCTCCCGCCACCGCGACGACGTCCTGCGCCACGTCAACGCCCTGTTCAAGCGCAGCCGCGGCCAGGGCGACCACCACCGCGACGGCACCGGCCACGGCACCCCCCCGCGAGATCCCTGAGCGCGACGAGCGGCCCCGACGATCTGTCCCAAGAGACAGCTCTATGGCGGCCGAACTCGCGCTATGCTCGGGCATGCGCGCCGACCAGGATCTCCTCGAGTTCGCCCTCGCCGCCGCTCGCGCCGCGGGCAGCGTGTTGCTCGAGCACTTCGAGGGTGAGCTGACCGTCAGCACCAAGTCGAGCGACATCGACCTCGTGACATCGGCGGACCGCGCGGCCGAGGCCGCCGTGCTCGGCCGCATCACCCGTGAGTTCCCCGAGCACTGGATCCTCGCCGAGGAGTCCGGTCGCATCGGCGCGGCCGACAGCAATCACGACCCCCGGCCCCCGCCCGGCGTCCTGCAGTGGGTCATCGACCCGCTCGACGGCACCACCAACTTCACCCACCGCTTCCCCCACTTCAGCGTCTCCATCGCCCTCGTCGACCACGAGGGCCCGCGCCTCGGCGTCGTGCACGACCCCACCCGCGGCGAGACCTTCTACGCCACCCGCGGCGGCGGCGCCTTCCTCGACAGCCCCCGCGCCCGCGCCCGCCTCGGCCACCCGCAGCGACTCGGCGTCACCGCCACCCGCGCCCTTCGCCTCGCGCTCGTCGCCACCGGCTTCGCCTATACCCGCGCCACCTCGCCGACCAACAACCTGCTCGAGTTCAACCGCGTCGTGCCCCAGGTCCGCTGCATCCGCCGGGCCGGCAGCGCCGCGCTGGACCTCGCCTATGTCGCGGCCGGCCGCCTCGACGCCTACTGGGAGTATCACCTGCAGCCCTGGGACATCGCCGCCGGCGCCCTGCTGGTCCGCGAGGCCGGCGGCGCGCTCACCCGCATCGACGGCGGCCCCTGGGACCTGCGCTTCGGCGACCTCGTGGCCGCGGGCCCGGCCCTCGCCTCGGTGCTGCAGAGCGAGCTGGCCGGCGCGCGCATGGCCCCGGGGACATGCGCCTCGGGACATCTGCAACGATAACGCCCCCCAACGCCGCGGCGTTGCGCCTCACAAAGTCTTGACATACTCCACGAGGGCCCAGCGGTCCTCGTCGGAGAGGCTCGTGCCATATTCGTGGCCACGATTCGAGTTGCCGCTCACCTGCGTATCGACGAGGAAGGGCAGCTCCCCGTCGCTGACATAACCGACGCGCTTCGGGTCGTACTCCCAGCGCCCGACCGAGAAGGTCCGGGGCCGTTCGGCCGCGGGCCGCAGCAGGTCGTACAGCGTCGGCACCGAGCCATTGTGGAGAAAGGGCGCGGAGGCCCAGACGCCATTGAGCGGACGCGCCTTGTAGGCCATGAGCTCGGCGAGCGGCGCCGCCTCGCTCTTCTTCGGGTAATCGCCCTGCTTCTCGGTCTTCTCGAGCCCGTGCAATTTGGCGTTCGCCACCGCCCGCAGCGCCGCATCGGGCCGGTGCGACACGATGCGGGTCGCCAGATCGCCGACCACGGCCAGCGCCGGCGCGTCGGCGCCGTAGCGCGTGCCTTGCGGAGAGATGGCGCCCTCGAGGATGCCCGTCGGAATGCGGGCCTCGACGATCGTGCGCGCGGCCGTATCATCGGTCCCCACGAGTTCGGTGCCGATCATCATCGCCACGACCTTGCGCTTCGGGTCGTCGCGGTCGATCAATGCATGACAGGACGCGCAATGGCTCTGGTACAGCGCTTGCCCGCGCGCCGCCAGCGGGCGGTCGATCGGCGGAAGGATCTGCTCGGGCCAGACCGGCGACGACAGCCGGCGCAGCGCCTCCTCCATGGCGACGATCGCGTGCTGCTCGACCGTCGACGCATAGCCCTTCTTCGCCTCCTGCTCCGTCTCGTAGTGCTTGACCTCGACGTGGCCGAACACCCCGACCACCTCGCCGGCGTTGCGCCCCAGCGAGCCCGCGCCCGCGTTCGCCGAGAAGCCGGTCCATTGCACATAGTCGTGGCGCGGCGCATCCCACAACAAGGGAAAGCTCGCGGGCGCGCCGGGGGGAATGCTGTGCTGCGTGCCGCTCGTGAACCGGATCACCTGATTGACGATGCGGCCGACCGCGTCGAGGCGGCCGAAGCCCTCGACCGTCGGGCTGTGATTCGCCGCCTCGTAGCTGTCGAACCACGCCAGCGTATCGCCGAGGCTCCTGCGCGCCGCCTCCACGTCCCCGCCGCGCTTGCGACCGCGCTGCTGCGCGGCGGCGAAGCGCGCGAGCTTGGCCTCGTCCGCGAGCGTCGCCGCGAGCGAGCCGCGGATCGCGTGCAAGAAGCCCGTGACATCCGCGAGCGCCGGGGCGCCGTCGATGCGCATCGCCGTGCCGCGGTAATTGATCTGCGAGGTGTGGCAGGCGGCGCAGGTCAGCCCGACCTTGTCGTCGTGGCGGGCGAAGCCGACCGGCAGCGCGTCCGGATTGTTGGGCGTCGCGTGCTGCGGGAGCAGGCGAAACCTCGAGACATTCTCCGGGCTTATCAGCAGGGTCTCGTCCCCGGCCGACTCGAGGTGCACCAGGGTCTCGTACGGGAGCAGCACCGAGCCCTGATCCGCGTGGTAGTACCAGAGCGTCTCCAGCGGCCCCCAGCCCTGATCGAGGTAGACGAGCCGGGTCGCGCCGTCGCCGTGGCTGTCGTGCACGAGCACGAGCCCGGCGCGCTCGCCGAAGCCCTTCGCGGCCTCGACCACGCGCGCGGCGGGGTTCGGGCGCTGACCGGCGCAGGCGAGCAGTGGGAGCATGAGCAACACGAACAGCGACGAGCGGAGCATCGGAAGTCCTCCGGGGACATCGGTGGCCATAACACGCGCCATATCTCCGACGATGGCCGCAGACGGTCAGGGGCTGGCCACGAATCGGACAGCGCGGTCACCCTCGATCGCTTCGCGCAACCGCCCGCGCGCCGCGAGCGACGCCGCCGGCCCCCGGGCTTGTCCGGGCGCGCAACCACGCCCTCAACATTTCGAGTGATCCGCCGACCCGATCTGCGACGCTCATGACAGCCGAGGCCGGTCATGGCGAAGTCAGAAGGATCCACCACATTGCTGCCCGAGCCCTTCGAGGTGCGCAAGGAGGCCGTGGACAAGGCTGCGCCGGCGGCCCGGGCTGCGGCCGAGCGCATCTCGCAGGCCTACAAGCGGCGCCACTCGGGTCCGGCCGAGGCCGCCGAGCCCGGGCCCAGCGACGAGACCCCGCCTACCGAATGACCTGACCTTTGGGGCATGCCCTCGAGGTCAGGTCTTTTCGCGACCGAGGCGCCGTCATGGCATCACACGCAGGCGGACCACCGCCGACGACAGCGCCGGGACCGGCACTTGCAGGCCGGTGCTCATCAGCGTCGCGCCGGTGGCCATGCCCGGCGCGGCGCCGGTGAGCAGCTCCTGGACCTCGTAGTCGGCCGCGCCGTCGAGCTCGCCGGGCCACACCTGGATCTTCGCCGCCGCGGCGTTGTCGTTGATCACGAACAGGTACGCGGTGGTGCCCGCCTGGCGGCGCCAGGCCAGCTGGCGCAGGCCCTCCGCGTGAACTCTGGGGCTCAGGCCGGCGAACTGGACGATCTGGCGGGCGAGGGCGCGGCCGCGGGCCAGCTCCTCCGCGGGCAGCGTGTAGTAGTCGTCCTGGTTGTAGCGGGTCCAGACGTTGGCGCCGAGGAACACGCGCTTGCCGGCGTCGTCGTCGATCGTATAACCGACGATCTTGCCGTCGTCGCCGAAGGGTTCGGTGTGCTCCCAGGCGAAGGGCTGCAGCGGGTCGCCGGGCGGCTGGTCCCAGAAGCCGGCGTACCAGTAGCTCTGCAGCGCCTCGTGTTCGCCGGCGATCGCCACGTTGATCGGTCCCTGGCGCGAGGCGTTGGGCCACACCCATGAGCCCGCGGGCACGGCCGGGAACAGCTGCTTCGACAGCTTGTCGCTGGCCGGGCTCGGCTTGAAGTCGTCGCTGCGCCGACCGGGCCACAGCAGCTGGACCAGCACGCCGCCCTGCGCGACATAGTCGGCCAGCAGCGTCGCGGTCTCGTCGTCGATGAAGTCCGGGTTTTGATAGAACACGATCCGGTGCTTCGCCAGCGCCTCGAGGTTCGTCACGCGCGCGTCGAGCACGGCCGGGTTGAAGCCCGCGTGCACCAGCCAGCCGAACAGGGCCGGGTCCTCGATCGTGTACAGGCGCTGGAGGTCGTCGAGCAGTCCGCCCTGCGGCGCCGCGTGGCGGCCGTTGGTGAGCACCGCGATCGCATCGACTTGCTCCGTCGCTTGCAGCAGCGCCTTGCCCTCGCTCGCCAGCATCTGGCCCCAGCGCTGCATCACCGCGTAGCGCGGCGTCGTGCTGCCGTCGGCCGCGATCGCGGCGAGGTAGTCATAGGCGCTGTCGTCGGCGTTGAGGCCGTCGCGGATCACATAAAACGAGCCGCCCTTGAGCCCACGGCCGATCGTTCGCGCCAGCAGCTGGTCGGTCGCCTCGGCCGCGACCTTCGGATGGCCGAGCAGCGGGTACTTGTAAAAGCCGCCCTGCAGCTCGGCCGCGTAGGCGAAGTCCTGCGGTCCGGTCGCCAGGTCGCCGAGCTGGTCGTAGAGCCGCGTGAAGTAGTCGGCCTGGAACGGCTGGTCCTGCAGGTGGTCGTTGGTCGTGAACTGCTTCGGGTACAGGTCCAGCCCCGCGACCCCGATCGGGTTCTTGATAGTTCCGTCGTGCACCAGCACGTTGCGCAGCAGCACGTCGCCGAGCAGCAGCGCGAACGGCGAGTCGTTGGTGAAGTGCAGCGCCTGCGGCGGCGCGAAGCCCTCATCCGTCAGCATCTGCTTCAGCGCCGCCAGGTAGGTGCCCACCTGCGCCTGGCCGGCCGCGTACCAGTCCGCGTACCACGGGTTCTTGGTCCACTCGTCCTGCCCGCTGCCCGGCGCCTGCCCGGGCGGCAACACGTCGGTGAACGCGGCGTGCTTGGTGCCATAGCGGGCGTTCAGCTGGGCGATGTCGCCGTACTTCGCCGCGAGGAAGTCGCGGTACGCCGCCATCGCCGGGTCGGAGTAGTCGACCCCGCCGAAGCGGTCGCCCCAGTACATGTTGGTCTCGTTGTCGACCTGGACCGCGACGATGCAGCCGCCGAGGTACGGCTTCGCGGGCGCGAGCGCGGCCGCGTACCATTCTTTCACCGCCGCGAGGTAGGTCGGGTGCAAGTAACTCGGCTGGCGCTGGTCCTCGTCGCCGGTCGGCGAGTAGGTCCACAGCGTGCCCTTGGTGTCGCGCACGAGCGCCTCCGGGTGGGCCTGCTTCCACCACAGCGGCACCGCGCCGAAGGTGCCGAAGCCCCGCGGCCACTCCGCGGTGATCAGCGGACCGGGCTTGTAGACCACGTGCATGCCGCGCTCGCAGGCCATCTTCAAAAAGGCCCCGACGTCGCGCGCGCCGCTGAAGTCGAACTGACCCGGGCCCGGGTTGTGATAGTCCCAGGGCACGTAGGTCGTCACCAGGTTCATGCCCGCCGCCTGCATCGCGTCGAGCGTCGCGGCCCACATCGCCTGCGTCTTGGTCGCGTCGAAGTCCTTGTCGCGGACGCGGAAGTAGTGGAGGTCGCCGCCGTACAGGAAGGTCGGCGTGCCGTCGATGCGCAGCGCCCCGTCGACGATCTCCACGTGCGGCGCCGGCTCCCCGGTGGTCGACTCCGGTCCGGCGCTCGAGTCGCCGGTGTCCGTGCCGGGCCCGGTCGTGACACCCGTCATGACCCCGGTCGTCGGCACCGACGTCGGTTCATCCGTCGCGCTCGCCCCGCCCGTGGTCTCCGTCACGCCCGCCGTCGAGGCCGTCGACGACGTCGTGGCCGGGTCGCCCGCGTCGCCGCAGGCGAGGATGCAGGACATCAGGAGCAGCGGCGATCGGGGCATGCCAGGCCCATAACCTGGACGCCCGCGGCGCACAAGCGCCCGCGCCTCACTCGCCGATGTCGATGCTGTACTTCACCGTCATCGGCGGCCCCGAGTAGATCGGGAACTGGTGGTTGGCGACCGCCTTGCGGGCGCACGGAACGATGCCGAACACGCTGAGCCCCGGCGGCGCCGTCACGGTGATCGAGTCGATCTTGCCCTGCTTGCCGCCGATGCGGAACGCGAAGTCGATCTTGCCGCCCGGCAGGCTGCTGCCCTGGTAACACGCGGCGATCCCCAGGCACGCGTTGATGTCGTACTCGATCTCTCGCATGTGGGCGTTGAGCACCGGCGCCGTCAGCTGCTCGTCGCCCTCGTTCCAGTCGAGCGCACGGGCCCGGTCCGGGTCGTACTGCGGGATGTCCGAGTCGTCGACCGGCTTGAACTTCTTCGGCAGCTGATTGCGGTCCTCCCAGCACTCGCCCCAGTTGGTGATCGGCGGCCGCATCTCGACCACCGGCTCGTTCTTCGTCTCGACCGGCGAGGCGCAGATGTCCTGGCTGTAATCCACGACGCACATCGTCCCGTCGCAGCGGGTCCCCTTGCCGCATCTGCCGCTGCACTCGCCGCTGGGGTCGCTCGTCCCCGCGTCGCGCTTGCAAGCCGTTTGTCCGAGCACCGCGCCCAAAATACCCGCCGCGAACAAGGTGATACGCATCGCGGCTCCAGGTTATCAGCACCGTCGGGGCCGGTGGTAGGCGCCCCCGATCGCACATTTTCGCGCGAGCGCGCCGCCGCCACCGGAAGGACGGTTGTCCGCCGCGACGCCGCGCTCGCGGCCCTCACCGGGCCCTGCGCTCGGAGCCCGGCGTGGCCTCCCGCTGGGGCCCACAGGACCCGGGGCGCGCGCCCGTCAGCAACGGCAACCACCGCGACGTGGGTGCGGATGCGACCCGGTGCAGGCCTCACCACACGCGGCCGAGATCCTGCACCCGCTCGTCGGTCAGATCACGCGCGTGCGCAGGCTGGTCGGCAGGGCCGCGATCGCGGCGCTCAGCTGGCTGATCTCGGGGTCGGTCGCCCGCAGCGGGACGTCGACGTGCAGCAGGCCGATCGACTCGACCGTCGCCAGGCTCTGGCCGGTGATGTTGACCTGCGAGTCGGCCAGCAGCTGGTTGATCGCCGAGAGCACGCCGGGCACGTTGCGGTGCACGTTGAGGATGCGGGCCCCGTTGCGCAGCGGCGCCGCGTCGATGTTCGGCAGGGTCACGCAGCCGGTCGTCGACCCGGTCGTCAGGTAGGCCGCCAGCGAGGTCGCCACCTCGCGGCCGATGTTGGCCTGCGCCTCCTGCGTGCTGCCACCGATGTGCGGGGTCAGGATCACCGAGTCGAGGCCACGCAGCGGGCTGTCGAACACGTCGCCGACCTTCGCCGGCTCCGTGGGGAACACGTCGATCGCCGCGCCCGCCACTTGCCCGCGCTCCAGCGCCTCACGCAGCGCCTCGAGCTCGACGACCATGCCGCGCGAGGCGTTGATCAGGTAGGCGCCGCGCCGGATCACCGCCAGCTCGGCGGCGCCGATCATGCCGCGCGTCAGCTCGGTGTCGGGCACGTGCAGGCTGACGAAGTCCGAGATGCTGAGCAGCTCGTGCAGGCTGTTGCACGGCTGCGCGTTGCCCAGCGGCAGCTTGGCGAGCACGTCGTGGTAGCGCACCTGCATGCCGAGCGCCTCGGCGATCACGCTCAGCTGCGAGCCGATGTGCCCGTAGCCGACGATGCCGAGGGTCTTGCCGCGGACCTCGTGGCTGCCGTCGGCGCTCTTGTGCCACAACCCGCGGTGACACGCCTGGCTGCGCGCGAACACCTGCCGCGACAGCATGATGATCTCCCCCAGCACCAGCTCGGCCACCGAGCGGGTGTTGCTGAACGGCGCGTTGAACACCGCGATCCCCCGCTCGCGCGCCGCCGACAACGCGATCTGATCGGTGCCGATACAAAACGCCCCGACCGCGAGCAGCTGCGGCACCGCGTCGAGCACCGCCGGGGTCACCCGCGTCTTGCTGCGGATCCCCAGCAGCACCGGACGGTCACCCGGCAGCGCCTGCAACGCCGCGACCAGCTGCGCCTCCGTCATCGCCCCGGTCGCCGAGTGCACGACCACCTTGTGGCGCGCGAACTCCTCGTGGGCCGTCGCGTGGATGCTCTCGAGCAGCAAGATGTTCGGGCTTTGCACGGCGCGCACCATGCCCCAGCCACCCGCGGCCCCGCAACCCTCGCCCCCGCGATCCCCACGCCATCGACGAGCACCAGCCCCATCCGCGTGCGCCCTCGCACCGCAGGGCCACCCGCCGGCCTTGTCGCGCCTGCGCGGCTTTGCTACCCCGGCCCCGTGCTCCGCGAAGTCAACCTCCAGCGCCTCGAGCGTGCCGTCACCCCGCACCTGCGCCGCGGCTGGACCCGCGCCGTGTTCGCCGCGCCGCAGGGCGAGGGCCAGGCGCCCGAGCAGGTCGTCGCCGGTCCCGGCAGCGACGTCGCCCCCAGCAAGGAGCAACTCGCCGCCGTGTTCGCGGCCGCCCGCGAGGCCGCCCACGCCGGCCTCGTCAAGCACACCTACGTGCTCGACGAGCGCCGCCGCGTGCAGGTCGACGCCCGCCACGGCCGTCCAGCCCTGCGCACGCTCGACGAGGCCGTCGCCCTCAAGGTCATGGGCGGCAAGGACCGGACCCTGCGCCCCGACACCAGCGGCGCCCTGCTGCGCGCGATCGGCATTATGAACGCCGACGGCAGCATCTCCGCCACCCACGCCCGCAAGTACAAGCAGGTCAACCACCTCGCCGAGCTGTGCCGCCCGACCTGGGAGCGCCTGACCGCCGCCCGCCCGCGCAGCGCCGCCGAGCCCCTGCGCGTGCTCGACCTCGCCTGCGGCAACGCCTACCTGAGCTTCGTGCTCGCCGAGGTCCTGCGCCAGGAGGGCGTCCCACTGCGCCTGCACGGCGTCGACGTACGCGACGACGTCGTGACCCGCAGCCGCGAGCGCGCCGCGACCCTCGGCATGGCCGACCCTGGCCCCGACACAACCATCACCGCCGATCCGATCGCCTCACCCGAGCCGATCCCCACCACGACCGCCATCACCGCCGATCCGATCGCCTCACCCGAGCCGATCCCCACCACGACCTCGATCGCCGCCGATCCGATCTCCGCCGAGGTCACGGCCGATCCCACCACCACCCAGCGGCGAAGGCCCGCCCGGGCGAGCGTCGCCGCGGCCGAGCCCGGCGTGCCCGCGCCCCCGGCCACCCCACGCCTGAGCTTCGCGCGGGCCACCATCGCCGAGGCCGAGACCAGCGCCGCCGCGGCCCTCGGCGGTCCGCCCGATCTGGTGCTCGCCCTTCACGCCTGCGACACCGCGACCGACGAGGCCCTGGCCCTGGCGATCCGTCTCGGCGTGCCGGCGGTGCTCAGCGTGCCCTGCTGCCAGCACGAGCTCGCCGCCCAGCTGGCCAAGCAGGACCCCGCCGGCGCCCCGGTGCCCGCGCTGCTGGCCCACGGCCTCCTGCGCGGCGCCTACGCCGACCTCCTGACCGACAGCCTCCGCGTCGAGATCCTCAACGCCTGCGGCTACGAGGTCGCCGTGGTCGAGTTCGTGAGCAGCGAGCACACCGCCAAGAACCTGCTGCTGCGCTGCCATCGTCGGCACCCCTACGCCCCCGTCGACCAGGCCCGCTGGCGCCTCGCACCGATCCAGGCCCGCTGCGCCCAGCTCGGCGTCTCGCCCGACCTCCTGCGTCGCCTGCTCGGCACCTGAAAGCCCGCCGAGCCCGCCTCTCCGACCCGGACGCCATGGCGTTCCGGCCGGAAAGGCCTGGGCCCCGGCCGTTAATTCGGCCCGTGGTCGAATAATTCCGCCGCAGAAACGGCCCAGGACGCTGTTTCTCGCCAAACCTCTCGATTTGGCCGCGATCAAACACCTGGGTTCATAACTCGCGCTTTCCCAGTTTTTTCTGACCCATCGTCGGTTTTATTCCAAAAAAATCCGACCAGCAGTCAAAAATAACAACAGAAACGCGGTCGGCAGACGCCCAGCCATCGGCTCCCGCCCCGACAACCCGCAAAAAATCGCCCCCCGGGCTCGCAAAAAAACCCAGAAGAGCTCGCCCAGCCCCTCCAGCGCGCCCTACGCGCACCCGCGCAAACAACCATCGAAAGCGCCCGAGCAACGCCCGAGCACCCCGATCCGCAGCCGCACCCGCGCCCTACGAACCAACCCCGAAGCCACACTGCGCAGCCAGGGCGAGCGTCTGCTCGGTGTGCTCGGCGAGCAGCGGCGGCAGCGAGCGCAGCACCTGCACGAGCATCGGCCCGGTCGCATCGAGCGTGGCGAGCTCCAACCGCTCGAGCTTCACCAACCCCCGCCGCAAGGCCAGCTTGACGTCGCCGAGCAGCGCCCGATTACGCTCCCGCAGGCTCCCGATCAGCGCCCGCAGCGCGACGTGCCGCGGCAGCGCCACGTCATGCCCGACCTCGTCGACCGCGGCCCACAGCGCGCCAACCAAAGCCCGCCGGCGCACCGCCGCCTCGGACGCCTCCAGCCCACCGACCAGCGCCCGCATCTCCCCGGGGTCCCCGGCCCCGGCGAACGCCAGCGTCGCCTCCCACAGCGCGGGCAGGCGCTCGCCGAAGATCGCGGCGACGTAGCGGCCCTCCATGCGCTCCTGGGCAGCCGCGCCGAACGACGTGCGCAGCCCACACGGCGCCCCCGGGGCCGTGCCGCCGCGGAGCACCTTGTCCTGGACCGTCGCCTCGTTCGCCAGCAGGTTCTCGCACTCGGTGACCGCGTAGATCGTCCGCAACCACGCCCGCACCGTGCCCTCGAGATCCAGCGCCGTACCATCCGGCAGCCGGCCGACCGGGTTCGCCGGCAGCACGATCCGCCCGAGCCGACCGACCTCGTACATGCCGGCCATCGCGTGGATCTCCGGGCTCAGGTGATGGCCGACCGTCGTGTACGCCTTGGTCGCGTCGATGCCCGCGTAGTTGTCGATGATCTGCTCGCCGCCCGGATGCAGCAGGCGAAACTCGCTGACATCCAGGATCCTTCCATTCACCAAAATCCAGTGCCCCTGCTCCACGCAGTTGTGCAGCACCAGATCCGACGGCCGAACCACCGACTCGAGGTCGGCGCTGGCGCGGTGCGTCGTGAAGATCTCCATGCACAGCCGATTGTCGGCGACCAGCTTGCGCAGCACGTGGTCGGCCGCGGGCTCGAGCGAGCCCGGGATGCCGGGATGGAAGCGAGTGATGATGCGCCGCAGCGACGCGAGCACCGTGTTCGCAAAACCCGAGCGCCCGCACACGTAAAAATGCCCGCCGAGCCCGCCGTGTTCGCGGCCGAGGATCAGCCGGTACAGGTGCGCCGCCTCGCGCTCCTCCTCGAGCAACACATCGATGCGCTGACCGGCGCCGGGCTCGAGCACATGCCCGCCGCTCGCCGCGTCGAAGCGCGCGCGCACCCCCGCCCGCGAAAAAGCGACCCGCACCCGCAGCTTGCCGCGAGCCGCCAGCGCCTCGATCTCGTCGCGCAGGTAGAACTCGTCGGGCCCGCGGGTCGCAAAGTACAGCAGGTTCATCGCCTCGCCCGGATCCGCCGCGCGCGCCTGCCAGAACCCGCGAAACGGCGAGATGCCGGTGCCGCCCGCGAGCATCACCACCGGCGTCGAAGGATCGGTGGGCAGCGAGAAGCGCGGCGGCGAGACCACCTGGATCACGATGCGCGGCGCCTCGTCCCCCTCGGGCTCGAGCCGGGCCATCGCCGCCGAGAACTCCTCGATGTCGAGCCCGCCGCTGAGATCTCGATCCGTCGCGGCGAACAGCGCCGAGACACTGCCCGGCTCGTGCCCCTCGGCCACCAGGCGGCCCTCGACCTCCGCCAGTGACAGGCGTCCGTCGTGGTCGACATCGAAGCGCTCGAACAGCGCCCGCGCCCGCGCCTCGCGGTGCTGGGCCTCGCGGATCAGGTAGTTGGAGGCCGTGCCCTGGCGGCGCACCAACGGCACCGTGTGGGCCAGCGCGGCGGTCGTCGGCGTGATCGCGTCGCGGGTCGCATATTGCCAGCGCGTGATCACCAGATCGAGGAAGCGCGGCGGGTCCTCGTCCGGCGCCGACGCGATCGAGTACAGGCGCGGCTCCTCCGGCGCGAGCAGCCGCCCCAGCACCTCGCTCGCCGCCCCGGCCAGCGCTCGCGGAAACTCCGGCGCGCTCTGACGGGCCAGCATCAGCAGGTCCCACAGCTCGAGCTCGTCCTCGAGATGATTCTCGACGACCGCGCGCAGGGCCGGCGACGGCGCCAGCTCGAGCAGCACCTGCGCCTGCGTCGGGCTCACCGGACGCAGCCGACTCCAGCGCAGCAGATCCCGCAACGGCAGCGTCGCCGGCACCTTGTGGCCATGAAAACGCGGTCGCAGCGTCAGCGCATCGCGCCAGCCCGGGCCGAGCGCGACCTCCTGATCGCCGCGCAGGCCGAGGGCCTTGAGCGTGCGCAGCACCAAGCCCGGGTGATTCTCGGGCAGCACCGCGACGCGGTCACCGGGCCGATAGCGCAGCCCGCAGCCGGTGATGTCGAGGCGCACGCGATGCACGTCGCCCGAACCGCCGACCACCGCGACGGCGGCGCTCCGCGGCCTTGCGAGCTGAACCATCGCCGCCCCATCGATCGCCCCGAGCCGCTCGTCGCGCAGCTTCGCCAGCTGCGCGTGCACGTGATCCCAGGTGCGATCGATGAGCAGCTGCGAGAAGCCGCCGAGGGTCGCGTCGCGGCCGAGCTTGAACGCGGTGTCGAGGAAGCCGTAGACCTTGAGGCGATGGCGACCGAGGAAGCCGTTGTCGCCGGCATACGAGTGCAGCGTCTGGGCGAGCAGACCGGTGAGCTCGGCGTCGCCGCGGGCCGCGACCCAGGCCGGCAGCGAGGTCTCGGCGAGCGCCGCGAGGAAGGCCCGCCATTGCTTCGGAAAGTGATGCCGCAGCTCGAGCGTCTCGACCGAGATCTTGCTGGCGCGGTAGTCCTTGCGCCCGAGCAGCACATCCAGCAGGTGAATCACCGGCGACGCGGTGCCCGAGGGCCCCGGCGGCCCGGGACGAAACGGCAGGAAGGTGTTGGCGACCGTGCGCGTCCAGACCGTCGCGTCGACGTGGGTCGCCGACGCGGGGTTCGGATCGATCGTCATGAACGTGACGTCGGTGACCCGCTGCAGCAGGTCCCGCAGCCCGATCAACAGCGGCTTCGCGGCCGCGACATCGTCGGCGAGCACACACTCCTGCAGACGCGTGGCGACCTCGACCGCCGGCGCCGCGTGCATCAGCACCGCCACCTGCGTGAGGTAGAAGATCCGCTCCTCGCGATTATCGATCGTCGGCACCAACAGGCGCAGCGACTGCGGCCGCTGGATCCGCGGGTCATATTCACCGTCGACCCCGGGGACCCTGAAGTTGTTGATGATGCCATCGGCGTACGCGAGCACCGGACCCGCGCGACCGAGGCGGCGACAGACCTCCGCCCACGCCTGATCGAGCGGCCCGGGGATCGCCCGCGGCGGACGCAGATCGCAGTGCCAGTAGCTCTGCGCGATCAGCCCGATCACGGTCGCCGCGCGCTGCAGCAGCGCGTCCGGCACCGCGTCGATGTTCAGCGGACCGAGCGCCTCGACGCGCCGGCGCAGCCGCATCTCCGCGAACAGCACCGGCAGCTCGTCCGCCAGCGCATCGAGCTCCGCCAGCTCGGGCGGCAGGCGCAGCGCGGGTGTACGACGCGGCAAGAAGCCGTGGCTCGCCGACAGCGCCCCCGCGACCTCATGCCCCGCGGCGAGGTTCATCGCCTCGGTCGCCTCGAGCACACGACGCGCAGGTGCAAGGTCGCCGCCGCTCGGCCGGCCCGGGAGACACCATGGATCGACCATCACAGCCGCGAATTATCGACCACGGCTCGCGGCCCTGACAACCCGCACCTACAGGCGCGCCCGCTCATCACGAGCGGGCGCGAGCACTGGTGCGCACTCGCGCGCGCGCTCAGTTCTGGCCGTCGGAGCAGATCTTCACGCCGCCGGAGTCCGGGGTCGCCTGGCAGCGGTACTGGCCCGGCTTGAGCCAGATGCCGTCCCACGCGTTCCAGCGGCAGTCCGCGTCGGAGTCGCAGGTCTGCTGGCAGACCTTGGTGTTCACCGTCACGCCGAGGGTCATCGTCGTGCGGTCGACCAGCGCCGAGCCGGCCGGGCACTCCTTCAGGTTGTCGTAGCTGCCGATGTTCGCCGGGCACGCGATGCCCGAGCACTTCTGCGCCGTCGTCGCGCACATGCCCTCGGCGAAGTAACGCTTCGCCAGGTTGAACTTGGTGCTCACGTAGCAGACCGGCTTGGCGTTCGCCGGCACTTCCATGTTGTCGCAGCCCGTGAAGGTGCCCGAGACGACGTCGGTGTCGCAGTTCTTGTCGCACATGCGCTTGCACGGCGAACCGTAGTCCTTCGTGTTGGTCGTGCACGAGGTCGTACAGTCGTCGTAGCTGTCCGGATTGCCGTCGTCGCACTGCTCGCCCGGGTCGACCTTGCCGTTGCCGCACAGGGAAAGCACCAGGCTGCAGTCGTCGATGCACGCGCTCGCGTCGTACTTCAGCGGCAGGTTCTGCGACATCGACAGCTCGGTCTTCAGGTTGCTGTCGTCACACGCCTCGGCCCCACCGATCATGCCGTCGCCGCACACCGCATCGCCGCCGGTGGTCCCATCCGTCGTCGTGCCATCCGTCGTCGTCGTGCCATCCGTCGTCGTCGTGCCATCCGTCGTCGTCGTCGTCGCCGTCACGTCCCCGGTGGTCGGGTCGGTCGTCGTCGCCGTCGGGTCGGTCGTCGTCGTCGGGTTCGTGGTCGTCGTCGGGTTCACCGTGGTCGGCGCCTCGGTGGTACCCGTGTCCATGCCCGGGCTGGTCGAGCCATCGCTGGCGGCGGTGGTGCTGGCCGAGTCGGTGGTCGTGGTCTCATTGCCGTCGGCCGGACAGGCCGCGAGCACAATCAAGGAAAGGAACAAGGGGGCGGTAAGGCGCTTCATTTGGGCCACTCTATCCGCGGCGCCTTCGGCGCAAGTGTGATCTACACCACAGCGCACCGCGCGCGCCGCACGCTGGACACCCGGGCCAGCCCCCGGTAGCTTGGACCTCCCATGTCCATGAGCGTCGGCGATGAGGGCGACTCCCTCTGCGAGATCAACGTCACCCCGATGGTCGACGTGCTGCTCTGCCTGCTGATCATCTTCATGGTCGCCGCGCCGCCGCCGGCCAACACCCAGATGCCGCTCGACATCCCGACGGCCTCCAAGTCGGAGGGCCCCGCCGACCCGAGCGCCACCCTGCTGGTGACCATCGATGCCACCGGCGCCGCCACCCTCGGCAGCCAGCCCCTGCGCGCCGACTATGACGGCCTCGTCGCCGACCTCAAGGCCAACCAGAAGCTGCAGAGCGACGGCAAGGTCGCCATCGACGCCGCCACCGGGGTCAAGTACGGCCTCGTGGTGCGCATGATGGCCGCGGCCCATGACGCCGGCGTGATGTCCGTGGGCATCGCCTCCGACCGCCTCTGAGGAGCGCAGCCGGCGATCGGCGAATTCGGCGCGCCACCCGCAAAGCGCTGGACACATCCTGGAGTTCGTCCACACTCGGGCCTTCTCCTCCAAGGACGGCCGCTCATGAGCTTTTCCTCCGAATTCAAGGCCTTCGCAATGCGTGGCAACGTCGTCGACCTCGCGGTCGGCGTCGTCATCGGCGCCGCATTCGGCAAGATCGTCTCCTCTTTCGTGGCAGACATCGTCATGCCGCCTCTGGGTCTCGCCATCGGCGGCATCGACTTCTCGAAGCTCGCCGTGATCCTCCAGGACAACGCCGACCCGACCAAGGTCGTGGCCCTGCGCTACGGCGCCTTCCTGCAGACCGTCTTCGACTTCATGATCATCGCCCTGGCGATCTTCATCGTCGTCAAGCTCATCAACTCGATGCGCGCCAAGGAAGCCGAGGTGCCCGCCGCGCCGCCCGCTCCCACCACGCAAGAGAAGCTGCTGGAGGAGATCCGCGACCTGCTCGCCACCCGCCGCTGAGACCCCCCGGCCGGGCCCTCAGTAACCGAGCGCCCGGCCGATCTGGAACACCAGCACCGCCATCACATACGCCAGCACCGTCATGCTGACGAACATCAGCGCCGGCCAGCGCCACGATCGCGTCTCGCGGCGCACCACCGCGAGCGTCGACATGCACTGGCACGCGTAGACGAAGAACACCATCAACGCCAGCGCGCTCAGCGGCGAATAACGCGGGCGCCCGTCCGGCCCCTGCGCCTCCTTGAGCGCCTTGCGCAGCGGCACGTTGTCCTCGTCGTCGGCCTCGATGCCGTACACCAGCCCGAGCGTGCTGACGAACACCTCACGCGCCGAAAAACTGCCGAGGATCGCAATGCCCATGCGAAAGTCCTGGCCCATCGGCGTCAGCACCGGCTCCATCGCCTTGCCGACCCGCCCACCGACCGAATACTCGATCGCCGAGACTTGCTCCGGCGAAGTCACCTCGATCGCATCGACCTGCACCGCCGGCTCGGGCGGCTTCGGGAACGACAGCAGCGCCCACAGCACCACCGTCATCGCCAGGATCACGGTGCCCGCGTCGCGCACGAAGTCCGCGGTGCGGTCATACACCTGCAGCAGCGTGTTGCGCACCCGCGGCAGCCGATACGGCGGCAGCTCGAGCACCAGCGGCGGCGTCGGGCTCTTTAAAATTGTCCGCTTGTAGATCGCGCCGACCGCCAGCGCCGACACCGTCGACAGCGCATACATCAGCAACAAGATCAGGCTCGCCTGCGAGAACGGCCCGACCGTCGCGTCCGCGTCGAACAGCGCCGAGATCAGCAGCACATACACCGGCAGCCGCGCGCTGCAGCTCATGAACGGGATCATCATGATCGTGACCAGGCGGTCACGAAAGCTGCTGATCGTGCGCGTGCCGAGGATCGCCGGGATCGCGCAGGCATAACCACTGAGCAGCGGCACGAAGGCCTTGCCGTGCAGGCCGACCCGCGCCATCAGCCGGTCGATCAGGAACGCCGCGCGCGCCATGTAGCCGGTGTCCTCGAGCAAGCCGATGAACAGGAACAGCAGGGCGATCTGCGGCACGAACACCAGCACGTTGCCGACCCCGGCGATCACGCCCTCGCTCAGCAGGTCGGTGAACAGCCCCGGCCCCAGCGCTTCCTTCACATGTCCCGAGAGCCAGGCGATGACCCCCTCGATCACCCCCATCAGCGGCTCGGCCCAGCTGAAGATCGACTGGAACAACCCCGCCATCACCAGCAAGAAGATCAGCAGGCCCCAGACCCGATGCGTCAGCACCCGGTCGATGCGCGCCGAGCGGTCCATCGCCGGCGCCCGGTCGCCCGCACCGTGCCCGATCGCCGCCAACACCCGGTCGACCTCGGCGTAACGCGCGATCACCTGCGCCGCCGCCATCTCCTCCACCTGCGCCTCGGGGACCCCGGCCAGCGCCGCCCGCTCCGCCGCGCTCGCCCCCGTCAGCTCGAGGGTCCCGCCGGCCTGCGCCGCCAGCAACCAGCGCGCGCGCGCCGGCTCGTGGCCCACCATCGCCGCCGGCAGCTCACTGGCGAACAGCCGCGCCCGCACCTCGGACATGTCCCAAAGTTCATGTCCGAAGGAACCAATGCACTTCACCAGCGCGGCGACCCCCTCGCCCGTGCGTGCGACCGTCGGGATCACCGGCACCCCGAGGCAGCGCGACAGCGCCGCGGCGTCGACCGGCACCCCGGCCGCGGCCGCGACGTCCATCATGTTGAGCGCGATGATCAGCGGTCGCCCGAGCTCGCACAGCTGGACCGCGAGGTAGAGGTTGCGCGCCAGGTTGGCCGCGTCGATCACCAGCACCACGAGCCCGGGCGGCCCGCCCTCGCCCTCGCCATGCAAACAGCGAAATGCGACCGCCTCGTCCTCGGACATCGGCGTCAGGCTGTAGGTGCCCGGCAGGTCGATCACCGTGATCGCACGCACCGGCTGCCACCTCGCCGCGACCGCGCCCTCGCGGGTCTCGACCGTCACGCCGGCATAGTTGCCGACCTTGTGCCGCGCCCCCGTGAGCTCGTTGAACAGGCTGGTCTTGCCGACGTTCGGGTTGCCCGCGAGCGCGACCCGCAGCGCCGCATCATGACCACCGCCACTCATGTCGACACCGCCCGGATGCAGCGGGCCTCGGCCGCGCGCAGCGAGATGTGACAGCCGCGGACCTGAAACTCGAGCGGGTCGCCGAAGGGCGCCACCTTGACCAGCGCGACCACGGTCCCGGGCACGAAGCCCATCTCGAGCAGACGCAACGTGAGCCCGCCGCCGCCCTCGACGGCGGTCACACGCGCCCGGGCGCCAGGGCGCAGATCGGCCAGCGAACTCGGCACAGCGCGGAAGCTTTGACCGCCGTCGCCCTGGGGTCAAGCGCCCGCGGACCGGCCCCTGACGTCGAAGTCGGCCATCTCCGATGCAACCGCGACCGCAGCCGGCTCCTCGCCGCCATGGCTGCTGCGGCCCGCCACGCGACCCAAGTCACGACGCGTCATCTTCACGCCCGCGGGTCCCGCTCGTCGCGGGTCATGCGGCCATGAATCCGCGACGCCGGCTGTTATCCTCCGCGCCCCTTGTCGCCGCCCAGCCCACTGCCGATCGACGCGGTCCTGCCCGAGGTCCTCGCCGCGCTCACGCACGGCCGTTCGCTCGTGATCGAGGCCCCGCCCGGCGCTGGCAAGACCACCCGCATCCCGCTCGCGCTGCTCACCGCCGGCCTCGCCGGAACCGGCCCCGACGGCCAGCCGCGCGAGGTCCTGGTGCTCCAGCCGCGCCGCCTCGCCGCCCGCATGTCCGCACAACGCGTCGCCGACACCCTCGGCGAGCCGCTCGGTCGCCGCGTCGGTTACCAGGTCCGCTTCGAGTCCGCGGTCGGCCCCGAGACCCGCCTGCGCTTCATCACCGAGGGCCTGCTCAGCCGCAAGCTGCACGCCGACCCCGAGCTGCGCGGCGTCGGCATCGTCGTGCTCGACGAGTTCCACGAGCGCCACCTCGACGGTGACCTCGGCCTCGCGCTCCTGCGCGAGCTGCAGCGCGGCGCGCGTCCGGACCTCGGCATCGTCGTGATGTCGGCGACCCTCGACGCCGCGCCGGTCCAGCGCTACCTGTCCTCGGAGACAGGCGAGTGCACACGCATCAGCAGCGCCGGGCGCATGCATCCGGTCGGCATCGAGTACCAGGGCGCGAGCGACGAGCGCGAGCTGCCGGCCGCGGTCAGCCGCGCCTTCCACCGCCTGCTCGACGAGGGCCTGGACGGCGACGTCCTGGTCTTCCTGCCCGGCGCCCGCGAGATCCAGCAAGCCGCGAGCGCCTGCGCCGGGCTGGCCGCGCACGCCGGCGTCGCCGTGCTCCCGCTGCACGGCGAGCTCCCGCCCGATCAACAGGACCTGGCCGTAAAGCCAGGTCCACGGCGCAAGCTGATCCTCGCCACCAACGTCGCCGAGACCTCGGTGACGATCGACGGCGTGGTCGCGGTGATCGACAGCGGCCTGGTGCGACTGCCCGCGCACGACCCCTGGACCGGCATCGCCACCCTCAGCGTCAGCAAGATCTCGAGAGCCTCGGCGATCCAGCGGGCCGGTCGCGCCGGACGCACCAGGCCGGGCCGTTGCCTGCGCCTGTACAGCCAGGCCGACCACGACCGCCGCCCCGAATTCACGCCCCCGGAGGTCGCCAGGGCCGACCTCGCCGCCGCCCTGCTCGACCTCCACGCCTTCTCGATCACCGAGCCCGAGCGCTTCGCCTGGTTCGAGGCCCCGCCGACCGCCGCCCTGCAAGCCGCCGAGGCCCTGCTGCGCCGCCTCGGCGCCGTCGACCCCACCGGCCACCTCAGCGCGCTCGGCCGGCACATGCTGCGCTTCCCGGTCCACCCTCGCCTCGCCCGCCTGCTCGTCGAGGGCCATCGCCTCGGCGTCGCCGCCCTCGCCTGCGGCGCCGCGGCCCTGCTCGGCGAGCGCAGCCTGCGGCCCGGCAATCACCTCGCGCACACCGACGCCGACGCCGACGTGCTCGTCGACCTCGCCGACCTCGCCGAACTGGCCGCCCAGCGCCGCCGCGGCCGCGACGACGATGGCAGCCCGCGCGGCAACCTCCTGCCCGGCCCCTCGCGCCACGTGCTGCAGGTCCGCGACCAACTCCTGCGCCTGTGCGAGCGCGACCCAAACAGCCCCCGCCCGCTCCAGGCCCGCGAGGACGCGCTGCGCCGGGCCCTCCTGCTCGCCTTCCCGGATCGCGTCGCCCAGGCCCGCGACAGCAGCGACGGCGGCCGCGTGCTCGCCCTCGCCGGCGGCGGCGCGGCCCGCCTCAGCCCGGCCTGCGTGGTTCGCACCGCCCCCTGGCTGCTCGCGCTCGCGATCGAGCAGCGCCGCGAGGGCGAGCGCGGCAGCCAGGTCCTGGTCCGCAGCGCCTGCGCGATCGAGGTCGACTGGCTCATCGACGAGTTCGCCGGCGAGATCGAGGAGCGCGACGACCTCGCCTTCCACCCCACCCGCGAGCGCGTCGAGGGCCGCGCCGAGCTGCGCTACCAGGGCCTCCTGCTCGAGGCCACCCCGCTCAAAAAACTCCCGCCCGCCGCCTCCGACCTGCTGCGCGAGGCGGCCCTCGCCGCCGGCCCCGCGCGCTTCGTCGGCGACCCCGAGGCCCTGCACGGCCTCGCCGCCCGCACCACCTTCGTCGCCCAGCACATCCCCGACTTTCCCACTCTGGGGGACGATGACCTGCGCCGCGCCCTCGCCGAGCTGTGCGACGGCCGCAGCAGCTTCGCCGAGCTGCGCGCCGCCGACCTGCAATCCACCCTGCTCTCCCGGGTCGCCAGCGCCCACGGCGGGGCCCTCGAGCGCCTCGCCCCGACCCACGTGCAGCTCCCCGGCGGCCGCCGCCTCGCGGTCCACTACGAGCCCGGCAAGCCGCCCTGGGTCGCCTCGCGCCTGCAGGACTTCTTCGGCCTCGCACGCGGCCCGACCGTCGCCGCCGGCCGCATCCCGGTGGTCTTGCACCTGCTGGCGCCCAACGGCCGCGCCGAGCAGGTCACCACCGACCTCGCCGGCTTCTGGGATCGCCACTACCCGGACTTACGGCGCAGCCTCATGCGTCGCTACCCTCGCCATGCCTGGCCCGAGGACCCACGCAGCGCCGCCCCACCGGCCCCTCGCCGTTGACCGGCTACATCCCGGTACGCGCGCGAGCGCCCGATCCGCCGCCCTCCCGCACGCCGCCCTCGCGTGCTAGACATCTCCGGACCCGATGCTGACCCTCGCTTCTCTGCTGGCCGCGATGGTGATCGCGGGCGCCTTCTGGGTCGGCATCCTGGCCGCCCGGCGCCTGCGTGACTGGGGCGATCGCCGTCAACTCACCGACGGCGACGGCCACCACCCGCTCGCCCTCGCCACCGGCTCCGCCTCCTCCTCCTCGGGCCTCTCCAGCTCCGGCTCCGGCTCTGGCCCCGGCGGCGGCCTCCTGCACGACCCCGTCAGCCAGCGCATCCGCGCCCGCGTCGCCCAGCGCCTGCAAGGCCGCGTCGGCCCGACCGTGCCCCGCCCCATCGACGCCGACCCCGACGCCGCCGACCTCGGCCTCACCGGCCTGCGCCAGGGCGACGTCATCGTCGTCGAATCCGGCAACCCCCAGGTCGACGGCGACTACCTCATCGACGGCGTCGTCAACCTCCGCGAGGGCGCCCAGGTCACCGTCGTCGCCGTCATGACCGACGCCGACCGCACCCGCTGGCTGGTCGGCTCCCCCGACCAGGACCGCCTGTTCATCTGCGAACCAATTCGCGGCCACGGCCTCGCCGGCGAACCTCCCCGCCACATCCAGCACGACGACCAGGACTACGCGCTCGAGCGCCGCGGCCAGTCCAGCGCCGCCGGCGTCGGCATGCACGGCCGACCCGCCCTGCCCCGCGTCGCCACCTACGTCTACCGCGCCGGCCCCGACCACGCCCTCTGGCTCGAGCGCTGGGGCGAACAAGTCCTGATGGGCACCGCCACCTCGGTCTCCGCCCACGACGTCCACTTCCTGCCCGGTTCGTGAGCCACGTGCGCCCCGAGGGCCTCACGACCGCACGCTGCCCCGCCGCGAGCCACGCGAGCCACGCGAGCACCGCGAGCACCGCGATCCACGCGAGCACCACGAGCCTCCACGCCGGCTTCCACACCGCCCATCGCGCCCCACCCGGCGCCGCGCTGACCACCTTCACGCTCTTCCGCTACCCGCCCGGCCAGCGCCTGTGGGCCTTCAAACTGATGGGCCGCGCCCGCCGTCCGCTCGCCACCACCGCGGGCCTCGGCTTTCACCGTTTGCTCGGCTCGGGCAGCGGCCTCGGCTTCTCGCTGCTGCCCGACCTCGGCCGCTACGCGCTGCTCGCCAGCTGGTCCTCGGAGCAAGCCGCCGACGAGTTCTTCGCTACCTCCCCCCTGCTCGCCGACTGCCGCGATCACGCCGCCGAGCTGTGGACCGTCAAGCTCCTGGCCCTGCGCTCCCGCGGCGCCTGGGCCGGCGCCACGCCCTTCGCCGTGCACCCGGGCGACCTCCCGCCGTCTCTCCCCCGCGTCGTGCTCACCCGCGCCAGCCTGCGCCTGCGCGCCCTCCCGGGCTTCTGGTCCCGCGTCCCGGCGATCAACCACAGCCTCGCCACCGCCCCCGGCCTGCGCCTCGCGCTCGGCATCGGCGAGCTCCCGTGGATCCGTCCCGTCACCTTCAGCATCTGGGACGACGAGGCCTGCCTCGACCGCTTCGCCTTCCACGGCTCCTGCCACCACGCCGGCGCCCGCGCGGCCTACCAGCACCGCTGGTTTCGCGAGGACCTGTTCGCCCGCTTCGCCGCCATCGCCAGCCAGGGCCAGCTCGCCGGCCTCGACCCCTGCGGCTTCCAGCCCTGACCTGCCCCCCGGAGCATGTCCCCAAGGACATGCCCCGAAGAACAGGCCCCAGGAGCTCACAGCGTCTTCAGGTACTCGATCACCGCGTGCCGCTCGGCCCCGCTCAAATGATCGCCGAAGGTGTGCCCGGTGTTCGTGTGGGCGATGTGCGTCGTGTCGTAGATGAACTTGCGCTCGGCCGCGGGCGCCCCGGCGTGCCCGTAGGGCAGCTCGGTGAACGGCCAGCCCAGCGACCACTGGTCGAAGTGCGTACTGTCGAAGTCGACCCGCTTCCAGTAGGTCGGCCGCTTCGTACTGTCGAGCACCAGCTCGATGTTCGGCACCGACCCGTTGTGTAAAAACGGCGCGGTCGCCCACACCCCATCGAGCGGCGGCGCCATATACCCCGGGAACGGGTCATCGGGCGCCATGCGCGTGATGCTCCCGTAGAACGACTCATTGTACCAGTCGACCAGCTCGGGCGAGTATTGGGTCCCGGCCTCCGCCACCACCGGGTCAGTGCCGATCAGGTCGAGCGGGAACAACAAGTTCGGATAGGTCTCGTCCTCGTCCTTCTCCGCATAGGTCCCATGACACCCCGCGCAGTCCTTTAAAAAAATCGCCTCGCCGGTCGTGGCCAGCGCCGCGTCGATCATGAACGGATACTTCGGCGCCCGCACCGAGCGGATGTACGCCTGGATGTCGGCGAAGTAGCTGTCGATCGCCTTCGCCTCCGCGACGCTATCGGTGCACAGCGCGGTCGCCAGCATCATCGTGCCACGATGGTCGCCGCGGGCCATGCCGTTATAAAACAGCGCGTTCTTCTTGTGCGCGCGCCACCACGGCGGCGGATCCGACGGCACCTGGAAGTCGGGCACCGGCGACAGCTCCTGCTCGCTCCACGCCAGCGTGTGCCGGTCACGATGGGCCACCAGCGTCACCGCGACCATCTCCGCCGGG
>ERZ795056.1691-NODE-1691-length-25615-cov-22.332942_pt1 | contig 25615 bp, 15 predicted proteins | sample MGYA00375140_ERZ795056 | MGnify/ENA primary metagenome ERZ795056 (study PRJEB30185, sample SAMN05720227) | activated sludge metagenome | isolation source: Anaerobic digester | place: USA | collected 2015-03-09 ... | reverse complement strand
CATTCAACCCAGTGATAGAATCTCAGCGCACAGCGACGGTGGAATCATCGCAAGATGCTGACGCGGAAGGATCACGGAATGGTGGCGGAGTGTGGGCTTGGGAGCCTACTTCCGTGGCATTCCTTTAAGAGTAACTCTGCTGCGGTGTAGGTGTCTGGCGCTACGGCATGGCAACTGCGGGTAAGCGCACCGCAGGATCTCCCAAGACGCAGTATCCTCTGGCATCGTAGGCCGCTGTCCATAGCTCAGCCAGGGCGCGCTCGTCGGGCTGGCGTAGGTTGCGGACTGCGGTTAGCTCATCACTTAACATCGTTACTAGCTCGGCGTAGCGCTGATTTAGGTACTCCATGGCATAGCCGATGCGCTCTCCCTGTAGCAGTCGGCGCAGGGTGCTCTCGATGGCTGCAGTGTGGACTCGCTGCGCGCCTCCCGACCAAGTAAAGGAGTAGCCCCACGCGCGGTCGACATGACCGATAACAGCCAGTGCGCCACCCCCCGCATGACTAAGCAGCCGCTGAGGAAGGGCCGCCACAAAAGGAGCGGGAGCCCGCTGATTTGGCTGACCGCTGCAGCTAAAGCTGTCGTGGGCCGGGGTCCCTGCGCTGTAGCAAGCAAACATAAACACCAGCAGGCCAAGCAGGCTCGCGTCCGCTGTTACATCTTCGGCTGCAAAGTAGTGCTGTCGCGGAATCTTCCCAAGCAGGCTGGGACCTGGCCAGTCTGCGCACAGGAGTGCTCCTTGATATCGTCGCTGATCGTCACTTCCAGCGGCAAACTCCATGCCGTGACTGGCGGTAAACAGCAGGGAAGGAGGCGCAGCTTGTAGGAGCTTCTGTAGCTGTTCCTTGCTGGCGTCTGGACCCGATAGGCGATGGATGTTCCAGCCCGGAAGTCCGCTTGCAAAAAGTTCATGCAGCGGTGCCACCAGCTGGCGGCTGCTTAGTTGCGTTGCTCGATCGTCAGGGTTTGCCACATCAAAAAATGTCAGCGTGCGCGGTAGGGAACACTGCTGCTGCTCTGCTGCCACGACCGAGCGCGCATACTGCGCATACTCTGCAGTGCTTTCAAAGTACACTCTGCCAACCGCATACTGCACGTCCAGCTGGTGCTGAAACTCAAAGGGAATGGTCTCTGGATCGCCCACGATAAGTAGATAGTAGGGAACGGCCTCTGGGCTGACGGGACCGGCGGCAGTGGCTCCGTTTCGCACTAGGAACCTGGCCTTGGTTTCTCGTCCTCCGGTGCGATAGCCACGGGCGTCGCTAAAGATCCGAAAGCGCTCTCCTGCTTGATTACGACGTAGTTCTAGTAGTGGCGCCAGCGCCTCCTGAAGCTGTGGATCTGCAGTGTCAGCAAAGACGATGCCCCAGCCGGCCTGGCGTAGATCATTGGCATCGATTCCTTCGCGCACTCCCAAGTGCTGGCGCTCGCGAATTGCTTGTTCCAAGCGCTGCAGGCTGGCGGTCAGCTCTTGCACCGATGCACTTGTGCTGGAATCGGCAGGGCCAGCGCGTAGCTGCGCCACCGTCTCTGCGGCCAGCTGCTGCAGGCGCAGGAGGGCCTCTTCGCTCTGCTCATCTTGCTTTCGGCGGATGCGCAGATCGAGCAGATTTGCAGGATCGGCTTGGGTCAGGATTGCGCGTACCAGCTGTGCGCAGCGGAGAGCTGGCCAGCTTGGGCGACCCGTGCTGCCATCGATGCCGTTAAATACCAGGATGTCTTCGTCCATGTTTGGTCGCTCCTAGCTGTGCTCAAAGTTTAGGTAGACTGCACGTTCATGCGCAGAAAGCTCGCGCACTGCGTGCTTGTTCATCAGTGACACCAGTCCCGCTTCCGTCACCAACCAGCGACGAACCGTGTGGTCAGCAGAAGCGGTAAAGACGCAGCTGTCCTGCTCCCCAAAACAGGCTGCGGTGACCCAGCTGCTGTGACCGCGCAAGGTCATTAGGTAGGAGCCATCGGGATTCCAGATGCGGGCTGTGCCATCGCGCGAGACCGTGAGGATCTGATCACTGTGTCTGCCAAAGTAGCCGCCAAGGACCCAGTCGCGATGGCCGCGTAGCACTGCTAGTAGCTGTCCCTCCTTATTATAAAGGCGGGCGCTGTGGTCGCGGGAATAGGTCAGGATGCGGGAGCCGTCGCGATTGAAGCAGCCGCCTAGTAGCGCACTGCTGTGTCCCTCTAGTCGTCGGCCCTGCGTGGTGTCCGCAGAGCACAGATAGGCGCTGCCATCCCAAGAGGTCGTAAGAAGGAGCTGCCCATCCGGGCTAAAGCAGCCGCTAGAGATGACATCTTGATGACTGCGTAGTACGGCGCGCTTGCCACCGCTGGTCTCCCAAACTACGGCTACACCGTCGCTGCCGGTGACCAGAACTAGGTCCTGATTGGGCGAGAAGCAACAGCCGGTGAGGGCGGCATCGCTGTGCTTTAGGACTGCGCGCGGTCGGCCATCGCGACCGCAGATCATCGCACTGCCATCGATGGAAGCGGTGGCAAGATAGCGTCCACACGTACTAAGTGCCCCACTTACCACCAGGTCTTGCAGCGGTAGGAGCGTGCTGTGCTTGGCGCCACTTTGTGACCACAGAGTTGCGGTTCCGTCTCTGCACAGCGTTAGTACACCGCGGCCATCCGGCATAAATAGCGCACAGCTTACGGTGTCAGTGTGCCCGGTTAGGTCGGCGTAGCGCTGCCCATTTACGCGCCACAGGTACACGGTATTGTCTTGTGCCGCGGTCAGCAGTAGCTGCCCATTTGGACTCAGCGCGCACTGCGTCAGCGGGCCTTGGTGGTCGCGCAGAATGAGCGAGCAGGAGCCACTGCCGGACCAGACCCGCGTCGTGCCATCCCAGGATGTGGTGGCTAGGTCGAAGTCGCTGCTGCTTGCAGTAAAGGAGCCGCTCTGTACTCCCTGCTCGTGACCGCGCAGCACGCATAAAGGTTTGCCATCCCGCTCCCACAGCCGCGCAGTGTGATCGCTAGAGAAAGTTACGATGCGGTTGCCATCGTGGCTGAAGCGGGCGCCTTGCACTCCCTTGTCGTGTCCGCGCAGCACCCCAAGTGGCTTGCCCTGGTCATCCCAAAGCCGTGCGGTATGGTCGCGGGAGGCCGTCACAATTAGCTTCCCATCGGGGCTAAACTCACCGAAGTTTACGCGGTCGGTGTGTCCGGATAGTACGGCGGTGCAGGTTCCGCTCTCGCTCCACAAGCGGGCGCTGTGATCCCAAGAGACCGTTACAAACTGCTGGCCACTTGGGTGAATGGAGCCGCACGACACCGCTGCCGCATGTCCGCGCAAGACCTGTATTAGGAGGCCGTGACGCGACCACACGCGCGCGGTGCGATCTTTGGACGTAGTTAAGATGCGCTCCCCACTACGGCTAAAGTGTGCCGAGGTGAGTGCATCTTCATGACCGCGCAGGAGGTTTAGGGAGTCTCCCTTGCTACTCCACAGTCTTGCGGTGTGATCGCTAGAGTAGGTCAGGATCGACTCGCCATCGGGGCTGAATGCGCCCCCAAGTACTGGTCCCAGATGACCGACCAGCATTGCAATGACGCTTCCTGTTTGGGTCCACACGCGCGCTGTCTTGTCGCTGGATGCGGTGAGGATGTAGTGGCCATCAGGACTCCAAGCTGCATCCAGGACTGCGTCAGTGTGCCCGCTTAAAACCGCTACACACTGTCCGCTGCGGTTCCAGATCCGCGCGGTCTTATCCATGGATGCCGTAAGCAAAAGGGAGTCATCTGGAGCATAGCTACTGGCAATTACGGCAGCAGCGTGACCGGTCAAGATGGCGCTCTCCAGGGGGCCGGCAAAAATGGTCTGCAGCATGCTTAGAGCTTCTGCTGTGGGATAAAGACACATGGCCTGTTGGGTAAGCAGCAGCGCTAACATGGGAGCCTGCGGATAGACGACGGCTGCATGCATCGCCAGCTGCCGTGACTGCGCATTGCGAGCCGCTGTTAGGGCGCGCTCCAGCGCCAGCGCCAAGTCTTTGGCATATTGAATCTCGCGCTGCTGCTGCGCTTCTTTTTGTCTGCGCTCCTCCTCCTGGACCGCAAAGCAGGCATCTAGGTATTCCTGCTCTAGCTGGTTAAACAGATGTCGTGTGGTTCGGCGCAGCTCGGCCACCAGCTGCAGACGCTCCCCACGATGCAAAAGTAGGTTCTCGCTGCGACTTGCGGAAAGCCACTCTTTGGCGGCATGGCGGACTCCTTCGCGAAAGGCGATGGCGATGCGATCCTCATCGAGCCAAGTACGCAGCCGTGGCCAGTAGCGGATGACGGCTTCGTGTGCAACCTCCGCTTCCAATTGACCGCTGACTGCATCCACCCGCGTGACAATCAGGCGGGCATCGGCCAGGCGCGCAATCATCAGGTGGGTCGCGCTCTGGTCTGTGCCTGCGGGAATAAGCTCTGCGAAAGCTACACTGCGCCGGGTATCGCGGGGCCGCTGGTGCGCGCTCGCCGTCGTGTCAAGATGAGTAAGGCGCGTAAAGATCTCGCGCATGCGCTGCTGCTGTTCCGGATATGCGGCAATCTGTTGGTAGACCGCTTCTGCGGTCTCGGCAATCGCCAGCTGCACGCCGCCAAGATTGCGATACTCCTGCGCGCGCAGCCACGAGCCCCGGCGACGCTTCCACAGCTCCAGCAGGGTGTGCTGAAGTAGCGGCATACCACCTGGCTCCTCTTCAATGGCCGCGAGCATGGTTGCGCACAGCCCATCTTCAAACCGTAGCCCGACCGCACTCACTTGCTGCTCGATGGCGCGTCGCAGCTCGGTACTGGTCATGGGGCCCACTAGCTCCTGATGCTTTAGCATCCACTCCTTAAGCGCGTGATGGTCTGCGCACTCTCCCCAAAAGTCTGCGCGCATGGTGATGACCACCGCGTACTTGGGAACCAGCGCAAGCAGTCGCTCAAAGAAAGCCCGGCGCTGCTCCGGCTCTGTACACAAGGTGAAGACTTCTTCAAACTGATTGATTAGACACAGCGCGGTCACTTCATTGTCGCGTTCTGCAGTTAGCTTTCCAGCCGCAGCCAGGGCATGCTCAAGTCGTAACAGCGGCTCCTTTCCTGGGGTCATGCACAGCACCTGAATTGCAGGGCAGCGGCGGCGAAGATCGGGCACTAGACCCGCCAGCACGACCGAGGACTTACCGGTTCCAGATGGCCCCAGCACTGCAAGGAATCGATGAGCAAGCAACTTTTGCAGCATGCTGCTTACCAGCTCATCGCGCCCGAAAAAGAACGCGCCGTCATTGACCCCGAACGAGTGCAGTCCGCGAAAAGGACAGCGACTGTCATACGCAGGTACCGCTCGACCCAGTGCCAGGTGGCGGAACGTACACTCCACTCCTTCGCTACAGAGTACTTCCAGCTGAGACAGTCGCACTGCTAGCTCGGGTGGACTTAGCCACTCTCCAGTCACTTCACTGCTGGGTTGCTGCAGTGCGCGCTGCGTGTCATTTATGATCGGGGCTAGCTCCGCTGCCAGTGCGGGCGCGCGTTCCGTTATCAATGGTGTGATTCGCTGCAGGCCATGCTCGATCTCGGCTCTGGTGAGTGCCCGTCCGTCATCGCGCTCGCTCCATAAGGGTCGCTCGCCCAAGCGACTGTAGAGCGCTGGTATCAAGACATCTGCATGCTCTGCAAGACCCGCGTTGGCTTCGACCAAAGCAACATCTACAGCGCCATGCGCGCGCAAGCGTGGGTAGAAGCGACTTGATAGCTCGGTCGCAAGATCGACGGAGACCTTGGCTGTCATCGCAATCACCGCTGGCATTCCTAACTCGCGCACTAGGCGCTGTCCTAGCCCTCCTAATGCTGCTTCAGCGCTTGGATGTGCCGTCTCGCAAGCAGCAAGGAAAGTAAGGTGCGGCAGTCCATGGGAACCACCCAGTCGCGATAGCCGGGCGATAAGCTGGGTGGCAGTGACTGGTCGCACACTACCTTCCTGGTCCGCTAGAAACAGCACCGTTTCACCATCGGCACGCAGTTGCCCATGACAAAAAATGTGCAGCAAAGTGAAGCGGTGCTGCGTAAGTACTTCACATAAGGAATCAAGAGTCGGCGGTCCCAGCCGAAAAGGAGCGTGCGGCTCTTGTGCGAGTAAGCAGTAGGGAATGGGGGCAAGAACACTACCAAGTCGGGTCGCTGCTTCAAGGGCGGAAAATGGTGACAGCCCATACTCGGCAAGTCGATTCGGACTGGCCGTTACGATGAGCGCGCGCAGGTCCCGCGGACCAAACGGCAGGAACCGTCGATCGGTACTGCTGGGCATGTACAGTGAAAACGGCACCCGCTGATCCAGCGCGAGAAAGTCCCAGCGCTCATCTCCCACTGGCACCTGCATGCGTTCCCAGCTGAGGACTCGTAGCTCTGTGGGTTCGATGCAAAGCAGCAGGTGCATGCGGTCTGCACTGGCGGCGCGCGCGCGAACAAAGGACTCCCAAATCGCACCCTGCAGCAGGGCCTGCCCCAGGATTTTCCCATAGGTGGCGTTGTCCCCACAGCTCTGCAAGTCTAGCAGCATGTCTTCATCCAGCCGCAGACGCCGCTCGGCGCGTACAGGAAAACGGTCCGCTTGACTAAACTCCGCTACGACCGGATATCCATCGCTGGTTTGGTACTGCACCGTGAGCTTAAAGACCGACATGGAATTCCCAAGCACCTACAGCGGGCGCGCAGACTTCTTGGCGCAAGAATCGGTGCAGGTTTTGTGCCTGGAATCACGCGTGGCAGCTACCGCTGCTCTTACTTTGCGATGATTGCCTTCCCTTACATTCAGGTGCAGCCATGGCGCGCTTAGCTTGGGTGGTACTTTGCGGTGAACAGCCAATCGCTGCGGCTCTGCGTGGTCAAAAGACCTTGGGGATAGATCTGCTGATATAGCCTGGCGCACTCCTTTTGGCGCAGTGGCAGCTGTGCAGGAACTGCTGCCACCGAGACGGTGACACCGGAGTGCGTGTGCCTGCTTCTTGCGCGCTGTATCTGACAGGTGAGGGCCAAGTCCAGCGCTTGCCAGCGATAGATCCCGCAGGGAAGTAGTACCAGCTGCACATTAAGCTGCAGAGCTTTGGCCAGGCGCTCGCACTCCTGTTGCCACAGCAGCGCTAGCGAGCGGTTGCGACCTTGCTTGATCAATACCAATAGATCTCTTTGGACCGCTGTCGCCGCGCGCGTACTTTCACCAAAATAGCAGTGCAGTCCCAGGCTCGTGAGCATGGGTGGTGTTGGCGTTGCGCCCAAGCGCACCCGCTTTGTATGCGGCTGAGAAGCTCCTATCTTTAATAGCTCGCTGCTAACGCTAGGGCTGTGGACGCGCGGACCCATACGGGCGGGTGAGCGCTGAAACTCCAACGTCAGCACCGGCTGTCCGCAGCGCAGAAACTGCTGCAGGCGCGCAAAAACATAGTGCCAGCGCAGCGGGCTTTGTTCCTGCGCATGCTGCTCATCGCTGGCACTGCTATTCCACTTGTATCCACGCTCGGCAAGTAGCTGCAGCAGGGACGGCTGGCTTAGGTGATGTCCTTGACGGTGGAGCGTGCGCAGCAGCTGGGCGGGCGTCTGTGCTACCCACTGCAGTGGTACGCGCACACTGCGAGTTTTTAGGAGTGCAGTGAGATCTTTGAGCAGGGAAGCATCTTTGTCTAAGAGCGGCTTGCGGCCCGCTCCGCTGCGGCGAATGCGACCCAGTGGCAGGCTTACTCCCTGCTGAAGCTCGCGCATTCCCTTGCGAATGGTTGGCATCGAGACTCCGGTAGCCGCAGCCACCAGAGAGACTCCCCCGCGTCCGATCGCGCGCGCTTCAGCCGCAACCCAGCGTCGACGACTTGCTTCGTTTAGTACCGAGGACAGGGCGACGTACTTATCGCGTATGGCTGCTACTTCTTCGGCTGATCTGCTCATTTTCGGTCCTATCCGTACACCGCAGGGCCAGCAAGACCCAACGTAGCCATGTGGTTGCCTGCTGCCGACATCGGTGCTCACCAGAGTCTGCATCGCGCTCTCTTGTTTGCCTCCGCTTCCGTTCGGATACGGAGAATCAATCGCAAATCTACCAATCAAAAAAATAATTAACTTTTCAAAAAATATCGCATGTACCGAGGCAAATCATAACCATTCAGAAACATTATTATTCTACATGTAATGGGAAGAATACACATCATCAGCACCTGCTGATGGGTCTTACATGGCGTGATGTCTTGGGGCTGGCATAGCTTCTGCATTGAGCTATGAGCACGGCGAGCGAGACGGAAACCGGCCTCATCCCGGAACGCTTCTGCGCCGAAGGAAGGGTGGAGGGTCATGCACCATGGGCCGAAACACAAGCGCTCCAGCGGTCGGATTCCGATCGCGCTCCCGGTTCACTGGCGACGACCGGAGGGAGATGTCTCGACTCTGCTTACAGAGAACGTCAGTGAAGGTGGAATGCTGCTGCGCTCCGCCCACTTTGTTCCGCCGGATCGCCGGATCAGTCTTGCCATCCAGCTGCCTGGACAGTATCCAGCGCTGCAGGTTAGTGCCCAGGTACGTTTTGTCGGTCCTGCGGCGGATGGCTTTTCGGTTGGGGTGCAGATTGTAGAGATGGCGGGCGAGGCGCTGGCCAGCTGGCGTGCCTGGTGCGAGCGGATCTTAGGAGGAGCTGCAACGCAGCAGTCTGCGGACTGCCCAGATGATGCCAGGCGTAGTCATGCCAATCTGCTGCTGGTAGCGGCTCCTCTGCCGACCTCGCTGCTGGAATCGCTGGCGGCAAATGGCTACCACGTCAACAGTGTTCGCGGCGCCATTGAGACCCTGAATCTGCTGCGCCAGCGTCGAGACTTTGAGCTAGTGATCTGTGAAGTGCGGCGGCATGACTTGGATGGCCGCGCGCTATGTAACTTGATTAAGCAGGACCCGGCGCTGCGTGAGGTTCCGGTAATCCTGCTGGCGGAGCAAGGCTCTGCGCAAGACCTCCTAGATGGCCTCGATGCAGGAGCCGCCTACGTCGTGAGCAAGCCGTTTACGGAAGAATTTTTACTGTCCCTGATCGCGCTCTGTCAGCGGGGCTGACAGAGAACGGAGTGCCTGCTGAGGGAGGCATTCCGAATCAACGAAATTCCCTCAGCACTGATAAAGGAGAACACCACCATGTCGCACGTAAAAAATGTCATTCAGACCGCCGATGTCTTTGCTGCAGCACTGCAACACCTGAACCGCGATTCCGTGATCGGCCTGCTGCAGCAGGTGATGACGCTTAGCGAGACCGCCAATCAAGAGCTGTCCGTTGACCTGAACGGCAAGATCACGACCGTCAAGACCGAGCTGCAGGCGGCCATCAACGTGCTATCGGTGAAGACCGACCAGGCCATGGCCGCAGCCAAGATCCTGGAGGGAGCCGAGATTGATCAGCTGGTGAATGCGTTCAAAAAGTTTATTGAGACCACCGGGATGCAGAAAATCATCCAGGATGCCGCGATAAAGATCGGCCCCACCACGTATCGCTTGGGCAGCGTGATGGAGATCATGGCGCTGGCAGACAAGGATGCGCAGGTTGAGATCCTGCACAACCCAGCTGGTACCGAGATCATCGGCGTCCGCTACACCCTGACCGATGGCTACTGCGTGACGCTAAACGCATCGGTCACGCACGATGAGGGTGGGGTGCGCCGCTACACGTTCCTGACCCAGGACTGGCGCGGGATCAACGCCTCCTACTACTGTACCTATCGGCGCATCAGCTCGCAGCTGTCGTTCTTTGGGCGTCAGATCGAGGCGGTGCGATTCCTTCCCGTGCTGCACACCAACTTGGTCTTCGACCTGTGCAACAAGTTTGAAGTCCTTAGCGAGCTGACCACGGGCGATGTGTTGCCTGACCTGTCGGGCATCGTGCCGGGTAACGCAGGTGGCGGCATGGCTGGTGGTGGCAACGCAGGTGGCGGTAATGCTGCTGCAAACCCTATGTAGCACCAGAGCACTCGGAGAAGGAGCCCGATGCACTGGTGGGATCAGAGGATGATGAAGACGACAGCGGTGAAGCCGAGAAAACGGCGCGGGCGCCACCGGGCTAGCTCTTTCCGCGACGCCTCCTTTTAGGGCCAAGGAGGCGCGCGCGGTCCGGTGGGAGCTGCTGCGCATGTGGTGGGACGGAGAGCTGCTGGCTTCGTCCCCTAAAGTAGTTCCAGCATAAACCGATTGCTGCGAAAGGAGGACTCCATGACCTGGCAAGCTGTATTCAATGAAGTGGTTGAATCCGTCCAGCCGATTGCGCAGGCGCTGCGTACAGGAGCGGTGCCAAGCGCGGAAGCGGCGTTTCATCACCCGGCCTTAGCACTGGCTCGGGATGCGCTCCTTGCTCAGCTGCAGCAGCGCGCTACCGTGAGCGCTTTGCTGGCCGCGAGTGTCGAGCTACGGCAGCAGCATGCAGCGCTGATGAACAAGCCTGAGCTTACTGTGGGGGAACTGCAGCAGCTAGGAGTGTTGTCTGGGCTTGCGCAAGTGCTCTCGGCCCGCGCGCTGGAGCAGGAACTAACGGAGCAGGAGCGGTTCTTGTTTGCAGTGACGCAGCTGTCTCCCTGGCTACAGCGAGCAGCAGAGAGCGGTGTTGTTACAGGGTGTCACGCTGTAGCTGCACTTGGACTAAATGGGAGCAAGGCAGTCAATGCCATCACAGAGAAGCGCCTGTAAGCGAAGGAGGGCCCGATGCAAACGCAAGCTGTACGAGCACGAAGAATACTGCGCCTCTTGCTGGTTGTGGCCGCGCTTGGAAGCGGCTGCGCTGGTGTACTTCACCAAGCAGCACGCGAGCACGCCGCTGCCAGTCGGTCGGTAGCGCAGACAGTAAAGAGAGTGACCGCTGGGCTTACTTGCGAAGGACTAAAAGAGGAGTCCTTGGCTGCGTGCAAGACACGCATCGCCATCTTGGAGGAGCAGGCCCAAGCGCTGGGGGACAGTGCCGAACGACTGCTGCACGCGGCACAGTAAAAGCAAGGAGCACGCCGATGGAAACCTATGTGCTTTCCGACCTACACCTTAGCGCTGCAAAGGATGGAGGTCTGTATGCGGGTGGGGATGCGCTGCTGCACTTTATCTCGCGCCTTGCGCAAAAGACGACTCCCGCGCGCGTGATCCTAAACGGCGACACCTTTGATTTTTTGGCGGAAGAAGGAGAGCTGACACTTGATGTTCCACTACTGACAGCCACCGCGCAGCGCTTGGTAAGCTCAGAGATCGGAGCCGCGCTGTTTCGGCAGCTGGGTCGCGTACTAGCACATCAAGGACAGGTAATCGTGCGCTTAGGGAATCACGACCTAGAGCTGGCGTTACCTGCGGTGCAGCAGCAGCTACGTCGCGCGCTACATCAGCCAAATTCCGTCGCTGAGCGCCTGGATTTTAGCGCCGGGGATCGTCCTTTGCTGCTGGACGTTGGCGGAGTGCGGGTGCTGGTGACTCATGGTGAGCACGATGATCCTTTTAATCAGGTGGACTACTCACAGCTGTTGGCTAGTACGGAGGCTTCTGGGGTTTCGCGCTCCTCCTTTCGCTATCCGGCTGGTTCGCTGCTGATGCGCAAGATTGTTGCGCCGATGCGTGCAAGGTATGGTCTGCACTTCCTGGATTATTTGAAGCCAGACTTTCAAGGAGCAGCGCTGGCCGCAATGGCCATCGCACCGGAAGCCTGTCGTGAGCTGTTTCAGCGGGCCACTTGGGACATCGCTTGGCAGCTTCTTCGCTACAGCCCAGCAAGTGTGGCGTTTTGTGCAGACGTGGCTGCAGAGCCAAGCCTGGGCTTGGCGGAGCGCGTGGCCGAGCAGACCTGGTCTGGTCAGGAGCGGAGCGAGCTATCGGAGTGGCTGCTGCAGCCGGACGAGGGAGTCTCCTTCGCACCTGCGGGGCTTGGAGAGAAAGTGCGCGGAAAGCTCCTAGATGCTGGGCTGGCGATGTATGCGCGTCTGCATCGCGCTGCAGCGGGGAGCGCAGGGAAAGATTTTTTTAGTCTGACGCCTCAGTCTGCGGAAGCGAGGTGGGCGCAAGAGCTGGGCGCGCGTCATGGTGCAGCTGCAGTTCTCACTGGCCACTCGCATGCAGCGCGCTTCTGGCATGGAGCGGACTGCCTGTACATCAACAGCGGTACCTGGATCTGGCTGATGCGACCCCCTCCGCCCGAGGCTACTGCCGACAAGTGGCAGGCCTGGCTGCGAGAGCTGCAGCACAATCCCGGTGTGGTTCCAGCTGCGGACAGTCTGATTCGGAAGGAGTGCTCCTTAAACGTAGTCACTGTGACCGCGCAGCGCGCAGGGGGAGCACGACTGGCACTTTTGGTCTGTCAGGAAAATGGAACCTTGCAGGAAGTCAGAGCGGGTGAGCTGCTGCCAGCTGCGGAGTCACCTATCGGCAAAGGGGTCGCACATGTGTAACGATCCGGCGCTAACCTACCTAAATGATCTAGGCTACAACGTCATTCGCTACCCGCGCGCAGACATCATGCCGCTGGAGGTATTAGGTCGACAGCACGGCGCCATTCAGCGCCTGGGGCGCTTGTCGCAGCTGTTTAGTGATAGCAGCGTGGTGACTCCCACGATTCGCTTGGGAGTGCGTGCTTCTAATATTGAGGCACGACGCTCGCGCAAGCTGGATACCAATGCGGCGCTGTCTGTACTTGGTCCTTATCTGTCGGCGCTGGGAGCTGCGCCCGGAGCCAGTGCCCATTTTCGACGGTGTAAGGCGCTGGAGTTTGTCTTTACCGATGTTCTGTTAGATGAGGTAACTGCAGCGGATGTTGGTGCGCTTCTGGGTCGTTATGAAATCGATGCGCGCAATCTGTTGTGGCGCTCGTACCTGGAAGGCGACGGCGAGCTGTTTGTGATTGTGGAGACGCTGAAGAGCTGCCGGCTGACGCTTGCAGTGGACGCTGGTACCGACGCCGGATTGGACCTGGATACAGGTGCAATCAAGGCCGTTGTTGGAGCAAAAGTTGGAGTAAGCGCCAGTGACAAAGCCACTTCGCTGCTGAGCTTTGATGGCACTGTGCCACTGGTCTTTGGCTTCAAGTGTCTGCAGCTAAAAGTAGCCGGAGGCAGGCTTGCGCTGGTCAGTGCTGCGGCTAGTAGCGCACTGGCGTTCTCTGCAGGGGGCGGGGGAGGCGAGAGCGGTGCAGGGGGAGCGATTGAGCCAGTGCTTCTGGCTGCTGGAATGGTGCGAGTTCCTGGGATGAAAAGGAGTCATGCTGCGGAGCCTGATGACGCTCCTTTCATTGACGCTGCGGAATCCGACCAAGCCGCGGCTGTAGAAGAAGAGCACGATACCGCGCCGCTTCCGGAAGAAGACTCTCCTTCCTTTTTGGAGCCAGAGGAGACCGCATTTTTGTGCGTGCAGCTTTTAGACTCAGCGCAGCTGGCGCGCAAACAGGTGGAGTGTCATGTATATGGTCCATTGAGCGCGCAGCAGGCCAAGGGGAAGCAGCGCGAATTTACCATCGATGTCTACACCTGCAGCGACGCCGACGGACTGCTGCAGCTAGATGGCTGTCCTGCTGGCGCGTATGGCTTGGAGCTAGCAGGAACGGAATACATTGTTCACACACTGCGTGCGGCTGATCTGCGCTTGGACCCCGAGCCTTACAGACTGGTCACGCTGCTTGCAGGATGAGGAATAAGCATGTCCTACTCGCAAAGATATAGCACCCCAAGTCCACTTTTTCCGCAGCCCTCACCGACCACACTTGAGCGGCTGCTACAAAGCTGGGAGGAGCTGCGCAAGCTGGATGTCGAGGGCTATCGTACCAGTCGCGCCCACCCGTTGAGTACTTGGCTCGTGGATATTCAGTGGGCCGATGGTCGCTCTGTTCGCTCGCCAGGAAGGGGCACCACTTGCTCGCCGTTCACTACGCAGTCGGTAGCGATGGCTTATAGTCCGCAAGGTCAGACGCCGCTGCGTCCGATGCTGTCGGATGGGAGGCCGCTCTCGTTTCTGTTCTCGCGCGCGGCCAATGGTACTTTGGGAGCTGCAAGTCCGCAGCAGCTGGCGCGCTACGGAATGACCCTGGCGGACAACGAGTGGCCACGCCCGGTCATATTTTTCAACCTGGGTTACGCAGTGCCACCCACGCAGCTGCGGCGCGGTGATGCGGTTCACATCGACTGGATGACAGGTGGCGGACACGCAGTATTCTGCTGGGATGTTCACCTGAATGAGCGCGGAGAAGTAGATGCGTTTCAGTACGTGTCCTCCAATGGACGGATTCGCACTGGGGCTACTTGTGAAGGGGCGGGGGTTGGGGTTAGCGTCGGCGGAACTCCCTGTGGAAGCAGCGGCTACATTCGCCAGTCTGCTGCGGCCCCGGTCTGCTATGAAGTCCTACGCTCTCCCTTGTTTGTGGATGATGAGCGCTACACCGCGGAAGCAGCATGGGTCACTTGGAATCCGCAGCTGAAGCTGTCTGACTTGGTGGGGTGTCGGGTCAGGCCGCGTGGCAAGCTCTCGTACGCGCGCGTGGTCAAAGCTGCGCGGTTTCATGGTGTCAGTCCTCCGCCTCCCTTTGCGATGGCAGCGGCTGGTGTAAGCGCTAAGAGTCTTGCTAGTAGCGATCCGCTATCAGATCAGCGGCTGCTGCAGAAGCAGCTAGGGGTTCTGATCGCGGCAGGTGTTGTGGCGGCTGATGTGGGGAACCCTGAGATCACTTCAGCAGCGCAACTGCGGGCTGTGGTGCGTACCTTTCAAGCCAAGTTCGGACTTGTGGCCGATGGGATTGCTGGGCCCAAGACCAAAGCCAAGCTCAGGGAGGTCTACGCTGTGGCCTGCGCGGCTCCGGCTGCCAAGGAGTACTTGGCCACTGGAGCGGCTAGCTCGCCGGATGATGAGGAGCCTGCGGTCGCATTCTCCCTAGACCCGGTATCGCCTCGGGTTCATGCGCTTTACTTTAGGCATGGCACCGTCATCGCAGGCACACAGGTTGCGCTAGTAGCTGAAACAGAAGGGATTGATTTTGTAAGCGTGCCACCCACGCTGTACTTGCGCCGCGCCGATTCAGACGAGCGGCTGCCTGTCACGTGCAAGTGGACTTGCCAGCTAGGTCGCGCCACTACTTTGGTGCAGATTCCCAAGCAGCTGGGCGCGTGGCCACCGCAGCCAGTCTATTTGGGAATCGACAGCATTGAGCAGGAGACGCTCGCGCCGCTGTATGTAACCTCGCGAGGGATATCAGCAGCAACGTAACGACCGGGAATCGCTAACCGGACTTGCGGCCAAAGCGCTCCAGGTAGCGCAGCAGGTGTGACTTTACGGTGCTGCCATCTGCGATTAGCAGGCGGCGTGCAAGGTCTGAGTAGTTGATATTCTTGGACAGCTCGGAAGCACCAGCCAGGCGGCAGGAGTGCGCGACAAAGACGGGCTTTACATATTTTTCCGTAAAGATCTGCAGCTGACTCCAGTTGCGCGGAGTGTCGCCGAAGTCCTCTTGGAAGCACTGAATCGCCAGACCGGCCATGGTTTCCCAGTCAGTCTGCTCTCCGGCTGGAGCGACGGCGCGATAGATTCCTGAAGCCCGCGCGGACTCGGTAGACGGTCGTCGGCCCTGCTGGAGCGCACCTGCGCAGGTCGCAACATCAATGGACCCAGGACGTGCAGTAGCAGGCAAGCGGTCGATGAAGTTTTCTAAGTCACGAAAGTTACCTGGCAGCGGGTCTGTCATGACCAGCTGCGTAGCCTCCGATGACAGCGCCTCAATCACCTGCACTTGCCCACCGCGCAGCGTGCGGGCGCGCAAAAACGCCAGGATGTCTTCTGGGCGCTCACACAGTGGCGGAATGCGCACAACCTTGACGCCCAAGCGATACCACAAGTCATCGCGGAAGCGTCCGCGCCGGTACTCCGGATCATCCAAAGGTAAATTGGTGGCGCAGACAATCTGCACGGTGACGCGACGGACCTGACTCTCTCCCAAGCGCTGGTACTCACCACGGGAATCTAGGAATCGCAGTAGGGCTTTTTGCACCTCGCGATCCATATCGCCTACTTCATCTAGAAACAGGGTGCCATCGCTTGCGGACTCAATCAGTCCCACAACATCTGCATTCGCACCTGTAAACGACCCGCGCTTGGCGCCAAACAGCTGCGCGTACAGCAGGCCCTCTTTTAGTACTGCGCAGTTGACGGTGACGTAAGGACCGCGGTGATGACGTGAGTGGCGGTGGTAGCAGCGCGCTAGGCGCTCTTTTCCTCCTCCGGTGGGGCCCAGCAGCATGGCGCGCACTCCGTACGCTGCTGCGTCACTTAGCTCGCGATGCGTGACCCGCATGATCGGAGATGCCAGCACAAAGTCTTCGTCATGGCCCTGCAGCTGTTCGTAGTGCAGGTTCTGCTCGTTGACAAAGGTGCGGATGCGGTCCAGCACCTGGTGCCAGGACATCTCAACGGTCGCACCTTGCAGCGGCTTCATGCGGAGTAGTGCGCCGCTTGCCAGCAGGATCGTCTCATCGGCACCATCATGACTTGGGCGATTGGATGCCGCGACGCGGGCTCCGATTCCGGTCTGGGCCAGCCACTCGTTGATGGCGTTTACTACCGCAGTCGAGAACTCATCCTCTGAGGCCCACTCCGCATCTTTGGGACCCGCAAGCTGACGCGGAGTACTACTTAGATTGGCCAGCTCAATCGTACACTCTGGTGCGGCTGGGAGTATCACCGCACTCTCTGCCTCCAGGCGGAGTACCGAGCCGTTGCGACTACCAAGATCCCAGAGGTGGATCTCTTGATTACTCAAAATCACAAGTAGGTGATTTGCCGAAACGCGCCCAGATGCGACGCGCACTTCCTGAATCCGCTGACCTCGAAGGCGCTCGCGGAGAGCTGTGCTCAGTCTCTCCGGCTGCGGCTCGCGCCCAACTAGCAGTGCTATTTGCGGCTGAAGCTCGACCCGCATGACATCTTGTCGCTCGGGCAGACGTAAGTTTAGGAAGGGCATCTTTTTATTGTATCGGAACTGCGCCGAGTCCAGTTGTGTAATCAGGCACGGATCCCAGTGAATTTCCTGCTGTGGGAGTCGCAGGCAGACCTTCCTCGGCTCAGGCTCTCCCACTTTCGGCGCAGTGGCGAGCGGGGGCGCTTGACTTCATAGGCCGACACTTTGCAGTGGCTGCCGCTTCGTCGCTGCACGACTGCGGTGCAAGGGCTCCTCTTCCTTTGTTATCTGCAGCATTCCCGATTCCTAGCAAAGTCACTTTGCGAATCGGATCGGAATCCCCAAGGGAGAATTCCTACAGGAGCTCGCTCTCCTCAGTACGTCAGAAAAGGAGACTGGCACAGCTCCTGCTTTGGGTCATAGCAAGGGCTGCATGACAGGTTGCCGGTGTAGCTCACAACACAAAGAACTTTTTTGCAGGAGAACTCCCATGTCTATCAAGAATGCGCCGACCTATACGTTTGTTCGTCAGCTGTACTGCTCGCTGGTTGTTTCCGCTGGTGTTGTACTTAGCGCGGGCTGCCAGCAGGCTGTGACTCCAGGAGCTGCAGATGTTGTTCCTGCAGCGCGGCATGCAGCACTGGTCGGTCAGGATGGCGCAGCCTTGGTAGACATGCCCGGCACAGTAGTGAATCGCTACGCGATTCTGAGCAGCGATGCCGTGGCTGGTAGCGACACGATTGAGGTGTCAAACATCGCAGACCTGATGCCCCTAAATCCAGGTGACTTGGTCATGGTCATTCAGATGCAGGGAGCCAAGATTGCTGCTGACGATAGTGCATCATTTGGTGCAGTTACGGATGCGCAAGGCGCGGGCCGCTATGAAGTGGCTACGGTGCGCAGTGTGCAAGGGAACGCCATCACGCTTGACGTGGGCTGCGGTGGACTGCGAAATGACTACGTAGTTGCAGGCAAGACGCAGGTCATTCGCGTGCCCGAGTTTAGTAGCTTGGAAGTGACTGCCACTGGCTCGATTGTGCCCAAGCCGTGGGATGGACTGCAGGGTGGTGTGGTCGCCATTCATGTCGAGGACAGCGCGCAGATTGATGGCGCGATTGACGCCTCCGGGTTTGGATTTCGCGGCGGTGCTGCGAGCAATCTGGCCAGTCCTCCTACTACAGATCAGCCGAGCTTTGTCTCTGCCAAGGCTGAAGATGGCGGCGAAAAGGGAGAGAGCATTGCGGGTGACCAAGCTGCTTACGATTTAATCGGAGGCCGGTACGGTCGCGGCGCACCCGCGAATGGCGGTGGTGGTGGCAACACCTATCGTAGCGGTGGTGGCGGTGGTGCTCATGCGGGCGATGCCGCGCAGTGGACCGGGGCCGGAGTGATGGATGCTGCCGATGCGATGGCGTGGGCAATGGACCCGGTGGTGATTGGGGACAATGGAGCGCTTGCGCAGTCTCCTGGTGGTGGTCGTGGCGGATATGGCTGGTCAGATCAAGCGGAGGACCCACTCATGTCTCCGCCCAACGGTGGAGCTTGGGGTCCTGCGGCGCGACGTACGTATGGTGGCTTTGGTGGACGTCCGATTCACTCCGGAGGGCAGTCGCGCTTGTTCCTAGGTGGTGGCGGTGGCGCAGGTAGCGGGGATGGCGGTGGTGCCGGTAGTGGTGGTAGAGGTGGTGGCATTGTGTTTGTGATTGCCGGCAAGCTGCAGGGGGCCGGGCAGCTGGCTGCAGATGGCGCGATGGGTGAGAATGCCTCTGCAACCAAGCAAGACGGCGCAGGTGGTGGTGGTGGTGGTGGTGCGGTGATGTTGCGCACGGACTCGCTGAGTGGGCTGGCGCTGCGCGCTCGCGGTGGCGCAGGCGGCTCCCAGGACAACAGCGGCATCGAAGCTGCGGGTCCGGGTGGTGGTGGCGGTGGTGGCATCATCACTGCTGTTGCGGGCGCGGACATGCAGGCCAAGGGAGGAATCACGGGCAGCAGCAACTCCTCGACCATGATGGCATTTCAGTCTAACGGTGCAACGCTGGGCGCAGTCGGAATGGTGCAAGATGGCTCCTTCGCGAGTGGCGACTTGAGCCTTCCGGTATGCATCCCTGCCGACGTTAGGGTCACGTTGGTGGAGCAGCCGCGTGAGGCGACTCCCGGAGCCCCCGCGCACTTTGCCTTTACGGTTGAAAATAAGGGCAGCTCGACTCTGCGCAATATCAAGCTGGATGGTGCGCAGCTAGGAGAGCCAGCCGACGTGAGCTGGACGTGTGCAGGACTCGACCGCGCAGTCTGCGGCAGTCCAACTGGCACCGGTTTACTGAGCATGCTGGCAGAGATTCCGGCGCAAGGACAGGTGCGCATTGATGTCGATGCCGTTCCTTCCAAGTTTGCCACGGGGCAGCTGGGATATCGGCTAGCCGCCAAGCCCTCGGCGGTCCTGACCGAGCTTACGCCGCAGGACAATCAAGCGGAGAGCTCCGCTAATGTTGTGGCCAAAGCCGACCTGGGCATTGTGCTAAGCCCGACTCCAGTAAATCCGCAGCCGGCCAGTGCGGCTCTGTTCCGGCTCCTTGCGGCAAACTTTGGTCCAAACCCGGCAGGTGGTGTGCGGGTTGAGATCTCCCTTCCTCCGGAGGTAAAGGACGTGGCCGTGCTTGGGGAAGACTGGGCCTGCCAGGCCGACCTGCCGAAGCTGCACTGCCAGCGTACTTTGTTAGAGGTGGGCTCTGCGCCAAGTCTTGATATCAAGATCACGACTCCCATCGCTCCGGGCCCGCTCACTGTGGCTGCGGAAATTAGCTCTGATGCGCAGGACATTCAGCTCGCCAATAACAAGGCGGAGAGCACAGTCCAAATTCCAGGGGGCATCGTGCCTCCGAAAGCAGAGCCAGCTCCTGCTTCGGGCTGCTCTGTAAGCCCAACCGGCGCGCATAGTCCTGCGAGCGGAATGTGGCTACTGGTTCCCGCTTTGATTGCGTGGCTTCGTCAGCGTCGCCCGCGTCGTGCCGCATAGTGCCTGTGAAATCGCCCTCCCTTGGGCTTTGGAGTTCAAGGGAGGAGCCACTCACAAATGAAGAACAGTTCCGTTTTCTGGAACCGCATTAGGAGTACACCATGAGCGCCCAGTCTTCGACTCTCTCGAATCTTCCGCAGCTGATCAGGGTCGCAGACACGCCCGATGCGCGCTGGTCAGGATTGCGAAAATTTCTCTCAAACTCTTGGGGCAAGTGGGTTGGTACGGCAGCGCATGACAGCCACGTTACTGCCAAGCGCGCCGCGCGACATCTAAGCCATGCGGAGGCAGCCAAGCGGGTGGCCAAGCGACACTCACAGGAAGCGATAGCTTCCTCTACCGATGAGCTGATTCCGGTAACAGGAATGTCGCGCTCTCATCGCGAGCTAGCACAGCTGAACACGACACTGGCCAGCGTGCTGGACTCTGCAATCTCGATGGCGATTATCGCGACCGATCTGCATGGCAAGATCATTGTCTTTAATGCTGGGGCCGAGCGCATGCTTGGATACCGCGCGGAAGAAGTACTTGGACATCACAATCCTACTTTGTTCCACGCGCGTGCAGAGCTTGACTTAAAAGGTCAGCAGCTGTCCAAAAAACTGGGCTACGCAGTCTCTGGATTTGGCGTCTTGACCGAGAGTGTGAAGACCCACCAGGGCAGCGAGCAGCAGTGGACCTGCGTACGCAAGGACGGCAGCTTTGTAACCGTGATGCTAGCGGTAAACAAGCTGCGCTCTGCCAGCGGTCATGTGACCGGCTACCTTGAGATCCTGCGCGATGTGTCTGCGGAAAAGAACGGTGCGCAGGATCTTGCGGAAGCGCAGCAGATGGCAAACCTTGGAAGCTGGCAGTATACGCTGGGCGCTGCGGAGATTTCCTGGACCCACGAGACCGCGCGCATGTTTGACTATGATCCGGCTGCATCTCCTCCTGCCCCTTGGGAGCTGGAGTCACGCCTTCATCCCGATGATGTGCTGGTATGGCGCGGTGCCATCGAAGGCGCGATCTCGCGCGGGGAAGGATTTGAGGTTGAGCTGCGCGTACCTCTTACTTCGGGGGGACTGCGATATTTGCAAGGTCGTGGCCGGTGCCGCACCAATAGTCATGGGCGGGTAACCCAGATCTTGGGAATGGTGCAGGACGTTTCGGACCGAAAGAAAATTGAGGCAGAGCTACGTCACACTGCAGAGCTAGCAGCCGCAGCCAACGTTGCTAAGAGCGACTTTTTGGCCAACATGAGCCACGAAATTCGCACCCCAATGAACGGCATCTTGGGCATGACCGAGCTGGCGATGCAGTGCGAGCTCCCGAGCGAACCGAGGGAGTATCTGTCCCAAGTAAAGCAGTCCGGGGATGCGCTGCTAAAGCTGCTAAACGACATCCTAGATTTTTCTAAGATTGAGTCAGGAAAGCTGCAGCTAGAAGAGGTTCCTTTCGACCTATCCGAGCTAGCAGCGGAGACCCTAAAGCTACTCTCTTTGCAAGCCCATCAGCGGGGGCTTGAGCTGCTGCTGCAGGTCGCGCCCGAGCTACCAAGTTGGCTGATTGGAGACCCGCATCGACTGCGCCAGATCTTGCTGAACCTCATCGGGAACGCGATTAAGTTTACGCATGAGGGAGAGGTCTGCGTGTCGCTAAAGGCGCAGCAGGTCACCGATGACTTTTGTGATCTAGAGATCGCGGTTCGTGACACCGGAATCGGAATGTCTGAAGGGCAGCAGAGCGCGATCTTTGAAGCCTTCTCGCAGGCTGATAGCACGATTGCACGCCGCTATGGTGGCACCGGTCTGGGGTTGGCGATTACGGCGCGACTTGTCCAGCTGATGAACGGCAGAATTTGGGTGCAGAGCGCAGTGGGCCGCGGCAGTACCTTTCGTCTTGCAGTGCGTCTTGCTGTCAGCCCAACACCTGCTGTCGTGATGCACCAAGATGACGCGGTCTTTGCCGAGCTGCTAAAGGGCATGTCCGCATTGATTGTTGATGACAACAAAACCAATCTTCAGATCTTGGCAGGCATTCTTACCAAGTGGAAGATGCGTCCCACCTTGGCTTCCTCGGGAGAGGAGGCGTTAGCAATCCTGGCTGCCGCGCAGAGAAGGAGCGACTGCTTTCCACTGATTCTGCTCGATCAAAGGATGGAGGATATGCTGGGCCTAGAGCTACTGAGCCGCGCCAAGCAGCAGAACCTGATTGCAGACTCGGTGATCCTGATGAGTAGCTCCACGGACCGGATGGGCGAGCTGGCGCGGTGCTGCGAAGCAGGAGCGGACGGCTGCCTGACCAAGCCGATTGCGCAGCGTGAGCTGTGGACAACAATGAAGCAGGTCTTGCACTTCATGCCGCAGCAGAAACCACGCAGCACGGGAGATGTAAGCCTGCCGCTTCAGACCAGAAAGCCACAGCGGATCTTGCTTGCGGAGGACAACCTCATAAACCAGCGCTTGGTGCAGGCTGCTCTTGGGAAAGCGGGTCACCAGGTGACAATTGCTGGCAATGGCATCGAAGCCATCGACTACTCGCAGCGTGAAACTTTCGATCTGATCCTAATGGATGTGCAGATGCCTGTCATCGACGGGCTGTGCGCAACCCAAGCCATTCGCGAGCTGGAGCGCAGTACCAATCGGCGCGTTCCCATCATTGCCCTGACTGCACACACCATGAAGGGCGACAAAGAGCGCTGCCTTGCCGCAGGGATGACAGACTTTCTGGCCAAGCCGGTGCAGTTCCGGGCGCTGCTAGAAATGATCGATCGATGCTCGCAAAGCACAGTCTCATTGCCAGTGCTAAAAAGCTGTGCGCCCAAACAGATGTCATCGCGGGAGCTGCTTTTGGACCGGGTTGGTGGTGATACAGAGCTGCTGGCAGAGCTGATCGAGCTGCACTTGCGACAGACTCCCTTGCGGCTGCAGGAAATGCGCGAAGCCATTGCGCAGCAGAATCGTGAAGTGCTGTCGCAGCTTGCGCACAAAGTCCGTGGCAGCCTTAGCAATCTTGCTGAAGGGGAAATGCTTGAGCATGCCCTGTATCTGGAGCAAAACGCAGAGACGGACTCAGTTGAAAATCTGGGTGTCCAGATGCAGCGGCTGAGTACTACCATCGCCGAGCTGGATGTAGAGCTAGTTTCTTTTCGGGAGTCGCTACAAGGTGGCGAGCGGACTCCGAAAGTATGATCACTTCTGCGCCTGAAGTGGGTTTTAGGAACCGGGGGGAGGAGTGCGATGCGGATACTACTTGCAGAGGATGATCAGCTCTCGCTGCGCTTGCTGTCGGCGCAGCTGGAGCGTCTTGGGTACCAAGTCATCGCGGTTGATAACGGCATGGATGCGATGGCAGTGCTGCAGCAAGCCGACCCACCGCGCCTGGCGATCTTAGACTGGATGATGCCGTGTCTGGATGGTACCGAGCTGTGTCGGAGGCTGCGTAGCCAGAGCGCTGACCGCTACACCTACGTACTGCTTTTGACCTCGCGCGGGAGAAGCAGCGACATCGTGACGGGCCTAGATGCAGGTGCAGATGATTACGTAGCCAAGCCGGTGGTTCTTCCTGAGCTAGCGGCGCGACTGCGGGCAGGCCAGCGAATTTTGGCGCTGCAGGATCAGCTGCTATCGGCCCAAGCCCAGCTACGTTTGCAGGCTACCCGCGATGCTTTAACAGGTCTGTGGAATCGGCGCGCGATCTTCGAGCTTTTGCACGCGGCTGAAGAGCAGTGTGCCGCTGGCAAGTACAGCTTGGCGGTGGTGCTGTGTGACATCGACCACTTTAAGTCGATAAATGACCGCCATGGACATCCTGCGGGCGACACGGTTCTGGCCGAAGTAGCAGGGCGCTTGGCGCAGGCCGTTCGACAAGAAGACGCCGTGGGTCGCTATGGTGGCGAGGAATTTCTGCTGGTCATCCCAGGCGTAAGTGAGTCCGTGCTGCCGGAGCTGGGAGAGCGCATTCGCTTGTCCATCTGCAGCACTGCGGTTGGGTTGGGACCGCGCTCGATTCGCGTCAGTATTAGTCTGGGGGTTGCCTTTCTGGAGGCAGGAATGAACACCAGCCAGCGACTCTTGGATAGCGCCGACCAGTGTCTTTTTCAAGCCAAGCGGGCAGGGCGAAACTGTGTGCAAATGACGGTACTTCGGCAAGCGAGCGCGGTGACTGCGCTACGAGCTGCTTCCAGCTAGGTCCCATCCACAAACTGCTACGCTTTTGGATGGGAACTAGCTAGCCTGGACCGACTAAGTCTTCGGAGTCCTGTAGGCTTAGCCGCACGTAGTCGTTCGAGTAGCGGCCTGACTGAAACGACCAGTCAAACACACCACGCATCCAGCTGCGGAGCGCTTCGATGTACCGCGCTGCCCAGGCTGGGGGCTTGTTCGATAGGAACTCGCTGGCCAGGCGCTCAAACTGGACCATCTGCTCGTTGTGAAGCTCGACGGTTTTCTTCACAGAATCGGCCAGGGAAATTCCGCACTCGGTGATCAGGACGGAGACCAAGTTGTGTGGATCGGAGTGCGCCGATTCTTTTGGGTATGAAACGACATCATTTACCCAGGCGACAATATCGGTCGAGACATCGCGGAGCAGTGTGAGCAGCGGAGTGTCTTCTAATGGCTCGGGCAAAAAGATCCCTAGCGATAGCTCTATCAGATCAAAGCAGGGATAGGTTCCTACGCTAGCGCGGCGGATGGTGCGGTACTCCTCAAACTCGGGCGTGTGTCCTGATGCGCGATCTTTTGACTCGGTCAAGCAGCCTTGGAAGTAAAGCTCCATGTCCGCCACAAAACGCGCATACCACGTCGGTGGGACTTGCGAATGTACGCGACTTCGCAAGTCCATTAGTGCGCGCGATAAAGGAGAGGGTGTCTCAGAGATCGAAATTCCCTTGCGCAACACCTGCATAAAGTCGTTGGTGATTTGCTCCATGCGCATGGGATCCGCACCCAGCGCCCGCTCGTCATATTGATCATCAGAAATAAAAAACCAAAGCAGCAGGTCTGTGCACAGCGCCAGTACTTGCTTGCTTGCTTCCGGATATACCGCAGCGGCCATCTGCTCGATCTGGATGGCCTCGATCTTGACCAGCGCCTGCTGGCTTGGGATCAAGCCGAACTTTCGCGCCCACTGTAAGTTCGCTGTCCGAACGGAATCGAGACTGCGCTTTTGGCGAGCAACTACCGGATAGCGGAACGACTCCCTAGCAACCCCTGCATGCATCTTCATAATGTCCTCAAACTAGGTTCAAAGCATTAACGATCTCTCCATGTTGCAAGCTGTCGATATTCTGCAGCGCTCGGCGAATTCCGTAAGAATGACCGCCGGAACACTTTGCTTGGAATACTGTGCGCTTGCCTTCTCATCAGCTGAAATATCCACCTGCGTGCTTGCTGCCACAGCGCGTGCTGGTCATAAACCAGTCCGTATTTACAGACCGCCAGCCAAAAAGGAAGCTCCCCATATCCGGTCGCGTCTGTGCGGCCCACACGCTCAAGACCCAGCTGTAGGAGGCGCGTCGACTCAACTTGATTCCCTAGATCCAAAGCGCACGATAAGCCTTGGGCTAGCGCTGCCACATAGTGACTGGGTGTGCTCTGAAGCAGCTCCAGCGCGAGCGCAGTTTGCGACAAGCTCTTCGCCAGATCTTTTCCTTGGTGGTGCGCTGCGGCCAGCGCCATGTGGGCCTGACCAAGTAGGAGCGGATTGCCACCTTCCTGCGTAACTACCTGGCTTGA
>ERZ795056.1690-NODE-1690-length-25616-cov-7.611087_pt1 | contig 25616 bp, 28 predicted proteins | sample MGYA00375140_ERZ795056 | MGnify/ENA primary metagenome ERZ795056 (study PRJEB30185, sample SAMN05720227) | activated sludge metagenome | isolation source: Anaerobic digester | place: USA | collected 2015-03-09 ... | reverse complement strand
CTACTGAATCTAATAATTTTATAATCAAAGGTGTTGCGAGAGCTAATAAAGATAAGGGTAATCATATTTTGGTTTCAGCAATAGAACATCATTGTGTTTTATCTGCTGCTGAGCAATTAGAGAAAGAGGGATTTGTTGTTGAGAAAATACCAGTTGATAAAGATGGGATTATAATATTATCTGAATTAGAGAAAATGATAAAAAATGAGACAATATTAGTTTCTACAATGTTTGTTAACAATGAAATAGGAACAATACAGCCAATAAAAGAAATATCTGAAATAGTTCATAAAAAAGGTAAGTTATTGCACGTAGATGCTGTTCAAGCTGTCCCATATTTGAATATAGATATAAATGGCTTAGGCATAGATTTTTTAAGTCTTTCAGCGCATAAGTTTTATGGGCCAAAGGGCGTTGGGCTTGCGTATATAAATAAGGCAATAAAAATAGAGCCATTAATAGTTGGTGGAGGGCAAGAAAAAAATTTAAGATCAGGGACATATAACACGCCTGGGATTATTGGCATGGCTTATGCAATAGAACTTGCATATAATACTAGAGATGAATATTTAAAACATGTTACAGAATTAAGAGATTATATGTGGGATAGAATAAAAAGTGAAATTCCCGATGTATATTTAAATGGTTCTTTTAATAAGAGAACACCTAATAATTTAAATGTTGGATTTAAAGGTATAGAAGGGGAGGCAATATTAATGATGTTGTCTACGAAGGGAATATGTGTTTCTACTGCATCTGCTTGTGGTGCTCAAAATTTAGAAGTTTCTCATGTTATATCTGCTATAAAGTTGGATGATCAAAATGTAAATTCAAATATAAGAATAACAATGGGAAGATTTAATACAAAAAAAGAAATAGAGTATTTTGTTGATACATTAAAAATGGTTGTTAAAGAATTAAGAGAAAGAAGCCCTTTAACTAAAAATATAAAAACTGAAAAAAGTTTCAGTTGCTAATAATTAATTATATAAATATGGCTTTAAATTATACAGAAAAAGTTATGGATCATTTTTTACATCCTAGAAATGTTGGAGAAATAGAAAATCCTGATGGATATGCTGAGGTTGGGAGCCCTGTTTGTGGAGATATGCTATCTTTTTTTATAAAGGTTGGTAAAAATGATAAAGGGGAAGATGTTATTAATGATATAAAATATCTATCATTTGGATGTGCTTCCAATATAGCTACTGCTTCTATGCTAACAGAAGAAGTTATAGGAAAGACATTAGAAGATGCTAAAAAACTTAAATTTAAACAGATAGTTGATGATTTAGGTGGTCTTCCTCAACAAAAATTTCATTGTTCTGTTTTAGCTGTTGAAGGTTTGCAGAAGGCTATCGAAGATTATGAAAATAAAAATAAGAAATAGATTTGCTTTTTTTCTTATTATCTGTTATTATATTTTTTATTGTTAGCTAAAAAGTAATAAAAAAACATGAGGTCATGTGATTTATGTGCTCGTGGCACGGGCGTTATGCAAAAGCATAGCCATTCTCAAGTTAAGCATAAGACACACCAGAAAGTTAATGTTCAAACTAAAAGATTAGATGGTGGTAGTATTAGATTATGTTCAAAATGTTTGAAGACTATTAATAAAATGGAAAAAGAAATAGTTGCTAAACAAACTGCTAAAAAAGCTTAAATAAAAAACTCCTATACTAATATAGGAGTTTTTTAGTGTAGAAAGTTATGTGTTATCTAACTTTCTTTCCAAAGTATAATTGAATTAGCTATGTTTATATATATTTTAGCAATAGCCAGAATATTATAAACAAGTTACTTTTGGAAAGTTTCATAAGGAGATAGCAAACTAATAATTAGATTGACATCCTTCCTTATAAAATAATAAATACAACGAAAGAAGTTAAATAATTGTTATAACTTTCTACATTATAAATATAACATAAAATTTTCAATTTTAAAATTTTAAGTTTATAATATAAATTATAATTATTAATTTAAAAAATGGGTATAATAGACTTATTATTTTCTGATCCAATATTGTTTGTTATATATACTATTTCGTTGTTATATGGCATTACAATACATGAATTTTTTCATGCATACACTGCTTATGTCGCTGGAGATGATACTCAATTAACAAATAAAAGGTTAAGTTTAAACCCTCTAAGGCATTTAGACCCTGTTGGATTTATAACATTAATATTATTCGGAGTAGGCTGGGGAAAACCTGTTATTATTGATGTTAATAAGTTTGATAAAAAGAATTTAAAATCACATCTATATATGACGAGCTTAGCAGGTATATTGTCTAATATATGCTCTGCATTAGTATTCGCTTTAATATTAAAAATATTGTTAGCATTTAATTTTATAGTATCACCTGAGAATAATTTATTAGTTACATTTCTAGTTATATTGATAAATACTAATGTTGTGCTTGCTGTATTTAATTTAATACCAATACCACCACTTGATGGATCAAAAGTTTTAGCATTATTAATGCCTCCTAAATGGTATAAAATCAATGAATTTTTAGTTAGATATGGCAATACTATATTAATTATGCTGCTTTTTGTATCTTTATTTTCCAATGTCTCTATATTTTCATATTTATATCAGCCTGTTATAGATTTTATATACAAAATTTTTGGGTTATAAACTATTGCTTAAATAAGAAAAATATAGTATAAATAATATATATAAATATTTGGATACAGTGCTGGGCTATATTTTTTAGCCAATGTATAAGAATATTAAAGAGTTGCATTTATAAAATAATAAATGTAAATTTTTATTTTTCTTTAATTATTAAGAAAATATATAATGTCCACAATAAATCAATTAATAAAACATCCTAGGAAAGATAAAGTAAAGAGAACGAAGACATCAGCTCTTCAAACTAGATTTAATGTTTTAACAAATAGGGTGGTTAAATCAAAAAAAAGTAATCCTTTTAAAAGAGGAGTTTGTTTAAAGGTCTATACGACAACACCTAAGAAACCAAATTCAGCTTTAAGAAAAGTAGCAAGAGTAAAGTTATCTAATGGGCAAGAAGTAATTGCATACATTCCTGGTATGGGGCATAATTTGCAAGAACACTCAGTTGTTTTGATTAGAGGTGGAAGAGTAAAGGATTTGCCCGGTGTTAGATATCATATTGTAAGAGGTAAATATGATACAAGAGGAGTAGAAAATAGAAAGCAGGGTAGGAGCTTATATGGAGTTAAAAAAGAAAAAATAAAAGCTCAATAAATAAAAAAATAATTTAATAATATGAGAGGAAAACAAGCACCAAAAAGAAATTTATTGCCAGATTCAAGATATAACAATATAACTGTTTCTAAATTTATAAACTATGTTATGAAAAATGGCAAGAAAACAGTTGCTGAAAAAATAGTTTACGATTGCTTTGATGAAATAGAAAAAAATACAAAGATGAAAGGATTAGATGTTTTTGAGCAGGCAATTAAAAATGTTTCCCCACAAGTAGAAGTTAGAAGCAGAAGAATAGGTGGCGGAAACTATCAAATTCCAGTAGAGGTTAGAAGTTTAAGAAGAGAATCACTAGCATTTAGATGGATTCTTACAGCTGCTAAATCGAAGAAGGGTAAGAAAATGTCATCTAAATTAGCTGATGAATTAGTAGAAGCATATAATAATAGAGGAGATGCTATAAAGAAGAAAGATGATGTTTACAAGATGGCTCAGGCTAATAGAGCATTTGCACATTTTATAAAATAATAAATAATAATTAATTTTTATGCCAAGATTATATCCAATAGAAAAAGTTAGAAATATCGGCATTATTGCACATATAGATGCTGGTAAAACCACTACATCAGAACGTATATTGTATTATACAGGTATTATACATAAAATAGGTGAGGTTCATGAAGGAGAAGCTACAACGGATTGGATGGACCAAGAGAAAGAGAGAGGAATAACAATTACTGCTACAGCTATAACATGTTTTTGGAAAAATCATCAGATAAACTTAATAGATACACCAGGCCATGTTGATTTTACTGCAGAGGTAGAAAGGTCAATGAGAGTACTTGATGGAGGAGTGGTAGTATTTGATGGGAAAGAAGGAGTTGAGCCTCAGTCAGAAACAGTATGGAGGCAAGCTGATAAATATAATGTTCCAAGAATTTGTTTTATAAACAAGATCGATAAAGAGGGAGCAAGTTTTGATTATTCACTTTCAACAATATGGGAGAGATTAACTCCAAATGCTATTGCAGTTCAAATACCAATAGGAGAAAGATCAGAATTCTCTGGGGTTGTAGATTTAATTAAGATGAAAGCTTATAGATTCGAAGGAGATAAAGGAGAAAAAGTTGTTGAATTTGATATTCCTAATGAGCTATTAGATAAAGCTAAAAAATATAGAGAAACTATGGTTGAGAAGATAGCAGAACAGGATGATACATTAATGGGTAAATATTTGAATGGTCAGGAAATAACAGTAGAAGAATTAAAAGCTGTTTTAAGAAAAGCTGTTTGTGATATAAAGCTTATACCAGTATTATGTGGTTCGTCATTAAAAAATAAAGGGGTTCAGCCAGTTTTAGATGCTGTTGTTGATTATCTTCCATCCCCTGTTGATAGAAATAATGGTGTTATTGTTGGTCATGATGAGCAAAATAATGAGGTTATAAGGAAAATATCTGATGATGAAAGTCTTTGTGGGTTAGTTTTTAAAATTGCTACTGATCCATTTATTGGTAAACTATCATTTTTTAGAATATATTCAGGAAGTTTAAAGGCTGGGTCTTATGTATTGAATTCAACAACTGGCCAAAAAGAAAGAATAGCAAGACTTGTAAGAATGCATGCTAATGATAGAGAAGAGGTTCAAGAAGCTTATGCTGGGGATGTTGTTGCTATAATAGGTTTAAAAGATTCAAAGACTGGACATACATTATGTGATGAAAATGCTCCAATTAAACTTGAATCTATGAAATTTGCTGATACTGTAATATCTCTTGCTGTTGAACCAAAAACCAAGGCTGATCAAGAAAAAATGATTATTGCATTGCAGAAGTTGGCAGAGGAGGATCCTACATTTAAATTTCATACTGATCCTGAGACTGGTGAAACTATTATAGAAGGTATGGGGGAATTACATCTTGAAGTAATGGTTGAAAGAATGAGGAGAGAGTTTAATGTTGAATTAAACACTGGTAAACCGCAGGTAGCTTATAGAGAGACTATAAAATCAACAGCACAAGCTGAAGGTAAATATATTCATCAATCTGGTGGTAGGGGTCAATATGGTCATTGTTGGCTAAGAGTTGAGCCTCTTGATCCAAGCTTAAGAAAGGATTTTGAGTTTGTTGATGAAATAAAGGGTGGCATTATTCCGAAAGAATATATACCAGCGATACAAAAAGGTGTTCAAGAGTCTTTATCAAATGGTGTTGTCGCTGGATATCCGGTTGTGAATATAAAAGTTACTGTTTATGATGGATCATTTCATGAGGTTGATTCATCTGAATCAGCATTTAAAATTGCTGCAAGTCAAGCATTTAAAGAAGCTTGTAGAAATGCAAGTCCAGTATTACTTGAGCCTATAATGCAGGTTGAAGTAACAGTTCCAGAACAATATATGGGAGATGTAATAGGAGATTTAAATTCAAGAAGAGGAAAAATACAAGAAATGCTTGATAAAAATCAGGCTAAGTTTATAAAAGCATTTGTACCGCTTGGAGAGATGTTTGGATATTCGACAACTTTAAGATCAATGACACAAGGAAGAGGCACTTATACTATGGAATTTGCTAGATATGAAGAAGCACCGAAAAATGTAGTTGAAAATGTAGCTAAAAAATAGGATGATACAGAATTTTGGCTATTGACAGGATTAATTTTATTGTATATTATATTAAAATATATAAAATAAATAAAAAATAATTAATAAATTAATACGGATAATTAGATAAAAATTATTCGTTTAAGAGGTAAAAATTATGTCAGAAATTTTTCAAAGAACAAAACCACACGTTAATGTTGGTACAATTGGGCACGTTGATCATGGTAAAACAACTCTTACTGCTGCTATAACACATGTTATGGCTGCTACTGGTAAAGTATCAAGAGTTGAGAACTATGAAGATATTGATAATGCCCCAGAAGAGAAAGCAAGAGGGATTACTATTGCTACTCACCATTCTAAATATGAATCAGATACAAGGCATTATGCACACGTTGATTGTCCTGGCCATGCTGATTATATTAAAAATATGATTACAGGTGCAGCTCAAATGGATGGAGCTATACTTGTAGTTTCTGCAGCTGATGGTGTTATGCCTCAGACAAGGGAACATATACTACTTGCAAGGCAGGTAGGCGTTCCATACATTGTAGTTTATTTAAATAAATGTGATATGGTTGAGGATAAAGAGTTAATAGATCTAGTAGAGGAAGAGGTTAGAGATTTATTAAAGAAATATGATTTCCCAGGAGATGAAGTTCCTGTTATAAGAGGATCTGCGCTAAAAGCACTAGAGGCTTGTGAGGCTAAAAATTATGATGATCCATATTTTAAATCTGTTGTAGAACTAGTTAATGCGTTAGATACATACATTCCTTTACCACAAAGAGATTTAGATAAACCATTCTTAATGCCAATAGAAGATATATTTTCTATTTCTGGGAGAGGCACAGTTGTTACTGGAAGAATTGAAAGAGGTATTGTTAAGTTAAATGACCCAGTAGAAATAGTTGGCATACATGAGACACAGCCAACAGTTGTTACTGGAATTCAAATGTTTAATAAAGATCTAGATCAAGGACAGGCAGGGGATAATGCCGGTGTTCTATTAAGAGGCACAAAGAAAGAAGATGTTTATAGAGGGCAGGTTTTAGCAAAACCAGGCACTGTTACTCCTCATACAGAGTTTGAATGCCAAGTGTATATTTTAAGTAAAGAGGAAGGTGGAAGGCATACACCATTCTTTAAGGGATATAGGCCACAATTTTATATTAGAACTGCTGATGTTACTGGTGAAGTAATATTACCAGATAATGTAGAAATGGTTAAACCAGGTGATAACGTTGGATTTACTGTTAAATTAGGCCAACCAGTTGCTTTAGAAGAGAAGCAAAAATTTGCTATTAGAGAAGGTGGTAAAACAGTTGGTGCTGGAACAGTTACAAAAATAATTAAATAGAAATATGGTTAAAGAGGATAGGAAAAATAGAATAAGGATAAAGGTAAAAGCATATGATAGTAAAGTAGTTGATCAAGCAACAAAGATTATAATCAATGCAGTTAGAAGATCTGGAGCTGAAATTGCTGGGCCAATTCCTTTACCAACAGACAAGAAACTTTATACTATTTTAAAATCAACATTTATTAATAAGGATGCTAGAGAACAGTTTGAAATGAAAGTTCATAAGAGGCTTATAGATGTTTGGAATCCAACATCAAAAACTATGGAAATAATGAATTCTTTGAACTTACCAGCAGGTGTTAATATAGAAATAAAGTTATAGATGTTATGAAAAAATAGTCAAAGATGCTTTTAATATAAATCTTTGATTATTTTTTATGCAATTTATATAATTAAAATGGCGTAAATACTATATGTATCTCTGCGCTTAAATAATGATAAAAGTATGAAATTTATTTTAGGGAAAAAAATTGGAATGACGCAAATGTTTGATGATAAAAATACTGTTGTTCCTGTTACTAAAATTTTGATAGAACCTAATACTATTACACAGATAAAAACAAAAGATAAAGAAGGAGTTGATGCTGTGCAGGTTTCTTTTTCTACTAAAAAACATATTACAAAACCATTAGCTGGGCATTATAAAGGCCTTGGTAATTTTAGATATTCTAGAGATTTCAGAGTTAGCGATATAAACAATTATAAAGTGGGAGATAAATTGAATGCGGATGTATTTAGTGAAGGAGATATAGTATCTGTTGTTGGAACATCTAAAGGGAGAGGTTTTGCTGGTGTTGTAAAAAGACATGGCTTTGGAGGACATAATAGAGGGAGGGGGACGAAAGATCAAGAAAGAACATCTGGTTCTATTGGCGCTACTGGTCCACAAAGAGTTATAAAAGGAACAAGAATGGCTGGAAGAATGGGTGGAGATAGAGTTACAGTAAAAGGATTAAAAGTAATTAAAGTCGATAAAGAAAATAATATTTTATATGTTAAAGGAGCTGTCCCAGGTGCAAGAAATTCAATGTTAATGATAAAAGAAGAAGAAAATAAATAATAATAAAAGATTATATGAAACAAATTGCAGTTTTTGATAAAAATTTAAAGGAAGTAAAAAATATAGATTTAAGTGATAATGTCTTTGATATAAAGCCAAACGAAGCTCTTATACACCAGGTTAGTGTTTCAATGCTATCTAATTTAAGAAGACCGCTTGCTCATACAAAAACAAGAAGTGAAGTAAGTGGTGGAGGTAAGAAACCCTGGAAACAGAAAGGGACAGGTAGAGCAAGGCAGGGATCAATAAGATCTCCTTTATGGGTTGGTGGAGGAATTACTTTTGGGCCAAGGAATGTAAGAAATTTTTCTCAAAAAATAAATGATAAAATGAGACAAAAAGCTTTTTGTATGCTTTTAACAAATAAAGTTGATAATAATTTATTGATGGTTATTGATAATTTAAATTTTGATAAGCCTAAGACAAAAGATGTATTGAATATAATAGATAATTCAAAATTTAAAGGGCAAAAGTCAGTTTTATTTGTTGTAAATAAAAAAGATGATAATGTTTATAAAGCTGTTAGAAATATTGAAGGATTTAAAATTAAAACTTGTATAAATGTATTAGACTTATTAAAGTATAAAAATGTTATTATGGATGAGCCTACTATAACTTCTATAAATGAGAGATATTCAAAGTTAAACTTTAAGAATAAATAAAAATATGCCAACAAAGAAACAAGATGAACAACCAAAAAATACTGAAGCTATTGTTCAGAAAAAAGAAAATATAACAAAAAATAAGCCTGCATACATAAAGGTTGTTAAAATATTAAGAAGGCCAGTGGTTACAGAAAAAAGCGCATTGCATGAAAAAGATAACAATGAGTATATGTTTAGAGTAGATTTAAAAGCAACAAAACCAGAAGTAAGAAAAGCTATAAAAGAATTATATGGTGTTGATATTGAAAGCGTAAATACTATTATAAGGAAAGGTAAGAAAATTAGATTTGGGAAAATTGAAGGTCAAAGAAGCGATGAGAAAATAGCTATTGTAAAACTTAAAGCAGGTCAAAGTATAAATATATATAAATAGAAATAAAAAATAAATAATATGGCAATAAAATTATATAACCCAATAACGCCGGGGTTGAGAAAAACAAGCAAGCTTGTTGGAAAGGGCGATAATAAAAATGATCCAAATAAAAAATTAATATCAATAAAGAAAAAACATTCAGGCAGAAATAATACTGGTAAGATTACTGTTAGACATCAAGGTGCTGGGGTTAAACAATATTATAGGATTATTGATTTTAAAGGAACAGATTATTTAGATAAAGATGCCACTGTTTTAAAATTTGAGCATGACCCAAACAGAAACTGTGAAATTATGCTTGTAAAATTTGATAATGGTGTTTATAAATATTTTTTAGGGATAGAGGGCGTAAATGTTGGAGATAAGATAAGAACATCAAATAATAAGATATTTGTTAAGGAAGGTAATAGAATGCCATTAGAGTTTATACCATCAGGAACATTGGTTTCATGTGTTGAACTATTTCCAGGTAGCGGAGCGAAAATAGCAAGAAGTGCAGGTAATTATGCAACTTTAATGGGTTTTGATGGAGAATTTGCACAATTAAAGATGCCATCAACTGAGATAAGGTTGGTTCCTAAAAAATGTTTAGCAACTATTGGAGCAATATGCAATGCTGATTTTAAGAATATAAGATGGGGAAAAGCTGGAAGAATGAGATATAGAGGTATAAGGCCTACAGTAAGAGGTAAAGCAATGAACACGAGAGAGCATCCACATGGTGGAGGAAGAGGTGTTAACCCAATTGGGCTTAAGGCTCCAAAGACATTATGGGGAAAGAAGGCTCTTGGAGTTAAGACTAGAGATAAGAAAAAATCAACTAATAAATTTATAATTAGTAGAAGAAATAAATAAAAAAATATGAGTAGATCATTAAAGAAAGGACCTTTTACAGATCCTAAATTACTAAAAAAAGTATCAAAGTTAAAGCCTGGAGATAAAACTCCTATTAAGACTTGGTCAAGAGATTCTGTCATAACACCAGAAATGATTGGATTTGTTTTTGCAGTTCATAATGGGAGAACTCATATTCCTGTTCTTGTTGATGAAAATATGGTTGGTCACAAATTGGGAGAATTTTCTCATACTAGAAAATTTATAGGTCATGGTGGTAAAATGGCAAAGGCTCAAGCTCAGGCTAAAACAACTGCTCCTCAACAACAAAATAAATAAAAAATATTATGAAAGTAAAAGCTATATTAAGAAAATATCAATGCTCTCCTAAAAAAGTTAGATTAGTAGCTGATAAAATTAGGGGATTAAAAGTCACAGAAGCTGAAACAGCTCTTATGTTTATAAATAAGAAGTCAGCTGAGCCTTTGTTAAAATTATTAAGATCTGGCATTGCAGATGCTGAGCATAATTATCATATAGATAAAAATGATTTAGTTATAAAAGAAATTAGAGTTGATAGTGATGGAATGTATAAAAGATATACTCCTAAAGCAAGAGGAATGGCAACACCTATCTTAAAAAGATTGTCTAGAGTAGAATTAACTTTAGAGGGAGAGGAAAAGATAGAAGAAGATGTAAAGATAACTAAGGTTGAGGATAAAAAAGTAGAAAAAGTTGCAAAACCAAGAGCTAAGAAGGTTAATAAACAAGCTAAAAAATAATATATGGGACATAAAACAACGCCTAACTTATTTAGATTAGGAACAACAAAAACATGGAATTCAAGATGGTTTGCTGATACAAATCAATATAAAGATTTTATTTATGATGATGCAAGAGTTAGGCAATTTTTAAAGAAAAAGCTAAATAAACATTTTGTTGATAAAGTTGAAATAGAAAGAGACGGGAAGAAGATGACTGTAATTATAAATACTGCAAAGCCAGGGGTTGTAATTGGTAAAAATGGTAATGGAGCTGACGAATTAAAAAATGAAATTATAAAAATTATAAATGCAAAAAATAAAAAAATTAATGTTGACGTTGTTATAAAAGAGCAAAAAAATGCAGATCTATCAGCTAGCATACTTGCAGAGCAAGCGAGATTAGATATAGAAAAGAGGATTCCATTTAGAAAAGTAATGAAGAAAATTATAGATAAAGCAAAACAAGCTGGAGTTAAAGGTATAAAAATTTCAATGGCTGGGAGGTTGAATGGTGTAGAGATCGCAAGACGAGAGACTTTAGGGTGGGGGAGTGTTCCATTGCATACAATAAGAGCTGATGTAGATTATGCAAATGATAGAGCCGAAACAATTTATGGCAGTATTGGTATTAAGGTTTGGGTTTATAAAGGTCTAGTTTTTGAGAGTGAGCAAAAAAAAGAAGATAAAGAAGAGAATGTTAGGAAAATAAAAGAACAAAAATTTGATAGTAGTAAAGGAGTATTTAATAAACAGAAAGAAGAAAAAGTTCCAGTTAGAAAAGCGCATATAGTTAATAAAAGGCCAGAACCTGTAGTCAAGACAATAAAGAAAAGAGTTGTAAGATCAACAAAAAAGTAAATAATAAATAATAAGTTAATAGTATGTCATTACTTTCCCCAAGAAAAATAAAACATAGAAAGCAACAAAAAGGAAGAAGAAGAGGTCTTGGTGTTGCGACATCTAAGATTAATGTAAGTTATGGTACTTATGGCCTTAGAGCTTTAGAATCTAAATGGATTACAGCAAGACAAATAGAAGCTGCTAGAGTTGCTATTTCTAAAGTTATAGCAAAAAATAAAGGAGCAAGAATGTTTATAAGAGTATTCCCTGATAAGCCTATTACAAATCATGGTAATGAAAGTGTTATGGGTTCTGGGAAAGGAAGCTTAGATCATTATGTTGTTCCTGTAAAACCTGGTATGATATTGTTTGAAATAGATGGCGTAGATGAGGATATGGCAAAATTAGCATTTTTAAGAGCAAGTCATAAGTTGCCAGTAAAGACTAAATTTGCAAAAAGAGAAATAATATAATAATATTATGAAGTCAAAAGAATTTAATAAAAAAATAAAAGATCTAAGCTTAAAGGAGCTAAAAGATAATTTAGCTGAATTAAGCTTTGATTTAGTAAATACTAAGTTTAAAGTTTCTTTAAATGATGAGAAGCATAATTCTAAAATAAATGAATTAAAGAAAAATATTGCTAGAATAAATACAGAGCTTAGAAGAAGGGAAATTAGTGAGAATAAAAAATAAATAAAATAATATGGGAGAAATAAAATCAAAAAAAATTGAAAGAAAGCTAGAAGGAGTTGTTGTTAGTGATAAAATGGATAAGACCGTTGTTGTTTTGGTTAAAACAGTAAAGGTTCATCCAAAGTATAAAAAGAGATATATGGTTTCAAGAAAATTTAAATGTCATGACGAGAATAAAGAGTATCATGTTGGAGATAGAGTAATTATAAAACAGTGTAGGCCAATATCAAAAGATAAGAAATATATTGTTGTTAGTAAAAAATAATTAAAGATTAATTTTCATAAAAATGATTCAACATAGAAGTTATTTAAATGTAGCTGATAATACTGGAGCAAAAACTTTAATGTGTATTCGTGTTCTAGGTGGTCATAAAAAAAGATATGCAACTGTTGGTGATGTGATAACAGCTGTTGTTAAAGACGCTCGTCCAAGATGCCAGGTGAAGAAAGCTGATATTGTTAATGCTGTTATAATTAGGACTAAAAAAGAAGTAAGAAGAAAAGATGGGAGTTATATAAGATTTGGTGATAATGCTGCTGTTATAATTAATAAAAAAGATGGAGAACCTAAAGGTACTCGTATTTTTGGTCCGGTTGCAAGAGAAATTAAAGATAAAGGATTTATTAAGATTGCATCACTTGCATCCGAAGTTATTTAATAAATAATGTTATTTTTATGAAAATTAAAAAAAATGATTTAGTAAAAGTTATAGCCGGGAAAGATATTGGTAAAGAAGGGAAAGTAATACAGATTTTTCAAACAGAAAAACAGATTGTTGTTGAAGGAGTAAATAAGTCAGTAAAGAATTTGAAGCCTAAAACGAAAGATGAGAAAGGAAAGCAAATTGAGTATTTTGCTCCAATAGATATCTCTAATGTAGAGTTGATTTGTCCTTTGTGCAAAAAGCCTACAAAAGTAGGATATAAAATTGAAGGTAAAAATAAAAATAGAATATGCAAAAAATGTAAGGCAGTTTTAAATTAATAAAAATATAATAAGATAATATGGAAAATATTGAATTAAAAACTAAATATGAGAAAGAAATAGTTCCAGCATTGATGAAAGAATTTAAGATAAAAAATAAACTTCAAATTCCTAAAATTAGTAAGATCTCTGTTAATGTTGGTGTTGGTAAATTTTCTAAAGAAGATAATATGCTCAAATATGTTGAAACTGTTATAAGCATGATAACTGGTCAAAAACCTGTTAGAAAAAAAGCTAAAAAATCTATTTCTGGTTTTAAGGTGAGAGAGGGGCAAATTGTTGGTATATCTGTGACTTTAAGAGGAGAGAAAATGTATTCATTTTTAGATAAATTATTAAATATAGCATTGCCAAGATCAAAAGATTTTAGAGGTATAAGTTATAATGCTATTGATAAAAGTGGTAATTTAACAATAGGATTAAAAGAAATGACAGTTTTCCCAGAAGCTGAAGGAATAGATAATGGCTTAAATACTTTTGGAGGAGAGGTTACTATTGTTGTTGATAAGTTTATTAGTAAGGAACTAAATACTAAATTACTTGAAATGTTTGGGGTCCCTTTTATAAAAGATAAAAAATAAAAAGAAAAATATGGCAACACAAGCTCAGATTGTAAAATCTAATAGATCTTTAAAAAAACCAAAATATTCTACAAGAGTTGTAAGAAGGTGCTTTATATGCGGGAGAAAGCATGGCTATATGAGAGATTTTGGTATTTGTAGGATTTGTTTTAGAGAATTAGCAAGAAAAAATGAATTACCAGGAATTAAAAAATCAAGTTGGTAGTTTATAAGTCCTAAAAATAGGATACTATAAATTAATTATTAATATATTAAAAATATGATGACAGATCCAATTAGTGATATGTTAACAAGAATAAGAAATGCTGTTAATGCAAAGCAAAAATTTGTTATTGTTCCATTTTCGAAATTTAAAATGGAAATTTTAGATGTTATTAAGAAGGCTGGATATATAGATAATATAGAAGTAAAGGAAGTTGGGAATGGATTTGGAAATATAATAAGAATAAAATTGAAATATTCTGATTCTGGTAAATCCATTATTTCTGGTTTGAAAAAAGTAAGCAAGCCAGGTAGGAGAATATATGTAAGTAAAGATAACTTGCCCGTTGTTTTAGGTGGTCTAGGGATAGCTGTAGTTTCTACATCACAAGGTGTTATGACAAATATAGATGCTAAGAAAAAAAATCTTGGCGGCGAGGTTATTTGCGAAATATATTAATTAATTTAATAAATTGTAATAATAAAAATATGTCAAGAATCGGTAAAATGACAATAGATATACCAGAAAATGTAAAAGTAAAGGCAGAAGATAATAAAGTAAGTATTTCTGGACCAAAAGGAGAGTTATCAATGGAATACCTCCCAGTTGTTACTATTGAGTTAGATAATAATAAAATATATGTTAAAGTGAAAAATCCTAATAGTTCAGAAGAAAAGCCATATTGGGGATTATATAGAGCATTAATTGCTAATATGATAAAAGGTGTTACAAATGGTTTTAGCAAGCAATTGAGATTTAATGGAGTAGGATTTTCTGCAAATTGTAATGATAAAAAGCTAACTTTAAATTTAGGTTTTTCTCATCCTATAGTGTATATATTGCCAGATGGAATAAATGTTACTGTTGAAAAGGACATAATAACTATATCTGGTATAGATAAACAGTTGGTTGGCCAAGTTGCTGCTGAAATAAGGAAGATAAGGAAGACTGACCCATATAAATTAAAAGGTATAAGATATATTGATGAAAAGATTGTCCAAAAAGCTGGCAAATTAGCTAAAGCTATTGGTAAATAATTAATAAAATAAAAATATGGATAGAAATATATTAAAACAAAAGATAAGAGAAAGAAAAAAAGCAAAAGTTAGAACTAAAATATCAGGCACAAAGGAGATACCAAGGTGCTCAGTTTTTAAGAGTTTAAAAGATGTTAATATTGAATTAATTGATGATACAGAAGGCAAAACAATTGTTTCTTTAAATAGTTCTACATTAAATTTGAAAGGTAAGAAAAAAACTGAGGAAGCTTATGAGGCTGGTAAAAAACTTGCAGAGATGGCGAAAGAGAAAGGAATAACTAATATAGTATTTGATAGAAATGGTTATATTTATCATGGTAGGGTAGCTCAAGTAGCACAAGGCTTAAGAGATGGAGGTCTAATTTTTTAATAAATAAAACAAGAATTAAAAAATATGGAAAAAGAAAATTTAAAAGAAGAAGATAATCAATTAGATAAGAACAAAATAAAAAATTTAAAGTTTGATAAGGTTGATAAAGAGTATGAACAAAAATTGATAGAAGTATCACGTGTTACTCGTGTCACAGAAGGTGGTAAAAGATTAAGGTTTAGGGCTTGTGTTATAGTTGGTAATAAAAAAGGTAAAGTTGGTGTTGGTATTGCTAAATCAGGTGACGTAGCTTTAGCAGTTGACAAAGCCTTTTTACAAGCAAAGAAGAATTTAACTGATGTTAGTTTTTCTTCATATACAATACCTTGTGAAGTCATTTCAAAATTTGGGGCTGCTAAGGTTATGTTAAAACCAGCTACTGAGGGTACTAATATAGTTGCAGGTGGTCCAATTAGGAGTTTACTAGAACTTGCTGGTGTCCAAAATGTTGTTGTTAAATTATTAGGATCAACCAAGAATAAAATAACAAATATACAGGCTGCTATGAATGGTTTAAAAGAATTAAAATATTATGAGGATTTAAGAAATGAAAAATTTGCTAGCAAACAAAAACAAAGTGAAAAAGATAAATAGAATATTTTTCAGTAACTAACCTTCTTGTGTAAAATAAATGCTGAAAAATATATTAATTAATGAAGGTTAGTATAATTATTAAATGTATAAAAATGGATAAAATACTTGGATTAAATAATATAAATGCAAGAGAAGGGGCTTTAAAAAAGAAGAAAAGAGTTGGCAGAGGAAATGCATCTGGCCATGGAACATACTCTGGGAAGGGTAAGAAAGGAGAAAAAGCTAGAACTGGTAGCAGAAACGGTTTGAAAGTTTTTGGTTTAAGACAATTAGTAATGAGGACACCTAAAATGAGGGGATTTAAATCTTTAAGTAAGAAACCTGCTATTTTTAATGTAGGTGATATTGCCAAAAAGTTTAAAGAAGGAGATACTATTAATTTAGATATATTAAAACAGAGAGGGCTAGTACCAAAAAGTACAATAGCATTTAAAATTTTAGGGGATGGAGAAATAGATATTAAAGTAAATATTGAAGGTGGGAAGGTTTCTTCTGTTGCAAGGGAAAAAATAGAAAAAGTTGGAGGGAAAATAAGTTAATTAGAATAATATGTTTGAAAAAATACAAAAGATATTAAAGAATAAAGAAATTAGAAAAAAATTAATAGAGATATTGTTATTATTGATAGTTTTTAGAATTTTATCACACATTCCTATACCAGGGATTAATTTATCTAATCTTAAGACCCTTTTTGAACAAAGTCAGTTATTGGGAGTATTAAATATGTTATCTGGCTCTGGTTTGAAAAATTTTTCAATAGTAGCTTTGGGTGTTGGACCATATATTACGGCATCAATTATCGTTCAATTATTATCAATAATCATTCCTTCTCTTGAGAGAATGACAGAAGAGGGAGAGCAAGGATATAAGAAAATAGAGCAAATTACAAGAATTTTAACTGTACCTTTCGCTATATTACAAGGTTATGCAACGCTTGTTTTACTAAGAACAAGTGGTTATAAGGTTATAAGCGATTATTCTCTTAGTTCTATAATTTCTATGCTTATAATTTTAACAGCTGGGACTATGATAACTGTTTGGATTGGAGAGATAATATCTGAGAAGAAAATAGGTAATGGTATGTCCTGGATTATTTTCGCTGGTATTATAGCATCATTCTTATCAACTATTAGTAGGTTTATTATAACATTTGATCCTTCACAAGCAATGAATGCTTTACTATATTTAGCACTTGGCATTGCTCTAATATTTTTTGTTGTATATGTTACTGAGGCTCAAAGAAATATCCCAATAATATATGCTAGGCAATATAAAGATGGAAAGAGTTTTGGTAATAATATGTCTTATTTACCTATAAGAGTAAATCAGGTTGGAATGGTTCCAATTATATTTGCTGCATCTGTGGCTGTAATACCTAATATATTACTCCAGTATTTATCAAAATCTAATCATGCAAGTGGTATATCAAATATTTTATACAAAGGAGCAGTATTTTTATCCGGAGATATTGCATACTCTGTATTTTATTTCTTATTGATTATATTATTTACATATTTTTATACTTCTATTATTTTTAAAGCTGATAAAGTTGCAGAAAACCTTAATAAGCAAGGTGCATATATTCCAGGAGTTAGACCTGGAAAAGAGACAGAGGATTATCTAAATAATATTAGTAATAAACTTGTATTTGCTGGATCAATGTTTCTTGCTTTAGTTGCTATAGTTCCAAATATAATGAGTAAGATATTTGGTATTAGTAGTATTATGAGTGGATCAAGTTTGCTTATAGTTGTTGGAGTTGTTATTGAAACTGTTAAGGAATTAGAGGCTTATGCAATGCAGAATGATTATGAAGATAAATATGCAGATTATAGTTTTATTAAGAAACAAAACAATAAAGAGGTGGGGTTTTAATTGTTTATTTTTTATGGTATAATTAATGTATTGAAGTGCTGAAAAATATTTTTCATTAGTTCAATGCTTTAATATAAAGCATTAGAAGATAATTAAAACATCACAACATTGATGTATAAAGTAAATTTAGGATTTATTTTATAAAATAAAAGCCATTTTTTGGTAGCTTTTTTATTTTTATAAATAAGTTTTAAATAAGAGATTGATTAATGCATTTATTACCAATAGCAGAAATGTCCGTGTGATAAATCTATTAGCCCATCTTTTTTTAAGTGACTTTATTAATTAACAATTAATAAAAGAAAAATATGGTAAATGGTGCAGAGGAAAGGAAATATTTAAAAAATATTACTTCCAAGCAAAAACCACCTTATTTATTAGAAATTCAGAAAGATGCTTATGAGTGGTTCTTTAGAGAAGGGTTAAGAGAGCTTTTTGATGAAATTAATCCAGTTAAAGATATAATAGGTAGAGATTTTGAGTTATACTTTTTAGATTATTCTCTAGATGAGCCAAAGTTTGATGAATCTACTGCAAGATTTAAGAATTTGACTTATGAAACCTCTTTAAAGGTGAGGTGTAAATTAATAAATAAAAAGACTGGAGAAATAAAAGAACAAGATGTATATCTTGGCGATTTCCCAATTATGACAGAAAATGGAACTTTTATTATCAATGGTATAGAAAGAGTTGTAGTGTCACAACTTGTAAGAAGCCCTGGAGTCTTCTTTACGACAGAGGTTATAAGAGGAAGAAAATATTACGGAGCTAAGATAATACCCAACAGAGGTGCTTGGCTTGAGATTTCTACTGATCAGCATAATGTTATTTGGGTCAAAATAGATAGGAAGAGAAAAGTTGCTGTTACTTCATTATTACAAGCTTTTGGCCTAGATATACCAGAAATAAAAGAGAAATTTAAAGATGTTGATAATGATCCCGATATAAACTACATAGAGACGACATTAAAGAAGGATTTAGCTAGGACACAAGATGAAGCTTTAATTGAGGTATATAAAAGGATAAGGCCTGGAGATCTAGTAACAGCAGATAATGCAAAATCTTTAATATTTGCTACATTTTTTAATTTTGAGAGATATGATTTTTCACGTGTTGGAAGATATAAAATAAATAATAAATTTGGATTTACATATCCAAATACACCAGAAAATAGAGTTTTAAAAATAGAAGATTTAATAGCTATAATCTCAGAGATTATTTCATTAAATATTTCTCAGGATGAGGCTGATGATATAGATCATTTGTCAAATAGAAGGGTAAGAGCAGTTGGTGAGCTATTACAAGCAAGATTAAGGGTTGGACTGGCAAGGATGAGGAGAATTATAAAAGATAAAATGAGCACATTAAATGTTGATTCTATTACTCCAGTTCAGCTTATAAATTCAAGACCTATTACAAGTGTTATAAGAGAATTTTTTATGTCTTCTCAATTATCTCAATTTATGGATCAAGTCAATCCTCTTGCAGAGTTAGAGAATAAAAGAAGACTTTCTGTTATGGGCCCTGGTGGTATACAAAGGGAAAGAGCTGGTTTTGAAGTAAGAGATGTTCATAGAACTCACTATGGTAAGATATGTCCAATTGAATCTCCAGAAGGTCCAAGCATTGGCCTTGTTGGGCATATGGCTTTATATGCTAGGGTTAATGAATATGGTTTTCTAGAGACACCTTATAGAAGAGTATATAGAATATTGGATAAAAGTTCTGACTTACTCATTGGTAAAATATTGAATGAAGATATAAAAGGTATAGCAAAAAAGGGAGATAAAATAACAAGGGGAATATTTAAGAAAATGTCAGTTCAGGATAAAGTGAGAGAGATAAAAATTAAGCCATTTGTTAGTGATGAAGTTTATTATTTAACTGCTGCTGAAGAAGAAAAGTATGTGATTTCTATAAATTATAGTTTAATTGATGGGCATTATTTTAAAAAGGATTTTGTTGAGGCTAGAATACATGGAGAAGCAGGGAACGCTAGCGTTGGTGAGGTTGATTATGTGGATGTTGCTGCCAATCAAATTGTTGGAGTTTCAGCTGCTTTAATTCCTTTTTTGGAGCATACTGATGCGCATAGAGCATTGATGGGTTCAAATATGCAGAGACAGGCTGTACCATGTATTAATCCAGAGTCCCCGATTATCGGGACTGGGCTTGAAGGTATTGCTGCAGTTGACTCTGGGCAAGTATATGTAGCTCCTATTGATGGGCAGATTATAGAGGCTGATGCAAGACATTTGAAATTATTAGGGAAAGATAAGAATATTTATTCATATAACTTAAGGAAATTTGCTAGGTCTAACCAGGGAACATGTATTAATCAAAAATTAAGAGTTAATGTTGGTGAAAAAGTTAAGAAGGGAGATGTTCTAGTTGATGGTATGAGTACTGATAAGGGAGAATTAGCTTTGGGCCAAAATTTAAAAGTTGCTTTTATGTGTTGGGAAGGAGGAAATTATGAGGATGCTGTATTACTTTCAGAAAGAGTTGTTGAAGCTGATAGATATACATCAATACATATAAATACAAAGGTTATTGAAGTAAGAGATACAAAGATTGGGCCAGAAATAGTAACTAGGGATATACCAAATATTTCAGAGGATAAATTGAAAAATCTTGATGAGGATGGAATTATAATAATTGGGTCTGAAGTTGGTCCTGGTGATATTCTAGTTGGTAAGATTACACCTAAAGGAGAAACAGAATTATCAGCAGAGGAAAGATTATTAAGAGCAATTTTTGGTGATAAAGCAAAAGATGTTAGAGATAGTTCATTAAGGCTCGAACATGGTGAAAGAGGAAAAGTTGTTGATGTAAAAATATTCTCTAGAGAAAAAGGCGATAAACTACAACCCGGTGTTATTAAGAGTATAGAAGTTTCAATAGCGACATTAAGAAAAGTCCAAGTTGGTGATAAAATGGCTGGACGTTATGGTAATAAAGGTGTTATCTCAAGAATAGTTAAAGTAGAAGATATGCCTTATCTAGAAGATGGTACTCCTATTGATATCCTTTTAAATCCGCTTGGTGTTGTTTCAAGGATGAACTTAGGTCAAATTTTTGAGATTCATTTAGGGCTTGCAGCTGAAGCTTTGGGAATGAAAATAGCGTCTCCTGTGTTTAATGGGGTGGAGAAGAGTGATGTTGCTGACTATCTAAGAAAAGCTGGATATTCAGAGGATGGGAAAGTTCAATTATATGATGGTAGAACTGGTGAACCTTTTAAAGAAAAGACTGCTGTTGGTGTTATGTATATGATGAAATTAAATCATTTGGTTGAAGATAAAATACATCAAAGGTCTATTGGTCCATATTCTCTTGTAACCCAGCAACCATTAGGTGGTAGAGCTCAATCTGGCGGTCAGAGGCTAGGTGAAATGGAAGTTTGGACTTTAGAAGCATATGGTGCAGCGAATATTCTGCAGGAAATGTTGACAATTAAATCTGATGATGTTATTGGGAGGTCTAAAGCCTATGAAGCAATAATTAGAGGAGAGCCTATACAAAAAGTTGATATCCCAGAATCATTTAATGTACTTGTAAGAGAGATGAGGGGGCTATGTTTAGATGTTCAATTATTAAAGAAAGATGGTAATAATTACCAAGACGTTTCTGATTTATTTTTTGATGATTCTAAGTTAATAGATACAAATAATAAAAGATCATTAAATTTTGATGGAATTAAATTATCTATTGCTTCACCAGAAAAAATAAAAAGCTGGTCTCATGGTGAAGTTACAAAACCTGAAACAATAAATTATAGGACACAAAAGCCAGAAAGAGACGGGTTATTATGTGAGAGAATATTTGGACCAGTTAAGGATTGGGAATGCGCTTGTGGGAAATATAGAAAGATAAGATATAAAGGTATTGTTTGTGATAAATGTGGAGTTGAGGTGACAAAAAGTATAGTTAGAAGAAGCAGATTTGGCCATATTGATTTATGTGTTCCAGTTTCTCATATATGGTATTTAAAAGGTATACCTTCTAAAATAGGATTATTATTAGATTTATCATCTCAAGCATTAGAAAGAGTCGTATATTTTGCTGATTTTATAATTACAAATGTTAATGAAGAGTTAAAGAATGAAGCATTAGAGAGGCTAAACAATGAGTATAAAGGCAAGAAAAAAGCATTAGATAATGAAATGAAACAGAAGATTTCTCAGGTTAAAAATATTGCACAAAAGGAGAATAAGAAGATTGAAGATGTTGTTTCAATAATAGAAGATGATTATGGTCAGCAGTTTGATACATTGAAGCAAGATTTTGATGATACAAGAGCTGAATTAATTGATTTAAAAATTAAGAAGATAATAAGTGAAGAAAAATATAGGAGACTTTCTATAAAGTTTGGATATTTATTTGAAGCTCAAATAGGAGCAGAAGCTATTAGAAAGTTGCTATCTGATATTGATTTACAAAAATTATATAAGGAATTAGAGAATCAATTATCAACCGTCTCCCAATTAAATAAGAAAAGAGTATTAAATAGAATGCAACTCGTTGATAATTTGATAAGAAATAACATAAGGTCAGAATGGATGATATTGACAACTATTCCTGTTTTACCACCAAGCTTGAGGCCTATTGTTCAATTAGATGGTGGAAGGTTTGCTTCTTCTGATTTAAATGATTTATACAGGAGAATTATAAACAGAAATAATCGTCTAAAGAGACTAATTGCTATTAATGCACCAGAAGTAATATGCAGAAACGAAAAAAGAATGTTGCAGGAATCAGTAGATGCTTTGATAGACAATGGAGCAAGGAAGAGTAAAATGGCTACTGCTTCTACTGGCCAAAAACGTGCTTTAAAATCAATAGCTGATTCATTAAAAGGTAAACAAGGTAGGTTTAGGCAGAATCTACTTGGAAAGAGAGTTGATTATTCTGGTAGATCTGTGATAGTTGTTGGTCCTAAGTTGAAGATATCTCAGTGTGGTGTTCCGAAAGTAATGGCATTAGAGTTATTTAAGCCATTTGTTATATCTGAACTAATAAGAAGAGAATATGTATATAATATTAGAGCTGCTTCAAGGTTAATAGAGCAGGGTACTAAAGAAGTTTGGGATATATTAGAAGAGGTAGCTTCGAGTTCTTATGTATTATTAAATAGGGCTCCATCTTTACATAGATTAAGTATGCAAGCATTTAAGCCAGTATTAATTGATGGTAAGGCTATACAATTACATCCACTTGTTTGCGAAGCATTTAATGCTGATTTTGATGGCGATCAGATGGCTGTTCATCTTCCATTATCAGATGAGGCGATATATGAGGCGTCTGAAATTATGCTTTCAAAAAAGAATTTGTTAAAACCAGCTAATGGCAATCCTATTACTCTTCCAAGAATGGACATGATACTTGGCTCTTTCTATTTAACAAATATACAAAATAAAGAAGCATATGAAAAAGCAGAGCCTAAGGTCTTCGTAAATTATGATGAGTTACTATCTGCTTATAATATGGGAGTTATTACATTGCAGGATAAGGTGAGCTTTAAAGATGAGAGTGGTAAAATAATAACTACGATAGTTGGTAGAGTCATTATAAACAATATACTTCCAAGAGATATGAGAAATTATGAAGTAGCTTTTGATAAAAAGAATATAAAAAAGATTATAGGTGCATGTTTAGAGAAATATTCTTTTTCAGAGAATGCTGATTTATTAGATGAATTTAAGGATTTGACATTTGAATATGTTACAAAATCTGGTATGTCTGTTAGTTTAGGTGACTTGCCTGATATAACAGAAGAGAAGAAAGAACATGTTGAAAAAGCTAGAATAGAAGTAAATAAGATAACAGAACAATATGAGATGGGATTCTTGACTGATCAAGAAAGGCATAGAAAAGTTATTGAACTTTGGTCAAGAGTTAAAGACGAGGTTTCTAATATTGGTGAAAAAAGATTTAATCATTTAAGTCCATTTTATGTAATGGTCCAGTCAGGTGCTAGGGGTTCTACTGCTCAATTAAATCAAATGGTTTCTATGAAGGGAACAGTAATATCTCCTTCTGGAGAAATTATAGAACTTCCTATTAGGCATTCATTACAAGAAGGTTTTGATGCTCTTGAGTATTTTATATCTACTCATGGTGCCAGAAAGGGACTTACAGACACTGCATTAAAAACATCATCAGCAGGGTATTTAACAAGAAGACTAGTTGATGTTTCTCAAGATGTAATAATAGCTAAAGATGATTGTGGTGATAAGGACGGTGTATTAATTACAAAAGAAGAATGTGACGAAATAGGAGAAAGCATTGAAACAAGAATATTTGGAAGATATGCTTTAGAGGATATTATCGATAGGAGTAATAATAGTATTATAGTTAAAAAGGATGAGATAATTTCTAAACAACAGGCTAAACAAATTGCTGGAAATGAAAATATTAATTCAGTTAGAGTAAGATCTATTCTTTCTTGTAAGTGTGATAGGGGTGTTTGCGCAAAATGTTATGGTTATGATCTTGCAAGGAATGAGCTTGTTGAAGTTGGAACCCCTATTGGAATAATAGCCGCTCAGTCAATTGGGGAGCCAGCTACACAGCTTGTTCTTAGGACTTTCCATTCAGGAGGTATTTCCGGGAGCGATATTACACAAGGTTTACCTAGAGTTGAAGAAATATTTGAAGCAAGAAATGTTAAGAAGAAAGCTTTTCTTGCTGAATATGACGGGAAAATAGAAGTGGAAGAATCTGACACAAAAGAAAAAGAGAAAATTATAACACTTGCATATAAGAGCAAGGAAAGTGAGGATTATGAATTATTAAAAGGAATGGATCTTGTAAAGAATGATGGAGATAAAATAAAGGTTGGAGAGACTATTATAAAAATAAAGAATAAAAAAATTAATGCAAAACATAAAGGTATTATAAAAATATCGCAGGATAAGATTTCTATTCTTTATGAAATAGAAGATAAGAAAGAATATATTATACCTTTTGGATATAATATACTTGTTAAAGCAGGAGATGCTGTTTCAAGAGGTGATGCATTAACTGATGGTAGTATTGATTTATATGAGTTATATAATTTGAAAGGACAAAGAGCCGTACAATTATATATTTTAAAGGAAATACAACATGTATATACATCTCAAGGTCAAGATCTAAATGATAAGCATATAGAAATTATTATTAGACAGATGTTTTCTAAGATAAGAATATTAAATCCAGGAGATAGTAGATTTATAAGAGGAGATATAGTTAGTTTAGGTAAGTTCAATTCTATTAACGAAAACTTGAAAAAAAATGGATTAAAGCCTGCTAAAGGAATATTATTATTACTTGGTATTACGAAAGTTGCTGAACATAGTGATTCATGGTTATCTGCAGCATCATTTCAGGAAACAACAAGGGCTTTAGTAAATGCTTCTATAAGTGGTGAAATTGACGAGCTTGTTGGATTGAAGGAAAATGTTATTATAGGAAGGCCTATACCAGTTGGAACGGGGTTAAGGCCTGATCTTATAAAACCTATTAGAAGAGATTTTAGAAATACTCAGCCTATAAATATAAATAATTCTGAAATAGAAAATTCTATGGAG
>ERZ795056.1682-NODE-1682-length-25690-cov-8.063702_pt1 | contig 25690 bp, 18 predicted proteins | sample MGYA00375140_ERZ795056 | MGnify/ENA primary metagenome ERZ795056 (study PRJEB30185, sample SAMN05720227) | activated sludge metagenome | isolation source: Anaerobic digester | place: USA | collected 2015-03-09 ... | reverse complement strand
ACAGCATTTCTTTCGATCTGCAACCCGATGATCAGATTATTCCTGCAGGTAAGCAAATTGGGTTAATGATTTTCTCTTCGGACCGCGAATTTACTTTGTTACCCAAGCCTGGTACTAAGCTCACCATTGACCTGAATGGTACATCTCTTACCCTTCCGGTGGTGGGAGGAAAAAATGCTTTTGAAGGTGCCATCAAATAAATACAATCTGCAAACAGTTCTACCTTTTTCAAACTCCTGTCATCATTTCATCTACCTTGTTTTCCCGTTCATGCAATTCCTTAATTTTTTTAAGCTTATTGCCATAAGAGATTTTTGTGATCAGCACAAACAACACAGGTACTACAAAAATGGCAAGGGTGGTGGCAGATAACATGCCGCCAAACACGGTCCAGCCAATGGTTTTGCGGCTTTCGGCTGCAGCTCCGGTGGCAAAGGCGAGTGGTAATACGCCGAGGATAAATGCCATGGAGGTCATAATGATGGGTCGGAGCCTTAAGGAAACGGCCTGTAAGGTGGCCGCCACAATTTCGGTTCCGCTATCCACCCTTTCTTTGGCAAATTCTACGATCAGGATGGCATTTTTTGCCGCAAGGCCAATTAGGGTAATCAGGCCAATTTGTGCATAGATGTTGTTGGATAATGAAGGTATAAAGGTTAAGGTAAGAATGGATCCAAATGCCCCGATTGGTACGGCAAACAACACCGAAAACGGAATGGACCAGCTTTCATATAAGGCTGCAAGAAACAGAAATACAAATACAATGGAAATGGCAAATATGGTGGTGGAGGCGGAACCCGCTTTTATTTCCTCGCTGCTCATGCCTGAAAATTCGTAGCCATAACCATCAGGCAGGTTTTGTGCCGCCACTTCGCGCAGGGCTTCAATAGCCTGCCCACTGCTGTAACCCGGCTTTGGCGATCCGTTTATTTCAATGGAACGGTAAATATTGTAATGGGAAATAAGTGATGGATTTTCGGTAAGCCTTGTAGTAATGAGCGAACCCATGGGCACCATGTTTCCCTCATTGTTTCTTACATAAAATTTTTGTAACTCGGCAAGCGAAGACCGGAAACTGCTGTCGGCCTGTGCCATTACGCGAAAATTTCTTCCATATAAATTGAAATCATTTACATAGCTGCTGCCAAGCAGGCTCGAAAGGGTTGTATAAACATCTGCAACATTTACCCCAAACTGTTTTGCTTTTTCACGATCAACATCCACCTGATAGGTTGGTGTTTTGGTTGTGAAAAAAGTGTATGCCATCCCAATTTCAGGACGCTTGTTTAACTGGTCGAGAAATTTGCGGGCCACTGTTTCAAATTGCTGAATACTATCGGTGCTTGTAGTTTGCTGTAATTCGAAGGTAAAACCCGAAGTGGCACCAAGCCCGGGGATGGCAGGTGGTGCAATAGCCCTTATTCTCGCTTCTTTTATATCTGCCGTAACCCGCTGAATATCGGCAATTACAGCCTGAGCCTGCAATGCCTTATCCTTTCTTTCATCCCATGGCTTCAGGTTTACAAACAGGGTACCAAGGTTTGATTTGTTTGAAAACGAAATGATATTGAAACCGGCAAGCCCGCCCACTACCCTTACTGCAGGCAGTTTGCTTACCCTTTCCATTATTTCCCGCAGCATGGCCGTGCTGCGCGTGGTTGAGGTGGCTTCAGGCATTTCATAGCTCACAAATAACCTGCCTTCATCTTCAGTGGGTATAAATCCGGTGGGTTTTGATTTGAATAAAAAGAAAAGACCAATAAACAGGCAAACCATCATCACCAGTACCATGGGTGTTGCCCTGATCCATTTACCCACCCCTTTTGTATAATGGTAAGTAAGGTTCGAAAATTGTCTATTAAAAGATGCAAAAAATTTCTCCATCCAGTTCTTTTTTTCATTTTCCAGTTTGGATGGTTTAAGCATGATAGAGCACAGTGCGGGCGTTAATGAAAGTGCCACAAAAGCTGAAATAATAACCGAAACCGCAATGGTAATGGCGAATTGCTGGTAAAGCCGTCCAACAATTCCAGGAATAAAACCTACCGGAACAAAAACGGCTGCAAGTATTAATGCGATGGCAATTACGGGTGCCGAAATATCGCGCATGGCTTTTTGCGTAGCCACTTTTGGCGATAAATGCTCGTGATCAATATAATGCTGAACGGCTTCCACCACTACAATCGCATCATCCACCACGATGCCAATGGCCAGTACAAATGCAAATAAGGTGAGGGTATTAATTGTAAACCCGAAGGGAATAAAAAATAAAAAGGTTCCTAATAATGAAACAGGAATAGCCAGCACAGGAATAAGCGTTGCCCGCCAGTTTTGAAGGAACAGGTAAACCACCAGTATGACCAGTATAAGCGCTTCGGCCAGGGTTTTCAATACCTCATTTATTGAAACCTTTACTACTGAAACTGTTTCCAGCGGCATGCTGAAATCTATATCCTTTGGAAATGTTTTTTTGGCTTCGGCCAGCGCTTTGTTCAGCCCCTCAAAGGTTTCCAGTGCATTGGCACCGGGGGCCTGGAAAATAAGCAGGAAGGCTGCCGGTTTCCCGTCAGCATAGGCAATGGCGGAATAATCAAACTTTCCCAATTCAACCCTTGCTATGTCTTTAAGATACACAACACTTGCATCCGCGGGTCTTGTTCTCACAATAATGTTTTCAAACTGTTCCCTTGTATTGATGCGGCTGTTGGTGAGTACACTGTATTCAAAACTTTGGGTACCGGGTTGCGGATTGCCGCCAACAATGCCCGCTGCCACCTGCAGGTTTTGCTCGTTTAATGAGCCTATCACTTCCTGTGGCGTCATATTCAGCGCGGCAAGTTTTTCGGGGTTCAGCCAAACCCGCATCCCAAAATCATCGGCCCGTGAAACGATATCACCCACACCCTTTACACGCTGCAGGGCATCTTTCAGGTAAATATTGGTGAAGTTTCCAATAAAGGTTGCATCATGCGTGCCTTTGGGCGAATACACAGCGAGTGCCACCATGATGGACGGGTTACGCTTGCGTACCACCAAACCAAGCCGTTTAACTGCATCGGGAAGCGAAGGCTGTGCAACGCTTACCCGGTTTTGTACATCAAGTGCGGCAATATTGATGTCGGTGCCAATTTCAAAGTTTACATTGATGCTGCTTTGACCACTGCTTGTACTGTTGCTTGAAAGATAGGTCATGCCGGGTGTGCCATTCACCTGAGATTCAATAGCGGTGGTGGTTGTTTGTTCAACCGTTTGCGCGTCGGCCCCCGTAAAGCTGCCCGATATACTAACTGCGGGTGGTGTAATATCCGGGTATTGCGCTATGGGTAAAATGGAAAGTGAAATAATTCCTACCAGCACAATCACAATGGAAATAACGATGGCCGTTACCGGTTTTTTTATAAAAGTTTCTGCGATCATGAAATGGTTTTATCAATTAAACTTTGCATTGCCGGGTTTATGCGTTCCTGCCTTTCATTAGCCCTGCGACGGTTTTTTGCCGGGTTCCTCAAACCGAACATTTGTTCTTATTTCTTAATATTTTTCAGATGGTGATGAGGGGGTTACTACAGTACCTTCCCTTAAATTCTGAATTCCCTGTACTACAAAAACATCGCCCGTATTTAGTCCTTCTTTTACAATTATTTTATCGCCCATTTGCTGTCCGAGCAGTATTTTTCGCTGTGTTACTTTATTGCTGTCGCCAAGCGCATAAACATAGTGCTCACCCAGTTGCTCCAGTACTGCTTTATGTGGAATAATAATGCTCTTCACTTTGCCATTATCGTTTTTAACCTTTACCGTAGCATTCATGCCTGCCCGCAGCAGGTTTTTTTCATTCGGAAAGGTCAGCCGCATTTTAATGGTTCCTGTCTGCGGGTTTACCGCACGGTCAATCAGCAAAATCCTTCCCGGAAAAGGATAGGGTTCACCATTAAAAGCAAGGGTGAAAATGGAATCGGACAGCGCGGCTGGTTTTTGCAGCAGTGAGGTAAAACGGAAAATCTGGTTTTGATCTATATTAAAATCCACAGCAAGCGGGTTATCGGTAGAAACAGTATTTAAAATGGTTTGTCCGGCAGTAACTGCCGCCCCTGTTTTTACCAGTGAAATGCCGATGGTACCTGCAAATGGGGCGACCACTTTTGTATACCTTACGCTCGTTTGTACGCCTTTAATATTCGCCTTTGCAGCTTCTACCTGCCTGCGTGCCACTTCAAGCGCCGCATCGGCATTGTCAACCAGTTGTTTGGCAACTGCATCGTTTTTATCGAGTTCATGGTAGCGGTCGGCATCCTTCTGCGCCCTGTTAAGATTAGCCTCCTGCACCCTGAGTGCTGCAACAGCCTGCTCGTAATTGGCAGCATATAATTGCGCATCAATAGAATAAAGTAATTGCCCTTTCTGCACCCGTGCACCATCAGAAAAATGAACGCCGGTTACAAAACCACTTACCTGCGGCCTTAGTTCAACCTGGTTTAATGCCACCAATTGCGATGGGTATTCATCAAAATAAACAGCGTCCGATGAGGTAGCGGTATCTAAGGTTACAGAAACTGCAGGAGGGGGTGCCTGTGGTGGCGGCTGACCCTTATCCCCGCAGGCTGTTGCGAACAGCAGGGAAAAAAACAACAGGGAACACGCCCATTTTTTATTGATCATAATTTCATAATTAAACACTGATACATGCATACTAATAATTTAAAATGCCAAGGCTTTTTTGAACATCTACTTTGCTGGATAATAAATTGTACAGGGCTACTATATAAGTAATTCTTGCATTTCGTAAATCTGTTTCAGAGGTAATCACCTCGAGGTAAGCCTTGATGCCCGACCTGTATTGAAGCTGAATTACATCATACACTTCCTGCGCGAGGCTTAAATTCTCTTTTAGCGACTGGTAAGCTGCATAATTTGTTTTATAGGTTGCCATTGCCTGTTCGTATTCGGCATTAACCGAATTTTTAAGGTTAATGATATCCCAATCGGTACGTTTTAAAGCTAGTTCGGCCTGCTTTATATTGGATTTTCTTTTACCTCCCTGGAAAATAGGGAAGTTGATAGCCAATGCGGCATAAGAACTGGGAAAATTGGTGGCATACAGCTTACTGAAATCATTACTGTTATAATTAAGATTGTATGCCGCATTGGCCGAAACGGTGGGCAAATAGGCCCACCGGTTGTAATCATAGTTGTATCCCAGCAGTTTGCGCTGGGTCTCCAGCATCTGGTATTCAATCCTGTTGTTCAAATCCGGTTTCAGGGTTGTGTCCATTTCAATTTCCCTTTCAAGCCGGGTGGTATCATAAATTAATTGCAGTGGCGATTTTGGGGGGTAATTCATAACATATTTCAGGAATTCCATCCTTGATTTAAGATTGGCCTCGATACCGGATTTTCTCGCCTTAGCGTTGTTCAGGGCAATGGTGGTACGCTTGTAATCTATTTTATCGGCTACACCGGCCTTGTATTGGTTGGTGGCATCCTTCAGGCTTCTTTCAAGCCTTGCTATGTCGCCATCGGCTATGGCAGATTGCTGCAAACTCTCCAATACCCCATAAAAAGCTTTTGTAACTTCCGCTGCAATGTCAATCTTATTACTGTTGGTATATTGCCTTGCCTGCAATTGTACATCCCCCTTTGCCTTTTTGGCAAGCAATACATCAGGATTAAACAGCACCTGCCGCAGGGTAAATTGACCATAAGAAGTATTTTCAACACCCAGTTTAATGTTATTTCCATTTATTACCGCTACGGGAACCTGGAAATTATGCTGAAAGTTATAAGCGAAATTTATTTGAGGATACCATTCAGACAAGGCGTTTTTAATCTCCTGTTCCTTTATGGTTTCATCAATTTGTGATTGCAGGATGAGTGGCTGATTTTTTATGGCAAACCGGATTACATTTTCAAGTGTTGCTTCAGTCAGGGTGCTGTCTGTATGAATGCCCTGCGATTGAACTGTTGCCATGGAAAGCAGCAGGAAGTACAGAAAGCAGGAAGTACTTAACCATGTGGCTCTTTTGCAAAGCATAAGTATCAGGTTGATTTTAATTTGCAATGTAGTAATTATTGGAACAGGATAAAAGCCATGAAGCTGATTTCTTTCTTCAACTATTTATCCAAAATCAATAAATTTCCTCTACATCTGCTTTTGTAAGCCACCACAACCTGGGAAAATTTTCCGGCGTAGGATGTAACGAACAGGAGTTTTTTGTGTTTGGTCCATGATGGATTGAATAGGGGAGAAATTATCGCTCAAATCAGTTGATGCAACCCCGGATGTAAATAGTTTTCAATAGTAAAAAGCACATTTTCATTTGCCAGTTCCGCTGCGGTATGAAAGGAGGTAATTCCGATTGCTTTCATGCCTGCACGCGCTGCAGCTTCAATACCTTTTGGTGCGTCTTCAAAAACAACACAGTTTTCCGGTGGAATGCCCAACCGGCTTGCTGCCTTCAGAAACACCGCAGGATCCGGCTTGCTTTCCGTTACATCCTCCGGTCCAATTACTACCGGAAAGTAGCTTCGCAGCTTTAAATTATCCAGCACAAAATCAACATTCTGAATGGGGGCGGCAGTACCAATAGCCAAAGCGATATTTTCGGTTTTCGCCTTGTTGAGAAATTGATCAAGCCCATCAATCAATTCTAAATAGGGCAGGTATTCAGCACGATAGCGGCTTTCCTTTTCGTAACTGATACGCTTAACTTCTTCCTCTGAAAACTTCCCATAGCCAAATACACGTTCAAACATTTCCGCCGCGGTTCCATAAAGTTGGTGTTTGACCTGTTCGGTTGTCAGAGGAGCATTTAGCTGATCAACAAGCACTTTGTACCAGGCCATTTCATGGTAATGCATATCGTTTATCATGGTACCATTCATATCAAAGATAAATGCATCAAATCGGGGCATAAGCCATATAGTTTGTTGTACCTGCAAAATACGGTAACCGGAAGGCTAAGCCAGGATTATTTTTCTGCTTTCGCCAGGCAATGCCAATTGCAAAATTGGATTGCCTGTATTGGTTCAAAAATTTACAGCGTGCTGATCATTTCAACGTCTTCTTCTTCTACAGCCTCAATGGTAGCCTGCTTAACAATCATTTTTCTGCCAAAAGTGAAAACCAAAAATGCCGTTAGGGTGCAAATAGCCATCACAGCAGTCATGGGGGAGAAATAGTTTTGTAAAATACTGACCATAGCCGATGCCGCCGCACCGATGGACATTTGAATAGCCCCCATCATGGCCGAAGCGCTGCCGGCTTTGTGGCCAAATGGGGCTAATGAAAGCGCTGATGAATTGGGAAAGATAAAACCCTGGCAGCAGAGATAGGTAAATATCAGAAAGATGGTAATGAACAGGTCGCCAAAACCGGCATAGGTAATTACAGACAGCACCACTCCGATAATGCATTGACAGGTTAGTGCTACTTTAATAATCTGATCGCTGCTGTAATTTTTTAACAGTACAGTGTTTATTTGCGCAGCGCCAATCAGTCCCATGGCAATCAGTGCGAAAATCCAACCGTATTGCTGTTCTGTCACCTTATAGATTTCCATAAAAACATGCGGCGACCCGCTGATATAGGCATATAAACCTGCTGCAGCAATAGCTCCAGTTAGCGCATAGGTATAAAACTGGGGATGTTTTATGATTTCCAAATAATTTGTGATAATGGGCTGTGGTTTCAGGGAAAAATTCGGGTCGGGTTTTTTGCTTTCGGGTAAATAAAAATGTACGGCAATTAATATAACAAGTGCCATTACCATTAAAATAATAAAAACAGATTGCCAGCCAAAAAGGGCCGTTATATATCCGCCTAATGTGGGCGCAATAATGGGTGATACGGCTACTACGAGCATAAGTAAAGAAAATATCCTGGCATTTTCCTTTACTTCAAAAAAATCTCTCACCATTGCCCTTGCCGCTACCATGCCTGCGCAGCCGCCAAGGGCCTGCAAAAGCCTGAGCAGTATTAATGCATCAACCGATGGCGACAGTGCACATCCTAATGATGCAATAATGTAAATAACCAACCCAAAATACAATGGCTTTTTGCGGCCATACCGTTCAAGTAGCGGGCCATAAATTAATTGCCCGGCTGAAATGCCAATAAAAAAGCTTGATAGCGAAAGCATTACCCTTGCAATAGTGGTGTTCAGGCCTTTGGCAATATCGGGAAAGGCAGGCAGGTACATGTCAATAGAAAAGGGGCCAATTGCCGTAAGCATGCCCAATATCAGGATAAGATAGAACTGCTTATTTTTATTATTGTTCTTCATTAAATTTTTAAATTCCAAATTCCAACAGACTTTTTTCTACCTATTTTTTCTTACAAATTTCAATTATTGGTGCTGAAAACCAAAAACTCTGTCAGTTGGAAAGCTGGGTTATAAAATGGTCTTCAAACCCATTTATTTGGCCGAATTATTGAAGTGACATTCCCTCCTTATTTTTTTGGCCTTGATAATCATAATGCTGAAAGCCAGTTTCAATACACTCGCATTTTACATTAATCAGGTTACAAATAATATCCCCAAAAATACTTGCCACTGCGGCATCTGCGGCATCACGGCCATTGGCTATCTTAATCAGTCCGTTTAAAGGAACCAACATGGTTGGGTCAAAAATGAGCCATTCTCCGCCAATATAGGCTTCAAAACAGGCGTGAAAATCTTGCGGGACTAATTTATAGGAATAGGCGGTAAAATAGCGGGCCGGAATGGATAAAGCCCTGCATAGGGCAATGCCCAAATGTGCAAAATCCCTGCAAACACCGGCCCTTTCGGTAAGGGTATCAAGCGCCGAAGTACCTGAATTGGTACTGCCGCTTAAATATTCTACATTCTTAAAAATCCATTCATTAATGGCCAGCACTTTCTGATAAGGATTGTAAATATCTCCAAACTCCTTAGTCGCCAGTTTTTGCATCATGTCGCTCTGGCAATACCTGCTCGGAAAAATAAAGGGTATAACATCCGCGCTTATTTTATCCACCGATCCGCTATGTAGAAAATTACTTTCTTCAAAAATTTTATAAAAGCAGTCAACTGTTGCCGAATAACTGATTTTAAAAGTTACGGGGTCTTTCACCTGCAGCCTGATAAACCTTGTACTTCCATCCTGTGAAGTGAATTCCTCGAATGGGTAAAAGGGGTCAATCCTGACAAATTCTTCCAGCACAGACTGCATAGGGGTTCTGGCTATCTGGATGTTGAATATAAATGTACTGGGCATTAATACCTGGTATTCCAACTCGCTAAAAACTTTGAATTTCATTTTTTTTGCTGAATGGTTTATTGGCCATTCATTCAAATTTATACCTAAACAACAAGGAATGTCAGGTTATTTTTTGCTTCGATACCAAAGCCTTTACTTTACAGTATAGGCTGAATATTTTCTTTAATGCGTTCACCTTGTTTTTTTACCGCCTTCCGGGTCAGAATATCTTTTAGAAAATATTGTCCTTAACCGGAAAGCGGGGATTTGAATATGAGTATTTTTTACTGAATTTTCTTTGCTTCCATTGTACGTCCATTCTGCAGAAACAGGAACTTTTCAACCTTACCCGCCGCATCTTTTACAAATTCAATTTTTGCGTCCATAATATTAAAGAAGAAAAGGGTTTCGGTTTGTGGGAATATTTGTGTTGCCGGCTGACCATCGGGCGTAAAGATGAGTTTATCTTCCTGCAGGCTAATGACTACTTTCATTTGAGGGTCGGGCTGATAGGTGCCCGTGTATTGTTGTAAAATTTCCCTGTTTACTTTTATTTGTTTTGGTATTTCCGCATAGGTTACCGATACATCGTATAAAATACCCACAAGGTCTTTTGCTATTTGGTCGGCATTGTACATTTCCGCATTCAGCAATACCGTGATGGTTACGCCATCCTGTGGCAATAAAATATTCTGTGCCTGAAAACCATCAATAGCGCCGCCATGGTGTATGGCAGGTTTATGATGAATGGTATCTGCAAACCAGCCAAGCCCGTATTTGTTTTGGCGGGGTGTCCAGGCATTCATGAGCCATTTTGCCTGTTTATTAAATTGTGAAAAAAGGAAAGAATCCCAGGTTGCCAATTCCTCAGGCGTTGTATAAATAGCACCGGCAGCAAAAGATACACTCGAGTCAATCAGGGTTGCCTGCATTGGATTGTCTTCCTGTATTAAATAATAACCGGTTGATTTCAGGGGCGGTGCTTTTTTATAATCAAATCCCGATGACTGCATGCCAAGCGGACTAAATATCCGTTCCCGAATATTTTGTTCGTAGGGTTTTCCGGTTATCTTTTCAATAATATAGCCCAATATAGAGTAGGCAGAATTGGAGTACGACCATTTGGTTCCCGGTTCAAACTCGTATGGCAGGGAAGCAATCAGGTTCAGCATGTTTTGCTGTGTAACGGTTGTTTGACGCAGTGAGTCAAATATCCTTCTGTCATTGGTATAGCTGAAGATGCCCGAAGTATGGGTGAGCAGTTGCTCAATGGTTACCTGTTTTGCTTTAGGGAAACCGGGAAAATAAACAGCCAGGTTATCGTTCAGTCTGATTTTTCCCTCATCGGCAAGTTGCAACAAAACGGTTGCGGTAAATTGTTTGGTAATGGATCCAATCTGAAATTTGGTTTGTGCTGTTGGTTTTGTTTTTTCAGCATAATTGCTATAGCCATAGCCCGATGAAAGCAACACCTTTCCATTTTGCATTACCAGTACATAACCATGCATGCGTCCGGTGGCTTCCGCCGCCTTGCAATATCGGTCCATTTTTTCTGTAATAGTTTGCCCGTAGCAGCAGGCAGCAATCCACCAACCTGCGATTAAAACAACTGTCTTCTTCATACATATTTTTTTTAGTATGACAGTGTATTTTTAACCATGGTTACAGCAAATCCATCAAATTATGCCGCTGGAGGCGTTGAGTGGTAAATTTACCGGTAATCCGGTATTAAAAACGGGGTAAGTGGTAGGACCCGGCTTTATATATTACAAATAAAAATAAAGTATAATCACATGATTATGTTATTGCAATTTCAGGTTTTGCAACAGTTGTGTATAGGCCGGATTATTACCATGGTATTGGTTCAGTATCCTGCCCTTTTCAATCGCTTTATCAAATTGTTTATCCTGCACATACAAAATGGTAAGCGCGAAAAGCACATCCCCATTGGCAGGTTCTGTTTTTAATGCCTGTAGAAATAATTTTTCTGCTTCATTATTTCTGCCATTTTGCGATAACAGCAAACCAAAGTTGTATAGTGCCCGGATATGAACCGGGTTAAGCGTTACCGTTTGCCTGAAAGCGGCTTCCGCATTTTTAACATCCCCCATTTCGGCATACAGTAGCCCGAGGGTATAAAAAATATGGTCGCTTGTGGGTTGTATACGTGCAGCCATCCTAAGTTGTTCAAGGGCTTCGGAATTTTTGCCTGTAGCATTCAGGTTAGAGGCGAGATTTACCCTTGCGGTTACGAGTTGACTATCTTTTGCAATAGCACGTTTATAATATTTTTCAGCAGAAGGCCTGTCGTTTTGACGTTGGTAAAAATCACCGGCCTGCAGGTTACCCTGTGCAAAATCGGTTTGAAAATGAATAAATTGGCTCAGCTCGTTTTTTGCGTTTGTATAGGCCTGGAAATGCTCCTGCGGAAACTGGTTTTGGGGTATATCAAGGTAAAGGTCGGCGGCGGCAATACGCACTGCGCGCACTTTATCGCTCAGGGATGGTGCCGCTGCGTTTAGCCAAAGCTGTGGAGCAAAATTCCTTAAGCCCTTTAATGCGGTGTAGCGCACCATGGCGCTGCTGTCAACAAGGTACTTCAGCAGGGTTCTGCCGGCGGTTTCGTTATTCAGCTGGCCAAGATAGCGCATGGTGGCAGCCCTTACAATGTCGGGGATGGCGCTGTCGGCCGCAAGTTTGGCAAGATGTGGTTCGCTATGTGCGCCAAGCTGACTTCCAGGCACAAGATCATCAGAAAAATGATAGGCGGGAGGACGGCCAAAATGCTTTTGCAATGCTTCGGCGGCCCATTGCGGGCTTTTATCCTTGTGGCAGGCATTGCAGGTATTGGGTGTGCCGTATTTTTCAGTAAGGTCGGGTCGGGGAATGCGGAAACTATGGTCGTGGCGAAGGTCGTTGCCCATATACAACTTTGAAGGCATGTGACAGCTAATGCAGTTTACACCGGTGGTGCCAAGGGTATGCAGGGTATGCGATTCGGCTTCGTACCGGTCTTTGGCATGGCATTGCGCGCATACAAGCGACCCATCAAGTTTTAGTTTGTTGGTATGCGGGTTATGGCAATGGGTACATTGAATGTTTCGGCTGAACATTTTGCTTTGCAAAAACGAGGTGTAATTGTAGTCTTCATCGTTCATTTGGCCGTCGGCAAAGAAAAAATCACTAGTAGGAAGTTCAGGAATATAGTCCTCCATGACTTCGGAACCGGGAAAGGGATTGCCGGTAATGTCGGACCTGCGGGAATGGCAATAGCCACACATATTTACCTGAGCCATTTGCCCCTCTCCTTTGAAAAGCACAAGCAACGAGCCTTTTATCTTTTCCCCTTCTTTATAATCGCTTCCATTGATGTAATCAATATGATTTTTACCGGGACCGTGGCAACTTTCGCAGCTCACATTAATATCATTGTAAGTGGTTTTGTAGGTGTCGGAAACCTCATCGTAACCCTTGTTTAAATTGGTGCTGTGGCAGCTTGCGCACATGGTATTCCAGTTTTGGGCATTGCCGGTCCAGTGCAGCCAGTCGCCGGCAGGTATTTTGTCGCCCGCATATTGGTGAAACCATTTTTTCGCTTTTGTATCCCAGCTCATTCGGGTGGCCTGCATACGTCCGCCGCCAAACTCAACAAGGTATTGCTGCAGGGGGGTAAACCCGAAAATGTATTTTACCTCCATTTCGCGGTAGGCGCCGGTTTCATCTTCGGAATGAATATAAAATTTTCCATCACGCTTGTAAAATTTCGAGGTTACCCCGTCGGCGGTGAGGGTTGCATTGTTGAAATCGCCATAAACCGTGGTATCGTTTGCAGGCTGCATGGCCATATAATGGTGCGAAGTGAGCCATTCATTGTGTTCCTGTTTGTGACAGCTTTGGCAGGATGCGTTTCCGGTAAATTCATTTTTGGGTGGGGCTACAGGGGCTCCTGGTTTGCAACATTCAAAAATGATGATAAAGGTTGTAGCCAGTAAGAGGAACGCGCCGATCCATTTTAATTTCATATTCGCCTTGTTGTTATGCGTTGATTATGGCTGGCAAATTACTTGAAAATGAGTATGCACCGGCAATGTTGTTCAAAGGAATGGGTAATTACCCAAAGTTAAGGGTGCTGCAAATTTTCGCGGTTTTGTAATCTCATTATATATTTGGCCATGCGAATGTTTGTTTTTTTACCGGTACTGATCTTTTTTGCAGGTTGCAGCCCAAAAACGTTTAAATCAAAATGGGCGAAAGAAGAGGCTCCCCCGCAGTTTGCTGCCCGATTTGAAACTACGGATGGCATTTTTGAAATTGAGGCCCACCGCGAATGGTCCCCAAAGGGGGTGGACAGGCTTTACCAACTGATCAAACACGGTTATTTTACCAATATCCCCGTGTACCGTGTAGTGCCCAACTTTGTGGCGCAGTTTGGCGGGTTTGATACCGTTACCAACAAAAACTGGGAGAAAACCAAACTGCCTGATGAACCTGTGGTAAAAAGTAACCTGAAAGGAACCCTTTCTTTTGCCCGTGGCGGTAAACAAACAAGGAATCACCAATTGTTTATCAACCTTGCCGATAATATTCGTCTTGATACTTCCGGAACATCAACGGCAGGGGTAAATGGTTTTCCGGTGTTAGCCAATGTTACCTCAGGTATGGATGTGGTGGCAAAGTTTTTCTCGTATAACGATGAGCCAAGAAGAAACATGAAGCGGGGTACCGATCCATTGATCATGTTTAAGGAAAAATATCCCGAAATGGATTTTATCCAAAAGGCCTACCTGTTGAAAAAGAAAGGAAAGGGTTGATTTTTAATGGATTAGTGGCTTTGGGGAATGATTTTTCGCTAAAAAGCCCCATTTTGCTTTACTTGCGGCATCATTTTTAATTACTATGAAAAGAGTCCGCCGCATTTTGCGATGGGTAGGTATAGTTACTGTTGTTTTGTGTATAGCCTACCTGCTTGGCCCAAGGCCCGAATCACCCAAATTTGATAAAACACTGCCTGAGATCAATTTCGCCCCTGCCGAATTGGATGCGTTTATTGCAAAAAGTGAAAGTGAATGGCCGGTGCGGCTGGATAACGAAGCCCGTATTGTTTGGGCCGACAGCCTGAATAAGCAGCAAACCGATTATGCCATCGTGTACCTGCATGGCTTTAGCGCGAGCCAGGAAGAGGGCGATCCTGTACATACTACCATTGCCAAAACTTTTGGCTGTAACCTGTACCTGAGCCGGCTGAGCATGCATGGCCTCGATACTTCTGAACAATTGCTTGGGCTTACCGCTGATAATTACTGGGAAAGCGCCAAACAGGCCCTTGCCATTGGAAAGCAATTGGGGAAAAATGTAATCCTGATGGGTACCTCAACAGGCGGAACGCAGGCGTTGCAATTGGCAGCGGCCTTTCCAGATGTTGTACAGGGCCTCGTATTGTTATCGCCTAATGTAGCTATAAAAGATCCCAATGCCTGGCTGCTAAACAACCCCTGGGGATTACAGATTGCCCGTATGGTGAAGGGCGGTGATTATGTGGTGGCAAAAGATACCCGACCTATTTACAAAAGCTACTGGAATACGCCCTACCGGCTTGAAGCGGTTGTGCAATTACAGGAAATGCTGGAATCCTCTATGAAAGCGGCTACCTTTCAAAAGATTACACAGCCCATGCTGCTGATGTATTATTTTAAGGACGATAACAATCAGGATCAGGTGGTAAGTGTGGCTGCCATGCGCAAAATGTTTGAGCAGGTAGCTACCCCGCATACCCTTAAAAAGGAAGTGGCTTTACCCAACACCGGAGATCATGTAATTGGCAGTTATATTAAAAGCGGCGATGTGCAAAGTGTAATTGATGTTTCTGCCGAATTTCTGGAAGAAGTTATGAAATTGAAGAAGAAGGATAGCCCGATTGTGGTAAACGATAGTACGGGTAAAGGGTAAAAGATTATTCAGGGGAGCGTTCAACACTTTATATACAAGGTTTTTTTGTATCAATTCCATAAAATGACCAATTTGAAACAGGGGATTGGCTGCACTTTATATTTTTTGGCTTTTTTTTGAAAATATATACTCATCTTCCATGAAAAAGCTGATTTTAACCTGTTTTGCAGGAATATTGTTTTTTACCTGTTCCGTTTTAGCCCAAAGCAGCTACTGGCCTAAAGAAATTCCCCTGAAAACCGGTGGTAAAATCCTCATTTATCAGCCACAGCCCGATGAATTGAACGGAAATATCCTGAAAGGTCGTACCGCAGTAGGCGGAAAGGAAAAAATGGGGGATCCCATGGTTTACGGGGCTATTTTTTTTGACGCCACCATCAGCACAGATAAAGATACCCGGATGGCCACCCTGGAATCGGTGAAAATTACCAATGCCAAAATGGAGGGGCTCGACGATCAGGCCAAACTGCAGAAAATGATTGACCTGATTGAAACTGAAGTACCCAAATGGAACTTCGACTTTTCGCTTGATCAGATTACGGCAACTATGAAACGGAAATCGGGCGATGGCGAAATGTACAATAATACCCCACCCAAAATTCATTACCGCGATAAACCTACTTCGCTGGTAATACTGGATGGCGAACCAAAAATTAAGAAAGATAAGGACCTGGATGCGGAGCGTGTACTCAACTCACCTAACCTTATTTTTAAGGAAGGCAGCCAATGGAATATGTATGAAGGCGGCACCTGGTACAAATCGGCGCAGGTTACAAGTGGCTGGGTGGCTGAAAAAAGCATGAGCGCCAAGGTAAAATCCATTAACGATCAGATAAAAATGCAGGAAAAGGAAGCAAACGACGGAAAGGCGCCTGCGGAAAAGCCGGTAGTTACTGATATTATTGTAAGTACTGAACCCGCCGAGTTGATTCAAACCGAGGGCACGCCGGTTTATAAAAAAATAGAAAGTACTACACTGCAGTATGTTTCTAATACCAAAAACGATATCATCAAAACTGCCGACGGGCAAATTTTTATCCTGATAGCGGGGCGTTGGTATAAATCTTCTTCGCTTAATGGCCCCTGGACTTTTAACGGCTCAGATAAAATGCCGGCCGAGTTTGCCAAAATTCCTGAAGGTTCGGAAAAGGATAATGTGCTGGTAAGCATATCGGGTACGCCCGCCGCTGAGGAGGCCATTATTGACGCTGAAATTCCCCAAACTGCCAAGGTGGATCGCAAATCAGCGAAAGTGGAAGTAGAATATGACGGTGAACCTCAGTTTGAAGCCATTTCGGGCACCTCGCTTCAGTTAGCCGAAAATTCAAACCTCACCGTTATAAAGGATGCATCCGGAAAATATTTCCCTTTGGATAACGGCGTTTGGTTTGTTGGAAACAGTGCCAAAGGTCCCTGGCAGGTTGCCGAAAAGCGCCCCGAAGGCCTCGAGGCAATTCCGGCGAGTTCGTCCGCTTACAACACCAAATACGTCTACATTTATGAGGCCACGAAAGATTATGTGGTAACCGGTTATACCTCCGGATACCTGGGCACTTATGTACAGGGCGACCCGGTGGTGGTTTTTGGAACAGGTTTTTATTACCGCCCCTGGTACGGCAGCGTGTACTATCCAAGGCCTACAACCTGGGGCTTCAGCTTTAGCTACAACCCCTGGACCGGCTGGACGATGGGATTTGGGTTTAATGTTGGATTTATGCATATTGGTTTCAGCACCGGTCCAAGCTACGGTTATGGCGGCGGATGGTTTGGTCCTCCCTATTATCGTCCTCCTTACCGCCCTCCTTATTATGGCGGAGGATATTATGGCGGAAGGCCCGGCGGAGGCAATAACATCAATATTAATACCGGCGGCGGAGATATAAATATTGGTGGAAACCACAACAATATTTACAACCGGCCGGGCAATGGCAACAACAGCGGTGGTAACCGTCCCGGCATTTCATCGCGGCCGCCCAGTAACAACAACAAGCCCGGCAGTAATTACCGCCCGGGCAACAACAATAACAACAATAACAACAACGGAAACCGTCCGGGAAATAATAACAACAACAATAATAACGGTGTCAACAGACCGGGTAACAATAACAATGGTGTCAACAGGCCCGGCAACAACAATAATTCAAATAACAAGGCTTCTGCAAAACCTTCCACCAACAACAAAAACAACGTATTTGCCGACAAGGATGGCAATGTGTTTCAAAAAGATGATAAGGGAAACATAAACCAGCGCGATAACAAAGCCAATAGCTGGAAACCTGCCGAAAAAACATCGCCTGCTGCCAGCCAGATAAACCGCGACGCACAGGCAAGACAGCGCAGCACGCAAAAAACCGCGAACTACAATAATGCCAGCCGGCCTGCTTCACGGCCGGCAGCAAAGCCAGCCGCACGGCCAGCCGCACGGCCTGCTGCAAGACCAGCAGGGAGAAGGTAAATCGTTGAAATGGATTAACCCGTTCGATTTATATGCCCGGTTGTCGCAAGATGGCCGGGCTTTTTGTTGGCAATTGTTTCACGACCTGTGTTTAAATCATTGAAAATCAATCAGTAATTATTTTACGCTGTTTTAAAAGATTGTTTTTTGGTACAATTGTTTTGATTTCATTGTCCTTTAAAGGTTCAATTTCTCTCAATCATAAGCACGCTTGTTGCATACGATGAAAAAATTGACAGCCTGTTGGCATCCTATATTAATCCGAAATTTTGCCAGGAAAAGAAGGAAGGGGTGTTGGTGGAGCATAATATTAACAGGGATTTCGAAGAATCGGTTTGATCTTTTAGCGTCGGTATCATTTTTCCCCAATCATCAATCAAACTTCAGCACTCCAAACCCTTCCTTTGCCATCAGCAGTACTTCACCCGGTGCAATTACCGTACTCCGCAGTATCTGCGGAACCGGTTGCCCTTCCTGGAAGGCATACAGGATTTCTTTCCGTTCCAGTTTGCCGCCTGCAATGCTGGCAATAAACAGGCCGTTTTTTTCGTCCTTGCCGGAGGGCAATGCAGGCTTTTCGCCTGAGGCAAGGTGCTGGTTTTCCAGCAGGTCGGCATAAAGCAGGTGAAGACGATTGTTGACCCGGGTGGAAATTACAGATGCTTCAGGTCCTCCCAACTGGCGTTTTGGAAATTTCCAGACATTTTCTGTTTGACCGGTACCACCGGTTTCAATAACCGCAATGTCATAAAATTTAAAATAGTAATTGCTGTTAGCGCCTGAAATCATCCTGGTACTTTGATATTGCTCGCACACCAGCTGAAAGCCACCTTGTTCCAGCGGATATACCTGCCGAATGGCATAAGGAATAAGATCCTCGGCTTTATTTTTTGCGGTATCAAAAAGAAGGTGGGCAGGTACCCCGGTTTCCATTTTTTTAACCAGTTCCGATTTTTCGGTATTGTATTCAAACAAAAACAATTGGGTAGCCAGCACCTCCTTGTTGTTGTTGCGGATGTCCATGGAGGAGGTTACCACTTCCCTTGGAATCAGGTGTTTGGGATCGCCCTCAAATGGGTAGGCGAACCCGGCAAGAAAGAAGCCATTGCCCGGTGACGGTAGCACATCCACACCTGCAAGCTGCAGATTGGGATAATCGAGCGGGAAAACTTTGGGTTCCTGCCCCTTTTCCAGTTTTACCCAAACTGAATATTGCTCTGCCTGCCCCGGTTCGCGGTCTTTTTTTAGCCTGTAATTCCGCAGCAGCAGGTAGGGGCTCCCGGTATTGTCCACAAATGCTTCTGTCAGCACACCCTTCAGGCTGCCAAAATTGTACGAATCAAAAGTGGCAACCTTTCCGTTTTTATCCAGTACCATATAATGCAATAAACCTCCCTTGGTGGTAATAAAGTCAAAGTACTTTATTTTGAAATCGCCGTTGGGAGATGTAGCGGTGCGGTAAAAACTATAAAAATTCATTTCGCCAGGCTTGCTCAGGGGCTCGGGTGCAGCAAGCGGTGCACATCCATCCGCGGTACCCAACCCTGCAAGCCGGAGTCCTTCCTTTTTTATATCTTCATAAAAGTAATGAACGGGTCCGTCCTGTTTTAAAGAGGTCCATTTGTAATCAACCGATTTTCCAAAAGCCTTCGGGTCTTGCGCCGAACGGCAAAGTTGCCTGCCATCCGAAGCGTATGCCCATACCTGCACACCCGAATCTTTGCTCAATTGAGCGAAATAATACCGCCCCTGCTGAACCCCCAGCCATTCGGGTTGATTTTTTGAACCAAAAGGTTGCGACCATTGAATAACCGGCTGTGCCTGTAAACCGGTTGTAAAGAGGAAAAACAACCATACTTTCGAAAAAATGCCCATTTGGTAAAGAAGAATTTTGGATAAAAAAAACCAAATTGATAATCGGGCTGCAAATAAATAAAATCCGGTTTAGAAAGTTTACCGCTCAAAATATTTTGGGATTTATATTCAAGCAATGTCTCCCAGACTGCAGGAAGGGGAGGTTGCGCCACATCATCATTCAGGCAAGGTCTCCCTGATGGCCGGAAGTGGAGGTTGCACCACGAACATCTGCTGTACCCGTATTCCGATGCCCCCAAGCCCAACCAATCAGTATCGGATGAATGATCAACAACCTTATCCATGCCGCCCATGCCGGTAGCCCATTTCCATCTAAAACAATTTTATCGGCATCCGTTATCATGTAAATATGCGTTGGCAAAAAAGCTAACAGCATGGCGATTATGCCATAAACAGCCCATTTGCGGGTGGCGGGTATCATAAGTCCGATGGCTCCCAATATTTCCGCTACACCGGCCATTGTGTTCAGCAATGGTTTATTTCCTAAGTAGGCAGGAATGAGCGGAAAGTAAAAATCGGGCATTACAAAATGGTTGATACCCGCAGCAAAGTATGCGGCAATCATCAGCCATAGGCTGATTTGTCGTTTGGAACGGAGAATGGAGGGGGCTATCAATGGTTGCTGTTTAACCAGTTGAACAACTGAGGCGGGCAGTTGTTCCGGAATACCGAAAATCTGTTTGGGCATTTAGGTTTTCCACTCAAATCCCGGACCTGGTTTAGTTACCGCTTCGGCATCCTGTAATCATAGGGCAGCATCGTGGCAATCTTGTCATTCCAGCCCCAGTAACCTGTCATCAGTATCAAAAGTGGGTCATTTACCTGCCCCTGCTGATCAATTTCAAGTGTTTTGGGTTCGTTCATCTTTAGCATACTGATCTGGTACCCCGGTTTCTGCGATTGGCGCATCTGCGCCTGCACATAATCGGGGTGCTCTTTTTCTTTTACATAGGTAATATGCAGGTAATCAGTAAACTCAAGGCCTGCCGTATACGGATTTACCTGGAATGCCACGCTGTCGCCTGGTAAAATGGGGGAATACAAAATATCCATCATATCGGGTTGCCTCATTACCTGCTGATAATAGTTGGCCGAATCGCGGTTGGCGGAAGTTACTACCGGTGCAGCACTTCCGCTTATGGATATCTGCAGGTTACCGTCTGATTGAATATTGCTGAGCATCAATTTTTTCACCCTATCTTTTTCTATGTTCGGTGTTTTTACAAGCCTGCGCATTTCAAAACCTTCCTCCAGTGCTGTATTGCGGTAAATGCTGCGCAAAAAATGCATTTGCGATCCGAGGTAAGCATCCATCCGGTTTTCCGCCCATTTTTTCTGCATTCTTTCATTTTTGGGTTCCATTTCCCTGAAAAGCGGGTAACCGAGGTAAAACACAATTTTGGATTCGAAATCGTATTGAAAATACTCCAGTTGGTAGGTAAGGGTGTAGCCAAGCGCCTTATTAGTTATTACCAGTGGTTTTGGGGAGGTTGCCCTCAGCAGTTTCTGTTTTCGGTAATGCCTGAAACGGATATCAGCCTGGTTTTCAATTTTACAATCCCGCGATTCGGGCATGGTGCCAATAAAGTTTTCCAGGAAAAATTGCCCCCATTTCGCCCAGGTTGCTTCTTCGCCCGGACCAATGGTTACGTTTTCCAGTTCATCCACTTTTGCTTTCAGCACAATATTGAGCGGTGCGGTAATTTGCCGGGTATCAATGGATTGGCTGAGGGTTTGGTACCCCATGCAACTTACCACGAGGTCGTACCGGCCGGGCGCCATTCCCGAAAGGCTGAATTGCCCTTTATCGTTGGCAACCGAACCAAAGGAGGTGCTTGCAAGGAAAACGCTTGCAGCAGCGAGCGGTTTGCCGGATTCATCCTGAACTTTTCCGGTTAGGGTTGTTTGGGCAATGCATATACTCATGGAGCATAAACAGTAAAACAGGATAAAAAATCGTAAGCGCAGCATTGACTGCAAACTTACCATCTTGCAGTTTCAGGTTTTTGCCACTGATAAAAAATGTCAAAAAAAGGCAACTCTTTCATCCAATAGCAAAACTACCTCACAGGTTGGAGGGTCACCGTAATTCCTGGACGTTTCCGGATCGGGATGTACTTCCGTGGAAATACCAACGGCAGCCGTTCAAAGATTCATCCGCTTAAGTTCTTTAACGGCATAATCACAAGCCCTTGCGGTAAGGGCCATATAGGTTAACGATGGATTAACACAGGAACCTGAAGCCATGCTGGAACCGTCTGTAATAAAAACATTGGGTACTTCATGCATCTGGTTAAAACCGTTTAATACCGAAGTTTTTGGATCACGACCCATCCGCGCCGTACCCATTTCGTGATTGGCATTTCCAGGGAAAGAAATATTCGTTTTTACCATAATATCCTTAAGTCCTGCTGACTCAAACATTTCCGAGGCACAAACGGCCATATCTTCATGCATGGCTTTTTCATTTTCTTTAAACTCGCAATCAATCACCAGGGCAGGCCTGCCCCATTTGTCCTTTTTTTCGGGGTGCAGGGTAACCCGGTTTTCAGCATAAGGCAAACATTCACCATAGCCAGTCAGGTATAAACTCCAGTTGCCCGGTTCCGTCATGGCGTCTTTAAATTCTGCTCCTATGCCAATATCAGGTTGTTGCCGCGGCCTCGAGGCTCCTCCCTGGAAATTGTAGCCGCGAATAAATCCCGGTTCCTTCGTTTTAATATTTCTGAATCTTGGTATATACACACCAACCGGCCTGCGGCCGTAATAATATTTATCTTCAAAACCTTCCACCCTGGCATTGGCCACAAGTCCCTTATGATGGTCCATTAAATTACGCCCGACCTGATCGCTGCCATTACCCAATCCATTTGGAAAACGGCGAGATGCAGAATTCAGTAAAATGGCTGCTGTTGCAATGGTTGAGGCATTTAAAAAAATAATGTGTGCAAAAAATGATTCAACTTTATTGGTTACTGTATCAATTATTTCTACCCCCGTAGCCCTTTGTTTTTGTTCGTTGTACAATACTTTATTTACCAGCGAGTGTGGCCGCACGGTTAAATTACCGGTAGCAAAGGCAGCAGGCATGGTACTGGCATTGGTACTAAAATAGGCGCCAAAAGGGCAACCGCGATGACATAGGTCTCTTGCCATGCATTGGCCCCTGCCTTGTACAGGTTTTGTAAGGTTGGCCACCCTTCCAATAATCAGCTTCCGGTCGGAATAATGGGATTCGATTTTTCCCTTAAAATAGGATTCTGCAGCGTTCATTTCAAAAGGAGGCAGAAAAACACTGTCGGGTAAATGAGGTATGCCTTCTGCTGACCCGCTTACCCCGATAAAGGATTCCACATATTTATACCATGGTTCAATATCTTTATATCGTATTGGCCAGTCCACCCCATGTCCATCCTTAAGGTTGGCATTAAAATCAAGGTCGCTCCAGCGGTAACACAACCTGCCCCATAATAAGGAACGGCCCCCAACAATATCGCCCCTTATCCAGTCAAAACGTTTGGTTTCTTCATAGGGATTTTCGAGATCGTTGATATAAAAATGCTTATTGTCTTCCCTGTAGGAATAATGCCGGGTTTGTATGGGATGTTCCATTTTTTCCATGTCGGAAAGGCGCAACCGGTGCTGAAAATCCCAAGGATTAAGGTTGGCGGTAGGATATTGAGGATGAACCACATTTCCTCCCCGTTCAAGCAATAGCACTTTCAGCCCTTTTTCGCATAGCTCCTTTGCAGCCCAGCCTCCGCTGATGCCTGAACCTACAATAATGGCATCATAGGTATTTTGATTAATTGCTTTATGGTTAATGTTAAGCGAATCACCTGGCATATTTGCAATTCAATTTTGTTATTTGATGTTAAAGATAAAGCAGTTGGGGTTCCAAATGCAACATCCCTTGGAGGAAACCTTGCTGCGAAAATGCATCACCTTTTGAAGGTGTTGCTGCCATCTTCAAGCGAAGAAAAAGATCCGGGAATAAGCGGATAGTAAAAATCCGGCATTACAAAATGGTTGATACCGGCGGTAAGGTATGCGGCAATCATTACACAAAGGCTGATTTGACCTTTGGAGCGGAGAATGGAGGGGGCGATCAATGGTTGCTGTTTAACCAGTTGAATAACTGAGGCGGGCAGTTGTTTATAAAACGCAACGTTACTTTCACCAGAGGTTATTACTCATAATATGGTATTGCTTCACCATTTTCTTGCTCCCCCTGCCTTACCCGTACCCTTGCATTTATCACAAACGTGGTAGAAAGATTTTTTCCTCGCCTGTATTTGGGACGAGGTATAACAACCTTTCATACAAACCGGGCAGTTGGTATTGGTCCATTTGCCATAAGCGCTGTATGCCTTTTCGGTTGACCATTCGGGGTTAAACATGGGAATGGTCCGTTCATTTTTGCACAAATCGCAGTAATCGGTATAGTGGCCATTGCCATCACATTTGTCACAATCAGGATCAACCGTTGGCCTGGTTTTTTGGCGGGCGAGGGCTTCCTTGTCCTGTTTATCTTTTTCTTCCTGTTCGGCAATCAGTTTTGCTTTGTATTCCGGGGATTTTTCATAACGTGCCTGTTTTTCTTCCGAGGTCATTGGTGCCCCGCTTAAATTGCCGATGCTTACGCTGATGTAAAAACCTTCATCGGTTTTGGGTTGCAGTCCGGCGGGCATGTGCCTGTTTTCGGAAGCTGGAAAATAAACCAGGTAATTATAGGCGTTTTCTACCGAGTCGCTGAAATAATAAATGGTATAGCCTTTATATTTATCCCAAAGCTGCTTTTCGTAGGAGGCTTCAATTTCCCTTGGATCATCAAGCGCAGGTGGGAAATGATCAATGGTACTTGCAGCAATCAGCTTTGCCAGTTCATCATCATTCAGGTTAAACCGGTCTTTTATCCGCTGTGCATTATTTTCATTCTTCACGTTCAGTGTGTACCGTACATCTTTTAATAAATGAAAATATACCGGGGCATTTTTATAGTTTTTCCATGAACCGTACCCACCTCCCTGCTGCACAAGGCCTGCGTCTGTACTTGTTTGAGAGCTGTTTTTGTCAGGTACAACGGCCAGTTGGTTGGTTTGCAAAAGCATATAAAAACCATCTTTGGGAGGCTGCATATCAGCGGGCATATGTTTGTTTTCTTCCTGCGGAAAATAAACAAGTGTATAACCGAATGTAAAGTTTTCCGGCAGAAAAACATATACCTCATATCCAACATATTTAAGAAAGGATTTATCTTCAAAGCGCTTCAAAACACCTTCCCTGAGTCCTTCAGGATAGTTTTTAATGCTGGCATAATTATATACGGTGTTCAATTCCTGGATGTTAAGCTGCATTTCATTTTTCACTTTTATTGAATCTGACGGAGACCCGATGTGAAACGATGAAATGTACCAGTTTACATGCTGAAAATATACCCGCTTTTTATTTTTCCAGTTGATCTTTACGCTTGGCGGCGCAATGTACTTTTCCTTTTCGGCAGTGTAGCGCACCAACGGATTTGGTTCACCCGTAATATTTCGCGAGGCAATGCACATATAGAATCCATCGCCGGTGGCTGCTGTCATTTCAGGCTTGAGGTGTTGATTTTCCTTATTGGGAATAAACAGGATGGAATAATCTTTTTCGCCAAGCTGTTCGGACCTGAACGTATAAACCCGGTACATAACATACCTTTTCACTTCGCTGTTAAAAGTGAAGAAAAGATCGATTTCCTTATCTTTTGCATAGTATGACGGGTAGTTTGGCAGGCCACAGGAGGCCAGTATTTTCAGTGCTTCATCTTTTTTAATTTTGAGTGCCTGTGTCATTTGTTTCAGTTCAGAGGAAGTCAGCACAAGCGGTTTTGTTTCCGGAACATCATACATGGATGCTGCAAAATAATATTTGGTGGTGTCATTATTTCCAAAGGCAAGGCAGGTAAAAAAATATACTGAAAACAGGATAAGGATAAGTATTCTTTTTATCATGTGGTTGCAGAATGTAATATAAAAGTAGGGGTCAAATGATTAACTTTAATACCCTTGCCATGGTATTTTTAAGATTGCCCGATGGCAGTAAATATGGTTGATGACTATTTTTTTTATTTCACCGCTGGTAGTTTGTAATCATCAGGCAGAATGGTAGCCATCTTGTCATTCCAGCCCCAGTAGCCGGTAATCAACACAATCAGCG
>ERZ795056.1680-NODE-1680-length-25699-cov-6.978358_pt1 | contig 25699 bp, 19 predicted proteins | sample MGYA00375140_ERZ795056 | MGnify/ENA primary metagenome ERZ795056 (study PRJEB30185, sample SAMN05720227) | activated sludge metagenome | isolation source: Anaerobic digester | place: USA | collected 2015-03-09 ... | reverse complement strand
GACGCCAACGACGTCGACTTCCACATCTACGACGGCCGCGGCGGCCACGCCTACTACAGCGCCCGCTCGTTGCCCTCCGGCGGTGAGCTCTACGCCGACGTGACCACCGGCTACGGCCCCGAGTGCTTCACCATCCCGGGCCAGGCCGCGGCATTCCCCTACACCTTGCAAGGCCACTATTACTCGCGCGGCCCGATGGGCTACGGCATGGGCAAGCTCGAGGTCGTCGAGCACGACGGCCAGGGCCACCTGCGCTTCAAGGAGCACCCCTTCGTCATCATGAAGGACAGCGCCTTCGTGGATCTCGGCCTGCTCGTCGGACCGCTGGCGAAGCAGGACGACGCGGCCCGGTTGCAGCCGGTGACCCTGGAGAAAGCACCCAGCAATGGGGGGGCATATACCCCACCGCCGCCGGTGCAGCCGGCGACCCTGCCGCCGACTCGCTTCTGACAGCGACCCGCCGCGGCTGGTGATCCGCGGGCCGTCCGGGCGTCGCAACCTTGCAGTTACATGATCGTGACCCCGGGCGAGTTCGCGCCCGGGGTCACGCCGCATCGTCGCGGCCACATCGGCGCACCACGGTCCGCGCAAAGCGGGCACTATAGCGTCCTGCTCCCTCACCCTCGCTCGAGTCTGACGGCAATGCGATCACTTACCCTATTCAACACGCTCCTACCGACCGCCCTCCTTTCTGCCCTGCTTGGCGCCTGCGGTGACCCGAATTCCAACGGCTCTGCCAGCGCCTCGGCCAGCCAGTCCGGCAGCAGCAGCGACACCGATTCGACCGGCCTGCCGCCGACACCGACCACCAGCGCGTCGATGTCGGCCACCGAGAGCGACGCGGGCAGCATCTCCAACTCGGAGTCCGCGACCGACACCGTCACGGTCGGCGGCATGAGTGACAGCAACTCGCAGGGCAGCGACCCGAGCACCACCGACGTCGAGACCGGCGGCTGCGGCAACAACCAGCTCGACCCCGGCGAGGAGTGCGACAACGGACCGGGCCAAAACGGCCCCGGCCAGGCCTGTCTCGGCGGCTGTTACCTCAACATCTGCGGCGACGGCGACCAGGGCCCGAACGAGGGCTGCGACAACGGCCGCTTCAACGCGCCGAACGGCTCGTGCAAGGAGGATTGCACGTCGGCGGCCTGCGGCGACGGCCTGCTCGGCCCGGGCGAGGGCTGCGACGACGGCAACCAGGTCGACGGCGACGACTGCACCAACAAGTGCGTCGCCAAGAGCTGCGGCGACGGTGTGGTCGCGGCCGACGAGGCCTGCGACGACGGCAACGGCGTCGACGACGACGAGTGCACCAACAGCTGCACCGCGCCGATCTGCGGCGACAGCCTGATCCAGCCGGTCAACGCCGAGCAGTGTGACGACGGCGCCAACAACAGCAACGCCGGCAAGTGCACCCTGACCTGCGCCCTCGCCAGCTGCGGCGACGGCCTCGTGTTCAACGACGGCGGCAACGAGGAGTGCGACCTCGGGGCCAACAACGGCCCCGGCAAGGCCTGCAACGACAGCTGCAAGAACAACATCTGCGGCGACGGCGACAAGAAGGCCGACGAGGGCTGCGACGACGGCAACGTCAAGGGCGGCGACGGCTGCTCCGCGCAGTGCATCCTCGAGGAGTGCGGCAACAAGATCGTCGACCCGGGCGAGCAGTGCGACGACGGCAAGAACGGCAACAACGCCGACAACTGCACCGACCTCTGCCTCGCCCCCAAGTGCGGCGACGGCTTCATCCAGCTGAACCAGGGCGAGGAGTGTGACAACGGCGCCAACAACTCCAACGCCGGCTTCTGCACCCTCTCCTGCAAGACCGCCACCTGCGGCGACGGCTTCATTCAGGTCGGCGTCGAGCAGTGCGACAACGGCAACGCCAACTCCAACGTCGGCAGCTGCAAGCTCAACTGCACCCAGCAGATCTGCGGCGACGGCTTCGTCGGCCCCGGTGAGGCCTGCGACGACGGCAACGGCAGCAACAACGACGGCTGCACCAACGTCTGCAAGCTCGCCACCTGCGGCGACGGCTTCAAGCAGCCCGGCGAGGAGTGTGACCTCGGCGCCAATAACAACAACCTCGGCCAGTGCACCCTCGCCTGCCTGCTGCCCAAGTGCGGCGACGGCTTCAAGCAGCCGAACGAGCAGTGCGACGACGGCCAGAACAACGGCAACTCCAAGGCCTGCAAGGCCGACTGCACCCCCGCGATCTGCGGCGACGGCTTCACCTGGATGGGCGTCGAGGAGTGCGACGACGCCAACCAGCTGAACACCGACGTCTGCACCAACGGCTGCAAGAACGCCAAGTGCGGCGACGGCTTCCTCCAGCCCGGCGAGACCTGCGACGACGGCAACCTGATCAACACCGACAGCTGCACCGCCCAGTGCGTGCTCGCCAAGTGCGGCGACGGCTTCGTCGGCCCCGGCGAGCAGTGCGACGACGCCAACAACGTCAACAACGACAACTGCAGCAACACCTGCCGCGTCCCGGTCTGCGGCGACGCCATCGTTCAGCCGCAGAACGGCGAGGGCTGCGACAACGGCGTCAACAACTCCGACAACAAGGCCTGCAAGTCCAACTGCCAGCCCAACACCTGCGGCGACGGCAAGCTCCTGGTCGGCGTCGAGTCCTGCGACGACGCCAATATGATCAACACCGACGCCTGCACCAACATGTGCAAGCTCCCCGTCTGCGGCGACAACATCGTCACCCCGGGCAGCGGCGAGGAGTGCGAGGACGGCAACAACGTCAACACCGACAAGTGCAACGCCTGCAAGAAGACCACCTGCGGCGACAAGATCGTTCAGGCCCCCAACGGCAGCAACCAGAACGAGATGTGCGACGACGGCAACAAGGTCGACAACGACGACTGCAGCAACGCCTGCCAGATCAACCCGGGCTGAGCCGGCACCGCCCGGACGCCTGATCGCCCGTCATGCCGCCCGAGCGCCCTGAAAACCCCGGTCCCGCCCTCGCGGCGCGGCCGGGTGCGCCCGGACTGGACGCCGACGCCGTCCAGCGGCTCCTGGGCCTGCGTAGCCGCTATCTGGCCCAGCGGCTGTTGGCCGCCCTCGACCCCTGGCGAGCCGGCGTCTCGACGGCCGCCGACTTCCACGCGCTCGCGCAGACGGTGATCGACGCGCCCGTCGAGCGCAAGCTGGCCTTCCTGTTTCGCCTCGCCGACGCCGACGACACCGGTCGCATCGACCTCGAGGAGCTCGAGCGCATGGTCAACATCGGCCTCGCCGAGAACGGCGTGGTGCTGCGCCGCGAGGACGAGCAGGCCCTGCTCACCGCGATGGTCCGCGAGGCCGACGTCGACCACGACGGCCTCGTCGACTTCGACGAATTTCGCCGCATCATCGAGCGCCGCCCGGCCCTGCAGGCGCGCCTGGCCGAGCGCGGCGTGGCCCTGCTTCGCCCAAAAACCACCGCCGCCACGCCCGGCTCGATCGACCTCGAGGCCCTCGGCTGGATCCGTCGCTGGGGGGTGCTCGGCGTCTGGCTGGCGCTGTTCATCGGCGTGAACCTGTGGCTGTTCGGGCACGCCTTCACCGCTTATCGGGCCCTCGGCGCCAGCGTGTGGGTGCAGATCGCCCGGGGCTGCGGCGCCTGCCTGAACCTCGACGGCCCGCTGCTGCTGGTGCCGATGCTGCGCCACCTGTGGACCTCCGTGCGACGCTCCCGCTGGGAGCGCCTGCTCCCGCTCGACGAGAGCGTCAACATTCACCGCCTGCTCGGCGAGGTCGTGTTCGGCCTGTCCGTCGTGCACACCCTCGCGCATCTGCTCAACGTCGCCACCTCCGCGGCGCCGCTGTGGAGCCCCGCCAATCGCACCGGCTTCGCCCTGCTCGGCCTGCTCGTCTTGATCTGGGCCTGCGCGCGCGACCGGGTCCGCGCCGCCGGTCACTTCGAGCTGTTTCATCGGGTGCACGCCAGCTACTGGTTATGGTTCGTGATCGCCGTCCTGCACGGCCCGGTGTTCTGGATCTGGCTGCTCGCGCCCGGCATCGCGTACATCGCCGAGCGCACCCTGCGTCGCTCGCTGCGCCGACCGCCGGTGCCGATCCTCGAGGCCCGGCCGCTCGCCTCCGGCGTCACCCACCTGCGCTTCGCACGGCCACCCGGCTTCGTCTACGACGCCGGCGACTTCGTGTACCTGCGCGTGCCCGCGGTCGCGCGCAGCGAGTGGCACCCCTTCACGCTGACCAGCGCGCCCGAGGAGCCCGAGGCGCTCGGCGTGCACGTGCGCACCCTCGGCAACTGGACCCGGGCCCTGCGCGAACGCTTCACCGCGCCCGGCAGTCATCGCGGCCAGCACATCGACGTCGACGGCCCCTACGGCACCCCGAGCGTGCACATCCGCGAGTGCGAGCACGTGGTGACGATCGCCGCCGGCATCGGCGTGACGCCCTTCGCCTCGCTACTACAGAGCCTGCAGCTGCAACGAGCCCGCGGCAGCGCCGGCCTCCGCCTCAAGCGCCTGCACTTCGTGTGGATCTCCCGCGAGCAGGACTCCTTCGAATGGTTCACCCAGCTGCTCGGTGAGCTCGAGGCCAGCAACACCGGGCGCTGGCTCGACATTCACATCTACTTCACCGCCGCCCGCCCCGACATGGAGGGCAGCATGCTCGAGCTCGCCCGCACCATCTTGCATGAGCAAAGCGGCACCGACCTGATCACCGGCCTGCACTCCCGCACCCACTTCGGACGCCCCGACTTTCACGCCCTGCTCACCAGCTTCGCCGCCGAGCCCGGCCTGCCGCGCCCCGACGTGTTCTTCTGCGGCCCTGAAGCCCTCGCCCGCGACCTCGGCGGCACCTGCCAGTCGCTCGGCCTGCAATTTCGCTACGAGCGCTTCTGACGAGGACACCATTGACGACGCGAACCCTCGACGAAGCGCACCGGCTCATTCAGCTGCTGCTCGCCAAGCCGAGGGCCCCCGCGTACTCGGCCGACGAAGACGAGGCGGAGTTCATCGCGTTCCTCGCGCTCATTCAGCGCAATGATGTGCCGCGCGGCGAGTTCGTGCAGCTGTTTCAGGCGATGATCCGCGACGAGACCCCCGCGCCCGAGTGGCTGATCGCGTTTTGCATGCATGTCCTGCGCTGGCCCGAGGTCAGGCAAATCGCCCTGGAGGAGTGCAGATTATGGAAGCCAGCGACGCTCTCGATCGCCTCCGAGGTCCTGGATGCCTATGACGACGATTGGTTCGGAGCGCTGATCTTTTCGAGCTTCAAGGCGCCCTGAAACCAGCCAGGGCGAGCGCGTCTGCGCGCGCCCAGGTGGGTGATGCAGCGGCGATGCAGCGGCGTTGCCGGGGGCGAGACGGATTGATACCGTGGGCGCGTGGCGAGACCGGGAGAGGTGTTTTCATCCAATGCTCGATGGTTCGGCGTTGCGCTGCTCTGCGCGCTCGTCGGCGTGACGGCCGGCGGCTGTGTGAAGAAAAAGGGCAGCGTGGCGCCCGATCAGAACATCGGCGCCGTGGGTGTGCTCGACACCGATGAGCGGCTGCTGTTCGAGCCCTCGGGGGACCCCGAGGGTCTGCTCGGGCGGCCGGTGCAATTGGCGGCCGACGGCAGCTGGGAGATCGGGGATCAGCGCGCGCCCGGCTGTGAGGTGAACATTTTAAAGGAGCCGCGATCGGGGCACGCCCAGTACTTCGAGGACGCGGGGCGGGTGGCGAGCGTCGGGGTCGGTCGTTCGACCGCTCTGGGCATTCAGGCGAAGTACGGCAAGAGCGCGAAGGTCGAGCTGGAGATCGATCACACCGAGGTCTTGCGGGCCGACCTGACCGGCACATGCGGCGAGAAGGTGATCACGCGGGTCAAGGTCGGCACCGGGCGCCGCGATGTGCTGCGTGAGCGTGCCGGCGACGCCGCGGCCGGCGTGACGGTCTCGGGCGTGACGGCGAGCGGCAAGTTCGCGGGCTGGCAGCGCGCCGGTGTGTCGCAATCGTGGGAGCAGCCGCAGGCCTGGGCCTTTGCGGTCGGCAACGGCACGACCAGCGCCGACGACCTCAAGGTCTTCATGAAGCCGCGGGTCAAGGCCGGGGAACACTTCACCCCGGAGATCGAGGTCGCGCGCGACATGTGGCTGATCGTGCTCTACCGCGACGCGAACGGCGACCACGGCGTGGTCTTGCCCGACGCGGATCCCAACCGCGCCGCAATTTTGGTCAAGGGCGGCTCGCGCGTGGTGCTGCCGGAGTTCGTGGCCGAGGCGCTGCCGGGCCGCGAGGCGGAGTCCGCGAAGGAGACCCTGCTCGTTTATGGATTCCCCGCGGAGGGAGACTTCAAGAGCTGTCGACCGCCGCCGGGGATCTTGACCCCCGCGGAGGCGAACGCGTATGCGGCCGAGCTGCAGGGCGCGAAGCTCGACAAAATTCCGCGGCACCGATGGACCGCGACCAGCTTCGGATATCTGATCGAGGCCGCGAACTGAGGCGATTGTCAGCATGATCACTGTCGATAACAATTCTCGGGGTCTCACGACGGGGCTGCTGGCGATCGCGCTGCTGTGCGCGGGGGCCTGCAGAAAGAATACGAGCACCGCGGAGCCGTCGCCGACGACCGCGGCGGATCCCGCAACACCGCCCGCGCACAAGACCACCGCCGCCTGGCCGGACCTCGGCAAGCCCGGTGCGCCCGCGGGCGGCGGTGAAAACGACGCGGCGCTGATCGTCGGCCTCGAGGGTTATGATTATGTGCCCGCGGTGCCGGGCGCCGACGACAACGCGCTGGCCTGGCATCGTTACCTGACAGAGGACCTCAAGGTGCCGGCCGAGCACACGCGGCTGCTCGTCGGCAAGGAGGCCACCAAAGAGGCGATCGAGAAGGCCCTCGCCGAGGCGGCCGGGCGCGCGCGGGCCGGCGGGCGCGTGTGGTTCGTGTTCATCGGCCACGGCGCACCGGCAAAGAGCGGCACGGACGGCCTGTTGCTGGGCGCAGACGTGCGTCAGACGGCGGAGAGCCTCGAGGCGCGCAGCGTCCGGCAGAGCGAGGCGATCAAGCTGCTCGAGGCGAGCGCGGCGCAGCCGGTGGTGGTCGTCGACGCCTGCTTTTCGGGCCGCACGGGCAGCGGCGCGCCGGTCGTGGAGGGCCTGCAGCCCGTGCGCCTGGCCGCGATCGCCGCCCCGGCGAAGGCGGTGATCCTCGCCGCGGCCGGCGCGGACCAATATGCGGGCCCGCTGCCGGGCGCCGCCAAGCCGGCGTTTTCATATCTCATACTCGGTGCATTGCGCGGCTGGGGCGACGGCGACAGCGACGGCCAGGTCACCGCCGGCGAGGCCGTCGGGTATGCCAATCGAGCCATGGCAGCGGTGGTCACCGGACGCGAGCAGACCGCCGAGCTGATGGGCGCCGGCACCGTGGCTCTGGCCCGGCAGGGCGGCGAAAAAGGCCCCGATCTCGGCGCGCTGGCCCGTACGCTCGCGCTGGCGGCCGAGGGCCACCCCGGCGACACAACGACCGCCGAGGCCCCCGCGCCCGGCGATACCCCCGGCATGGTCTTGATCAACGGCGGCAAATTCGCGGGGCACAATGTGGCGTCGTTTTATCTCGACATCACCGAGGTGACGGTCGCAGATTATGCTCGCTGCGTCAGCGATGGAAAGTGCAAGCCGGCCTCGAACAAGCGCAGGCTGGCCGCGCGGGCGGCGATCAGGAGCGAAGATTGCAACGCCAACAACCCCGAGCGGCAGGATCACCCGATCAATTGCGTCGAACAGACCCAGGCGATCGGATATTGCGCGGCGGTCGGCAAGCGCTTGCCCGACGAATGGGAGTGGGAGTGGGCCGCGCGCGGGCGCGATGAGCAACGCAGCTATCCGTGGGGCCAAAAGCCGCCGAACTGCGAGCGCGCGGTGATCGACGGCGGCTGGGAGGGCTGCGGCTCGGTCGGCACCCGCCCGGTCGGCTCCAAGCCGGAGGGTTTTACACGCGATGGCCTCGCCGACATGGCCGGCAACGTCGCCGAGTGGACCAGCAGCCACCGCGACAAGAAGCACGCGATCGTTCGTGGCGGGTCCTGGGGCGACAAGGACGCCGAGCTGCTGCGCGTCACCTACCGCGAGGACGACTACGCCGCGCCCTCCGGCGAACGCGACGAATACCTCGGCTTTCGCTGCGCCCGGTCGGCCGGACAGTGACGCGAATGTTCACACCGCCGGGGCGCTGAAGCTCAGCTCGATCTGCGCCCCCGCCGGGACCTGCACCCGCAGCTCGCCGCGCTCCGGATCATGCGTCAAACAGGCCCCCTCCGGCCCCGCGACGGTTTTTAAAAGCACATCTCCGGGTCCACCCATTTCAAAGATCTCCGGCGGCAACACCAGCTCGCTCACCCCGCCATCACCGGTCCACGCGGCGGTGGCGACGCGGGTGGTGGCATCCCAGTGGAAGCTCGACGCGGTGCCCGCGACGGCACGCAGCCACGGCCGCACATAGATTTTTAAGATGGGTCGCGGCGCGCCATCGGCGTCGACGATCGAGAGGTCCTCGTCGTTCCACAGCTCGGCGGCCTGCGAGTACTCCCACAAGGTCGCGGACACGCGGGTCACATCGAGCTTGTCGACGACGCGCGCGAGCCAGGCCTCACCGCCCTTGGCCCCCTCGCTATAACCGAACTCGCCGATCAGCGCGGCGACCCCCGCCTCCCTCCTGAATCCGTCGATGCTCACGATCTGCGCCTCGGGGTCCGTGCCGGTATACGGGTCTCCGGCGACCAGGCCCGGATCGTAGAGATGCGGCCCATACATCAATCCCTCGCCAACGGGCCGCAGGTGCAGGGTCGGCTTCAGACCGACCGCGTCGAGCCCGGTGTTGTCATAAACCAGCAGCAGCTCGTCACCGACCTCGGCGCGCAGGTGGGCGATGACATCGTCATAAAACGGCATCAGCACCGACGTCTTCCATTTGTCGGTATCACTGGTGCTGCCCCAGCCGGGCTCGTTGAGCAGCTCGAGCGCGACCACGCCCGGGTGCTCGCCGACGCGATCGGCCATCACCGTCCACATCGCCTTGAACGCGCCCTGAAGGTCGTCCTCGTTGGCCCAGAACCGGTCGAAGGCGCCGCGGACGGCGTCGTCGTTGAGATATCCGAGGCCCCAGTTGGGGCAGTCGCGGCGCGGCGGACCGTGCTCACCGGCGATCGTCCACAACGGAAACCCATCGCCGCAAAACGGCGAGGCATACACGTCCTGATGAAAGTCGACGATGACGCGGAGCTCCAGGGCCCAGGCGGCGTCGATCATCGCCTCGTAACGGTCGAGGTAACCGAAGTCGAATTGCCCCTGCACCGGCTCCAAACCCTCCCAGGAGAACGGCAGCCGCACGGTGTCGAGGCCCCACGCCCGCAGCCGCGTGAAGTAGGTGGTCGCCGCGACCCCGACCTCGGCGGCGCTCGCGTCCGCGGCGATCGGGAACGGCACGAAGGGCGCCCACTTCGAGCGACCCCCGGTGTTGACGCCCCGCAGCTGCACGTCACGCCCGTGCTCGTCGCGCAGGATGCCCTCGGCGTCGACCTGCAGGCGGGCGCTGCCGCGGCTCACCGGGGCGATCGGCGTCACGCAGGCGCCGGGCAGCGGCGCGGGTCCACCGGTGGTCGGCGCGTCGCTCGTGCTGGCTGCTGAACCAGTGGTCGGACCGGTCGTCGTATCCGTCGTCGAACCAGCGGTCGAGCCGCCAGGGCCGCCGCTGCTGTCGCCCGCGTCCCCGCAAGCGCAGAGGATCACGGCGAGGATCGGGCACAGGTTCGGGACGCGCACGGCTTCATGCAAAGCACCAAAGCCGCGGCGCTGTCAACCACGCCGGCGAGCGAGGCGCCCGCGCGGCAATTCGGGAGATCCTCGCCCGGGATTGCCTTGGCCCGGTGATGCGTCCATCCTCTGCGCGCATCGGCCACGGCAGGTCCGCCCGGGTCTGGCCGGTCGCCCCCTCGCCATGCCCGACCTCGACGTCATCGGCCGCTTGCTGGCCCCGAGAACATGTCCTCCGGGACAGCACGGGAGTGACGATCGCTCCGGCTCGTGTGCCACCCGCGCGAGGGGCCAGCGATGAGCGGCACGACCGGACTGCGGCGGCTGCTCCCGCGACTGCTGGCGCTCGCGGCCGCGGCCGCGCTGGTCGGCTGGGTGCTGGGCTCGCGGGCGCGGGGCGGCAGCTTCGAGCAGGCGCGGCTGTTGTTTCAGCGCGGCACCGCGGAGGACCTGCGGGTCGCGGGCGAGACCCTCGTCGCCGGCTCGGGCGAGTGTTTGTTGGCGGCGCGGGCCCTCGCGCTGGCGCAGCTGTGGGCCGAGTTCGGCGAGGACCGCGAGGCCGCGACCCTGGCGATCGCCGACGCGGAGGTCGAGCGCGAGCGCTGCGGCGACCTGCGGGTGGCCGACGGACTCCTCGCATTCGGGGCCGGAGATCCCAACGTCGCCAGCGCCGCGCTGGCCGACGCGCGCCGCAGCGGCACCCCGCGGACCCTCGCCCGCCAGCATCATCGCTGGCTCGCCGGCATGCTGGCCCTCGGGACAGGTGACGCCGCGGCCCTCGAGGCGGCCCGCGCCGACGCCCGGGCGCTGTGCGCCGAGGAGCCCCGCGCGGTCGCCTACCACCGCCTGCTCGCCATGCTCGAGCTGCGCGCCGGCGATGGCGACGCGGCCCTCGCGGCCCTCGCCCGGGTCCGCGCCGAGTCGCGTACGCACCTCGGCCTCGCCGCCGACGAGGCGCTGTTCAACGCCGCCCTGCGCCGCGAGTTCAGCGGCGTCGCCGACCTCGCGGACCAGCTGCTCGGCCGCGAACTCGGGCCCCACGAGCGGGCCCACGCGCTGCTGGCTCGCGGCGTGGTGCATGTGCACGCGGGCGAGTCGGCCGCGGCGCTGGCCCGGGCCGACACCGCGTGGCCGCTGTTGCCGTGGTGGGACCGGACCGGACGCAGCCTGGCGATGGACCTGTCCCTCGAGGCAGGTGACAGCACACGCGCGCGCAGCTGGGCGCTCGAGGTCGGGCTGCCGGAGCCGGACGCGGGCATCTATCGGGCCTGGGCCTTGCTGGTCGAGGGCGACGTGATGGCCAGCCTCGCCGCGCTCGGCGAGCTGCCGCAGGACCTGCCGCGGGTCGCGTATTTACAGGGCCTCGCGCTGGTCGAGCAGCGCCGCTTCGAGGAGGCCGAGCCCTGGCTCGCGCGCGCGGATCGGCTGCTGCCGGGTCGCGTGGAGATCGAGGTCGCGCGGGCGCGCGTGCTCGTGCACACCGGCGACAAGCTCACCGCGCTGCGCAAGCTCACCGGCCTCGCCGAGGAGGAGGTTTATGCCCCGCGCGCCTATACCGGCCTGGGCGAGGCTTTGCTGGCCCAGGCCCCCGAACGCATCGACCTCCGGGCCGCGCAGCGGGCCCTCAGCCGCGCCGTCGAGCGCGAGCCGCGAGCCGCCGAGGCCATGCTGTTGCTCGCGCAGGTGTGGCAGGCGCGGCGCATCGAGGCCCCCGAGGGCAGCCGCAACGCGCTCGACTGGTTCGAGCAGGCCGCCGCGACCAACCCGAAGTTACCGCGCTATCGCGAGGCGCTCGCGCGCCACCTCGCCGAGCTCGGCCAGCGCGCGCGCGCCGAGGTGATGCTGCGCGAGCTGGTCGCCGAGCCCGGCATCACCGCCGACACCCCGCTGATCCTCGCCGACCTCGTGCTCGGCGCGGCGCCCGGGAGCACCTCGCGTGCACCGCCCGCTCCACCGCCGCCGGAGCTCGCCGGCTGGATCTCCACTGCAGAGGCCCTCGGCGCCGACCCGGCCGCGCTCGACCACAGCCGGGCCCGCGCCGACCTGGCCCTCGGGACAGCCGCCAGCCTGCGCGCCGCCCAGCTCCGCCTCGAGGCCCGCCTCGAACAAGACCCCGCCGACGTCGAGAGCCGGGTTCTGCTGGTCCGCGTGCGCATGGCCCAGCGCGACGACGAGGCCGCGGAGAACCTCGTGCGCGCCGGCATCTACCTCGCCGGCCCCGGCAGCAGCGGGCGCCTGTTTTTGGCCTGGGCCCACCTCGAGCTGCGCCAGCGCAACCGCAAGCAGGCCGCCTTGCACGCCCGCGCCGCGCTGCGCCGCCTGTTCGAGGAGAACCGCCCGAGCGCCGAGCTGCTCGACGCCGCCTCGCTGGCGGTCACGCTGTTCCTGAAGACCGAGCAGCTGACCCTCGCCGGCTGGATCGCCCACGATCTGATCAAGCGCCTGCCCGACAGCGACCACGCCTGGCGGCTCGAGGCGCGCGCGCAGCTCGAGTCCGGCGAGCTGCCGAAGGCCCGCCGCGCCGTCGCCAGAGCGATCGAGCTCGGCCCGCAGGACCCCGAAAACTACGAGCTACGGGCCCAGATCGCCATGCGCGCCGGGGACCGCAAGACCGCCGCCGCCGCGCTCACCCAGGCCGAGGCGCTCGCCCGCGACGACGCCGAGCGAGCCCGCCTCGCCGACTTGCTGCGCCGCGTATCCGGATGAGCCCGCAGCGTACAACCACCACCCGATCCCGCTTCACGTGGCTGGATTCGCCTTCGACTTCTCCAAATTCGAGGCCTGCGCTAGACTGCCCATGAGATGAGGATCCACGACATAACGATCGAGAACTTCCGCGGCATCGAGAAGCAACGATTCAGCTTCTGCGAGCCCGGGACGGATACGCCGCGCCCGCTAAGTGTGCTGCTTGGTCCCAACATGAGCGGCAAGACAACAGTCCTCGATGCCCTACATCTCGTCTTCGAGGTCGTATCGAACCTGAAGGATCCCAAGTTCCGCCCCGACTTCAATCCCTCGGACCCTGCGCTGCGAAACGACCCGAGCATGCCCATCACGATCGGGCTTCGCTTTTCGATCAAACCAGGCGAGCGCGACACGATCGACGAGCTCAATCAAATTCTCCGAACTCCGCAAGAACTGCCGCTTTCGGACATCTACGAAATTCAGCTGCACTGGCCCCCCGGCGACGGCCTGACGGGTATTCGAAATGTGCTCGATTCAGCATCCCCCCGGGGTGCCAATTTCTTACTCCGCGGACGGGCGCTCGCGCGACTCGCCCGGGCGCAGCGCCTCAGCCAGGAAGAAGTATTCGAGCGTGTCGGTGGGATGCTATACCTCGATCAGCACAGGAGCGTGACGCTTGCGGTCCCCAGCACGCGCACGGCGCCCCCGGAGTACCTCCGCGACGATGCCCGCAGCCGCGACGTGCTCCCCTGGCTCGAGCTACAGTCCCGGCTCGACCAGAAATGGGATACGGCGACCCAGGGACCGAGCACCTGGAGCCGCATCAAGGCGCGCTTCGCCGAGCTGGCAGCGCCATCCGCGATCGACGATATGAAGTCGTCGGATGAAGGGTTCGACCTCAGGTTCGTACAAAGCGGGCGCTATTATTACACCGCAGGATTGAGCTATGGCCAACAGCAGATCCTTCGGTTCGTCACCAACCTCGCTGCCTTTCGGGCCAAGCTCTCGGTTGTTCTAGTCGATGAGATCGAATTGCACTTGCACCCGACCTGGCAGCGAAGGCTCGTCCACTTCATGCGCAAGGGCGGCGGTGAAGACAACCAGTTCATCGTGACGACGCACTCGGAGTCCATCGCAAGCTACCTGCATCCGGATGAAGTCGTGAAGCTCGGAGAGATCGATGAACCCAATTGACATCAGGCTGGTCTGCGAAGGCCAACCACAGGGACGTGACATCCGCTGGCTGGCTCTGGCCCTCAGCGAGCTCGCGGGATCGTTCGAACCAGCAAGTACAGTTCGCGTGGTACCAGGCGGTTCGAAGGCCGACCTCGGCGCGGCAGTCCGAGGGCTTCGTGAGACCCTGGGTACTCGCCACGTCTACGCGATCCGAGACCGCGATTTCCTGCCGTCGAAGCTGCTCGCCAAGGATGTGGGCCACGGAGTCTATTCTTTCAATCGACACTGCCTCGAGAGCTACCTCGTGGAGCCAAAGACGATCGAGGACGCGCTCGGCGCCGACTCGGTCGAAGCTCGGCTCCTTCTGCTCGCAGAGCGGCGCTTTTGGCCGGACGTGGCACGAGCGGTCCTCGACGCCGTCGGGTACGAAATACGACAGCCGCGACTCTCGCTCGGGAGCTCGGCACCAGACAGCAAAGTGGAGGTCATGCAAACCGTGACGGTGATGCTCGGAGACTTTCGCCAGCAACTCGCCGAGCTCAAGCTGGACGTGGAAGAGTTGGTGAACAACTTTTCGCGCGACATGGACGTAGCGCCCCTGTGGACCCGCGTGAACGGGAAGGAGTTGATGGCCCAACTCGAGGACGAACTCCGGAGTTCCGTCCTCCCGGGCGGTGACATCGAGGGCCGCCTCTTCAGGCAGTGCAAGCTGCACGGTCCGCCTGAACCTCTCGTGGCCGAGGTTCGGCAGATCCTCGAGAGAATGCTGGCGCCGAACGCCCCCGCCCCGCTGGGCGAATAAGCTCTGGCGTCAGCCGCCGCGGCTTAATTCGAAGACATGCTCGTAGACCTGGCCAGCGACCACATCGAACAGGTCAGGCGTATAGGCGTCGGGCAGGTGCTCGTCGAGATAAGCCTGGATCGCCTTGCGGACCGCTGCGCGGGTCGTTTGGAACTTTCGCCAGTCGAGGACGAGGACGGCGGCGAGGTGCGAGATCAAGGTCTCGGCGATGCGCTTGACCGCTACGCGGTCCTTCGCGCTCAGTTCCTGCGAGTGCGCCATCAAGAGGTCATAAATGGCGAGTTGCTCCTGGCTGAGGCGCTCGGCCCGGGCCCGGTCGACCTCGTCGTCGAGGCGCTTCATAAACTCGAGCAGTTCGATGAAGAACTCGTCGACGTTCTGGATCCCCTCGTTGTAGTCATCGACGATCTGCGAAAACGACTGCCGCAGGTTCCTGCGCGTGGGGTTTTGCTGGACCATCGCCGCGACACGGACGCGCGTGGCAGCGACCAACACCTCGGCGGTACTGGCCTTGTTCGGAGTGTTGCGAAACGCCTGCGCGAGCGCGTCGAAGTCGAGGTGTCCCAGCGCGACGGGGCCGGTCGTGCCCTTGAGCGCCGGCGCGGAGGCCGTGATGGAGGTATCGAGCAGCGCCTCAACTTTCAGCATGACCTCGGAGATGTCGATCGGTTCCTCGAGGCTGCGGATGCCGCCGCCGAGGTCGGTAAGCACCCCCCACATCGGGCCGAGCGGCTGCCGCTGCTCGCTGGCACCGATCGCCTGCCAGAGCCGATCGATGCGGCCGGCGAGCAGCAGGAAGCGAGTCTTGAGCTCGGGCGGATGGACCAGGTGGTTGACAGCCGCACGGACCTTACCGATACGAGCAAGCCCCCGCTCGTGGGCGATGGCATCGAGGTCGATGTTGTGTTGCCGACACAGAGCGACCGCCTCGTCGATCTTCACACGAAGCTCGTCCAGCTGGACCGACTTCGGCTGGACCGGGCGGTCCCCCGGTCGGATGCCACCGCCCGCGGCCGGCCCGTAGATCGCCAGGGCCTTCTGTAGATTACGAAAGACGCCGATATAATCGACGATGAGCCCATTCTCTTTATCCTCATAGACGCGATTCGCGCGGGCGATCGTCTGCATGAGCGTGTGGTTCCTCATCGGCTTGTCGAGGTAGACGACGCCGCAGGTCGGGACATCGAAGCCGGTCATCCACATCGCGCATACGAACACCAGGCGCAGCGGGTCGTCGCTGGCCTTGAAGCGGGTGTCGAGGTCCTCCTTCTGCATGCGCTGGCGATGCGGAAGGATCTGGAGGCCGCGGCGCTTGAAATCCTCGACCTCACCCTGAGCCGAGGACAGCACCACCGCCATGTCGGTCGCGGTCAAATAGGCGAGCTCCGCGGCGTCCGCCCCCGCAGCCTGCCGGGCGGCGATGTGCAGGGCCCAGGCGGCCTTGACCCGGTCGTACATCCGCACGGCCGTGAGCTTGTCGATGGCGACGAACATCGCCTTGGTGCCACGCGGGCGCGCCGCGAAGTGTTGGACCAGGTCGGCCGCGATCTTGTCGAGGCGGTCCTCGCGGGTGACCAGGGTGTAGGCCTGGGCGAAGCGCATCTCGACGCGCGCGCGGGTCGTCTCGTCGAGGTCGGCCTCGTCGAGCACATCGGCGAGCTCGGTCTCGAGGTCCTCGTTGGTGAGCTGCAGCTCGGGGATCCGCGGCTCGTAGTAGAGGGGAACGGTCGCGCCGTCCTCGATCGCCTGGCGGTAGTTGTAAACGCTGACGTAGTCGCCGAAGACCTCGACGGTCTTCTCCTCGCCGGCCATCAGCGGGGTCCCGGTAAAGCCGATGAAGCCGGCGTTGGGGAGGGCGACGCCGAGGTTCTGCGCGAAGATGTCGTACTGGGAGCGGTGCGCCTCGTCGGCGAGCACGATGATGTCGCCGCGCTCCGACAGGACCGGATAGGGGGCACCCTTGGTGTCGCTGCGAAACTTCTGGATCAGGGTGAAGACGTAGCGGTGATCGCTGCGCAGGAGCTGCTGCAAGTGTTGACCGCTGCTGGCCTGGACCCGCTCCTGTTTGCCGACCGCGCCGACGCCGGTGAAGGTCTTGTAGATCTGGTCGTCGAGCTCGTCACGATCGGTGACCACGACGAAGGTCCAGTTACCCTCGATCTTGCGCAGGATCTTCTGCGTGAAGAAGACCATCGACAGCGACTTGCCGGAGCCCTGGGTGTGCCAGAACACGCCCAGACGCCGCCGACCGCGTCGGCCTGCGTTTTCACCGCGGGCAGCGCTTGCGGCCTCGAGCGCACGATTGACCCCCAGATACTGATGGTTTTGCGCGACCAGCTTGATCGTCTGCGAGCTCTGCTCGGAGAACACGGTGAAATTCTCGACGAGGTCGAGCAAGCGCCGCGGGTCGCACACACCACGCAGCGCGGTCTCCAGACCCGGGTCCGGCTTCTCCTGCTCCGCGTTGACCCGCTTCCATTCCTTAAAGTGCTCCCATTGCGCGGTGAAGGATCCGACCCGGGTGGCCATCCCGTTGGAAAGCAGCACGATGCCGTTGAACCAGAACAGCTGTGGAACGACGTCGCGGTAATCACAGAAATTCTGCGAGTAGGCGACCTTGACGTGCTTGTGATGGGCCTTCAGCTCGATGAAAAGCAGCGGCAGCCCGTTGACGAAGCCCACGATGTCCGCGCGCCGACGACCGTGCACGCCGGAGATCCAGAACTGCTGGGCAGCGAACCAGTCGTTGTGTCGCGGCTCGTTCCAGTCGATGACGCGCAGCAGCTCGCTGCGTGACTCCTGCTCGTCCCCGCCAGAGATCTGCACCGGTACGCCGCTCTTGAGCAGCCGGTACAGCTCGCGGTTGGCCTGGACCAGGCTCATGGTCGAACGGTCGCGCGTCAGCTCTTCAAAGCCCGCCGCGAGCACCTCCGGCCCCACACCCGGGTTCAGGCGCGCCAGCGCAGCCTTGAGCCGGTGGGGCAGATACGGCATGTCGAAGTCCGCGCGACCCTCTGTCTTCGGGCCCTCGTACGTCAGGTCGCCGGTCGCCCATCCGAGCTCCGCAAACAGGAGCATCACGTCGGCCTCGATGTCGCGCTCGTGGGTCTCGGGACTCATGCCCGCGCAGTCTGCCACAGCAGAGCGCTCACGGGCAGATCAAGCGGTCGCGCGGTTTCGCCCTGTCAGACGTCGGGGTCGGGGAGCCTAGAGACGTCGATCGCGCCAGAGATGAGCTTTGGAAGCAGAAGATCACGTGTCGCCCGGAGGTTCACATTCTGGCGCTGGAGAAGCGTCATTATACGAAGCTTTGGCATCGCAAAAGTATCGAACCTCGCCAGGATCTCGGCAGAAGGGAGTAAAAGGTGAGCCTCGGCAAAGTCAGCACTACCGACAGCCGGATATGCGGCACCTCTTGCGCGATTAGTAAGATAGCCTGTAAATTCTTCCGATGAAACAGCAAAATAGACAAAGGAGGCCGGCACTTTGATCGGGGAGATTACGGTAAAACCAGTCGACACGATCAAGTTCGCTGGCGGATCGCAAATGAATGCATAAGACCGCCGATTTGGTCGAACATTTGACCAGATCGTGTCCCCATGATGCACCCGCCGACGCGCTCGGCCGGGAGCTTCTTGAAACGCTAAGGTTTGCGATGCATTGATATGTCCGATTCCGACAGACGCAATATCAACATATTCGATGACATCGGGGGCACTTTTGGGTCCTACGTTTGACACATTCAGACGAACGACGTTGCCTAGCGCGACAAATGGGCCTTCGCTACGCACCTGCCTCCGTTCCTTCTCGTCAAAGAACCAAAGCCGTGGGAACAACTCCCTGTACAGGCCGCAGGCCATCTCCTCGAGGATGGCGATGCGCCGGGTATTGTTTTCGATCAGCTCGTCGTACGCGGCCAAGGTCGCTCCAATCCGCTTCTGGATCGAGAGGCTCGGCAGCCTGATCTTTAGCTTCTCGGCGTCCGGGACACGCATATGCTCAACGGTAGCACCAGAACCCAAAGATCTGATTTGGGCCTGCATATCATCTCCCTGCATCGAGTACAGGAGAAATCTATTATCAAGCTTCTCAGGATCTGCACGATAAGACACAAGGCGCTGGCCCAGGAACACTCTATCCTCGGTCCGCAGCATCCCGACTTCGCCCAACGGGGCTTCGCGCGTCAGAATTACATCGCCACGTCTCGGAACCTGACGACGCGTCCACGTGTTGTAGACTTCTTCAGTAACGTATCGCACCTCATCGAGTCGGACCCACCCATCACGGACGTTCGTGGTCCGAATCATCTTAAAGGGAGTAATCTCAGGCGTCGTAGGTGCAGTCTTATTGACGCAATCAATAATTGCGGCACAAATTGAAGACAGTTGGACCTGGGGCCATTGATTAGCATTCGCCATCGCTCAACTCTCCAGCAGCGCCGCGACGTTCTGGGCGATCGAAGCTTCCAGTTCTCGGGCTTCCCTATTGAGCATCTCGAGCTCCTCGTTTAAGGTCTCGAGTCGCTCCTTGAAATCGAAATCATCAGCCGCGCGCTCGGCGACGCCGATATACCGACCGGGGTTGAGGCTCCAGCCCTGGGCCTCGATCTGCTTGCGGGTTGCGACCTTGCAGAGGCCGGGGACATCGCTGTACTTCGGCTTCTTGCCGAACTTCTCGACCAGCAGCGCGCGGCTGCCGTCCTGATGGAATTCGGGCTCGTCACCGCGATAAAGTCGGACGATGTTGGAGAGGAACTCGATCTGCCCCGGCGTAAATTCCCGGTGGGCGCGGTCGACCTGGCGAAAGATCTGGCGAGCATCGAGGAACAGGGTCTTGTCGGCACGCTTTGTGTCTACCTTACCGCGGTCGAGGAACCACAGGGTGACCGGAAGCGTGACCGTATAAAAAAAGTTGGGGCTGAGGGCGACGATCACGTCCACGGCGCCGCCCTCGATCAGTTGCTGACGGATGACGAGTTCGGTCCCGCGTGCGTCACTGGCGCTGTTGGCCATCACGAAGCCGGCGCGGCCGGTGAGCGACAGGGCGCTGTAGAACAGTTGGATCCACAGATAGTTGGCGTTGTCCGTGGACGGCATCCCGAAGGGAAAGCGCTTCTTGTCGTCCTTGAGGCGCCCCTTGTCGACCGCGCCCTGATTGAACGGAGGGTTGGCCATCACGAAGTCGAACTTACCGACCTGGCTATGAATATCCTCATAATAGGTATTGGCCTCACGGATGTCGCCGACCAGGCCATGGATGGCGAGGTTCATCTTGCAGAGCCGCAGGGTCTGGGCGATCTTCTCGATGCCGTGGAGCGAGAGCGTGGCGCTCTTGTTATGCTCGCGGACGAAGTGCACGCTTTGTACGAACATGCCGCCGGAGCCGCAGGCGGGGTCGTAGATGCGGCCCTCGTAGGGCTCGAGGATCTCGACGATCAGGCGGACGACCGAGACGGGGGTGTAGTATTCGCCGCCCTTTTGCAGCATGCGCGGGGCGAACGCCCCCTGGAAATACTCGTAGATCCGCCCGAACACGTCGCCCTCGACGTCGCGGGGGATCGTGCTGAACAGTTTTAACAGGGCCTTCAGGGTCGGGCCGTCGAAGCGGCCGTAGGTCTTGGGGAGGACGTCGCGCAGCGCCTCGTTGTCGGCCTCGATCGCCTTCATCGCCTCGTTGAGCGCCTTGCCGATGTCGCCACCCTCGGGCAACTGGAGAAGGCGATCGAAGCGCGCCGTCTCGGGCAGATAGATGGCCTTGCGGGCGAAGTAATCCTCGCGATCGAGGGCGCGGCGACGGCGCGGCGCTGCCGCCGTGAGTTCTTGCTCGACCTCGGCGAAGCGGTGGTCGGCGTAGCGCAGGAAGATCAGCGCGAGCACCGGCGTGGAGTACTCGTTGGGGAGCAGCTGAGAGTTGGTCCAGAGCCGCTCAGCAGCTTCCCACAGGTCACGCTCGAAGGTGGGGGGCAGGGGCATCGGGGGGCCGCTTATACCCGATCGGCGCCGGGCTAGTACAGCCCCGGCTCGCCCGCGTCTGCTCTCGGATCACCGGCCGGCGCCCACCCGACGCGAACTCAATCGGACCCGAAGGGGCGGATGTCCACGGCCCCAGCGGCTACGCCGACCAATGACTTCGCATGCCATGAGCTTCCTCCGGCGCCTCCACCGGATTCAGGCGCTGGCACGCGCCCATAGCGAGGCCACTTATCGATAGAGTCTCTGAATTGCCCTCCAGATAAACGGGCTTACATAGATTGATGCGATGAACGGCCCCTGTGGATAATCGGGCGGTCCAGGACTCGAATACAGAGGGTCGCGGTGCGTGTGATACAGGCGGGGTCCGGGAATAGTCGGGCCATGCCAGATGATAGGGTGCGCCGCGATCCTCCCGGCCCGGCCACTACTGCAACCCCCGTGCCGGATCCGGGACGCTGGCGGAGGCGGGCGGGAGCGCCGTGCCTGTCCAGAGCAACGGACGGGGGCCGGTTGGCGTGTCCAGAAAACGCGACAAATCCCGCGGCCGCGGGCGTATCTATGCGCTCGGACGCGCTCAATCCTGGGGCGCGCCCTCGTCGATCCAGCAGCGCACCAGCTCGATCGTGCTCGCCTCACTCGTGCTCGCCTCGCCCGTGCTCGCGGACGTGGTGGTCGACTCGCCGCTCGAGTCGGCGCAGGCGACGAGGACCAGGGCGAACGCGGCGAACACGAGGCGACGAAGACGCATGACGATGGCTCCTCCGACTCTTGTACGCCGATCGCCGGCAAGCCGACGCGATGGCTCGGCCGCGCGAAAATAGCCCGGAATGGGGTTTCATGGCCCCTGCCTGGCGGCCGGGCTCGTCGCGGCGCGCATGATAAAGTCGCCGCCATGACGACCCAGCGATCGACTTCGTGGACCCTGCTCGCGCTCGTGGCGAGCGCTCTGGCGACGACGGCTTGCAAGAAGAACGCGGACACGCAGCCCCCGGAGGCGAGCGCGACCCCGACCGACGACAGCGCGCTCGACCGGGGCGGCGACGCCAGCGAGCCCGACGAGCCCGAGTTCCTGACGGTCAACGACTTCGAGGACGCGATGCAGGGCAAGAACGGCGACATCGGCGATTGTTTCGCCGCGGCGCGCGAGGCCAAGCCCGAGCTCGCGGGCAAGCTCGCCTACGACTTCACGATCGGCGGCGACGGCAAGGTCAGCGACATCAAGACCGACCCCGCGAGCACGATCAAGGACGAGGGCCTCGACAAGTGCGTGCGCGAGAAGGCCAACGGCTGGAGCTTCCCGAAGACCCGCGACGGCCAGCCGATGACCCTGCCCTACGCCTTCAACCTGTCCTGAGAGCCATCCTCGGATCAGGTCGGCTCGCGCCGCCGCTCAGCCCGAGAGCACGCTGATCGTGCGGCGCCGCGGCAGCCCGAGGCCGGCCGCGTGGCGCAGGCCGGCGCAGATCTCGAGCGCGTCGCTCGGCCGCCACTTCATCGGGAAGCCCTCGCACTGGGTCGGCTTCGCGGCGTGCACGCGGCACAGATTGTCGGCCGTCAGGAACACGCAAGACTGCAGCGGATCGCCCTGGTGGATCAAGTGGACCTTGCCGCCGGGCTGGACCTTGCAGAACTCGGCGAGGAATTGCTCGGGGCTGCGGCCGAGCAGCGCGGCCGCTCGCGCGAGGTCATCGGGGCTCATGTCGACGAAGCCGTCGCCGCGGCAGCAGTTGCCGCAGCGGTGACACTGAAAGGGTTCGACCTCGTAGGGCCACTCGGGCTCGGCCATACGCGAGGTTTTTTCACGGCCGACGCGACTGTGCAAGCGACGACGAGTGAGGTGACGCGGCGACGTGGCGCCGCTAGACTCGCGCGCCATGCGGCTCCTCCTGATCAGCAGCTCTCTGGTCCATGGCAACGGCTACCTCGACCACGCCGAGGCCGAGCTGCGTGACTTCCTGGGCAAGGCGCGGCGCCTGCTGTTCGTGCCCTTCGCCCAGACCGACCACGACGGCTACACGGCGCGGGTGCGCGACCGATTTGCGGCGCTCGGGGTCGAGGTCGCCGGCCTGCATGCCGCGGAAGATCCACTCGCCGCGATCGCGGAGGCCGACGCGGTGTTCGTCGGCGGCGGCAACACCTTCTGCCTGCTCGCCGCGCTGCAGCGGCGCGCGCTGCTCCCGGCCCTGCGCGCGCGCGTCGAGGCCGGTGCGCCGTACATCGGCTCCAGCGCCGGCACCAACCTCGCCGGCGCGAGCATCGGCAGCACCAACGACATGCCCGTGGTCTGGCCGGCGAGCCTGCAGGCGCTCGGCCTGCTGCCCTTCAACCTCAACCCGCATTACCTCGATCCCGACCCGCGCTCGACCCACATGGGCGAGACCCGCGAGGCTCGCATCCGGGAGTTCCACGAGCACAACTTGCAGCCGGTGCTCGGCCTGCGCGAGCCCGCGATGCTGCGCCGCGAGGGTGACACGCTGAACTTGCGCGGCACCGGCGGCGCCCGCCTGTTTCGCCGCGGCGAGGACCCCGCAGAAGTCGCGCCCGGCGCCCCCCTGGACGCCCTTCTGCGGGCCTGATCCGGTCTGCTACCCTGGCCGCATGGCCATTCGAACCGACGTGCTCCGCGTCGACTTCGCCGACGAGCGTGACGTGCTCGTCGTCCACGAGGGCGAGCGCCCATGGGTCCTTCGTGTCGACACGACCGCGGGTCACCCATCCTTGCTCCCGCGCGGCGTGCTGCGCCAGGTCGGCGACCTGCTGCTGCTGTTCACCGAGGGCGAGCATCGCCGCAGCGGCGCCGCCTACTTCCCGCAGCTGCACCGCGTGAGCCCCGAGGGCGAGCTGCTGTGGAGCTTGCGGGTGCGCTGCGTCGGCGAGCCGCTGCGGGTCGGCGAGCATTTGCTCGTACCTGTCCGCATGGTCAGGTCACGATTCGAGCCCGAGGACCGGGCCGAGCTGTACGTACAGGTCCGAGATCCCGACACCGGCATGTTGCTGGCGATGCATGCGGTCCGTCCGCCGCCGGTGCTCGAGCGGGCTTATGTGCATGCGGTGCGGGGCGTCGGGGTCCGTCTGCACCCGCACGGTGACGCGGTCGAGGTGCGAGTCTCGGCGTGGTTCACCGGCCGGCAGGCGCCGCCGCGGGGTGCAGGCGAGTTCGCGGTGCGCATCGCCCTGGCGCTGTCGTGATCGTGCCGTGATCGATCGACGATTGGGCGCGGTGTTCGCCGCGCCGTTTGCCGGGACCTCGCACCTGACGCATGTTCGTGCCTCCGGAGGCGACCGTGCAACACAGCCAGGATCTCGATCGTGCCGACCATGCGTGGCTTGCGAACCTCGTCCGCGAACTGTTTCAGACCGAGGAGTCGGCCAGGCAGCATCCCATGCTCGAGGCCGAGCGCCTCGGTGAGGTCCCGCCTGCCGATGCTCTACGCGCCGTGGCGGCCCACGCCCGGCGCACGCTCGCCGAGCTGCCGCCGCTGGTGCGCCGCCACGACCTGCCGGTCAGCAACGGCGGTCGCCGCGTCGGGGCCACGTTCTCGGCGATCCGCAATCGCTTCGCCGATCTGATGCTCACCGCCGAGCGCTCGTACCGCGGCACGCTGCTCGGCATGCGCCACGGCGTCGACCTCGTCTTGCTGATCCAGAGCGTGGCGCGCATGGAGGGCGACGCCTCGCTCGCCAACTGGTGCGACCACTGGCTCGAGCGGCGGCGGCCGCTGGTCGAGGCGGCCGCGCAGGAGCTGGCGTGGTTCGCGGCCAACCCGGCCCGCGCGCGCGAGCCGGCCAGGGACAATGCGCTGGCGATCGGCCTGCAGGCGCTGGTCAGCGGCTTCGAGCAGCTCGGCGCACGGATTCGGCACGTCCTGCCGCACCGGATCTGAGGCGCGCTCAGGTCTCGATCGACACGGTCCACATGCCGACGACATCACCGTCGGCGGTGGAGCCGAGCACGTAGATATCGACGGCGCCCTGCAGCACGTTGCCCTGCAGCTCGCCGATGCGAAACACCTGGATGTCGACGAGCTTGGCCTCGAGGACCGCGCGGATCTCGGTGTACTGGGCGGCGAGCATCTTGTTGTAGTCGTCCCACCAGTCTTGCGGGATCGTGAGCGGGTCGATCAGCTGGGCCAGCGTGCGGGGTTCGATCGTGCGGTCCACGAGCGCGGCCTCGCCCGGGTGCGGCACGTAGACATCCGCAATCATGTCCTTCACGTTCGCCTCGCTGACCGGCGCCGCGTCGGCGAAGCCGACCACCACCCACGGATAGTCCGACTCGCTCGGATAGGTCACCCCGGCCACCGCGGTCTCGAGCGCGTCCATCGCGTCCATCGCCAGCGGACCGAGCACACCATCCGCGCCGGTCGTGCCGACCTCGGTGTCCGCGCCGGTGCTGCCCGTGTCCGTGCTCGTCGTGTCCGTGCTCGTCGTGCTCGCCTCGCTCGAGCTGCTCGTCGGCTCGCTCGTGGTGGTGCTCGTCGGCGCGCTGCTGCTCGCGTCCGTGCTCGTCTGGCCGGAGGTCGAGGCGTCGGTGCTCGTGCTCGCGGTGCTGGTCTCCGTGCTCGTCGCGGTGGTGCCGGGGCTCGTGGTCGCGGTGTCGCTGTTGGAGTCGGTCAAGCCGGGGTCGGCCGTACAGGCCGCCAGGAGGGCGAGGAGGGCCATGGGGCGGGTCACGGACATTGTTCGCATGCGTAAGGGGCTTGTAGCTCGGTGGCGTGGGTGGGGCAAAGCTGGTAGACCGCGGCGCGATGAACCGCGAGACCAGCGAGACGGGCGTTCGAGGCAAGGTTGTGCTGATCACCGGCGGCAACACCGGCATCGGCAAGCAGACGGCGATCGCCCTGGCGAGGATGGGTGCGAGCGTGACGATCACGTCGCGAAACCCTGACAAGGGCGCAGCGGCCCTCGCCGACATTCGTCGCGCGGCCGGCAGCGACGCGGTCGAGTGCATGCGCCTCGACCTCGCCTCGCTCGCCAGCGTGCGCAGCTTCGCCGCCGAGTTCCTGGCCACGCACCCGCGCCTCGACGTGCTCGTCAACAACGCCGGCCTCACCCTCAGCCAGCGCAGCGAGACCGAGGACGGCTTCGAGTCGACCTTCGGCATCAACCACCTCGGCCACTTCGCGCTGACCGGCCTGCTGCTCGAGCGCCTCAAGCACAGCGCCCCGGCCCGCATCGTCGTGCTCTCCTCCGACGCGCACCGCGGGGCCCTGCGCGGCCTCGACTTCGACGACCTGCAGGCCCGGCGCGGTTACAGCGCGATGGGCAGCTACTGCAAGTCCAAGCTCGCCAACCTGCTC
>ERZ795056.1679-NODE-1679-length-25700-cov-18.596919_pt1 | contig 25700 bp, 23 predicted proteins | sample MGYA00375140_ERZ795056 | MGnify/ENA primary metagenome ERZ795056 (study PRJEB30185, sample SAMN05720227) | activated sludge metagenome | isolation source: Anaerobic digester | place: USA | collected 2015-03-09 ... | reverse complement strand
CGTCTGTCAGGTTCCTGATAAATATCTGTGGTGTGGTATTAAAGAATTGCGGATATACCGTCCAGGTTTTTGGACCAGCTGGTGTTGCAGTTGAAGCAAAAGTAGCCGTGCTGCCAGTTCTTAAAATAATGGTACCGGTGCCGTCTGTAAGGTTTTTATTACCGTTGTAAGTACCCGAAGCAACTGTAGCATTCACTATTCTCAGCAACGTACACTCAGGATGGTTGGCAGTGCCTAAGGGCTGGGCCATTTCGGTGATTAAGGCACCTATTGTGATCGTACGTGGTGTAATACTTTTGCCGGTTGCTAATACTGTAGCGTTAGAAAGCGGAACAGTTGATATCTGCAGCTGGTTGCTGAATGTGCTAAGGTCGAATCCAGACACTACAACACTGATAGAGTCACCAAGATTGAAATTGTGTGCTGCGTTAAATCTTACAACGATACCTGGTTTGCCAGTACCCTGTTGAAGTATAATATTCTGACCATTGATGTTGTTACCTACCCTGTCAGATATTACAATACCTGTAATTTTTGTATCATCTGGTACAGGTAAAGTAGTGCCTGCATATAAAGCCCTGATAGTACCTAACTCCCTTACGGTACCTGCCGGTGGAGGTATAACACAGGAAGCACCATTAAACTCAACTTCAGAAGGGTTGCGTACGGTCAGCTGCTTTGAAGTGCTGAATGAACCTGCAAATATGGTATAGATAGCCGTGATTGGGCCAATGCCCTGTGGCAAAGGAACATTGGCAAAATTAGCGTAGTTGCTGGTACGTATTTCTATATCAGAGCTGGTGAGGTTATCGCACCTGTAGATATCGTAACTGGCAGCACTTGGTGAAGTAACACCGGCACTGGCAAAAGTTTTTCCAAAATCCGCACCGGCAAACCGGTATCCTTCCAGCTTAACTAATGTGTTAATGTATTTATTCTGCATGGTGGTTCCCAACTGTCCTACAGTAACGGTGGCAGGCGTAACCACATTATTCAATGTGCCTTTGAAAATTACATTACTAACCCTTGCTGCAGGGATATCAGATAAGGAAGGACGGGTACCAGCCTGGATGCCACCGCCTATTTGTATAAGACCGGCATAATCGCTCAGGTAAAGACCGTTACATTTGATAAATACTTCTCTTCCTATTGGATAGCTGTTATAGAAGTTATTCAGGTCGAGCAAGACCTGTATGCCGCCTGTTGCGTCCTGGATCACCATTGTTTTGTAAAGGTTACCGCTACGGTCATCACCTATTACAATACCCTTGATAATGATATCCTGGGCAGAAATGATCTGGTCAAAAGCCCCCATTGTAGTGTGCCTGGCTTTTAATTCAGCAATAGTGGTATTGGCTGTAATGTTTGTAACCGGTGCTTCCACTGGCGGTTGGTCAAACTCTTTCTTACACGAAGCCGAAAATACTGCCAGTGCTGCTGTAAACAGCATCACTGAAAGGGTAGATCTGAAAAACTTAGTCATATGTTACTTTTTTTCTTGATTGATAATTTATGTTGTCTGATTAAAACCGGATGGATGCTGATACAATAAATGTGCGTCCAAAACCACTGAAATACCTTGGAGGAAATTTATTGATATTCTTTTCTTCAAAATCAAAACGCAGCTGTTCTGAACCGCCGGTAATTAATTGCTCATTGTTCAGCAAGTTATTTACACCAAGGCTAAGATTAAGAAAAGTATTTTTCTTTAAACCCCGGAACGCATTATTGAGTTTCAATGACCAGCTTGCAAACAAATCCACCGTATACTGCTTAGACAGTTGTGTTTGGTCAATAATTGTTTGATAGAGATAAGACTCTTTGTTAAGCCCTTCTACTGCAGCAGTTGTACGGCGCAGCGGGTTAAAGTCGAGCCACATCTGGTCAAAACGGTTTACGTTTACACTCAGTGTCCAGAACTTTGGATCCCTGTAATAGAAACCAACTGTGTAAGCCTCCTGTGGAGTAGCCACCCTGAAGTTTTGTGAATAAATAGTAACATCTTCTGCCACCACTTGCGAACTGTTGTCAATTGTAACTGTTGCTTTTTGACGGGTAGTGTAATAATACCTGCCAATATTTGCGGCTGCATTCAAACTAAGACCCTGGTATACTTTTACGTCAGCACCCAGTTCCATACCATAATGCCTGCGGCCAATATTGGATAATGCGTAGTTTACAAAGTTGGTATACTGCTCATCATAAAAGGTAAGCACATTTGCTGCATTAGCTATCTCGGTATAATATCCTGTAGCCCTTAACTTAACAGCAGGCGCATTCATTACGTAACCCGCTTCTGTTGTATGGATTCTTTCTGAAGTAAGATTGTTTTGTACAAAGTCCCTTGTACGGGGCGCTACATAAGCATTGTCAAAGAATGGAGCCCTGGTAAGATAGCTGCCGTTGGCAAAGAAATAATTACGGCCGTCGATTTTATAAGTGATGCCTCCTTTGAAAGCATAGTTATAAAAGTTCTGGTTCTTCGACCTGCCAAAAGAATTATCCGGGAACAAACCAACTTTTGAATTACCAATTCTTGCAAAGGTTGTGTAAGATTGTTCAGCAGCAAGGAAGAAATCAATTTTACGGAATTTGAAAACGCCCTGTAACCAGGCAGCTGCCTTTTTAATATCAATATCATAATTGTAACCAAACTTGTCTCCCACCCTTAAGATACGGTTAGGATTGTTCAGGTCGTTCTGTACAGCATTCAGATTGCCGCGGAAATCCCTTTCTGCAAACTGGTTGATATCAACATAAAATGCACCACCTAACAGATCATTCACTTCTTTGTAATATTGATTTTTCTGATACTGGTATGAACCGCCGGCAGTAAGATCAAAATGATTACTTACTGCAGCAGTAAATACGGTATTAAAGTTAAGACGGTTGGTATAAGTTACCCTGTCTTCTAAAATATAGTGAGATCTGCGGCCTGTTACATTATTACCCTGTACGCCATTTACATTGCGAATGGTTTCCATGCTGTTGTAATTGGCATTGTACAAAGCAGTCCAGTTGATCTGCCTGCGGTCAACATCGTTCAGCATAGCAAGATAAGTTTCCGACTTAACGGCCGGATCAAGCTGGTAGCTGGGCAGGTACCTGTAGTAATCAGGCCTGGGGTCAGCCGCATTGTACCAGTCCAGTCCGCTTACACTTCTTTTACCAAAAATGTAAGAGCCGGCTGTTAACAAGCTCATCTTATCATTTAACTTCCAATCATGTGTCAAAATGAATACAGGCTGATTAACCTTGGCAACGCTTGCATTTCTTTTTTTACCATCCTGGTAACCCCATGAAGGGTTATAAAATTCATTTCCAGAAATTTGCCTCATTTCTTCTATTGCCCATGAATTACGGCCATTTTCTGTAGGTGCAGCCATGGCAACTAATGACAACAGGTGTTTACTGTTTACTCTTTTGTCAATGCCAATATATCCAGAAGCACCGCGGAAATAGGTTCCTTCGATAAAGCCTTCATCAGCCCAACGGGCAGACCCGGCAACCGTAAATGCCCACCCGGTTTTACCAAGCCCCGTGGAATGGCTAAACTTTACCAGGTTTTCGTAAGTACGGTTGGCAGCACTATACCCAAAAACTGTTTGCTTACGCTGTTTGCTGGCCCTGGTGTCAATCGACATCAGTCCACCAAAATCGCCAAAAGCATAACCGGTTGGCCTTAATCCAAGGGATGCATCCCTGTTACGGAGAATGTCGTTAAGACCACCCCATAAACCAAAAGGGGTAAACCCATTATCCAGGTTTTCCATCGGTACACCATTCATGTAAGTGCTGAATCCATCTGCGTCATATCCTCTAAAACGAAAGCGGACGGTGCTAAAATGGTAAATAGCATTGTTGTAATATGGATCCCTGCCGGCAGTAAGAACAGAAGACACGTTTTGTGCACTACCATCCTGGTTGTCATTTTCATCCACAGAAACAATGGGAATATTATCCAGCAGGTTTTCCCTCACGTTTTCGAGGACGGTGGAGTCGTTTTTCTCCCTGGCAGGTTGCGCCAGCACTGCAGGGGCATATCCAGTTGCCAGCAGTATCAAAACGATGTAAATTCTCAGTTTACTCACAGTTATAGTTTTAGTTAAAAAGTTGCCAAAGGTATAGGTTACTTTCCGTTTTAGGCCAAAATTCAGTGTCTTAACGAAAAGTTTATTTGCCCACAGGAAATGAACAGATTTTATTTCTATACATTTACCGCTTTATCAATAAAAAATATGAGACACATTTTACTTTCAGTTTGCTGCCTTTTGGTGCTACAATTTACAGTTTCAGCCCAAAAGGCCAATTACCGGGTGGCCGTGGTAGGCTTTTATAATCTTGAGAACCTGTATGATACCATCAATGACCCCACAAAAGATGATGAAGAGTTCCTTCCGGGTGGAGTGAGGCTCTATAACAGTGAAGTGTATAAAGATAAATTGGGCAGGCTTGCCCATGTGTTAAGTGAAATAGGAAAAGATGTATCGCCAGAAGGCATGGCGTTAACCGGTGTTGCAGAGATTGAAAACGACGTGGTACTTGCGGATTTGGTAAAAGAGGAAAAATTAAAGGACAGGAAACTAAAGTATGTACACTATAATTCTCCCGATATAAGAGGTGTGGATGTTGGTTTGTTGTATAACCCCAAGTATTTTACCCCGGTGTACAGTGCCCCCTTATTTGTTGATCTGCCTGGGGGTAGTAAAGAATCCTTTCTTACAAGGGATATACTATATGTAAAAGGTTTGTTGTTGGGAGATACTGTGCACGTTTTTGTAAATCACTGGCCGTCAAGAAGAGGTGGAGAAGAACGCTCTGCCCCTGCCCGGGCTGCAGCTGCCATGATCTGCAAAATAAGGGTTGATTCACTCACTGCACTTGACCCTAATGTAAAAATTATAGTAATGGGCGATCTGAATGATGACCCCATCAGCCCAAGTGTAACGCAGGTGCTAAAGGCGAAAGGGAAAGCAGAGGACGTAAAAGCGCCGGAAATGTTCAATCCCTGGATGTCATATTATAAAAAGGGTATTGGCACATTGGCTTACCAGGATTCCTGGGGTTTGTTTGACCAGATTATTCTTTCTGCAGGCTGGCTGGATAAAACCCAGAAGGGATTTCATTATTACAGGGCACATATTTTTAACCAGGAGTTTATGGTGCAAAAAACGGGTAAGTACCGAGGTTACGCCAAAAGGACTTATGATGGCACTACCTATAACTACGGTTACAGCGATCACTTCCCCACCTACATTACGCTGCTGAAAAAAGTCGATTAAAAAAGTCAGTTTATACTCAATGAGCCATTGCTAAGCAATGGCTCATTTGTTTTTACAATAGTCCTTTGCAATCAACGCTGCCAGCGCAGACAATTGGGCGCCTGCGTTTGCCAAAGCACCTGCGCTATTATTTTTTTCATCCACCAGGGAATATACTGCCGTTAGTCCGAGAGCCGTAATGGCCTTTTCATCAAGTGTATTTTCGCCGCATACTGCCACTACCGGAACCTGGTTCCTGTTGCCAAGGGCTGCCACCTGTTGTACCACTTTTCCATTTGCAGACTGGTGATCGAGCCGGCCTTCACCAGTAATGATGATAGCAGTGTCCTGTAAATGCTTGTCCATTTGGCTGGCGTGCATAACGATGGAAGCTCCACTTATAACCTTTATATCAAAAAAGGCTGCCAGCCCTGCCGCCACACCTCCTGCAGCACCACTGCCCGGAAAGGCAGAAATATCTTTTCGTGTTTGGGAGAGTATCAACGCGGCAATATTCCGTAACCCTTTATCCAGAATTTTTACTTCGTTTTCATCAGCGCCTTTTTGTGGTGCATATACAAACGCCGCACCTTCCAGTCCGTATAATATATTGGTAACATCACATGCAACTGTAAATTGAACAGAACGTAACCGGGAAGGAATTTCAATTGTTTTAATTTGATGCAAACTTTTCCCAATGGGAAGCAATACATTTCCCCTTTCATCTTTAAAAATAAAATCCATCGCAGCAAGAATACCCATACCTGCATCGTTGGTTGCACTGCCTCCCAATCCAAGTATAATTTTTTCCGCACCCTTTTTAAAGGCATCCCGTATCAAAAGGCCGGCACCAAAAGTGGAGGTATGCAAAGGATTTCTTTCATCGGCTTTCAACAATTCCAAACCGGCTGCAGATGCCAGTTCTATAACTGCAGTTTTATTTTCAGCATCCCACTCCCAGGAGGCGGTGATCTCTCTCAACAATGGATCAACTGTTTGGCAATGCACGGTCTGTGTACCGAGATAATATTTCATTACTTTCCCGAAACCATCTCCTCCATCTGCCATGGGGAATATTTCTATTGCAGCGTTTGGTTCAGACTGTGCTAATCCACTGCGAATACTTTCACCTGCCTCCATACTGGTCAGGCTGCCCTTAAATTTATCTGTTGCAATGATGATCTTCATGTGCCGGAGAAAATTTACACTACTATATTTTTCGGTGTACCTTTTGAAAACGCCAGTAAGTTCTGTAAAGTGATGTCCAGTATCCTTTGCCTTGCTTCTTTACTGATCCATGCAATGTGAGGGGTGATAATGCAGTTAGGCAACCCAATTAAAGGATTATTTTTTCCAGGAGGCTCAGAACTCATTACATCTAATGCTGCACCAGCTATTTTATTCTGGTACAATACCTGTGACAGATCCTTTTCATTTATCAATAACCCCCTTGCTGTATTTATCAGGCAGGAAGTGGGTTTCATTAGTCCCAGTAATTCTGCATTTACAAATTCTTTGTTGGCCGCAGTTAAAGGACAGTGCAGTGACACTATATCACTTTGTATAAAAACTTCATACAGGCTTACCTTTTTGCAATATGCTTCATCACTGTTTCCACCATTATACAGAATATTCATACCGAAAGCATGTGCAATAGCCGCTACCTGCCTTCCAATTTTTCCCATTCCAACAATACCGATGGTTTTTCCTGCCAGTTCAATCACCGGCCTCATGCTATAACACCAGTCTTTGGAGCTTTGCCACTCACCGCTGGCAACTGAGGCCGCATTCAGACCAACGTTATTGGTCAGTTCCAGTATCAAAGCGAAACAATGCTGGGCAACTGATGCCGTACCATAGCCTGGCACATTACAAACTGTAATATTCTTTTTTTTAGCGGCTGTAATATCCACGTTGTTGTACCCCGTGGCTGTAACTGTAATCAACTTTAAGTGACTTGCTGCATCGATCACATCGGCATCAATGATTGTTTTATTACAAATGATCACATCGGCACCAAAAGTTCGTGCCACAGATTCTACCTGGGAAGTGCGGTCATAATATTCCACATCACCCTGCTTCTCAAAGTCCAACCAACTAAGGTCGCCAGGGTTCAATGTGTATCCATCTGTTATTATAATTTTCATGATGCCGTTTTCAAAGTATCAAAATAGTATTGTAAAGTTGCAGGGCAGCGATGGTAATAAAAAATTTAAACTCACCAGATAAAAATACCCTAATTTAATGGCGTAAAAACAACGATTGTAAAATTCTCACCTTGTATGAAAAGTAAAAAACAAACTGCAGCATCAGCCGGCAAATCAAGAAGGGATTTCATAAAAAACAGCTTTGTGGCGGCCACTGGCTTTTTTATCATTCCACGCCACGTGCTGGGAGGCAAAGGCTTTACAGCACCCAGTGATAAGCTAATGGTAGCCGGTATAGGTGCCGGTGGCAAAGGAGAAAGTGATATTGCCAATTTTTTTAGAAGTGGCAAAGCTGAGATCGCTTATTTATGTGATGTGGATGATACAAGAGCAAAAAAGTCACGGGAGAGTTTCCCCAAAGCGAAATATTATAAAGACTACCGGGAGATGCTGGATAAAGAGCATAAACATATTGATGCTGTTTCTGTTTCCACACCCGATCACAGTCATGCCGTACAGGCAATGGCCGCTATGCAGCTTGGCAAACATGTGTATGTTCAAAAACCACTTACACATGATATTTATGAAGCCAGGAAGCTGACAGAAGCTGCTGTAAAATACAAACTGGTGACACAGATGGGCAACCAGGGAAGCAGTGGCGATGGCGTACGGCAGCTGATGGAATGGTTTAATGCCGGAGTAATTGGAGAAGTAACAGACGTGTATATCTGGACGGACAGGCCCGTATGGCCGCAAGGAATTCCCTGGCCAACAACAAAAGGAATCATTCCTAAAGACCTTGATTGGGACTTATGGCTTGGTACGGCTCCGCAAAAAGATTATATTGAAAATTTAGTTCCATTCAACTGGCGTGGCTGGTGGGATTATGGCACAGGTGCATTAGGCGATATGGGTTGTCATTTGATTGAAGCACCGTTTAGAGTGCTTGATCTTGGTTATCCGGTAGAGGCATCCTGCAGCGTTAGTAATACTTACACGGGTATTTTTGTGCGGGGATATTTTCCTGATGGACCACCTGCTGCATCCAGTGTTTTATTAAAATTCATTGATAAAAAGAATAACAAACCCATTAATATACATTGGAACGATGGCGGCATTCAACCAGAAAGACCAGAAGAGCTGGGTCCGAATGATACCATGGGTGATGGTGGCAATGGTGTGATCTTTATTGGCACCAAAGGAAAAATGATGTGCAGCACATACGGGGAGAATCCCAAATTACTGCCGCTTTCAAGTAATGATTTTATAAAAGTACCGCAGTCAATTCAACGGGTACCGGAGGGTGCAAACGGGCATTATGCCCAATGGGTGGAAGCATGCATAGCGGGATACAACAGTAAAGAAACAAAGACTTTAAGTTCTCCTTTTGAAATTGCTGGTCCGCTTACTGAAACAATTTTGATGGGCAACCTGGCTATCAGGAGTGCCAACATACGCACGCCCAGCAAAGAACATAAGAACTGGTACGACTTCCCCGGACGTGGCATTAAACTATTGTGGGATGGGCCAAACATGAAAGTGACCAATTTTGATGCAGCAAACGAATTTGTGAAGAGAACGTACAGGGAGGGATGGAGCCTGGGTATATAAAATAAACAACCGAATGGCTAAAACAGCAAAACTTTCAGACAAGGAATTAGTGACAGCGCATATCAAAAAACTGGAACCCGGTCTTGGAAAAACGATTGAATACCTTCGGCAGGTGTTTTTAAAAACCGATCCGCAGGTGGGGGAAATGATAAAATGGAATAATCCCTGTTTCTATTATACAGGAGAAATGAAACCGTTTGATCCCAAAGAATACAAAAGAGATATTGCTGTTTTCAATTTATTTAAAGGAAGGATCATGCTGGTTTTTCCCGGTGGTGCCGCTATAAATGATTCTGCCGGACTGTTAGAAGGTGATTATAAAGATGGCCGGAGAACGATCGTTTTCAATGATTTGAAGGATGTGAAAGCAAAAGAAAAAGGGCTGCAGGAACTTATTAAAAAGTGGCTGGCGCTGGTTGACAAATAAACAGATGCCGGCCACCTGAAAGTTCACCTACATTTTTAATCAGTTGTGTTAAAAATAACTACTGAGAACAATCATAGATATTTCTCAGTCAAAACAAATTATCTTTGTTCTGTTGTGAAAAAATTCATCGTAGCCATATTAGCTTTTCTGTACCTGGGTGTATCATCGGGCATTGCCATGGAGATACATTACTGCATGGGGGAAAAAGCGGGCGTGGAATTTTATGGCGGCGACAGTAAAAAATGCGGTAAGTGCGGCATGACCGAAAAGAAAAACGGCTGCTGTAATGATGAGCATAAATTTTACAAGCTGGACGATTTACATAAAAAAGCTTCTCTTGATGTAAGTTTTGAAATACCGGTTACTATCCTTTCAAACAGCTTTCCAGTATATTATTTCTTACTGGAATCAGCACAGGTTCAGTACAGCATCAACAACAACTCTCCACCTGAGTACAACAAACCTTCTGCTTGTGTACTAAACTGTGTCTTCCGGATTTAGAATTTTATTGTAATGCTTCCCGTCACGTCAGAATGATGGGCTTAGTGCTATGCACTATTATCAAATATTATTTCAATTACAATAAAATTCAGATCATGAAATCATTATCATACAGCGCTGTATTATTATTCAGCCTTTTTATAAGCCAATTTAGTATTGCACAATCCTCTGTAAAAAAAGAAACCATCAAAGTATGGGGCAATTGCGGTATGTGCAAAAAGAATATTGAAAAAGCAGCCAAATCAGCGGGTGCCACTGCTGCTAACTGGAATGAAGACAGCAAGCAATTAAAGTTAACCTATTCAATTTCCAAAACCTCCGGCGATAAGATTCAGCAGGCCATAGCTGATGCAGGTTACGACACGCAGGATAAAACTGCCAGCGACGAAGCATACAATAACCTCCATGGTTGCTGCCAGTACGATAGAAAAGGCGCCACAAAACAATCAGCATCGGCCAGTTGTTGCGACAACAAAGACTGCAAAAAGGATGCTGCCCATTGCAAAGAGATGGCTTGTTGCAAAAATGAAGAAGGAAGCAACAAAGACAAATCATGTTGCAAAATGTAATCACTAAAGATTAAAAACTATGAAACAGTTAATATTAGTGGTTGCAGTTTTAATTACAACCACGCTTAATGCACAAATAACAAAAGCCACGTTACAGGCAAGTGGGCTTACCTGCAGTATGTGCAGCAACGCCATCTACAAGTCACTCAAGTCGGTTGAATTTGTGGAAAAAGTGGAAGCTAATATCAAAAATTCCAGTTTTGAACTCAGCTTTAAACCCGGCAGTAAAGTAGATATTGATCAATTGAAAGAGAAAGTGGAAGATGCCGGATTTTTTGTTGCATCACTTACCGCACTGGTGGAGCTGGATAAAATAACACTGTCAAATGACACGCATGTTGACATCGGCGGTTCTACTTTTCATTTTCTTAATATAAAGGACCAGGTGGCCGATGGAGTAATAAAATTAAAAATTCTTGACAAAGGATATGTAACTGCCAAAGCTTTTAAGCAAAACAGTAAGTATACCACGATGGAATGTTATAAAACCGGCAAAGCTTCTTCCTGTTGTGCAAAAGGCGGGTTAACAGAAGGCAGCCGTATCTATCATGTAACTATTTAACAGTTTACTGTTTTCGGTTTACAGTTGGTGGCAGTATGCAGATGCTGCCACCAACTTATTATTCACACCCTAACACCTATAGATGAAAAAAATATTTCTGTTCCTGTTAGTATTCGCTTTTGAAAAAGTGTTTGCACAGGAATTATTTGTATTTACCGAACCTGCCAGTAATATGGCAGCAAAAAGCCTGGGCATACGGCTTAATAATTATTGGATGAAGGAAAAAGCCGATAATAAAACAAACTATCATTTGCTCCCTGAACTGATGATCGGCATTTCAAAAAAGGTCATGCTGCATGGCGAAATATTCCTTAGCAACAGGAATGATAAATTTGTTGCTGAAGGCGGCAGCCTTTATTTAAAATACCGGTTCTTTAGTATTGATGATGTACATAGCCATTTCAGGCTGGCAGCACTGGGGCGGTACAGTTATAACAACAGCAGCATTCACCAGCAGGCCATTGACCTTTTTGGTCATAATTCAGGGTATGAAGCGGGGCTGGTAGCAACCAAACTGATCAACAAAGTGGCGATGTCTGCCGGTCTTTCTTATCTTCATGCCACCGATAATGGAGTAGAAAAATTTATTTACAGCAACAAGGAACGCAATGCGGTTTACTACACACTGTCATTCGGCAAACTGATGCTGCCAAAAGAATATACCAGTTATAACCAAACGAATGTAAACCTGATGTTTGAAATGATCGGCCAGACGAATATAGGCAATAACAAAACTTATCTTGATCTTGCCCCGTCCCTGCAGTTTATTTTCAACAGCAGGATGCGTTTTGATCTGGGCTATCGTTTCCCGGTAGTGAACGCACTCAGCCGCACAGCTGACCGTGGCGCAGTAATAAAATTCGAGTATAATATTTTTAATGCTTTTTAATGATTAAGTTTTTTCGTTTCATAGTATCCTTATTTCAAAAGAAAAATTGTTGCAAATGAAAATTGTATTAGCGCTGTTTTTATTGGTTAGTTCCTTTTATACTTCGGCCCAGGTAAAGGTTGGTCAACTTGCCCCGGAGATTGCTTTGCCAGATTCAAAAGGCGATACGGTTTTGCTTTCTTCCCTCAAAGGCAAAGTAGTATTGATAGATTTTTGGGCAAGCTGGTGCAGGCCCTGCAGGATGTCGAACCCCAATGTAGTACGCCTTTATAACAAATACAAAGAGAAAGGCTTTGAAGTATTTGCTGTATCCATTGATAATAAAAAAAGCGCCTGGTTAAAAGCAGTTCAGCAGGATAAACTAACCTACACCCAGGTAAATGATAACAAAGGATGGGATGCCGCTTCTGCCGCCAGGTATGGTGTGGAAGGAATTCCAGCTACCTTCTTATTAAATAAAGAAGGGAAAATAGTGGCAGTGGATCCGGAAGGGGCAAAGCTGGAAGAAGCTGTGAAAGAACTGGTGAATAAATAGAAACAGCATCAACCCTGCTTTGAGCAGGATAGGTAAGATCGCCTGATCACCATTATAAAACCTGCACGATCAAAAACTTCAGGTAGTGTGTGTATTCCTGGCCTCTTATAATAGGATGATCAGCTGACTGTGCATTGAACACCACCTGCCGCAGTTTCCTTTTAGCATCTTTGGCTGCAGCATAGATCGTATCTAAAAACAATTCGGGCTGCACCAGGTTGGTACAGCTTGATGTTACTAAAAAGCCCCCAGGTTTCACCAGCTTCATACCCCGCAGGTTAATTTCTTTGTAGCCGGATATCGCTTTATCGATACTGCTGCGGCTTTTGGTAAAGGATGGCGGGTCGAGCATCACCACATCCCACTGACGGTTTTCTTTTGTCCAGTTTTTCAACACATCAAAGGCATTCACACTTATAAATTCGCATTTATCCTGCAATCCATTTAGTTCGGCATTTTTCCTGCACATAGCAATAGCGCCTTCCGAAATATCAAGCCCAGTTACTTTTTTGGCCCCAAAAAATGCGGCAGCAATTTCAAAAGAACCCGTATAACAAAATGCACCCAGTACATCAGCTCCTTTTACAATATGCTGTATGGCCCTGCGGTTGTCCTGCTGGTCGAGAAAGTAACCCGTCTTTTGACCATTGGCGATATCAACATGAAGTTTGAAACCGTTTTCATTAATGATGATATGCGTATCAAACTCAGCAGATAAAAAACCCTTTTGCTGCTGCAGTCCTTCCAGCTCCCTTACCGGCACATCATTGCGCTCATAAATTCCCTTGGGAGAAAATATGGTTTCAATGGCTTTTACAATGGCAGGCTTCCACACGTCAATGCCCAATGCAAGTGTTTGAATTACAAAATAATCATTGAACTTGTCAATGATCAGCTGCGGCAGTTCATCTGCTTCGCCAAAAACCAGGCGACAGTTTTCGGTATAGCCGGTTTGCTGCCGGTATTCCCAGGCTGACCTGATACGCTTTAAAAAAAACTGATCATCTATTACTTCGTCCTTATCTCTTGTAAGCAACCGAACGATGATCTGCGATTGAGGATTTATATAACCCCGGCCGATAAAATTCTTATCGTGTGATAATACGTTTACGATCTCTCCTGCCTGCGGCGAAGCATCTAATAACTTTCCCCGGTTTACTTCATTTACAAAGATCCATGGATGACCAAGCTCAATTCTCTTGCCGATATTTTTATTCAGGATAATACTTTTCATGGCGGCAAAGGTAGCGATTGAAAAATCATAGTACACACTGCAGTGATCATGGCAGAATTTATTCCACATCATTTGCAGCATGAGGAAGTTTATACTCATTTGAAAGGCATCAAAGGTGGCTGGAGGAAGTATTTGTGGTGGTATGATTATTGGCGGTTGAAGATAGTACCAAAGAAATTATTATGGCAAAATTTAGTAAAGCAGCGCAAAAAAAAGTTGCAACGGCAATGAAGGAAATGAAGAAAGGTACTTTGAAAAGCGGCGGTTCTGGTAAAAAGGTAACCAATCCCAAACAGGCAATAGCTATTGGGTTATCGGAAGCAAGAGAAAAGGGAGCCAAAGCGCCAAAGAAAAAAACAGCTGTTAAAAAGTCTGCTAAAAAGTCTGTTCCCAAAAAAGCGGTAGCAAAAAAAGCAGCACCCAAAAAAGCAGCACCAAAAAAGGCGGCTCCCAAAAAGGCGGCTAGTAAGAAAGCGGCGGTTAAAAAGGACAGTCCGAAAAAAACCGCAGACACTCAGCAGAAATTGACAACTAAGAAAAGCGCCAAACGAAAAGCAGCTCCAAAAAAGAAATATAATTCTGCAAAAGGTAACAACAATCAGGTGAAGGATGAATCACTACAGCCGGTTGAAAGCAATTTTCCACCTGTGGAAGAAAATAGTAATGAGATAATACCTGGAATACAAGACAGGACAGTTGATCCCATAGCAGTAACCGATAAAAAAGAACTGGCTAAAGCGGTAACCAGGCATGACCCCAAACATAAAATGCAGTTATCAGGTCCAAAGACAACGCTTAGGCCCTCAGGCAAAAAACCATTGTGGCGATAAGATTACACTCTCCATATATACAGACTGTACAATGTAAATATTGATCAAATTTTCACTATGCAGTATTGTAAAATAATTGGCTGGAACTGTTCCGGCCATTTATTTTTTGTGCCCGGCCCAACAATGGCCATTGAAATTTTTACTTCTTCCTTCAACATTTATAATTCTGCATTGTAATATTGCATATAATGAAAATATTACTGGCAGAAGATGAACCCAATGTAGCAGGACTTATAAACAAAGGCCTGGTGGAAAAAGGCCATAGTGTTACAGTAGCTCCTGATGGTGCGCTGGGGCTTGACATTGCCCTTACCAACAGCTTTGATGTAATGATCCTGGATATCATGCTGCCCAATATGAGTGGCATGGAGCTCTGCAAGCAACTGAGACAAAAAAATATTTTTACCCCGATACTGTTTCTCACAGCACTTGGCACCACCGAAAATATAGTAGCTGGTTTAAACGCCGGCGGTGATGATTATTTAGTAAAGCCTTTTAAATTTGCCGAGCTGGAAGCACGATTAAAATCACTGCATAGAAGAAAACAAGTGCTGCAGCAGGAAGACGAGAGCACTTTATTTGGCAATGTACTGGTAAATCTTGCCAGTAAAATTGTTACCTATGGCGGCGAGCAGGTAAACCTTACTTCTACCGAATTCCGGTTGCTTGAATACTTATTAAAAAACAAAAACCGGGTAGTATCCAGAATTGAGATCCTGGAGCATGTGTGGGGTATCGATTTTAATATGGGCACCAATGTGGTGGATGTTTATGTAAACTATCTTCGTAAAAAGATTGATAAAGACCCGGCACAAAAATTTATACAAACTGTAATAGGTATGGGTTATATGCTTAAAATATAAAGACGCTCCCGTGAAAATACAAACCAGGACCACCATACTGTTTACAGTTATTACTGCGGTTTTTTTTATTGCGCTTGATATAGTGGTGTATTATTTTATCAATGAGGCAGCACAAAATGACTTTAATAAACGGGTGGAACTGAGGGCAAAGATCTCCGCCAAATACCGCTTTGAAAAAAACAAAGTATCTGCCGAAGCTTTTCAACAGCTCCAAAAACAATACCTGGAGAAGCTGTCGCAGGAAAAAGCATTTGTATTTGAAGCAGATTCTGTAACGGGCAAATTCAGGAATCATTCTCCTAAAGAAATAAGTGACGCCTTTTTACAGGAAATACTGTTGGCAGATGGCGCCACGGTATTTAAACAAACCAAGTTCCGGCATTATGCGGGCCTGCTTCATAAAGACGAGAAGGTAAACCACATTATTATTAAATCTGCCACCAACCAATACGGACTGGAAGTGATGGGCGACCTGCGGAAGATCATGATCACCACGTTGCTTTTTTCTATTGCGGTAAGTTACCTGGCTGGGCAATACTTTGCCAAAAGAACTTTCAGACCTTTCCGCAGCATTACCAATAAAGTAAAACAGATAAATGAGAATAACCTCCATTTACGCCTCGAAGATACCGGTGGAAAAGATGAGATTGCAGAGCTTACACAGACTTTCAATAAGATGATCGACCGTATTGAAATGGCCTTTGAAACACAGAATAACTTTATCAGCAATGCTTCGCATGAATTAAGGACACCGTTGACAGCTATTGCTGCAGAAGCGGATTTTGCCCTTTCAAAAGAAAGAACCGCAGCAGAATACCAGCATAGCATTCAGCACATCGTATCACAATCCGAAAAACTGCAGCAGCTTATAAAAGGCCTGCTCGATCTTGCACAAACCGGGTTTGATGGCAAGAAACTAAGCTGGGAAAAAATAAGGCTCGACCAGTTGATATTTGATGTAAAAGCAAATGCCGATGCAATTATGCCCGATAATAATGTAGCTGTGTCTGTTGAGCATTTCCCTGAAGACGAAAATAAAATGATTATCACCGGCAATTACAACCTGCTCAAAATAGCTATCAGCAATATTGTACTGAACGCCTGCAAATATTCCCATAATAAAAAAGTTGTGCTTCACCTGAAATTTGAAGAAAATTTTGGCAGGATAACGGTGACGGACACTGGCATTGGCATACCGGAAGAAGATGTAAAACATATCTATGTTCCCTTTTTCCGTGCCTCTAATACGCGGTCATATGAGGGATATGGTATTGGTATGCCACTTTCAAAGAATATCATCCGGCTGCACAAGGGAAAAATTGAAGTGAATTCAAAGGAAAACGTTGGAACCGTGGTGGAAGTGATACTGCCGGTTGGATAAACTGTTTTAATCCCTTTCTAATTTTCTAATCCTTTTCTAATAGCATTCTAATACGATTGTCATTTCGTTCTTAAGGCTTCTTAATACGGCCGGTGCATTTTTGTATTCTAAACAAAACGATATGACAAACATACTCATCCCAACCGATTTTACTGCATCCTCCCTGCAACTGGCAGAACAGGCTGTACTGGCACTGGAAACGAAGAATGCTACTATTATTTTATTCCATGCTTTTGAATTGCCAACATCAGAGTACGAACTGCTTGCACCGGGAAGGTCAAAACCCTGGGCCAGCCTGGTAACAGACAACTTCAGGCAGCTATGCAAACAGTTCAAAGACCAAAATCCGAAGGCAGTTAATAAGATATGCTTCAAGTTTATGGAGGGCAGCAGTGCTCCTTTGTTCCGGAACTTTGTGGATGCCAATGAAATAGATATCATTGTGTGCCCTGATCATTTTCAACATGTACCCGTGCATAAACAAAGCGTTGACCCAAGACCGTTATTTAAGAAAAGCGGTATCCGTGTATTGCGTGAACTGGGTGTGCGCAAAAGAGAAACAGGATACCAGGAAGTGGAAATGCCACTGCAGGTTGCTATGGCTGCCAACTAAGTTGTGTACGGCCCTGTATAATAATGAAAACGACTAAGATCATCTAAAAAAAAGGTCATGCTGTTAAAGAAGAACATTCCATTTAGCTATGTGTTTGGGAAGATAAAGTACGAAATGCTGGTGATTACCCTGTATGCTTCGCTGATAGCAGTGCTGTACAACAATTACCACCTTACCCGTATCACAATTCCCATTGCTGTACCTACTATACTGGGCACCGTTATATCGCTGCTGCTGGGTTTCCGGAGCAACCAGGCCTACGACAGGTGGTGGGAAGCCCGGCATATCTGGGGTGCTGTTGTCAATGACTCCAGGACATTGGGGAGACAGGTGATGAACTTTACACATGACAGTTATGACAATGACAATATCAAGGCTTTCCAGGACAGGATGATACGCCGGCAAATTGCCTGGACGTACAGCCTTGCAAAACACCTGCGTGGACAAAAATGCAACCGGATACTGGAAAAGTACCTCGACAAAGAAGATATAGAATATGCCTGTGCAGTTGACAATGTGCCATCTGCATTAATGGACCTGATGGGAAGAGATCTTAAACTGGCATTGGAAGAAGGATGGATCAACCGCTTTCAGCAAGTGGAGATTGACAGGACACTTACCAGGCTATGTGATGCGATGGGTAAATGTGAAAGGATAAAAAACACCATTTTTCCTGCTACCTACAGCCTGTACATACACCTGGCACTCTTGTTGTTCATTGCGCTGCTCCCGTTTGGTGTGATTGAATATTTTGGCATGTTTGAAGTACCGCTGGTGGTTGCTATCTCAGCAAGTTTTCTTTTGATAGAAAAAATGGCCATTCACCTGCAGGATCCATTTGAGAACAAACCCACCGATACCCCTATGACAACGATAGCCCGCAGTATTGAAAACAACCTGCAGCAATTATACGGACTTGAAAAAGGGTATCATAAAAAAGCCGGCAGAGAACAAATGGAGGAACCGGAAGAATCTGGTCAGCAATCAATGTCTCAAAATACTTATTACGTTTTATAGCGCTATATTGGTTTATATGTAAGGTCAATGCCCCTTCTTTTTTAAGAAGGGGATTTTTTATCTCGTTCTGAAAACAGCAAATGCCCTGTCTTCTTTTGTAAAGCCCGCTTTTGGATAATACGACATAGCCGACGGAACGGAAAGAAGTAGAATCATTACTTCCTCACCAAGTTTGCTCCTGGTGTGTTCAATCAATTTTTTTCCAATACCTTCTTTCTGATAACCAGGTGCTACAGCAAGATCAGACAAATAGCAGCTCCAGCACCAGTCTGTAATACACCTTACAATACCCACTAAATTGTCAGCATCCCATGCAGTAATAATAAGGTTTGAATTGTCGTACATCTTTTTTATCCGGGCTTCATCTTCGGTTGGTCTCGGCAGACCGGCATTGTTGTACAATACAATAATGTCTTTTGCCGCCGGAGTTATATCGTCTTTATAAATAACGGGCATGTGCAGCTTTTTTTATTAAAAATAGTTACCTGGAATTAAACAATTATATATTCCATACATCCTGCCATGTATCATCAACAAAAAAATAAGGTGTGCATTTTACCGCCCACCTTACCCAATAATTTTATAATTACAATTATTCTTCCTCCTCATCTTTTCCTTTTTTCTTTTTTTTCTTTGATTTGTCGTACAGCTTTTTTGTATTTGCCATCAAATTGAGGAACTCCTTTTGCAGGTAATCATTGGCATTGTGAGCGTTGAGCGCCATACTTTCCAGCTTATCCCAGTCGGATGTTTTTGGTGGCAGGTATTTACTCTGGCGGAGCTTCATACCAAACATGGCCAGCGTGGCAGCAAACTGCAATTCTTTATTCGTTGCATTAAAAGCGGTTACTCCTCCATCACATTTATACATCAAATGCTTTTCTGTTTTGGTGTAGGCGGGAGTATAGCGAAGATCAACTTCTGCAATCGGCGTATTTTGTGCAGACAAATTGAAGATACTGTCGTTGGTAACAGTGGGTGTATATTCAAAAATGGCCATTACGCTGTTACCACTTCCTATTTCGCCGCCTTCGAGAGAACCGGTGCTGTCTGCTATGGCATCCCTTTTATTATCAAAACCAACCAGCCGGTAATCTTTTACAAGTGCCGGGTTAAAATGCACATTTAAAAAAACATCGTCTGCCACAGAGTAAAAAGTTTGTGTTACTTCTTTTACCAGCACTTTTTCCGCCTCTTTTATATCATCGAGATAGGCATAATTTCCATTACCTCTTTTTGCCAGCGTTTCTAACTTTGAATCTTTAAAATTACCCATGCCTACACCAAGACAAGTGAGATAAACACCGCTTTGTCTTTCTTTTGTTACAAGAGCTTCCATCGCTTCTTCACTTGTTTCTCCCACGTTAAAATCCCCGTCTGTTGCAATGATCACCCTGTTGTTGCCATTCCTGATAAAAGAACGCTTGGCGATCATGTAGGCCAGGCGGATGGCAGATTCACCAGGTGTATCACCACTGGCGGTTAGCTCCTCTATTGATTGAATGATCTTTTGCTTTTCGGCGCCACTGGTGGGCTGCATCCATACAGCTACAGCACCACCATAAATAACAATTGAAACGGTATCGGTTGCACGCAAATTTTTTACCAGCATTTGAAAAGCTGCTTTTACCAACGGAAGCCTGTTGGGCATATCCATACTGCCGGATGCATCAATTAAAAACACCAGGTTACTTGGCGGTACTTTTTCCAAATCCAGTTTGCGGGCATTGATATTGAGGTACATCAGCCTTTTATGAGCATCCCAGGGACAGGTTGACTGGTTTGATTCTATCTTGAAATATTCCCCCTTTTCCGGCTCTTTGTAATTAAGATTAAAATAATTCAGCAACTCCTCTATCCGCACTGCATCAGGCGGCACTACACTATTTTGTGCCACAAATCGCCTGATATTACTGTAAGAGGCTTTGTTGATATTTAATGAAAAACCGGTGTTTGGAAATTTCTCAGCATTTACATCTTCATTTTCTACCAATGAAAAATAGGATTCGTCGCTAACAAACCAGGAGTACTTTGAACTGAATTTATTGTCTTTTGTGATGGAGATCAGCTTAGGCCTGTTTTTGCTGGCATTGGCCGAAAGCTGCTTCATGGTCACTTCGAAGTATTTATCAGCGCTGATCCCTGCCGTCACCGCTTCATAACCATCCACGGTTAATGTGATGGAATCTCTTTTTACGCTGCTGGAAATGCCAAAACCACCGCCTACGCCTGACTTGTAAAGGAGCTTGTCTGAATGGAGCCTGATATTTACATTCTGGAGGTTCTCGCCCTTTTCATTCTTTATCTCCCCACGGAGATAATACTGACCGTTAGCGATGGTAGCGATGAATGAAACAAGGATATAAACAAGCAGGTTCTTCAAAAAGGGAAATATTATACAAATTTAAAATACTAGTAGTGAGAACGCAAAAATGCATTTTCTATTGTATATCAGTCCTCTACCAACTGGTAAATTTCTGCCAAATTTCTTCCTTGTCCATCATAATCCAGCCCAAAGCCAAGCAAAAATTTATTTGGCACACTAAAACCCACATAATGTACATCAAGCGGGTGTTCCAATGCTTCAGGCTTTTGCAGCAAGGCAGCAATGCTCAATGAAGCGGGCTGCTGGTTGTGCAACTGGGGTAGAAATTTAGTAAGCGTATTGCCAGTATCCACAATATCTTCTATGATCACTACATGCCTGCCTTCAAGCGGTTCATCCAGGCCAATAGAAGTGATGACATTACCGGTGGATTTGGTGCCCTTGTAAGAAGCCAGTTTGATAAATACGATTTCTGCCGGGCCTTTTATATATTTAAACAGATCGGAGGCAAACATAAAAGAGCCATTAAGGATGGCTATAAAAATTGGATTCCTGCCTTCGTAGTCTTTTGTAATCTGCGCTGCCATTTCTCTGATACGAACATCAATTTCTGCTGCTGTTATAAAAGGGCGGAATTTCTTATCAAGTACCTGTATGATCTCCATAAAAGATAGTGGGGGTTACCGTAAACGTTAGTTATTATTTTGAAACAATTAGTTGCTGGCCGATGCTGAGACTATCCGAGGTCAGGTTGTTCCATTCTTTCAATTGCTGAATGGATATCCCATACTTTTTTGAGATACCGTACAAGCCTTCTTTGGGCTGAACTTCATGGTACTTGATAGAGGATGCCGCACCAGGGCTTGATGCAGGCTTTTGTGTTTTTACCATGGCCAGCTGCATCCCGGGCTGCAGGTAAAGCGTAGTACCATCATTGATAACGGTGTTTTTTGTAAAACCGTTATACCTTGCCAGATATTCTAACTGGATGCCGTTTTGCTGAGCGGCATCCAACAATGTTTCGCCGCTTTTGCAAACATATGTTGCTGTGTTTCCCTGTATGGCTTTACGCTGCAGGTAAACAGGCTGATCTTTGGACAGCAAACCATCCTGCATAAAATCATTATACTCCAATAGTTTCGAAAGATCAATGTTCTGCCTTGTGGCGATAGCAAGCAGTGAAGTTCCCTTTTTTGCCATTACGCATTTTACCTGGTTGATATGAACGATCCTGTCAACACCTGTTTCTTCTGCCGGTACAATATCTTTGTTGCTTACATTTTTTGCAAATGATTTGTTTTCCTCTTCTTCATTGTATACAAAGGGTACTTCTTTATCATCTTCAAACTGGCTCTTATCATATTTAGGCATATCACTTATTGCAACCAGTGAGTATTGCTGCAGGTTATATTTTTCTATTGTTTGAATTAAAATAGCGGGGTATTTTGGATTGGTTGCATAGCCGGCTTTTTTAAGGCCATAAGCCCATCCTTTGTAATCCGCAGGATTTAGTTCAAACAAGGAGGAATAGCGCTGGTTACCTCTTAGATAGTTGCTATGATCACGATAAGATTCTTCTGCAGAAGTATAGGTGCGGAAACATTCCCCGGGAGCGTCATCATCGTGGCTTACACCACCGCCCGACCAGGAACTTTTACACTTAATGCCAAAATGATTGTTTGATTTTTTCACCAGCATGCTGTTGCCAAACTCTGATTCATGAATGCCTTGCGCAAGGGTGATGGAAGCAGGCACCCCCATTCGCTTCATTTCTCTTATGGCAAAGTCTTTAAACTTTTCAATATACTGTTCGGGGGTTAGATTTTGTGCCGCAATGTTTTTACAAGCAACAAACAATACAGCGAATGCAAATAATTTTTTGATCATTGTTTTTCGTTAGTATAGATTATCAAGATAGTTGGAACGATCAATTATTTCTTCCTTATAAAACTCAGGCCATCCCTCACGGTAAGCATCACCTGCTGTACCCTGTCATCATTTTTTACATGCTCATTAAAAGCATGAATGGCTTTTGCGTTCTTGCCACTTATTTCTTCATCCAGCACCTGTCCATGAAACAGTACGTTGTCCGCAATAATCAGTCCGTTGCACCGAAGCTGCGGCAAAATTAACCCGTAATAGTCAATATACCCTGTTTTATCTGCATCAATAAAAGCGATATCCCATGTTTCTGACAGGGTGGGGATAATTTCACGGGCATTACCGGTATGTAATTTTAACTGATTTTTATAAACTGAGCGCTCAAAAAAACCATGGGCGATTGCTGCATCCTCTTGTCTAAGTTCGATGGTATGCAGTTCGCCCCCGGGCTGCAACCCTTTTGCAAGACACAAAGCACTAAAGCCAGTAAACGTGCCTACCTCTAAAATACGAAGCGGCTGCAGGAGGCTACTGATCATTGAAAGCAATGCACCCTGAACCTGCCCGCTCAACATGTGTGCATGCGGGTGATGATGCTCTGTAAATTCTGTTATCTCGTTCAACAGTTCATCCCCTTCATCGGAATAACGGGCTACATAATTTTCAGCAAGTATATTTATTAAAGCATCCATTGTATCTGTTTTAAAAAACAAAAGAGCCCCAGGAACCCCCGGTCACCCCTGTAATTTCAGTCAGGAAATTTTAACCAGCAGTGGATAAACAAGTTTAAACAGGCACACAAAGTAAAAAAATTATGGCCTTATTCTTAGCCTTGTAATGCAGTACTGCACTATCACATGACAAAATAATATAACGAATACTGCGTTATTAATTTATCCAAACTGTAAAAAACTAAAACCAAACTTTATGCAATTCTTATTTGGATCCAAAGAAAACCGCCTAAGAAACTTCTTTGTCTTTGTTGGGATGACCTTTGCGGCCGTACTTTCAACTATATGGGTATATATGGGTTCTTAACGCTTCCCTCTTTTCGAAATACATAACAGGCCGAGGAATGTAACTATGCCATTGAGAATCAAAATTTCAATGCCTATTTTAAATCCATTGAAAATGGAAGCTGATAAACTTTTAAGTTCAACAGCGGCTGATTCCGAAATACCAAAGCGATTTATAAACCATTCCGGGTTATTCAGCAGGTCGATCCCGAATATGATCAATGGCGACAGCAGGCAAACAATCAGTGCATACTTATCAGTTATTGTCCGCTTTGTTAATATCCCAAAGGCAAAAAGACCCAGCAGCGGGCCATACGTATAGCCAGCAACTTTAAGGATCACATCAATAATCGATTTGTCATCTATCCACTTGAACAGCATGACCAGCATAAAGAATATAACAGCAAAGCATAAATGCACCCATAACCGGGTGCTTTTCTTTTCTTTCTCTGTGAGGTTTTCTTTTTTCTTTAATCCCAAAATATCAATACAGAACGAAGAGGTAAGTGCCGTTAATGCGCCGTCTGCGCTCGGGAACAAGGCAGAAATTAAGCCAATGATAAAAATAACGGAGATAACCGGGCTAAGGGTTTTACCCAATGCAACCGAAGGAAAAAGATCATCACCTTTTATTACACTTCCCGTTTGCGCTGCATAGAGATACAATAAACCTCCCATGAATAAAAATAAAAAGTTCACGAGCAATAAAATGGTGCTGAGTGTGAGTACATTTTTCTGAGAATCTTTTAAGGTACGGACACTGATATTTTTTTGCATCATCTCCTGGTCAAGCCCGGTCATGGCAATGGTGATAAAAGCCCCGCCAAGAATCTGCTTTACAAAAAAACCGCTGCTGTTGGCATCTGTATTAAATATGGTGGACAGCTGGTTTGATTCCAGTGACTGTAATGCGGCTGAAAAATCAAGGTCGAGTTTATTCATCACCGTAATGATACAAACAACGAGGCCGAGCAGCATAAAGGTAGTTTGCAAGGTATCGGTGTATACTATTGTTTTTACGCCGCCTTCAAATGTATACAGGAGTATCAATAACAAAATAACAAATGCGGTTGCCCAGAACGGTATGCCCATTTCTTTGAGAACAAATATCTGCAGGATATTTACCACCAGGTACATTCTTGCGGTGGCTCCCAGGGCCCGGGAAACAATAAAAAACAAAGCCCCTGTTTTATAGGATACAGGACCAAACCTTGATTCTAAATAATTATAAATAGAAGTAAGATTGAGTTTGTAGTACAAAGGCAGCAATACAAAGGCGATGACCAAATAGCCAAAGAAATAACCGATCACTACCTGGAAATACTGGAACCCTGCACTACCCACAGTACCTGGCACACTTACAAATGTTACACCGCTTAAGGAAGTACCGATCATACCAAAGGCCACCAGCATCCAGTTGCTGCTGCGGTTGCCAATAAAGAAAGAATCATTATTTGAATTTTTACTGGTGAAATAAGCCACCACCAGCAGCAATAAAAAATAACCGATCACAAAACTGAATAATAAAGCGGGGGACATGCAGCAATGTTTATTGTAAAATAAAATTGAAAATAGAGAAAAACTTTGTGTCTTTGTCTTTTTTGCCACAGTTTACGCAGATAAACACAGGTTGAGAATACAATAAACTGTAAACCCAATGATGGTTTTTACAATTAGTATATTCTTGTATAATAAATCATAAAATAATTTTATAAACAATCAGTATGATCAACGCAAAGTCAATCGTAGTTTTTTGCGGCAGTAAAAATGGCAACAATCCTTTATATGCAGCACAGGCCAAAGAACTGGGCTATCTATTGGCGGCAAACAGTATCCGCTGTATCTATGGCGGCGGCAACCGGGGTCTGATGGGTGCGGTGGCCAATGGAGTACTTGAAAAAGGGGGTACCGTTACAGGTATCATTCCCGAACTGCTGAATCAATGGGAGCAGAAACATGACGAAATCACAGAACTGATCATCGTGGAAAACATGCATGTTCGTAAGCGCCTGTTGTATGAAAAGTCTGATGCCGCCA
>ERZ795056.1677-NODE-1677-length-25725-cov-5.375458_pt1 | contig 25725 bp, 15 predicted proteins | sample MGYA00375140_ERZ795056 | MGnify/ENA primary metagenome ERZ795056 (study PRJEB30185, sample SAMN05720227) | activated sludge metagenome | isolation source: Anaerobic digester | place: USA | collected 2015-03-09 ... | reverse complement strand
TAAGCGGTGACTGGAGTTCAGACGTGTGCTCTTCCGATCTTCGGCATCGGCGTCGCGGTCGCGTTCGGGCGCCCCGGCGCCGCGGTCCCCGACCCCTGCACCGGCGGTCCGGCGCGTCTGGTCGGCGTCTGGGACGATGATGTGCGCACGGCCGGCGAACAGGCGGCGCGCGCGAGCGGTCTGCCGATCGCCGCCGACACGTGGTCGCGCACCGCCAGCGCGCTCGACGATTATGCGGCGCGCTGGCTCGCCGGGTATGGCGATGCGTGCCTCGCTCATCATCGCGGCGAGCAGTCGGACGCGCTCTTCGATCTGCGGATGCGCTGCCTCGAGCAGCGCCGCGACGAGCTGAGCGATGCATCGGCGCTGTTGCAAGAGCCCGACCCGAAGACCGTCGAGCGCGGGCCGCAAATCGCCGGGGCCCTCGGTGAGCTGGCGACCTGCGCCGACGGCGAGGCGCTCACCGCCGCCGTGCCACCGCCGCGAGATCCCGAGGTCGCGCGCCAGGTCGAGGCCCTGCGCCGCACCCTCACCCGTACGCGCGTGCTCGAGACCGCCGCTCGCTTCAAGGACGCCCTGGCGCTCGCGGAGCAGGCCGTGGTCGACGCCGGGCCGCTCGAGTACACGCCCGCGCTCGCCGAGGCCGAGTCCCGCGTGGGCCGTCTGCTCAACCGCACCGGCAAGTTCGCCGAGTCCGCGGCGCACCTCGAGGACGCGTATTACTTCGCCCTGGCCGCGCGTCACGACGAGGTCGCTGGCGACGCGGCGGTCCGTCTGGTCCGGCTGCACGGTGACCGCCTCGACGACGAGGCCGCGGCGACCCGCTGGCAGCGCAGCGCCGCGGCCTTCGTCACGCGTGCCGGCCCGGACAGCGCGCTCGCTGGCAATCTGAGTAGCGGCCTCGGCGTATTGCATATGAAGCATGGCCGGTACGAGGCGGCGCGCGAGGCCTTCGAGCGCATGGTGGCGAGCCGCGAGCGGCAAGGGAATTCGACCGACGATCTGGCGGATGGCCTCAGCAACCTCGGCGCCGCGCTCGAGGCGCTGGGACGCTTCGCCGAGGCCGAGGCCCGGCTCGAGCGCGCTCTGGAGATCCGCACGCGCCTGTTCGGCCCGGAGCACCCGAACACCGCGATGACCCTCGCCAACCTCGCCAATGTCTATAGTCAGCGCAAAGAGTGGGCCAAGGCCCGCGTCGCCAATGAGCGGATCGTTGCGACCTTCGAGCGCGACCTCGGGCCCGAACATGCGAATACGGCGATGATGTACGCCAACCTGGCGAAGGTGCTCGGCGCATTGCACGACCCGGACGCGCGGCGACGTTACCTGCAGGGCGTCACCGCCTTCACCGCGGCCTTCGGGCCCGACAGCCAGTTGCTCGCCGAGATGCGGACCGAATATGCCGGCTGGCTCGTCGCGCAGGGCGAGGTCGACGCCGCGCTCGAGCAGGTCGAGCAGGCGATCTCCGTCCTGCGACGATTCACCAGCGGCGACCCGGCCCCCGCGCGCGAGCGCCTGCAGCTGGCGCGCACGTTGGCCGAAGATCCGCGGCATCTGGCGCCTGCCCGCGCGCTCGCCGAGCAGGCCGCGCAGGTGCTCACGGCCGCCGGCGCGAGCACAGACGCCGAGGTGGCGCGTGCCTGGCTCGCGGCGCACCCGGGATAGAAGGTCTACAACAGCTTCCGCTCCGGCGACCTCGCGCCGCCGGATGGCAAGAAGACCCCCGACATGACCCTCAAAGTGCCCGAGCTTTGCACGCTCGAGTGCATCGATAGCAAGCTGGTGCTCTGGGTGCACGTCGGCAACGAGGGCGCCTCACCGCTGACCGCCGGTGGCACATTGACGGTCAACGGCGTGGTGCTCGGCCAGGACACCATGCTCGGCTCGACCGACCTGCCCCTCGTCGTCGACCCCGGCAAATACATCGACGCCGTCGAATACGTGCTCGACCCGAAGGACCTCGAATCCATCAAGATCAAGGTCGACGCCAAGGAGCTCGAGTGCAACCTCAATAACAACGAGGTGGTAATCCAGGGCCCGTTCTGCCAGTGATCGCCCGGTGAAGCGGTCGGCAAGCTGGCGCCGACCGCTTCCAACGCAAATTCATAGATGTCCACGTGAAGCCCCGCACCGCGACGAAGTACCGCCGCGAGCTCGCCAACGACATCCTCCCCGAGTTCGGCGACCGCGACTTCGAGACCATCATGCGCAGCGACGTGCAGGGTGATCTGTTCGATGTGCCACCGCGCCTCCGCGAGCCGGCGCTTGCTCGTCGCCAGGCTCAGATCCATCGACGCGGCGATCTCATACGCTCGGCGAGTGCGAGGCCTGCGCTCAGGCGGCGCCGCTGCGCCAGAAGGAGCCGAACATGAGGGCGAACATCGGCGCACGAACAGCGCGGCGTGCGAGGGTTATGCCCGGGCCAACGTTTCACGCCTCGCCATCGGTGCCAGAAAGTACGATCGACTGCGCTGCGTGGCGATCGTGGAGCCGGATCATGCCAGTGCTGTCTTGTGTGGATACGTGTCCATCATCGAAATGTCCTCGCCGACTTCGATCCGGAGCTCGATCGGGCCACTTGGCCGGCATCTCATTGGCATGAGGACGTCGCGCGCTCGCGCACCGCGCGATCTTGATCCTTGCGACAGCTTCGATATCTCCCCGAGTATGGTGCTGTGGGCGCGTCGTCACCGATCTACCTGAACGTCCCGCTGAGCGAGGTCCGGGCCGCCGTCCGCGACCGCGTCCTCGGCGCCGCTGCGCACGAGGCGGTCGTATGGTCGCGCGAGGGCTCGGAGCTGGTGGTCTATCCACACAGCCTCGGCCTGCGGGCCACCGGCGGCTTCCTGGTCGCCGAACTCCAGATCGAGGCGGCGGAGACCGGCCCGTGCGTCGCTCGCATCGTCTTCTTCCTCGGCACCGCCGCGGCCGGGGCCGGGCTCGCCGCCGCCGTCAGCCACGACGCCGCGACCCCGGCGCTGCTCGTGGACGCCTGGGGCGAGGCCCTGCGGCTCGCCGTGTGGGAGGGCTTGCTCGACGTCGTCGAGGGCGTCGCGGTCGTCGCCTCGCAGGCGGCGGGCGTGCCGCTGCGAGTCCTCGGCTTCACCGGGGGCGAGGATGGCGTCCGGATCGCCGTGGGGGCCTGAGCCATGACCGACAACAAAGACAAGAAGCCGTCCCCCGTCACCACCGCGATCCTCGACGGCGTCTGCGAGACCCTCGGTGTCTACCGCCGCATCGACGCCAAGGAGGTCCAGTACGACTACGAGTGGCTGCTGTCGCCGCTGGTGAAGTCGCGGACCTCGCTGACCTCCACCGCCCAGGACCCGCTGCTCAAGGTCCTCGCCACGCTGTTGCGGCCCGAGCCGCCGGTCAAGCCGAAGTCCGACGGCACCGTCGTCGCGCCGACCCTCCCGTGCTTCTTCCGCGTGCACAAGGACGTCCCGCTCGGCCTCGCCGTGCGCAACGCCGGCGCCCCGTTCACGCGCACCATCGGCGACAACAAGGAACAGAGCTTCTCCGCGCTCGGCGTCGACGTCGTGGCGATGCTGCCGAAGAACGCCAGCCTCGACCCGAACCGCGCCGCGCTCACGCCCCCGAATCCGCCGCCGCCGCCGACGCTGCTCGCCCGGGCCCGCCTCGCCCGCCTGATCACTGGCGGCACGGTGGCAACCCTCGAGCAGCCGGTCACCCTCGGCCTCGAGCTGCACCTGGCCCATAAGCCAGCCGCCGGCAAGCCCGAGCTGCGCCCGTTCACCGCGCTCGCGCTCGAGGTCGGCGTCGACGACAAGGCCGAGGTCTCGCTCGTCGTCACCGACGCCACCGCCCTGACCGCCAAGGACAGCGCCGGCGAGACCGCCGCCCGCCGCACCGTCACCTGGAAGCGCGGCGACTCGCTGGTCCGCCCGCTGGTGCACGCCGGCCTCGTGCTGCTGCGCGCCATGCTCGTGTGGCTGGCCGAGAAGAACCGCACGGACAAGCCCAACCACGCGGCGGTCCGCGTGCACGACCACCTGTTCCCACTGGTCGAGGGCTTCTCGTTCGCCAGCGTCCCCGCGCTCAAGCCGTTCCCGCTGGCCGCGTTCCAGGGCGACTTCGCCGCGCTCCGGGACTGGCTCAAGTCGTTCCTCCAGCCGCTGGTGGCGATGAAGGTGCTCGAGCACCTGCGCGCGCTGATCAGCGGCAAGGAGGACGACAAGACCGCCCCCGGCTCGGCGATCGCCTGGTTGACCGATCGCACCGACGCCACCGACTACAAGGCCCCCAACGCCCGCGACTTCGGCCTCGTCGTGCGCACCACCGGCGACGAATTTCGCGGCAGCGCGGCGCTCGGCCTGCGCGGCCAGGCGAGCTGGAAGTTCGGCGAGACCGTGCGGATCGGCCTGGCCCTCGAGGGCGAGCTCGTGCGCGCGAGCTGGGACTTCCGGCTCGATACAGCGAGCAGCATGCCCAAGGCCAGCGCGAAGGCCCGTGCCAGCACCGGCAGCGCCAACGTCTTCCTCGTCATCGAGGGCATCGCCAACGCGGAGCTCTGCTCCGCGGACGGCAACCTCGCCAGCGTCGGCGCGCTCGCCCGCCTCGAGCTCGGCGCATCGCTCTCGACCGCCGGCCTGCTCCCCGAGCTGCGCGCCACCTTCCGCACCACCGGCACCGACGGCAAGCCGCTCGACGTCACCCGCTCGCTCGGCGCCCTCCTGCACGAACTCCGCGAGGCCGCGCAGGCCCATCTCCAGGCCGTCGCTGCCGCCGCCGCCGCCGAGCTTCAGGCCGCCTCCGCGGCCGCCTGGGCCGCCCTCGAGCCGCTGATCGCCGAGCTCAAGGCCGTCGTCGTCCAGCTCGAGCAGGCCGTCTCTGCCCTCGTCGCCAAGCTCGCCGACCTGCTCCCCGCGCCCGTGCGCACCGCCCTCGTCGCCCTGCTCGCCGACATCCGCGGCAAGCTCGAGGCCCGGCTCGCCTCGAAGGACATCAGCGGACTCCCGGCGGGCCTCGTCGACCCGGCGAAGCTGCGCGGCCTGGTCGCGGCCGCGATCACGTGGACCCGCACCGAGGTGACGAAGAACCTCCCCGCCGTCCCCGACACCCTCGACCTGGACCTCGGCCTCGCCACCCTGCAGCTCGCCGCGAACCTCGACCCGAACGACCCCGGCGCCGCGAGCTTCGACGCCATGCTCACCCCGCGGCTCGATCGATTCACCACCGGCCTGCCCGTGCGCCTCTCGCCGGGCACCTCGATCGGCATCTCGCAGTCCGGCCTCACCTTCGTCGCCGGCCTCGAGCTGGCCCCGATCGAAGGCCTGCCGTGGACCCCCGGGATCAAGTTCAGCCTCGCCAACAACGCCCCGCGGATCGACGTCGACCTCCGCCCGCCGGCCGCGAACACCCTCCCGTTCAGCCTCCCGGTGCTCGGCGGTGATCCGGTCGCGGCCCTCCAGCAGGTCAGTGACATCGCCCAGAAGCTCGTGCGCCCCCTGATCACCGGGGCGCTTACGAATGTCTCGCTGGTCCCCGGCCTCACGGCGCTCGACCTCCTCGAAGTCGTCGGCTTCAGCGCATCCAGCTTCGCGCCCCCCGATCCCGCCGCCGCCGCCAAGGCGCTGCTGCAGAAGATCGGCCCGTACGCCGGCACGCTCGCCCAGGGCGCGGCCTCGTCCGTCGGCCTCACCTTCGACCCCAACACCCTCACGATCGCCGCCAACAACCTCTCGCTCGGAGACGCCGGCGTCAGCGCCGGCATCGGCTCGATCCGCGTCAAGCTGCTCAACGACGGCAAGCTCGCCCCGAGCGTCGCGCTCGACGACATCACGCTCTCGCTCGTCGGCCAGGACGCCCCCGCCTTCGACGCCGGCTTCGTGTCCGTCGGCACCCTGACCGCCAAGGCCTCGGCCGACGTCGTCGCCCCGAAGCTGATCAAGGTCGGCCTCGAGCTCCGCGACGTCCGCCTCCCGCTCGGCCGCAGCGGCGGCGGCAAGGACGGCAAGGGCGAGGCCGGCCTGCTCTCGACCGGCAAGGACAACCCGGGCATCCACCTCGACCTCGGCTGGGAGGATCCATCTGGCTTTTACGCCAGGTTCCCTTCGGGCGTCCCGGAGCTCAAGCTGCCGATCGACCGCGTGATCGGCCCGCTCGACGTCAAGCGCCTGACCGCCACGCTACAGCCGCAACCCTCGAGGCCCCCGAAGCTCAAGCTCGGCCTCGACGCCCTGTTCAAACTCGGCGGCGTCACGATCGCCCCGCAGGGCCTCGGCGTGGCCATCCCGCTCGACAAGCTCGGCTTGCCCGGCGAGTGGGAGCCAACCCTCGACGGCCTCGGCCTCGCCTTCGACCAGGCCGGCATCACCCTCGCCGGCATGCTGGCGAGGACCCCGACCGGCTTCGTCGGCCAGGCCACGATCAAGGCCTATCAGTTCCAGCTCGGGGCGCTCGCCGCCTACGACAAGATCGCCCCCGACGACGTCGCCTCGCTCGCCGTGTTCGGCGTGCTGCGCATGACCCTCGGCGGCCCGCCCTTTTTCGTCATCACCGGCGTCGCCGCCGGCTTCGGCGTCAACCGCTCGTTCGCCCGCCCGAAAAAAACCGAGGAGCTCAAGGACAACCCGCTGCTCATCACCATGCAGGGCAACGCCCCGCTCGACCTCGCGGGCTTTCGCGCCAAGCTCCCGGCCAAGGTCGGCGCCTTCTGGCTCGCCGGCGGCGTCAAGTTCGTCTCCTACGGCTTCATCCTCGGCGACGCCCTGCTCTACATCCTGCTCGACGACGGCTTCGAGCTCGGCGTGCTCGCGCTGGCCCGCATGGCGATCCCCGAGCTCCTGCAGATCAACCTGGCGATCGAGGCCGGCCTGTCGTTTCGCGGCGAGCCGACCCTGTACGCCAAGGCCGCCCTGTACGACAGCTGGCTCCTGCACAAGGACTGCAAGATCACCGGCGGCTTCGCCCTGCAGGTGTGGCCGCGCGACGGCGACGCCGTCGTCACGATCGGCGGCTACCACCCCGCCTTCAAGCGCCCCGAGCGTTACCCCGAGGTCGAGCGGCTCGGCTTTCGCTGGGCGCTCGGCGACACGATCGTGATCAAGGGCGGCTGCTACTTCGCCATGACCCCGCGCGAGGCCATGGGCGGCGGCCGCCTCGAGGTCGAGGGCCGCTGGGGCCCGCTCTCGGCCGGCTTCTACGCCGGCGTCGACGGCCTGATCCGCTGGGACCCGTTCTACTTCGACGTCAACATCGAGGTCGGTGTGTGGGGCGCCGTCGACCTGTGGTTCGGCAAGCTGCGCTTCTCGCTCGGCGTCGGCCTGCACATCTGGGGCCCGCCGGTCGGCGGCCGCGCCAAGCTCGACCTCGGCGTCTTCTCGATCGACATCCCCTTCGGCGACCCGGCCCCGCTCGAGCGCCCCGCCCTGCCGGTCGCGCGCTACCTCCGTGACCACCTCCACATCGCCCTCCCGCCCGGCGTCGGCGACACCGCCGGCAGCGTCGTCTGGCCCGCGCAGCCGCTCGCCGTCACCGGCGGCGACGCCAAACGACCGCTGCGCCTGGCGATCCTCCGCGGCCGCGCCCCCGACCTCCCGCCCCCGAACGACGCCCCGCCGACGCTGCGCCTGTGCAGCGAGAGCGTGCTGCGCCTCGACCTGGCGATCCCCGCCACCGAGGCATTCCTCAACACCTTGCCCGATCCGCCCGCTCCGAACGCCCCGCCGCTGTTCTTCACCCTCGCCAACAAGCAGGTCGCGCAGTCGGCCCTCGGCGTGTTCACCCCGAAGGCCCGCGGCAAGCTGCACCTGCTCGCGGACCGGCGCCCGCTCGCGCTGTTCGGCCCGCCCGACGTGGCCGCCGGCGTCAGCGGCGAGATGACCACCTCCGTCGGCGCCGCCGCGCTGATCGACCTCACCGCCGACCTCACCAACCGGCGCCTCGTCACCTCGCTCGGCGCCGAGTACTCCCTGCCCGAGGAGTACGCCCCGCTCCCGCTCGCGCGCGACGCCAGCCACTTCCTCGCCCTGGGCGCCAACAAGCTCGCGCGGACCGGCCGCTTCACGCTCCTCGAGCTGCAGCAAAAGGCCCCCGCCGTCGCCGCCCGGCTCGCACGCACCGGCGCCCCGCTCCCACGCATACGCGTTGCGACCACCGGCCTCGCCGAGGTCCGGTCGGCCGGTCTCTACCGCGACCGCGTCATGCACCGCCGGGCCGCGCGCCTCGCCCCACACGCCGTCTCGCGCGCGCCGCAGATCCTCGGCCTCGCCTTCCTCGACCTCCCGCCCGGCACCGGCATCCCCGCACGCCGCACCAGCGTCTCGCCGGACCACGCCGGCCTCGCGCGCGTCGCCCCGCCGACCGCCGTCCCGCGCTCCCCGCTGCTCGCCGGCCTCGCCTTGCACCTCGTCGAGCCCGCGACTCGCAACGTGGAGCCGCCCGCCGCCCCGCCGCGGATCCCCGCCCACACCCGCACCGGCAAGCGCCCGCGCACCGCCGAGCCGCCCGCGGGCCCGGCCCGCCGCTCCTATCTCATCGTCGCCCCGCAGGACCTCGCCCACCGCAAGCTCGCGCCGCCGACCTTCGCCGTCCTGCGCCCGGCCGAGGTGTGCGTGCTCGACCTCGCGCGCGCCGACGCCCTGAGGCCGCCCGCCGCCCGCCTGAACCTCTCCGGCGCGATGCACCTCCGCGCCGTCGCCTTCAACGCGGTCGGGCAGGTCCTCGCCGACCTCGAGCTCGGGCCCGGCGAACACAACATCCAGCTCCCGCCCGGCGCCCGCCGCCTCGCCCTGATCGGCCTCGGCGGCGAGCGCCCCGTGCCCGCGTCCCCGATCCTCGACAGCGGCGCGATCGACTGGAACGGCGAGAACGACTGGAGCGGCGAGCCCGACCGTCGCCGCGACCCCGACCTCCACGCCCCACCGCGCTTCGTGCGCGGCTTCTCGGCCGACACCGTGCTCGTCGGCGTCGCCCCGCGGGTCTTCCTCGTCCCCGGCGCCGTGCTCGAGCCACGCGGCGGCGAGCTCGCGCAGCGCGAGCCGCTCGGCCGCTGGCCCGCGGCCGCGCTGCTGGCCCGGGTCACCGGGCTGCGCCTGCGTCTGCCGGGCCAGGAGGCCGGCGTCGTCGCCCTCCAGCTCGACGGCATCACCCGCGAGCTCGCCGCCCTGCGCAAGGTCCAGTGCCTCGCCGACGGCGCTCCGCAGGCGCTCGGCGGCGTGCTCGTGCGCGGCGAGTCGGCCGTGCTGTGGTGGTCCTGCCGTCCCGCCGCGATCGTCGACCTCGAGCTCGGCCTGCACCGCGCCGTCGGCCTGTCCTTTTGGCCAGATCGAAGCGCCCCGCCCGACGACGTCATGGATCGCACGCTCCACCACCCCGTGCGACCGCACGGCGAATCGACGCGCTTCACCCTCGAGGTCACGCCATGATCCCCGCCCCCGAGCCCGCCCTCGCGCCGCCGCTCCCGCCCGGCCAGCTCGCCACGAGCGACGCCGCCGTCCCGCCGCTCCACCCCGGCGAGCACCCCGGCCTGGTGATCGCCCAGCAGGTCACCGGCACCGACGCGATCCTCGCCAGCGTCACCGCCAGCGCCGTCACCCTGACCGTCGTCGATCCCGGCATCGCCCCGCTGCCCGCCGACGAGATCCTCGCCGTTTATCCGCCCGCCGGAGCCGAGGACGCCGCCGAGGTCATGCTCCCACACGTCACCCTGCGCGCGCGCAGCTTGCCGTGGGCCAACCCGCCGCTCGCCGGCGCGACCACCTGGCTCGCACTCCTCCTCCTGCGTAAAGGTGAGGCGACCTTCGGCCTGACCAACGGGCGCCCCACCGTCACCTGTACTCAAGGACAGCTCACCACCCTCCTGCCGACCCCGGCCGAGCTCGGCCTGCTGTGCCACGTCCGCGAGCTCCCGAGCGACGACCCGCTCGCGGCCCGCGACGACGACCGCTTCGTCGCCCTCGTCGTCGGCAACCGCCTGCCCATCAAGAGCACCGAGCACGACGCCTGCCTCGTCGATCTGCGAGGCCTCGCCGCCGCACCGATCTGGCCCGGCAACCTCGTGAACAACACCCCGCAGGCGCTCCCGCTGCTGCACCGCTGGAGCTTCAAGACCGGCAGCGGCGGCGACTTCGAGGCCCACTTCGCCCGCCTGCGCAGCCCCGCACCACCCGACAACCCCACCGGCGGCGTGCTCGCCTTCGGCCAGAGCGTCGACGGTGAGGACCTCGCCGACGACGACGGCGCCCTCCTGCTCGCCGCCCCGCTGCCCGACGAGCCCGAGCGCCGCGTGCGCTACGCCGGCCCGCTCGTGCCGCTCGCGCGCACGCTCGAGCACGAGCCCTCGGAGAGCGCCGACGCGGCCCTCGGCCTCGCAGACGACGGCACCGAGGTGGTCGGCCTCGCCGCCGCCGTCGAGCTCGGTCGCCTGCTCGCCATCGCCAACCCGCGGGTGCTCGCCGGCCTGGTCGGCTTCCGCGATTACCAGCTGCGCGAGGACATCGACACGCTCCTCACGATCGAGGCGCCCCCGCGGCCCGGCAAACCCGGCTTCGTGTCCGACTGGCGCGACATCTTCGGCGACCCCGACCCCTGGTTCGACGGCGTGCGTGACGACCTCTGGGGTCGCAGCGGCGACCCCACCGGGATCCTCGGCCTCGTCGGCAAGGTCCCCGGCCTCGACACCACCCGCCTGAAGACCCTCGGCGGCTTCCAGCTCGCGCGGCGCCTGACGACCATGTCGAACCCGCTCGCCGCCCCCGGCCCCGCCGTGACCGCCGCCTCGGCCCCCTCGCTGATCGGCATCGACCTCACCGCCCCCGACCTCGCCACCATCCTCGACAATCAATTCGGCGCGCTGCGGGCCAGCGTCGCCGCGCTCGGCATCGACCTCGACGAGGAGCTCGCGCCATGACCCGAAGGATCGTCGCAATTCCTCCTGCCCCCGGCGTCGCCGGCGTCCCGCCCGGCTACCACGTCGCCGCCCTCTCCGACGACGTGCTCGACTGGCTCGCCGACCTGCTGATCCTGCGCGGCGTCCCGCTCAGCTACCTCGTGCCGCACCCCGACCTGCTGCCCCCGGAGTCGATCCGCTTCTTCCACGTCGACCCCAACTTCACCGCGCACCTGATCGACGGCGCCCTCACGGCCGCCGACCTCGGCGCCTTCGATCGCGCCTTCCACCGCCCGATCGCCCTCGCCCTGCGCAAGCAGGCCGAGCGGCGCCTCGCCGGGCGGCTGTTCCCCAACGAGAACCCCGAGTTCCTCGCGCTCCCCCAGCTCTCGGGCCTGCTGTTTCGCTCCGAGATCGTGCGCCGCTGGCCGGGCCTGTCCGTCACCGGCTACGACAAGTCGAGCGACCCCGGCAGCGCCCTCAAGCTCGCCCGCAAGGACCGGCTCGCCGCCGGCCTGATGATCGTCCTATTCGCCGGCGTCCCGCGCCGCGTCGACATCGCCGAGCCCTTCGAGGGCGCCCGCTTCGGCGTCGAACCCAAACCGGGCGAGACCTGGTCGATCCAGGCGCGCCACCCCGACGGTAATCTCACCGGCACTGTCCCTGTCACTGTCACGATCGACAAGACCACCCGCCGCCTCGACATCGCCAAGCTCGCGGCCGACTGCAAGGCCCCCGGCTCCGGTCACCTCTCGCTCTGCCTGCAGCAGACCCCCTACGTCCAGATCTTCCAGGGCTCCGGCGCCCGCGAGAAGCAGCGGATCCGCCGCGTCCGCAACGACCTCAAGCGCCGGATCGGAGGCTGACCCATGGCCCGCTCACTGTTCGTCCCGGTCCACCTCCACGCCCGCCTCGTCACCGCCACCACGAGCCCGCTCCCCGGCCTCGGGGCGGCCACACTCTTCACCGACCCGAGCCCCGGCCTCCCGCGCGGCGTGCACCTGCACTGGGCCCTGCCCGACGCCCTCACCCGCGCGCAGGTCGACCCGCTCGGCCAGACGCTCCGCTTCCCCGCCGTCCCCGACCGCTGGCTCGTCGTGCGCTTCGCCGACGCACCCACCTTCGCCACCGGCGGCCTGCGCCCGCCACCTCGCGCCTGCAAGGCCTTCGTCGTCGACGCCAAGAACCGCAAGTCCGGGCCGCTCGGCACCGTCGCCTTCACGCCCGTCGCCGAGTGGCTGACGGTGATGGGCCTGCTGCCAGGCGGCGTCAAGACCGACCAGGACGGCCCGCTGCCGCGAGACATCCACCTCGACGCCGCCTACTACCCGACCGCCCGCGACCGCTTCGGCTTTCACGACGACCTCGCCGACCTCGGCGCCGTCGACTGGAGCGCGCTGCGCCTCTCGTACCTCGTGGTCGGCAGTTACACCCGCTCGTCCGAGGATCCGCTGGCCCGCCTCGCCGACGACGACGCCCGCCTCGAGTGGATCGACGACGCCCGCCTCGACGTCGACCTCCCGCGCCCGCGCCACGTCCAGGCGATCGCCGTCCACCACGACCCGCTCACCAGCGTCCGCCGCATCGACCCCAAACTCGTCTCGTTCTCGTTCGCCGGCGACAAGAAGCAGGTCTCGCGCCCGCTCGAGCGGATCGGCGAGCTCGGCCTCGGCGCCTCCGCGGCCACCTCGGGGCGCCTCGATGCCCTGCGCGGCGAGATCGAGGCGAGCCACTCCGTCGCCGCCGCGATCCCCGGGCTGAAGGTCACCCCGCGCCCGCTGCTGCCCGCCCCCGAGGACAGCAAGGGCATCCCCTCGCGCCTCGTCTGCCACGGCGCGCTCGTCGACCTCGGCGACTCCGGGGCTTACACCGGCCTCGGGACCCAACCCGACAACCCCTCGTGCCGGGTCGCCGACAGCGCCAGCGCGGCCATCGAGGAGGCGTTCGCGGGCATCGGCGGCGGCGACGTGTTCGCGGTCCTCCGCGGCGGCCTCGACGGCGAGATCGGCGACACGACCGGCATGCAGGCGCTCCCATATCTGCTGCACGCCGCCGGCTTCGACGGCGCGCCCGACGAGGCCCACACCACCGAGCTCGTCGCCACGATCCGCGACACCGGCCCGACCCTCGGCCTCCCGAACCTCGACCCGAACGCCCCCGTGCGCGTCGTCGATCGGCGCACCATGACCGGCCCCTCCGCGCCGGCCGCCGTCGCCGTCAAAGCCCTCGGCACGCTGCCAGGCGCCGTCACCGTCGAGGCGCGCCGGGTCCCCGCGCCGCGCTGGCACCGGGCCGGCACGCCGGTCGTGCAGATCGAGCGCGCCGGTCGCAGCTTCCGCCACGGCCACGACGGGCGCATGCACCCGCGCGGCCGCCTGCGTTGTCGCGCCGGCGGTCAGCTCGTCACCGAGGTCCGCTTCGACGTGCCCGACGGCTCACCACCCGGCGCATCGATCACCGGCGACCGCCTCGTCGCCCTCGATCCGGCGCTGCGTTCCGAGCCCGCCTTCGTGCGCGACCTGATCCACGAGCTCGCCGTGCTCGACCCGAGCAGCCGCGCCGTCGTCGCCGGTGTGTGGCTCGGCGGCATCGACCCCGCCTATCACGCGCTCCCGCTCGCCGAGGCCGTCAGCGGCTGCTTCCGCGCGCTCGCCGAGGGCTGGTGGGCCGCCGCCGACCCGAGCGCCGGCAAGCCCGACGCCGCGGCGTACTTCGCCGGCACCTTGCCGGCGCCCTTCGCCATCACCCCGTGGCACGCCCCCTGGCTGCCGCTGTTCGCCGAGATCGACTACCGCTTCACCCCGAACACCAACAACAGCGGCGCCGGCCTGGTGCTGGAGCCGTACGAGCCGCGCTTCACCGCGCCGACCGACGGCCCGGCGCTCGTCGTCACCGCGCGCGAGGTCCTGTCCTCGGCGCCCGCCGACACCCTGCAGAGCGCGATCGCGCGGATCCAGGGCCACTTCGGCAAGGACCCCGCGCGCAAGGCCCAGCTCGCCGAGCTGGTCGCGCGCCTCGCCAGCCTCGACCTCCAGACCGTATCCCTCGGCGACCTCGACCCGCAGCTGCGCGCCGCCGGTCATGCCTTCCGCGGCGGTGCGCTCGTCGTGCAGCGCCTGCGCCTCGTCGACACCTTCGGCCAGACCCTCCAACCGCCGCCGCCGTCACGCCCCCTGCCGCCGCGCCTGACCGCCTGGGCCCGCGTCCAGGCCCGCCTCTCCGCCGCCCAGGGCCCTGGCGAGGCCGACCCGCTGCGCTCGCCGCTGTGCGGCTGCCTCGTCTTCGACGCCGTCGAGCAGGCGCTCGAGGTGTTCTCGCCGACCGGCGCCGCGCTCGGCCAGCTACGCCACAACCGCGTGGCGAACACGACCGTATGGGAGCCCGCGCCCGGGCGCGAGGGCGTCGCCGCCGACGCGCTCCCGGCCCCGCTGCGCGACCTCGTCGCCGCCCTGCGGGCGCCAGCCCCGAACGGCACCGGCGAGAGCGCGCTGATCGCCGCCCTCAAGGTCATGGACGGCGCGCGCTTCACCGTCGCGCGCCGCCAGACCGGCGACGACTATCGCGGCATGTTGCTGCGCCGCCCCGTGCTCTTGCTGCGGGTCCGTCTCACGCTGGAGGTCGCGGGCGTCGGCCTCGGTGACCGGCCCGAGCGCGCCCAGCAGGTCAAGGCTCCCGGCGCGATCAAGGTCCGGCTCGGCTGCGCCGAGCAGCTCGACGACGGCCTGCTCGGCTTCCTCGCGCGCGACCAGGGCGACGCGCTGCGGCTGCACGTCGTCCCCGCCGTCGCCCAGGGCGCCTGGACGATCCCGCATCAGGACGTGCACCCGATCGTCGATCGCAGCACCGCCCTCACGCTCGTCCCGGGCGTGCCCGTCGAGGTCTTGCTGCTGCTCGACGGCGCCTCCTCGTTCCACGTGCAGGCCGGCCTGCTCCCGCGCAAGCGCATCGACGTCCAGGAGGTCATCTCCTCGCGCCTGCTCGGACAGCTGCGGGCCACCCTGCGCGTCGGCCCGGTGCTGTTCGATCCGGGCCAGCGCCGGATCCCGACCCCCGAGCTGCCCGGCGAGCGCTGGACCCTCGTCGAGCGCCGCGGCGACGCGTTCACCGAAGCCGCGCTCGCCGGCGCTGCTCCTGCGCTGTCCGAGCTGCCCGAGCGCCCCATGACGCTGCGCCAGGGGTGGATCCGCCTCGATCCGGACGATTGATCGCCGTCGGAGGTGCCGACATAGGACCAGCCGTCCGGGACCACCACGTACCGTTCGGGGTCCGCCGCGAAGTCGGCTCCCGCCGAAAAGGCCCGGTATGCGACGCGGCGGGCGTCGGCCGGCGGCCGCCTACGGGGTCCCTCCGAGGCGCGGCATGATCGCTTGAAGCGCCTGCTGCTTCGCCGTCGCCGCCGGCGTGTTCGGCTGCTCAGGGATCAGGAGGCTCGCCAGGTTCGCGGGCTTGCCGGGCAGCTCGCGCACGCAGGCCGACGACCAGCAGGCGCGATCGATGCGAAAGGTCCTGACCTCGGAGACGAGATAACGAAAGGCCGCGAAGCTCATGGCGTGGAAGCTCTCGTGTCCGGACGAGCGCCCCCAATTGTTCTGGACGACGAAGTATGAATTGACCGGGTCGGGGTTCGCCGGATCGCCCTTGATCGAGAATCCGACCAGATTGACCGCATGACCCTTCGCGGGGCGAAGGGCCACGTCGAGCCGGTCCGCGCGGCAGCCGGCGAGCTGCGGCGGCAGGTACCAGCTCATCGAGCCGTCGAATCGCGCCTCGTTCCCGTTCACGTCCTTGAGGGCGGCGGGGGCGCTGTCGCTGCGACCCGACGAGTAGCTGATCGACACGGGCACGCCTCGCCGCAGCTCGCCGACGATCCACTGCTGCGTGGCGAATCGGTCGGTGTGATCGTGGACGACCGTCACGAACGGAAGGTGCGCCCCGGCCACCGACAACGAGCCATTCCCGACCGGGCTCGCGCCCTGTGCATTCGCGCGGCGGCCTCGCGACCACGCATAGTACACGCCGGGTTGCGGCTGGCCCTGGGTGGCACAGAACGCGCTGGTCCAGAACGCCGCGCTGCCGCCGTTCTTGCACTGGGTCTGCGCGCTCGCCGGGTTGGGCGCGGACATCCAGGCGTCCCGCAGCGGGTCCCGCCCCGGCCAGTACGCGTCGGGGAAGAAGACGGTGGGGATATAATAGGCAGAGAGCGGCTTATAGCCGTCGATGGCCGCGTCGCCGGCCTTGCGCCCGGCGAGCGTCCACGTCGCCCAGGTCGCGCCCGACTGCGAGAGCTGGATCGGCGGCTCGGGCACGAGGACGCGATCGCCGTCGATGAACCGCGCGCGCTTCGGCGCGAGATCGGCGACGTAACGGTTTAGCACCGCCTCCGCGTGCTGGACGAGGGCGTTCGTCCCGCAGGTGCCGTATTTGTTGTCGCGCAGGATCGGATAGGGCGTCAGCGTGTCGTACAGGCCGACCGAGCGGGCGTCGCCGGGCGCGGCGGGCAGCTCTTCGAGGCGGATCGGATCCTCGATCGTCGGGCAGCGAAAGCCACTCCGCGAGAAGCCCTCGCAGCGCAGGAGCGGCGCGGTCAAGGCCGTGCCTTGAGCGTTCAGGTCGCACCTGACACCGCCCGCGAACCAGTCCGCAGAGCCGCGTTGCGGGAGCGCCTCCTGTGGACTCACCGGAATGAGGTCGAAGCGGCGCGACTTGAGCGCGCCCTTGCCCCTGAAGAGGCCGCGCGTCGTCGGCATCGTGAACTGTGCGATCGCCGGCCCGCCACCCAGGACGACGGCCTGTGCGTTGGCCACCGCGACCGGGACGGCCGGATTGTTCAGCGGACCGAAGCCGCTGGCGCCGGCGCCGGGGATGGTGGGCAGCGGCATCTCCAGCGACGCGAACCTCAGATTGTCTGCGAAGCCGACGAGCTCGTGAGACCCGGCTTCATAGCCGACCTCGAGGCATACGGACCGCGAGCACCGCAAAACGGAGCGGTTGTCGAGCACGGACTGTCGGTACTGGAGCTCCGAGACGAGCGGCGGCGCGGGCAGCAGCACCTCGGACATCGAATACGAGTTGCGGCCCGGATTCGATGACTCCGACGCGGACGTCGGGCGGGAGATGCCTTGCTCGAAGAGGCCGATCCTCCAGCCCGGCAGGACCTCACCCCCGCCCGCGATCTCGAACGCCAGCGACTTGAACCCGCCGGTGTACGAGGTGAGGCTGCGCAGCGCCAGCGTCCCGCGGGTCGGCATCTCCTCGACCTCCAGGAACGAATCCCCGCGGTTCGAATGCACCACGATCATGCGCGGCGCATAGGACCGCCACCGGCGGCCCGGAAGGTCCGACCGGACGGACAGCGAGGGCGTGCCGTTGAGCGTGGGAGGCGTCATGTTGAACGCCTGATAGATCTGCGGCGTGAGGTGCGTGATGGGGACGTCCATCCAGAAGGACAGCGCCTCCTCGCGCGCCGCGACGACCACGCCACCTTGCTCGAGCTCCAGCCGCAGCCCGGACACATGGCACGGGACCCGGGCGGCGTCCCCGGCGAGCCAATCGAGGTCGGACCTCAGGTCCACGACCGCCTCGCCGCGCGCGCCCGACAGCGACCGAATGTGCGCCTTCACGGCCGCGGTGGACGTCGCCCGATCGCAAGACGGCGTGATCGAGAGCGCGAGCGGGCCACCCCCGGCGACCGGCGTGAATCTGGCGTAGATGCGCACCCATCCCGGCATCACCCCGGCGACCTCGACGACCTTCGGAGGCTCGGGCGTCGCGGCGTGGGCCGAGCTCGGGAGCACGCCGAGGAGCGCGAGCGCGATGCCGAAGGTGGATGCTGGGCGTGGAACGATACTCATCGGGGCCTGGACGGGTTCATCGGCGAGAAACTCAACAGTAACACGCGGAGCCCGGGTCGATGAAGTGAGCATTCCGCATATGCGCGTATACGCTCTATTATTGGGACGCTCTGGCGGATGACGCCCGACAGTCGCTCCCAGTTGTCGCCGACGCGGCACAACACCTCGCCGCCGCCCCGCCCCCGATTCTGCTTCGCCGTCGGCGTGGTCGGCTGCCCCGGGGTCAGGCTCGCCAAGTTCGGGGGCTTGCCGGGCAGTTCGCGCACGCAGGGTAGCCGCAGTCCTGACCGTCCAGGCGGACATCTGCAATGCGCGTTGAAGGGTCGAGCGGTCCGGGTGTAGTGTGCACCGATGTCAAAGTCGACACTTCTGTTCTCGCTCCTGGCCCTGTCGACGGCGTGCGACGGAGGACCCCCCGCGACCGAGTCGACGAAAGCGGCCGGCAACGACCGCCAGCCGGCCGGGGCCCCGAGCCCCGCGGCGCCTCCGACCACGCGCCCGGTCGCCCCGGTGGATCCCTTTGCCCAGGGCTTTTGCGAATACACCGTCGAGGGCGGCGAGCCGAACAAGGGCGGAGGCGGGATCGCCAATGTGCAGTCGACCCACTGGATGCCCCCCGAACAACCGGGGCGATCGTCGGCGGGCAAGCTACTGATCAACTGTGGGAAGTCCGCGCAGATCAACATATACTGGCACAACGACGACGACGAGCTCCCCATGGCTCCGGGCAAGTATCCGATCGACAAGACCGGCGCCAAGGGCACGCTGAGCACCATCTCGCCGCTGGGTGCGCTGGCCGAACCCGGCGAGATCGACATTACCGCATGGGACCGCTCGCACCTCGCCGGGACCTTCGCGATGAAGGTGAACAAGGACGGTGCGCCCCGGTCCGTCGTCGGGAGATTCGATCTGCGTTGCCCTTACGGCACGACCACCCACTGCACGCCCTGAGCCCCGCCTTCGACGTCACGCCACCCTTCAAAACCACGCGCGATGCCACCAGGGGGTATGGATGGTCGACGCCAACACATTCGCCCCGGGGGGCGCCGTCACCGGAGGCGTCGCAGCCGTCTTCAACCCCAAGCACAACCACTCGGAGGTCATGTTCCTGGGAGCAGGCGGAAGCGTCCACCACTTCTCGGTCCCCGGGCCGCAGGGATGGGTGCACGAGGTGAAGGGCTTGTAGCGACACCGCGTGAGGGCACGTCCCCCGAGGGCAGCACCCCATGCTCGGCTCGACCGACCTGCCCCTCGTCGTCGACCCGGCAAATACATCGACGCAGTCGAATACGTGCTCGACCCGAAGGAGCTCGAGTGCAACCTCAACAACAACGAGGTGGTAATCCAGGGGCCACTCGTGTCGAGCTGCGCCGGCCCACGGCACCCGCGCTGAAGTCGCCAAGCACTGCGAGTGCTGTCCAGCGCGGCGGCCCCTGACGTCGCGTGAGCGCCGCGCGGACATCGGTGTCCGTACATTCGCGCGCCCGAGCGTGCGAGCGCGCGGATGCATTCATTCACTACCGCCCATTGGGGCGCGCACGAATCGCTATGAAGGAACAGCATTGCCCGCTGCGCCGCCAGGGGATACGATGCGCGGACGCTTTGGTCACTTGGAGGTAGTCGATGCCGGTCGATGGACGTGAGATCTCGAGCCTGGACTTTGCGAACCTGATCGGCGGCCCGCTGAACGCGATCGTCGAGGCGCAGGCGAAGTCGGCGATCGCCACCGCCAACTTCATCCGCGAGGTCGCCTTCGACAAGGAGGGCCGCGCCGTGCTCAGCGAGTTTCGCTACAACCGCGTCGGCGAGGACGGCCGGGAGCAGGAGGTCCGCCTCAGCGTCCCCTTCATCACCATGCTGCCGATCCCTTACGTGGCGATCGAGTCCGCGGAGATCGAGTTCAACGCCAAGATCACGTCGACCCGCGAGTCCTCGTCGTCGCAGAGCTTCAACGGCGAGCTCGGCGCGGGCGTCGACTCCGCGTGGTTCAAGGGCGTCAGCGTCTCGACCAAAATGTCGTACCAGAAGCAGTCGGCGACCCATGAGAAGGAGCAGCGCTCCTTCGACATGCGCGTGCTCGTCCGCCTGCGCAGCGCCGAGATGCCGCCGGGCACCGAGCGGCTGCTCAGCGCCCTCGAGGGCGCCGTCGAGGAGCGCAGCGGCAGCGTCCGCGCCGTCACTGGCACGATCGCCGCGATCGGTGAGGACCGCTCGTCGTTCGTCGTCTCGACGCTCTCCGGCCTGACCAGCCAGTGGAAGCTGACCATCGCCGGGGCCAGCTACACCGTCACCGGCGTCGAGCGCGGTTCCAAGCGCGTCGTCATCGACGCGCCCCTCGACCTCACCGTCGCCGATGGCGACGCCTTCGAGGCCCGCCCATAGTCGGCGCTTGCAGTATCATCTCGGCGTTCCGAGGAGAACCGCATGGCCGACGACAAGAGCGACGATAGCAAGAGCGACGATAGCAGACCCCGGCTCAGCGACGTTCTGGGCGCCCTCGTCGCGGGGGTCGCCCACGCCCGCGGGCTCGCCGACTCCGAGGTCATGAGCATCGCCCGCAGGTATCGCCGCCACGAGTATCTCCGCGGCCTCTCGGTGCCGCGCCTGAAGGTCAGCAAGGTCGTCATCGAGCTGCCGCTCCTGCTCGACGGCGTCATCCCCAGCCAGAAGGCCAAGATCGCCGGCCCCGAGACCATCGCCCTCGCCATCCGCAGCGCGCTGCGCGAGGCCGTCGACGACTTTGTCCGCTACACCGAGGCCCATCGCCACAAGATGAAGCCCGAGGTCCTCGACCAGTCGCGGGCGCTGGTCGAGGAGCTGCGCCGACCCGAGGGACTGGCGCGCCTCGACCTCGCCGTGCGCCAGCAGATGCGCCAGCTGTCGCGCGGCCTCGCCAAGTCGTCGCCGGGCCGCGTCGCCCTGTCCGAGGTCGTGGTCCGCGACGAGGTCGGCAACGCCACCGATCGCCTCATCCGCGACCACCTCGCGCAGCTCCTCGCCGAGCGGGCGCGCCGCGAACACGAGGCATCGGCCGCGGAGGGCGAGGGACCCGAGGCCTTCGGCGTCGACTTCGACGCCCCCTCGAAGTGGACCCGCGCGCAGCAAGAGGAGGCGATCACCGCGGCGATGCTGACCGAGGCGATCACCGAGCTCGTCGACGTCGTGCGCGCCGCCGCCGAGGACGCCGCGATCCTCCAGGGTGCCCAGCCCGCGGACTTCTTCGTCCGCGTCGACACCGAGGAGATCAAGAACGCCGGCACGCCCGGCGCGGTCACGCGGATCAACCTCACCCTGACCGAGGAGGGCCTCGAGTGGACCGCCGACGGCGACGGCGAGGGCGGCCAGCGCTGGAAGCTGACCCCCGAGTAGGCCCATGCTGCTCGCCATCCGCATCGAGAGGTTGAGCGAGCGGCTGCGCGAGCTCGGTGCGGTCGTCGACCGCTACGAGCGCGGCGATCCGGACTTCACCGACGGCGCGATCGCGTGGCTGCGGGCGACCGAGCAGCTGCTCCTGAGCCTGCGTACCCGCGAGGGCGCCGAGCTGTCGACCCTGCGCGCCTCGATCGCCAAAGCCGGCGAGCGCTGCGGCCTCGACGACCCCGAGCACGTCGCCCGTCGCAGCGTCGTCCGCCGCGCCCGCGCGGTCGCGGCCGCCGAGGCGCTCGAGCGGGCCGGTGCGATCCTGCAACAGATTTCGACGGACGATGAGGCGCGTCTGCGTCACTTCGAATCCAAGCTCATCGAGGCCCTCACCGCCGGTGTGCTCGTCGGCCTCGTCCCCTTTCCGCCCGAGGAGCCGCGCGAGCGCTGGCTGACGCTCATCTGGCAGCGCCTCGCCGGCCACCAGGCCACCCGCCCCACCGCCGTCTACCTCGCCGCGGCGCTCCACGCCCCCGACCGCCTATATGTGCTCGATCGCGTGATCACTCGCCTCGCCGAGACCCACCTCGGCGTGCTGACGAATGCGCGATGATCGTCGCGCGAATCAGTATATGCGCTGATCTGCCCAGCTTCGCACGCAGATGGCGCCGCTGGACCCTCGCGGCGCTGTGATACGATGAAATCGTGACGCGTGGCTTCAATTGGGTGCTCCACCCTGCGGGTGGCATTACGTTGAGCCTTGGGATGGTCCTCGTGGGCACGCCGATGGCGACCCTCGCGGCCCCGCCCGCACCCGCCAGCCGGTCGTCCGCGCCATCGACCGGGCCCCGGCCGACAGCGAGCGACGCCTCCCGACCCGCGCCCGCGCCCGCGCCCACGCAGCGATGGCTCACCCGGCTTCGACCGGGGCGCAACGTCGTCGAGCTCGGCGTCGGCGTCGGCGCCCTCCTCCCCAGCGCCGACCACGAGCTCTATCGATACGACACAACCTGGCGCCGCTATGCCCCGGCTGCGGCCAGCCTCGCCGCGCGCGCCGGCTTTTATCCGCTCGCGCTGCTCGGCGTCGAGGCCGAGGCCGGGCTCGCCCCCACGCGCACCGACGCCGGCGACGCGGCCCGGCTCTTCGGCGTGCGCGGGCACCTCGTCGCCCAGCTCCCGCTCTACAGCGTCGTGCCCTTCGTCCTGGTCGGCGGCGGCCTCCTCGGCACCGCGGGCGCCCTCGGTCGTGACATCGACCCCTCGCTGCACTTCGGCGGCGGCCTCAAGATCTTCGCCACCCGCTGGATCGGCGGCAGGATCGACGCCCGCACCCACCTCGGGCTCGCCCATACCATCGAGGCGTCCCGCACCTTCCATACCGAGGTCCTCGCCAGCCTCGTCGTCACGCTCAATCGACCCTATCTGGACACCGACCGCGACGGCGTGCCCGACCCGGGCCAGCGCGCCCGCAGCGAGGACGCCTGCCCCCGTGAGCACGGCGTCAAGAGCCTGCGCGGCTGCCCGGACGACGACCGTGACGGCATCCGTGACCTCGACGATCGCTGCCCGAAGCAGTCCGGTCTGGCCGCGCGCGACGGTTGCCCCCCCCTGGTCGACGAGGACGGCGACGGCTTCTACGACGCCGGTCAATACGACATCCCCGAGGACCGCAAAGACACCTGCCCCGACGTCGTCGGCGTCCAGGAGTACAACGGCTGCCCGGCCCCCGACACGGATGGTGACGGCCTGCTCGATCTGATCGACGCCTGCCCGAAGGACCCCGAGACCGTCAACGGCTTCGAGGACGAGAACGGCTGCCCGGACGTGATCCCGCCCGACATCGCCGCGATCCTCGGCACCCTCCGCGGCATCAAGTTCGGCTTCCTCAGCGATCGTCTCAGCGATACCTCCAAGCCGATCCTCGCCAAGGTCGCCGAGGTGCTCAGGCGCCACCCACACATCAAGATCGAGATCCAGGGCCACACCGACGCCGACGGCGACCCGGCCGTCAACAAGGCGCTCTCGCTGCGCCGGGCGATGTCCGTGCGCCGCGAGCTGGTCGACCAGGGCATCGTCGAGTGCCGCCTGCGCGCGGCCGGATACGGCGGCGAGCAGCCGCTCGACGCGAGCGACGGAAATGACGCCCGGGCCGCCAATCGCCGGATCGAGTTCCGATTGCTCGGCCTCAAGGACGAGCTGATCGAGCTCGACACGAACACGGGACCTTCACCATGAGCGACGAAACGCGACGGATACGCAAATGTCGTGGATAGAGATCGAAATCGAACGCGACAATCAGGCGATCAAGGTGTCGGCGCGCGGCTCTCGCGGCGAGCGTATCGCCCCCTTCGACCTCGCGCCCGTCAACCTCGGGCGCCTGACGGGCCTGGCGAGCGGCGTGCGCCGGGCCGTCTCCGCCAGTCAGGCGCTCCCCGATCACATGATCACCAGCGCCCGCGAGCTCCACAGCGCCTTCTTCCGCGACCAGCTCCGCGACCTCCTCGTGCGCCTCGGCGAGGTCGCCCGCGCGCAGGACCGCAAGCTCCTGCTGCGATTGATGATCCGCGACCCCGAGCTGCAGCGCTTCCCGTGGGAGGTGATGTGTCGCCCGGAGACCGCCCGCGACTTCGTCGGCTGCCTCCCCGACCTGCTCGTCACCCGCGGCGTCAGCTCGACCGAACCCCACGAGGTCCGCGAGATCCGCCGCGCCGTCCGCCTCCTCGCCATCTCGCCGCTCGGTGAGGAGGACAAGCTGACCAGCCTCAAGAGCGCGTTGCACGAGTCGATCGCCGAGGGCTCGCTGCAATGGCTCGATCCGATCGTCGGCGACCAGGCCTCGGGCTCGCGCCTGTTCGAGCGCCTGCGCCGCAGCGACGCGCCGCACATCATCCACTGGATCGGCCACGGCGGCACCGACGAGCGGCAAAATCCCTGCCTCTACCTCGTCGAGGACGGCACCGGCGAGTCGGGCTTCCTGCTCGTCGAGACCCTCGCCCAGGAGCTGCGCACCAGCCTCGGCGCCGAGCTGCGCCTCATCGTGCTCGAGGCCTGCAGCGGCGCCCGGCCCGGCGCCTTCGCCAGCGCCGCCGAGATCCTCGCCCGCGACGGCGCCGACGCGGTGCTCGCCCACCTGTGGCCCGTCAAGGCCGAGGTCGCCCGCGACCTCTCCGCGGTCTTCTATCGCACGCTCACCGGCACCAGGGACGGCATGGGCGACGTCGCCGCCAGCCTGCACGCGACCCGCCGCACCTTCATCGAGCGCGGCGCCGAGGTGTTCTCGCCGGTGCTCTACTTGCGCGGCCCGGACTCGCGGATCCTCGACTTCAAGAAGCGCCGCCTGGTCGCGCCGGTCGTCGGCGCCACCGGCGGGGCGCTGAGTGAGGTCGACCCCGCCCTCACCAACCTGCTGCGCGAGCGCTTCGCCCTGGTGCTCGGGGGCAGCGGCGCCGCGATCCCCGGACACGCGGAGCTGCTGCGCGACCTCGTCGCCGAGCTCGGCAAGGACGGCGAGAAGGACGCCGAGCGGCTCGGCCTCAGCGCCGTCGCGCAGCGCTTCTACCTCCGCCACGGCAAGGGCAAGCTGAACCGCCTGTTCCAGAAGACCATCGGCACCACGGTCGAGGTCCAGGCGCCGCCCTTCATCCGCGCGATCACCAGGGTCCTGCGGCCCGGCGCGCATACAACCCTGTTGTGGCTGCCCTTCCTCGAGCAGACGATCGCCGACCTCCACCCCGACCGCACGATCCACGTCGTTCAGCCGGCGGCGCCCGGCAGCGGCGAGGCCCGCCTGGTCCTGACACGCGCCGCGGGCAAGACCGAGTGGGAGGAAGACGACGATCCCCCGCCCGACGTCGACCTCGACCGCGACTTCATGATCCTCCGCCTCTACGGCGGCTACTCGCCCGAGGCGCAGCCGGTGCTCACCACCCCGCAGCTCACCGAGGACGACCACATCCAGGGCCTCATCGATCTGCGCGACATCTTCCCACCCGACTGGGAGTGTCAGTTCGTCGGCTGGCTGCGCGCGCACCCGATGCTCTGCGTCGGCATCTCCGTGCTCGAGTGGCGCCATCGCATGCTCCTGCGCTGGCTGCTCGACCAGCGGCCGCCTTCCCGCGTCAGCGTCGCCGTCGTCGCCCCCGAGCAAAATGAGAAGGACATCTGGGACCGCGGCGCCGGCGGTCTGTTCGGCCAGGGCACCGTGCGCGCCGTGGCGATGGCCCTGCCCGACCTGACGCAGATCATCGAGGAGGTGAAGCCATGAGCAAAGCCGAGGTCCGCGTCGATCGCCGGGCGATGCGCCGCAGCGACCCCGCCGCGCTGGCCACGATCCTCGTCGGCCAGCTGATGGCCTACCGCTGCTCGACGATCTACGCCCCCACCGCCACCAAGCTCGACGCCTTCGTGGTCGAGGAGGTGCTGCCGCGCCTGCGCGAGCAGGTCGACGTCCGCACCGTGATCGTCGATCGCTGGGACAAGAAGCTGGGCCCGACCGTCCAGCAGCTCGTCGACCACATCAACCGCCAGCTCGAGCTCGAGGCCGGCCCCCCGGACATGAAGCCGCTCGCGGCGCTCGAGGCGGCGCTGCAACGCGCCGAGCGGCGCTCCGATCGACCGCTCCTGATCGCCCTCTACCGCCTCGAGCAGCTCCTCGACGACAAG
>ERZ795056.1674-NODE-1674-length-25755-cov-13.663502_pt1 | contig 25755 bp, 15 predicted proteins | sample MGYA00375140_ERZ795056 | MGnify/ENA primary metagenome ERZ795056 (study PRJEB30185, sample SAMN05720227) | activated sludge metagenome | isolation source: Anaerobic digester | place: USA | collected 2015-03-09 ... | reverse complement strand
AATCCGCGTTGCAGTGGTCCGCGTTTCAGAAATCCATCCGCACCCGCACATTGATCCGCCGCCCCGTCAGATAATTCGGAATGGCGTACTGCGTATTTTCAATGGTTTTGATCCAGGTATTGGACGCTTCGTTGGCCACCTTCAGCAGGTTGAACACTTCGAGGCTCGCCCAGGTATCGCGGGTGAAACGCAGGAAATGGTTCGGCTTGCGGTGGCGCCAGGCTTCTTTCCACAACTGAAAACCGAAACCGATATCCACGCGGTGGTAGGGCGCAAAACGGTAGGAATTGCGGTAAACGATGTTGTTGTCGAGCACGCCGAACGGCAATCCCGTGCCAACCGTGAGGTTCAGGTGCATACGAATGTTTTTGTTTTTGCGCAGGTAGTCCTGAAAAAACATCGACATGTTGAAGAGCCGATCCGTCGGGCGCGGCACGTCTTTCACGTCGTAGCCTTCGCGGTCGCCCACGTTGCGTACGCGGTGCTGCACGCTGTCGAGCGATTCGCGGGTGCGCAGGATGGAAACGTTGATCCAGCTCTCGGCGCCCTGTACGAATTCGCCGTTCAGGCGCAGGTCGAGGCCGGTGGCATAACCGCGGGAGTCGTTTTGTCCCGAATACCGCACCCGAACGTTGTCGAGATCGTACGACACGAGATCCCACATTTGTTTGTAGTAGGCCTCCGCAATCAGGCGCATTTTCACCGGACGGCGCTTGCCCCAGAGAAAATCGTAGGTGAATCCGCCTACCACATGCGCCGATTTCTGGGCGCTCAGGTTGGTGTTCACCGTGCCGTTCAAAGCGCGCATTTCCCGGTAAAAAGCGGGCTGGAAGTACAAACCCGTGGAAAGCCGGTAAGAAACGTCGAGTTTGGTATTCAGCGGTTTATACAAAATCTGGGCGCGTGGGGTAACGAAAAAATCGCCATTCAGGGTCCAGTATTGTCCGCGCGCACCGGCAATGGCCTGAATTTCCCGCACGCCGTCTTTGCGCCAGGTCCAGGTGTCCTGAAAAAAAGCGCTGAAACGGTCGCTTTGCAGGCTGTTTCGGGTTTTCAGCACTTTGCGGACCAACAACACCGTGGTGTCATATGGCAGCGAGTACAGGGCCGAATCGAGGCGCTCCCATTCGTTGATCTTATCGAGAATCTGCTCGTTCTGCCATTTTGCGGACCATTGCAGGAAGTGGCTGCGCACCAGCCCGGCATTGATGCTGTCGTGTTGCAGTTCGATGCCGCCTTTGTATTCCACGTTGCGCACGTCGGCGGTGAGGTAGTTGCGCACCCAGGTGTGCTGCGTGCCTTCGCCGAGGATATTGACAATCTCTCCGAAATCGTCGGAGCCCAGGTTTTCCTCCAGTTCGCCCAGAATATAATAGCCCAGAATATCGAAGCGCTCGTTTTCCTGACTGCGCCAGGTAGATGCTAAAAATTTGTGGTACAGCGGATTGTGTTCCCGTTCGGGTAAAAAAGTAAAAGAAACACCACCCATTGCCTGCGTAAAATCGTCGAGTTCCTGGCCTTCGAACGCCGTTCGCAACTGGAGCGCATAATCCACGAGTCCGAATGCGCGGGCGAGGCTTTGCGGTTTGAAACGATACACCGAACGGTTGTAATTTCCAATAAAACCGACCTGCCAGGAGCGGCTCAGGTCATACGTCAGGTAGGTTTGAATATCCGTAAAATTCGGCGTGTACTCGCCTTCCACGTCGAGGCTGCCGAGCAGCAACTGGGTGGTTTTGTAACGCGCCCCCACCAGGTACCGAAACGCGCGGTAATCGTCTTTTTTGAGCCGGGCGCTGCCTTCGAGGTGCGCCGAAGCGCCCAGCAGGCTGGCATTGGCGCTGGCGCGCAGGCTGTCGGGACGTTTGTATTTGATGTCGAGCACCGACGACATTTTGTCGCCGTATTTCGACTGGAAACCGCCGGAAGAAAACGACAGGTCGCGCGTCAGATCGATGTTCGGGAACGTGAGACCTTCCTGCTGGCCGGCACGGATAAGTTGCGGGCGGTATATTTCAAAATCGTTGACGTACACGAGGTTTTCGTCGTAGTTGCCGCCGCGCACCTGGTACTGCGACGTGAGTTCGCCGCCCGAGCCCATCGAGGTACCGAGCGCCAGGTGGGGAAGTACACTTTCCAGGTTGCCGGTAGCGCTGGGCAGGAGGCGCAGGTCTTTGAGGTTTTTTTCCTTCACCATTCCGCCGTCGTCGAGCCGGCGTTCGCTGATCACGACTTCCAGATTTGATTGAACGGGGGCCATGGCCAGGTCGAGTGCAAACCGGGCGCCCGGCGACATAGACAACACATCAGCAGTCGTTTCCTTAAATGCCACGCGTCGGAAAACGAGCGTAACGCGCTGTCCGGCAGGCACTTGTATGGAATAATTGCCGCGTTCGTCGGAAGTGGTATTGCTTTTTCCGCCTTTCACATACACGGTCACCAGTTCGATCGGTTGCTCGCTGGATGCATCGCTGATCCGTCCGAATACGGTAGCCGTTTGCGCCGATACGCCGCTACACCAAAACAAAAACACGAAAACCGGAAAAAGAAAATATTTCATTTTGTGAGTTGTGAATAGTGAGTTGTCAGATGTGAGTTGTGAATGGTCAGTTGTCAGTTGTGAATGGTGAGTTGTGAATGGTGAGTTGTTGCGGCAACTGTGTGTGGCTTATACTCACAATTGACTACTCACAACTCACTAAATCGCTTCTGCTACCACGAAAATACTGCCAATCACGACAATCATATCATCAGGTTGTGCAGCGCGGCGTGCGGCTTTCAGGGCATTGCGCACGGAAGTGTACGCGCGGCCGTGTAATCCGAAACCTGCTGCTTTTTCCTGCAAAACAGTTGCCTCGAGTCCGCGTGGAATATCCGCTTTGGCAAAATAGTAGCGCGCCTGAACGGGAAAATAGCCCAACGTTTTGGTTACGTCCTTATCGTTCACAAATCCCGTTACGATATGTAATTGGCGAAACGGCATCGTGCCGATCCGTTCGAAGGCTATACGCAGCCCGGCTTCGTTGTGCGCACTGTCGCAGAGTATCAGCGGTTGTTCGCCGATGATCTGCCAGCGGCCCATGAAACGGGTGAGCGTGCGCAATTCGGACAGCCCTGTACGCAGTATTTCCTGACCGGCAATTTCGGGGAGGCTGGTTGCGCCGAGTATTTGCCAGGCTTGTACAACCGTGGCTACGTTGCGGCTTTGAAAAGGCCCTCCGGCTGCGACTTTCAGGTTTTCCAGGTAAGGAACACCGTTTTTGCTGACGGTATAAATACTTGAAAGCCAGTCTGTTGAAGCACTTTCCTTCACCTGAAAATGTTGATCGGCAAAAACGATCGGCGCGCCTGTTTCGCGGGCTTTTTTTTCAAAAACCGGCGCCGATTCGGGGTGCGTTTCACCGATCACGACCGGAATACCGGGTTTGATAATACCCGCTTTTTCGCCGGCAATTTCCGGCAGCGTTTCGCCGAGCAGGTTCTGGTGGTCGTAACTGATGTTGGTGATGACGCTCAGCAGCGGGGTAATGACGTTGGTACTGTCGAGCCGGCCGCCGAGGCCTACTTCCACAATGGCGACGTCTACTTTTTCGCGGGCAAAATGATCGAACGCCATGGCCACGCAGAGTTCGAAGAACGAAGGCTCGATGCGTTCGATGGCATCGAGGTTTTTTTCTACAAATTCGACCACGCGGCTTTGTGGAATATACGTTCCATTTACTTTGATGCGCTCGCGGAAATCCTTGTAGTGCGGGCTGACGTACAGCCCCGTTTTGAGGCCGGCAGCCTGGCAAATGGCCGCCAGCATATGGCTTACCGAGCCTTTTCCATTGGTGCCGCCAATGTGTATGCTCTTAAAACGGTGTTGCGGATTGCCCAGGTGTTCGCAAAGCGCCAGGGTGTTGGTGAGGTCCTTTTTATAAGCTGCCGGACCGACACGCTGGAACATCGGCAGTTGCCGGTACAGGTAGTCGAGTGTGTCGCGATAAGTCATTCCGGTTCAAACGCTAAAGGAGAGGGTGTTTGGGTTTTTATGTTTCATAAAGGGTTAGCAGTCAACCAGATTCTAAACACGAAACACAAAAAACAAACAAACTATAAAGGGGCAAAGGTGCTTAAATTTTTGGAGCGCAAACTTACATGCTTTACCTTTTCCGTGGAAACAACAAACTTTCGGCAAAAATTGCTGTTTGCGTGTTTTTGTCATCTGTACGTTTCGGTATGGTCATTCGTATGCTAAACACGAATACCTATACCAGTAAATAAAAATCACATTCGAGATATGGCAACCTGGCTTTCTTACACCCTGATCACGCTGGCCGCATACGTCGGAATGGAATTTATGGCGTGGTTCACCCACAAATTTCTCATGCACGGACTTTTATGGGACTGGCATGAAGACCATCACCGCCCCAAACACGAAAAGCACGGCTTTTTTGAAAAAAACGACCGGTTTTTCCTGGTATTCGCGATTCCTTCGGCGTTCTGTTACATGTACGGCTCTTTGAGCACACATTTTTGGGTGTTGTTCATCGGCGTGGGCATTTCCCTGTACGGACTGACGTATTTCCTGATTCACGACGTGTACATTCACCGTCGTTTTAGCTGGTTCCGGCAACTCGACAGCCTTTATTCCAGGGCCATCCTGCGGGCGCATGGCGCGCACCACTCCAAAACAGGCAAGGAGGACGGAGAGTCTTTCGGACTGCTGGTGGTGCACCCCAAATTTTTCGGAAAACGCAACCGCGCCAAACAGGAAGCCGGGCAACAAACGGCTGCTGAATGATTTATGAGGATTTGAGGATGCGCGTATTTGAAGACGTGATGACCTGACTAGTGGTGAACATCTACCCGTTTCTCTCGGATTCTCTTAACGCCTCAACTTCTCAACTCTCAACCATGGCACTGAACGACCAGGATCTTTTCAGCCTCCAGCGCAAAGTAGACCGTTACCAGGAAGTGTTGCACAACACAAAACGCTACCGCGAAACCTGGCAGCAATCGCTGAAACAGGTCATCATTGATCAACTGACGGCTTTATCTGCCTCTTCCGGGCTGGACGGTACTATCGAGGTGCGCAGCGATATTGCCAATCTGGAAGCCGTTACGTTTTCGTTGGGCAGCGTGGCCAGCGGCCTGAGCGAACCCGTCGGCAATGGCATCAAGCGCGATCTGATCAAGAACAACGGCAACCTGATCTATCAGCAACTATTCAACGGCAAGGTGCTGGTGCTCATCAATTTCCCTTTTATCGAAAAATACGGTCAGCCGCAACCGCCCAAAACGATTGCGATTTACCGGCCGGAAGAACTCAAGGAGCCGTATTTCCTGCGGCACATGGAAACCTTCGTGGCGGACATCACCAACTGGGAAGATTACGACGACGATGCGCCGGAGCCTAATCAGCGCATCGGATTCAAAATGAATTTTGATAAGGAAACTCCCAGGCGCCCTGCTCCTGAAGAATAATCGAAAAATATTGCCCGCTGCCTTTGATATCAAGGCTCTATACACTGATATTTATCCTTATTTCACTTTATACATAAAACCATATGAAAAAAATGCGCTTTTTATGCTTTCCGGCATTACTGCTGCTGGCCGGCTTTCTGTTTATGAATTTTGTCCCGGGTAGCCTGCCCGTTCATTATGAATTGAAGCGATCCGGAACGGATTTCGCCGTTTTTCATTACAACCATGCCGGAAATGTAGACGAGTACTTCAAGGTGCAGGGTTGTGAGTGGGATTTTTCAGATATCAAAATAAAGCATGTGGAATACCGGCCTAAAACCAGCCTGGCATTGGTAGATACGAACGGTATCCGTTACGTTTTTGTCACCACTCAGGAAAATGCTCCGGCGGCGGCTGAAAAGGTGAAAGTTTTCAACGTAACGGGATTCGGGCACTTCGAAGTGAAGGGTGGTACCGGATGGAGCCTGGAAAAAATGGAACAACACGCGTTCGAACAATAAAGAGAGGCGCCCTGGACATCCAGGGCGCCTCTTTCGTTTTTGGCCATGCTTAGAGCATGTTGAGATTTTACTTGTTGGGCTACAGTCGAAAAAGTTCATTTGTACCAGCGTTAAATTTCTCGCCGGATTACCCGTATCCGACTGCGAAATTTGCCTTGCTACAAAATGAAATTTTCCAGACTTCGCCTCAACAGCAAAACCTCAACATGCTTAACCTTCCACCTTGCTTTCGACCGCAGGTTGTTTTTTACCCATATACTCGGGCAATTCCATACCGGCCATATTCAGCAAATCGGTCAGCGGCGGCACCGAACGATACAACCCGGAGATAAAGTTGGACGTTGAATTTCCGTCGCCGTTGCTTTGTCCGCCTCCTTCCCACACCGTCACTTTGTCGATCTTGATGCCTTTGATGGCTTCCACCTGGGTTTTCACCAGTTCGGGCAACTTATCGGCGATCAACAGCAGCACGGCTTCGCGGGTATTTCCGCCGGCGGAATCCACGATTTTCTGGAAACCTTCGGCCTGTTTGCTCAGTACTTCCAGCAAACCGCGCGCTTCGGCTTCCTGGCGCATAAAGATAGCGTCGGCTTCACTGCGGGCGATGCGGCGCGTCTGTTCGGCCTGCGCTTCTGCGGCGATCTCGATTTTCTGTTTTTCAATCTCCGCGCGTATCAGTTCGTCGGCTTCGCGGGTAGCACGTTCACGGGCTGCACGGGCCAACTCGGCCGATTCTTCCGCTTTGTACGCATCTTCGAGGGCTTTCGCCGACTGTACTTTTTCGGCGGTCATGGCCATTCGCGTCGATTCGGCTTCTGCCTGCCGGCGCTCGGCTTCCGATTTGGCTACCTGAATGCGGGCCAGGTTTTCGCCTTCGATGGCGCGGGCATTGGCTTCTGCCACCCGGATACGCTGTAGTTGCTGTGCTTCGGCTTCTCCGGACGCCGCTTCGGCTTCGGCGCCGGCCACCTTGGAGCGCTGCATTTGCAGGGCTTCGGCTTCACCGACCATGGACAAGGCCTGCGTTTCGGAGACCTTGATACGCATTTCGCGTTGCGCTTCGGATTCACCGATGCTACCGTCGCGGATTTTTTGTGCTACGGAAATACGGGCATCGTTCACGGCTTTTGCAGCGGCTTCCTTACCGAGTGCCTGGATGTAACCGGATTCGTCATGGATGTCGGTCACGTTGACGTTGATCAGGCGCAGACCGATTTTTTTCAACTCGCTTTCCACGTGGTGCGATACGTTGCTGTAAAACTTGTCGCGGTCGGCGTTGATCTCCTCGATGTCCATCGTGGCAATCACGAGGCGCATTTGTCCGACAATGATATCGTGCGAAACCGTTTTGATGGCCGGGCTGTCGAGCCCCAGCAGGCGCTCGGCGGCATTGGTCATAACGGCCGGTTCGGTAGAAATACCGACGGTAAAACGCGAAGGCACGTCCACGCGGATGTTTTGTTTGCTAAGTGCGTTGCGCAGATCGACATCGATGGAAATAGGGGTCAGATCAAGGAAAGAATAATCCTGAATAACCGGCCAGATAAACGCCGCGCCGCCGTGTACACATCGCGCCGACTGACCGGCGCCGGTTTTACCGTAAATGACCAGAATGCGGTCGGACGGACATCGCTTGTAGCGGGAAATGAATACGACCGCGACAATAAAAAGGAAGACTATCAAAAAGATAATCAACAAAAGAACTGATGACATAGGGTTTAAGTTGAAATGGTTGGAGAATGCAAATGAGGGTCATTTGCCAGTGAAATTTGGGTTTGTTTATTCAAGTGCCTGTGCGATAAAAATGCCTTCTTCTGTAAGGCCTACAATCCGGATAGCGCTGCCGGTCGGGATGGCTTCGGACTCCGATATGGCTTCCAGTTCACGAAGTGCGCCCTGGGCCTCGACCATAACTTTGCCGGCGCCCTGTTGATGTGCCGGAATGCGCAGGTGTACTTCGCCGGTGAGGCCTACTACCTGCTCCGGGTCGAGCGTACCGGATACCTGCAAGCGCAATAACAAGAGGATTAAACGCCATGCCAGCCATGCGGCCACAAAACCGGCCGCCGTGCCGATAACAAGTGCAGCAGGCATACTGAAACCTGCACGCAGCGCTACCAGCCCGGCCCAGCCTAAAAACATCCCGAAGGCAAGTATTCCACGAATACTTAAAATGCCCCAGTACGGACCATCGTGGTCGTGGTGTATGTCGGAATCATGGCCGCCTAAAAATTGCAGCGCGACATATATGCCAAACAACACATTGGAAATCAATGCTATAGCCCAGAAGATTTGTTCGGAAGGAGGAAGGTGCTGCCACCATGCGGCGATATCGGGTAACATTTGAGTTGGTTTTCTGCAAACGTAGGCCCGGGTTCAATGCAGCGCCGTTTTGCTCGACCACGCCGGATGGAATTGCGGCGAAAGGAAGGTTTTATCCGATAGTATGCTAAAAAAAGCAGACAAAAATGGGGGCTTGCCGGCAAAAAAAATCCCGAATTTTTCCAGTCAGGAAAAATTCGGGATGAAAAAAAGTACTGCTTATTCGGTTTTCAGGCATCTTGTAAGTAAGTCATCCGATGACTCCGAGTCATCGGATGACTTACTTACAAGATGCCTGAAAACCGAATAAGCAGGAAGCGCATTTTACCCTTGCAGCGATTCGATGAAGTAGTCGATTTTCAGTTTGAAGTTTTCGTCTTTGTCGCCTACCAGTTCTTTGGCTTTTAAGGCAGCGGCGCGGGCTTTGTCGGCATGGTCCTGTGTTTTGTAAACACCGGCCAGCGTCATGTAATATTCCGGAAGTCCACCGTTTTCAGCCGCCGTTTTGGCCCATTTTTCGGCCTGATCGATCACGTTTTTATCTTCCGGGAAGGCGCGCATGATCCGGATGACCAGGTCGTGCAATTGCGCGGCGTTGTTTTTGATCTCGCTTTTCTGGAAAGACTGTGCGGATTTAAGATAGCGCTTTACGTCTTTGGTAGCCAGGAAATAATCCATGTCGGCGCTGCAGGCGAATGCATCGGCTTTTCCAGGCAATGCCGATTTCATTTTGGCTTTCGTTTCGGCCAGGAGCGATTCATTTTTGAACTCGATGGCTTTGCGGAGTGTGTTGCGGCAGGCTTTTTCGATACGGGTGGTTACAGCCAGATCGCCAACCAGTTTAGTCACTTCTTTCTGGTATTTCATGAGCAGGTCGAATACCCGGCTGTCGGCATCGACGGTTCCTTCCAGAATGAATTTCAGGTTGAATTCAGTGGTCAGATCTTTCTGCGAATTCAGGTATTCGTTGGTGATTTTCAGCGAAGGTTTGCCACTGGCATTGAGTGCGCGCACGTAGTCGTACATCAGTTGCGGCTCGCGGCTGCCTTCGTTGTATTTTTTTTCAAAATCGACGGATTTGTCACTTTTACCCAGGGCTTTCTGGCCGGTGGCGATGAGTTGTTCCACGTTTTTGGCGCCCACTTCTTTCAGCACGACTTTTCCGGCAGCATCGATGAACATCAACGTCGGGTAGGAGCCGACCGGATATTTTTCTGCGAATTCGGTGTTTTCCGGCTTTTCCATGTCAATTTTCATATTGATAAAATTGGCATTGAAATAATTGCCCGCTTCCGGATCTGGGAAGGTCTGGCTGGCCATACGTTTGCACGGGCCGCACCAGGATGCAAACGCATCTACAAAAATGATCTTTTCCTCGGTCTTGGCTTTTTCCAGGGCTTCAGCCCAGGTGCCGTGGAAAAACTCGATGCCCTGTGCCTGAACGGCCGGCAGAACTATAAAAGATAAGAGAACTGTATAAAGCAGATTTTTCATAACCAAAGTAAATTAAGTGCGAAGTCGGCAGTGCGAAGTGCGAAGTTGTTTAAAGTGGCAAAGTTAATTTTTACCTGTACCTGCGGAAACAGGCGTGCCCGATTTTTGATAAAAAGTGACATTAAAAACGGAAGATTTTTCCCCTTTGCTGCTCAGGGTATAAGCGGCGCCGTCTTCGATCCAGAGCGTTTTCATAAAACCCTGGCGCATATTTTCTTCGTGATACAGATCGATACAGATGACCTTGCCGCCGTAATGGGCCGTGATATCGGGCTGAAGCGTGTGTCCGACCACCATCCGTTTGGCGTCGGCAAAATCGAGGATATTTCCCAGTTCGGAAATGTCGAGCGTGTTTTTTGCCGCATTCCGGTACCAGTAGATACCTTTTTTGAGGTCGAAAACGAGTTGTGCTTCGGGGCTCGTTATTTCCTCGAAACGTTTGCCGAGGTTCTGCCGGCCCAGGTCGTTGATGTTTTCCAGGGAAAGGCCGGAACTGGCCAGTTCAGGACTGATGCCGCCATGGCAGAACACGTAATCACCCACGAGTTCGATGGAATTTTTGGTGCGCAGCCAGCGTCCTATTTCGGTGTTGTTGTCGTACAGGCGTCCATAGGGTTCGCCCAGCACGTGTGCATTTTCTATGTATTTTTTACGGGCGTATTGGGAAGTGCCCTGCAGGTTGAGAACCTCGTGGTTGCCGAGGATAAAATGAATTTTACCACCTGCTGCTGCCGCTTCGGATTCGAGTTTGTAAATGAGCCAGAGGCACTCGGTAACGTTTGTTCCGCGGTCGAAATAATCGCCCAGCAATACCAGATGGCCATCACCGAAAGTCCATTTGAAATTTTTATCGATTACCCTTGCGCCGAGCAACATGGTTTTGAAAGCTTTGAAATTTCCTTCAATATCGGAAAGGACCAGCATTCTGGCGGGAAGTTCGTAGCGGGTAGGTTCGTTTTCAAAAGACTGTTTCAGTTGAAAAGAAAAAACATCCTCGGGGTCGGGGCCCTGGCACGTCAGTTGAATGGCGGATTTGTTCTCATACACCTGTACTTTGACAACCGCCTGCGTATCGCGCATTTCGACCGTTTTTACCACGATTTTATGCCCCCTGTACAGCACATAAGGGCCGTCAGGACCTGCTTTGGAATTATCGTCAAGAGGTCCACCAGCGGTGAGAAACAGCGGAATTACCAGAAAAAAGGCCGGCATTAAACTTTTCAAGATCATACGCGCAATCCGGTTGAGTGATCGTAACCTTATTGAAACACCACAAATAGCGTTTTGTCACATGCAAAGGTACGATACATAAAACAAGCGATTTTGAACATTTTTCACGGGCGCAAACTTCATTCTTTATAAACGGGAAATGCCCGATAAACTTCTGTAATAACATTAAAAATACGGCCTGTTCCAAATCATGTTCGGAACAGGCCGCTGCTTCAGATTTTGCTAAAACTGAAAAACAAACGTTTTATGACGGATGGTTGACTAAACGATACGTTAAGGATACAAACTATGGACGAAGCGGTTTGCCGAGTTTCCGGATCAGCACTTCCAGGCGGTTGTTCTGCTGGTGTTCCTCGTCGGTGCATTCCACGCCTTCCGTGCAGTGGTTGCGGGGCTGTGTTTCCCCTTTGCCGAAGGCATTGATACGCTGCGCTTCCACGCCTTTATACACCATGTACGTTTTGGCGTTTTTGGCCCGTTCGTCGGTCAGTTCCTGGTTCAGGCGTTTGTCGCCCCGCGTATCGGTATGCGCTACGAGGTCGACTTCCATTTCCGGATATTTTTTCATCAGGTCCACCAATGCATCGAGGTGACGTACGGCGCCCTGATTCAGCGTGGCCTTGTTGTACTCGTAGAAAATTTTATCCATTACGAGCACCGAACCGACATACAGGCCATTGGCCAGCGGCATCGTTTCCTCGGCGTTGGTGCCAGGCACAGCGCGCATTTTGATCTCTTCGTAAGGCGTGAGCCCCTTGCCGACGGTTACTTTGAAATTTTCATTCAGGAAGCCTTCACGCTGCACGTAAGCAACGTAGTCCCCATCCATCGACAGGCAGGCATCGAATTCGCCGTTGAGGTTGGTACGCACGGTTTCGGTATAGCCCGACACCTTGTGCACGAATTTGATCATGGCATTGGCGATACGCGTTCCGAATTCCACGGTAGAAATAATACCGCCCGAACGCATACACACCGGCGCCTCCTCCATTTTGAAACTCAGGCTCATATTGGTTTCCGTATCTACCGAAATCAGGCGTTCGCTGGTACGGTAGCCGTCCACACTCACGAACACCAAATAACTCCGGTATCGGGTGAATTCCGTTTTGGCTTCCCCGGCCACGTTGGAGAAAAGATCGGCTTCGCCCAGTTTTTCGGCGCCTTTGCGCACCAGTTGAAGGCTCAGGGCATTGGGCTGATCCTGTACCGGCAAGAGGTCGAAGGTGTAAAAATCCTTGCTGCCGCTCACGAAACCGTCGTCGGAAGGCTGCAGGATACGAATGGAAGCGCCCTTGATCGGCTGGTTCGTTTTGGCGTCGAGCACGGTAATGGCAACCGGATTAACCTCCGGTTTGCCGGTGCCTTCGAGGCCTTTGTCTGCTTCGAAGCGGTATATGTCTTCCTTGCCGTAGCCGCCGACACGGTCGCTGGCGAAAAAGCCGCGTTTGCCGTCCTTGTCGATGATGAAACTGTGGTCGTTGCCCGAGGAGTTGAAGGGCGTATCCATGTTCACGATCTCCGAAGGGTCGGTGAGCGGCTTGTTGACAAAGAAAATGTCCAGTCCGCCGAGGTTGTTGGCATGGCCGTCGGAAGAGAAAAACAGCGCACCCGAGAGGCTCATGTACGGGAATACCTCGTTTTTATCGGTATTGATCGTAGGCCCCAGGTTGATCGGCTCGCCCCAGCCATAGGTGGTTTTACCCACCACGTACAGGTCGTAGCCGCCGTAGCCGTCCGGCATATCGGAAGCGAAAAACAGTTTGGTGCCGTCGGGACTCAGGCTGGGGTGTTTGCAGGAATACTCGTCGCTGTTGAACTCCAGTTCCGCAGGCGGCGTCCAGTCGGGGAAACCGAATTTGGTTTCATAGATCTTCAGCACTGATTTTTTGCCCGATTTATCCGCTTTGATCACGCCGTCCTTATTGTTGTTGCGGGTGATGTAGGCTTTTTTGAAATCGCGGGAAAAGGTCATAGGCCCCTCGTGGAACTCCGATTTTTTGTTCACGTTGAACTCGAAGAGATCGGGTGTGGAAGGCAGGCCGATCACGTCGAACGGCGAATAAAACACCTGGTGGTATTTCCCGGAACTTCCCTTGGTGGGCCGGTCGGAAACGAACATGATACCGCCGTCATAAAACATCGGTGCATAATCCGTGCCTTTCGAATTCAGTTCCTTGGCGTTTTCGATGCGCACCGGGTACTTGCGGTCGTCTTTTTCGCGAAAGCGGTCCTTGGATTTGCTTTTCGACGAATTCTGGGCGAATACCGTCAGCGAACAAAAGAGCAGGAGGAAAAAACTTACGATTATTTTGTGAAACATTTATTATAGGTAATTGATTTTCAAATAATTACAATGGTTTTTCAATGTCTCCGTCCAAAAGATCCGCCGGCGGATTGAAATACCAGCGCACCGTAGCCTCCACCGAGCCGTTGTTGAATTTCCGCAACCGCGTAAAACCGATGTCGTACGACAGGCACATGAAGAGGTTTTCCGTGGCCTGTACGCCGAGCAAGGCATCAACGCTTTCACCGGCGCCGTTGGTATCTCCACCCACCCTGTAAGTGGCGCCGAGGTAAAATTTTCTTTTCAACATCACGCTCACATTGATGTCGGCGTCGAACGGCGTATTGAAAGCGTATCTCAACAGCGCCTGCGGCGTCAGTTGTATGTCGTCGTTCACCTGAAACGTGAGGCCTCCCATGGCATTGATGTGTTGCACTTCGCGCGAAATATCCGCGCCGAATTCGGAAAAATCGATATTGTTGGCCACCAGCCTCGGAATCGCCACACCTGCGTACCATTTATAACCGGCGTAGTAAGCGCCGAAACCCACGTTGGGCAGGTATTTGGTGCTCGGTTCGGTCGGAATGGACAGGTCACCCTGGTCGAGGGCCCTCAGCCGCGGGTCGGCCCAGTTCTGGCGGAAATACCGTACGCTGGGTTGTAGTCCGATGCTGAGTGTTCCTCTTTTAAACGGAATGCGGTAGGCATAGGTCACATCCAGCGTCAGGCTGTTAGTGATGCCGATGCTGCTGCGATTCAGATTTCCGCCCAGCCCCACGCGGTTGTTAAGGATGCGCTGGTTGTAAGAAAGCACCTGCGTATTGGGAGCGCCTTCCAGGCCCATCCACTGGTTGCGGTAAACGGCCACCAGCGTGGGTGATTCGAAACTACCCGCATAACCGGGGTTATACGCCATTTTATTGAAAAAAAACTGCGTATACAGCGGGTCCTGCTGGGCTTGCACGCCAGTAGATAACAGGAAAAAAGAAACGAAAACGTATAGTTGTTTCATTAAAATTGCGGTTGAGCGGGGGAATCGCCGCGGTGAAAACGACCGGCAGCTGCGACATGCAAGCGGCCGAAAATCGATATGTTACGTTTTGGTTAATCGTTTTGCGTGACTTCAGCATACTAAACCTTCAAGGTTTTTAAAACCTTACAGGTTAGCAGCAGCGAGAACGTTCTGTTTTATTTCTGCAGGATCAAAAATCCTTTTTTCGCTTCGTACAGCGGGTCGCTGAATTGCACCACATAGAAATACGTACCTGCCGGCAACGGATTGCCGTTGTAGGTACCTTCCCAGTCGTTCAGATAAGGCAAGGCATGAAACACCTGGTCGCCCCACTGGTTAAAAATCGTGACTTCCACTTCCACACCGCCTTCGCCCGACACGCAGGTTTCAGGAATAATGAAAGCGTCGTTCATGTCGTCTCCGTTCGGTGTGATCACGTTGGGCAGGAAACAATCTCCCGGCCCGGCTATGTTGAACACGACCGTTGTGTAACTACACGCATCGGGGCACCTCAAATTGCAGATTTCGTACTCCATCTGATCCGTACCCGAAAAATTTGAATTCGGCTGGTACACATACATGCCCAGACCAGCGGTGTCGGTAATACGTCCGTGTACAGGCGGTACGGTAATTTCCACGCTGTACTGGTTGGGTACCACGTCGTTGCTGAGCACGTTGACCGTTGCGGAAGAGCCAAAAATCACATCCAGCGCATCCGGATTGGCAGTCGGGAATAGTTCGAAATTCACCACAATAGTATCGTGGGAGTTCATGCCGCAGATATCGTTGTTGATCGTCCAGAGCAGTACGTTCGGTCCGGGCTGCAAGCCGCAAATCGTCGTTTGATCGCTGCTGGGTGTTGAAATATTTATGCCCGGCGTCAGACTGGTCCAGATGCCGAATTCAAATGACAGCGGATTGGAGGCATCCAGCAACGTACAATCCTGATTATTGCAAAGAAACTGATCGGGGCCCGCATTTGTATTCCTGCTGTAAGTGTGAACGGCTACCTCATCGAGCAGGTTTCCACATCCGGCATTTCCCATATTCCACGAAAAAAAGTATTTGTTGCCGGGTGTAAGACCAGTGATAAGCGTATTCGGATCCAGTGGATTGCTGATTACTATACCCAATCCGACCTGGGAACTTGGCTGCGTCCAGAAACCGCTCACGACCTGCCCCTGCACGGCATTCAGGTGAATACCCGAAGTGTCGCAAAAATAAAGGTCCGGACCGCCATTGGGAATTTCAAGTGCCTGTGCGGTCAGCGTTACCGTGTCGCGGCTATAATTCGTACACCCGCCGCTGGAAAGCGTCCAGATAAACTGATACATGTTGCCGGGCGTCATTCCGGTAACAGTGGAATTGGGGCTTCCGGGGCTGGCGATCGTTGCCGCAGGCGTACCCAACTGGCTCCACAGACCGGTACCGCTCGCCGGCGGAGAGGCGCCTAAATTGAAAGGCAGGGCTGTGCAGATCGGGCCATCCATACCTGCAAATGCAGTATTATTCGGAATGGTATCGAAGGAAATGGTAAACGAATTGGAAACTTCCGAATCACAGCCGTTTTTCCAGGCTACCGCCCGGAACGTGTGCGATCCGGCCGTAAATAAGGTATCCAGGTGTGTAAACGTGACGCTCACGCTGCTGAGTGGTCCGGCAAGGGTGTCGCCGATCTCGTTAAGCCACACGTATTGTGAACCGGGCGTTACGTTGGTTAGCGTTAGCGTCAGCGTTGCCCCGGGCTGGTCAATACATACGGTAGTGACAGTGGGAATGATAACCGGTTTTTTCGGCCGGGCTATTACCTCTACTTCTATGTGAGATGCCGGAGACGAGCAGCCATTTACCGTAATCGTAGTATTGTAAGTGCCTGCATAACTCAGGATGACGGGTTGCCGCGTCGGATTCGAGTTGGAAGAGGTGAAATCGACAGGACCTGTCCAGTTGTACGTTGCTCCGGCCACCACAGCGGCATTCAGTTGCAGTACATCGCCTTCACAAACGGGTGAATTGGAGGTAAGCACCGGCGCGGCAGGAATGGCATTCACTGTAATAATCACCGGCGCGGACGTGTCGGATTTGCAAATACCGTCATTTACATACACGGAATAAACGCCCGATTGCCATACCTGCGCATTGGGGAAACTCAGGAAAGACTGCGTGGTCAGCGTATCGCCGTTGGGCCGCACCCAGATGAATTTGGCGCTCGGGTTGTACTGCCCGGCATTGGTGACGGAAATGGTTACAGGAGTTCCCACGCAAACTGGTAAATGCTGGTTCAACAGCGGAATAACCAGGGGAGGACCGACGTTGACTGTCGTCGTTTTGGAAACGGACGTGCAGCCGTGTACGTCCCTGACAGTCAGTTTATATGGTCCATTGTTGGTGGTAGTAACATCCGGAATGACCAGCACCTGCGCGCTGGAAATAACCAGCCCGTTCGGGCCTACCCATTCGTAGGTAAACGGGCCGTTCGACGAACTCACCATCGGCGTCAGCACAGCATCCGTGGAACCGTCGGAACAGATGGGCGCAGTGTAAATGATGGTGTCAATCACAGGCGCCTGAATGACCTGTACGTTCACAAAGGCGGAGTCGGAGCAGCCGAAACTGGTTTTGCCCACTACCTTGTACATACCTGCAACTGCCGGCGTGATGGTGACGAATTGCTGATAACTGATGAAAGGCGAAGGCCCGGTCCAGCACCAGTTCAGGTTGCTGATATTTGCATTTCCCTGCAAATTCAGGATACCGCCTGCGCAAATCGGGTTCAGGGTAGCAGCGCCCGTTACGTCCGGGTACTGCTGAATGCGGATGAAGAGTGAATCTGACCAGTCGGACAGGCATCCTTGCTGCACAACCCGCACTTTCCAGGCGCCGGAATCGGACACCATCACACCCGGCAGGGCCAGCGAATTGACGGTGGTATTTGTTAGAGACTGGTTGGGCGCCTGCCATACGTATTGCGCTGCCGTAGGTGTGCTCGCCAGCAAAGTGATATTGGCGCCTTCGCACACCTGGTTGGAGCCGCTCAGGAAAGGTTTGGCGGGTTTGGGCCGCACAATTACCTGCACCGTGGCCGGTTTGGACACACATCCGTTTTGGGTTACTACCAATGTATACGTACCTGCATTGAAGGGAGCCGCGCTCAGAATGGGCGGCGGATTTTGGACAAAATATTCAAACCCGCCTGGTCCGGTCCAGTGGTACGTCATACCGGTACCCGTAGAAGGTGTTCCCAGAATTATCGGCTGGCCTTCACAAACGTTGATGACCTCCTGGTCGAGTTGTGCAGTTGGACGGGGCGAAACAATTACAGTCAATACTTCCGAATTCAATGAAAGGCAACCGGATGCTGATACTTTTACGTAAAACTGGTAGGCACCCGAGTCTGCCTCCGACAAGGTAAAAGTCGGGAGCGGCAATGTTGCCAGCAAAACGGAATTCCCGGGCACTCCCAGAAACCACTGGTACAGCGGGCTCCCACCAGGGTAAGTGGGAGTCGTCAGCACAATATTATCGCCGCTACACAAAGTAGAATTCGTCACACTCAGCATCGGCTGGTTGGGCAGGTTCGTGAGGTCTACGGTCACGAATCCAGTTGACATACACCCGGTTAGGCCGGTGATTTTTACGGAATAAAGCCCTTCATGACTTAACTGTGCCGGGTTACGGATGGGGTTTTGCGAAGTGCTCATATAACCATTCGGCCCGTTCCACAAATAGGTAAACGCGTTGGGCGCTGCCGCCGGCGGGTTGGCCATCAACTGCAATACGCCACCTTCGCAGACCGGAGAATACGTGGGCATTGGCAGGGCGTTTTCCACCCGCACGATGGTGGTGCAGGAAGCGGAATTACCCGAACTATCCGTCACCGTCAGCGTCACATTGAAATTATTCGACGCCTGGGCGCAGGTAAACACGTTAGGCGACAACTGGAAAATCAGCGAGCCCGGGCAATTGTCCGTACTTCCATTGTCGATTTCCGAAGGCAACAGCGTATAATTGGAACCCGGAGCGCCGGAAGGATTTACGTAAATCGTCGTGGGCTGGCAAATGGCTGTCGGCCGGATGGTGTCGAGCACATTTAACTGATAAGTAGTGCTGCCCTCCAGACCGTGCACGTCGCTGGTCAGGTAATCGACCGAGTAGGTATCCGGCGAAAGAACGACATTCGTTTCCCCGCCGTTGAGTCCGCCTGTTTGTACCAACTGATCGGCACTGTTGCGAATTTCATAGGTCACTACCGCGAAACTGTATTCCAGCACGGCCTGTATGCGGCTGATGCCGTCGGTTTGGTCGGGCATCAGCGGGCCGCAAGGACCGATAAACTCGAAAAAGGTGCCCGCTTCATTGTTGGCCACCAGTTTGATCGTCGTAGTGCCGTTGGCCGCCCAGTTGTTGATTTGCGCGGCGGAAACGGTGATAAGCGTTTCATGAAATTCCGTGCATACGCCGGCAACCGTACCATAACTGGTGTTTGGGAGGGGCACATTGTTTTCATCCAACACTTTAAAAAACTCGCCTACCTGATCGTTGTCGCCTTTATGACGGATTTTCAACACGCCTCCGCTAACAGCATTCGGGACAAGCCCGGAGATAGTCAGCGTGACCATGTTCGGGATCAGCCCCGCATTCGGATCATTGGAAAATTTCAGCGGCAAAATAGCCGAAGCCTGCGTCAGGCTGCCCGATACGTCGCAGTTGTCGGAAATTGCGGGAAATGGCAAAGTCACCACCGTTTCGCACTCACCGGCCTGCAAATAAGCGGTTTGTGTCGGCGGCGGCGTAATGACCGGCGGTTCCTGGTCACTTACCGTAACGGTCGAAGAAGCGGTCACTTCGTTTCCGGCACAATCCGTAGCGGTATACACAATGGTGTGTAGCCCCGGCGCTAAAAAGAACGGCGCCGCTGCCGGAAAAGGCTGGGCGGGGCTCGCATCCAGGCTGAATTTCAGGGCAACCGGTACCTGCGGATCGGCAAATGTGTACTGGAGTTGCGCACGTGCAAAACTGCCACCCATACAAACGGCATTGACAGCATCTCCACCCGAATTATTGGGCGCCAGCCGCAGGGTAAGTATGCCGTCTTGCAGCCAGTTGTTCAACAGGGCTGCCGGAATCGTCACATCCGTAAAGCCGGAACCGCATTGTGCAGGCGTCACAAGTGTAGTAATACCCAGCGGGGTATTGTTTTCACCCAGAATGGTGAAAGTTTCTGTAGACAAGTCCGCATCGGCATTGTCGAGATAAATGCGCAGTGCAGCGCTTCCCGTTACCGGCTCGGCGGGTGCAATATTTAGTGCATTCCACTGAAAAACGACGGTGTCGACTGGGGTTTCCCCGGGCAGACCGGGGGCAGATTTTACCAGCATGACCGTATCCCGCAGCACGACGGGCACAGGCAGTGAAGTGCAAATGTCGAACACGGAAACAGGAGGCGGTATGGTAAAATCCCGCCCGCATTCGCCCGGGTCATTGGGCAGCGCCAGTGCTGCCGGCGCCACCAGTTGCGGTGGCGTATTATCCTGAATAAGAATATTTTGTGTGTACTTTCTGGTGTTTCCACAATTGTCGGTTGCCGTCCATTCGCGGCGGATCACGTAATTGGTCCAGTGGTCGCAGTTGTTCGGGTCGGGGTTCCGCAATTCCGTTTCAAGCAGCGTGACGTCCACGGCATTGTCGCAATTGTCCGTTGCATTGAATGTGCTCACGTTCGGAGCCAACGGGATGGCATCGCAAGACACTGTCACATTGGGCGGAATATTCGTCAGCACCGGCCGTACGGTGTCGGAAATGGCAATATTTTGTGTAAACGTGCTGCTATTGTTGCAAACGTCCCGCGCAATCCAGGTAATGGTCAAAGTGTAGGAATTCGGGCAGAGGCCGGGTGTGGTGACCACGCTGACGGTGTCGGGCGTGGCAGTTATGCCGCTACAGGCGTCGGTGGCTATGGGGATTGGCAACACGGGCGCCACGTCGCACACGCCGGTCGTGTCGGTATATCCGGCAAAAACCGGCCCGAGGCTATCCACTACAGAAATCACCTGTGTCGCAGTCCGGGTATTGTTGCATTCATCGGTGGCGGTAAATGTGCGTGTAATCTGGTAGGTATAGTATCCGCAAGTATTCGGGTCGGGATTTTGGTTGGAAACGGTTTGGGTGGTGATGCCGGTTACCGGGCTGCAATTGTCGGTGGCGTTGATATCGACACCCATTACCGGAACGGCAGGCAATAAGAACGTATCGCAGCGGAATGTTTTGTTTGCCGGAACCAGTGTGAAAATCGGTGCAATGGTGTCGCGAACCAGCACCGTCTGAACGGCGATACCCGTATTTCCGCAGTCGTCGGTGGCCGACCAGGTGACAGTCATGGTGTACGATCCGTCGCACAGGGAATCGGAGCGTACGATCGTATTTCCAATAACGAGACTCGTATCACAATTGTCGGATACGAATTGTGTGGAAAGCGTTGGCACCGGATTCGGGCAGGCCAGCATGATGGTGTCCTGGAAACCGGCGATCACCGGATCGGTGTTATCTTCAATTTGAAAGCGCAGGGTTTTCAGGCCCAGGTTGCCGCAGCCGTCGAAAGCGCGGAAAGTGACGTCTGCCCACCAGTTGCAATTGTGCGCCTGTACCTGCGGGTAGGGGCCGCTGTTGAAAAGTCCCGTTCCGGACTGGCCGGTGGAGGTGACGAACGTGAAATTGGCCCACGAAATTTCCGAACATTCGTCGGTAATCGTGGTGTTCCCATGCGCATTGATCCAGCTCTGGAGGGCAGAATTGTCCTGTGCCGTAGCGCCGCATTCTTCCGTCACATTCACGCCGGTAATGACGGGGGGCAGCGTGTCGATTACCCCGAAAGTGGATTGCCCGGCAAACGTTTCGTTGCCACAGGCATCTGCTGCATACCAATCGACGGTAACCAGGCCGCGGACCTTGTTAAAAATTTGACTGCCAATCGTATCGGTGTTACAACCGTTTGCGTAGGAGGCCAGCAAAGCGGCTACGATTTGCGCCGAATCTACCGGAGAGCCGTCGATTTCGGTGCGAAAAGTAACGCCGGTACACGCGTCGCTGATTTGTGAATACCCACGCGTATTGATCCATTCGCCCAGGCGGGTTATCTGGCTGCCGTTGACCGCGCAATAGGCCACGGTATCTTTCGGCGCCGTCGTTACCTGTGGCGCCTCGGTATCGGAAGTGGAAAAAGTTACAGTCCGGAAAGTGACCAACAAACAATTGTCCTTCGCCACGAAAGTGACCGTCACAGGTCCGGGGCATCCGGCAGGAAAATCGACAGGTGCGTTATTGGTCAGCGAAAGAATGCCGGAAGGGTCGGTTGCATTAAAATTTGCGGTTTGAGTAGCCAGCCAGGTCTGGTAAGCGCCGGGCAGATCTTCACAGGGCGAAGAGCCATTGGCCGGAAACGGCGCCATAATGATCGGCGACAGGTTGTCTACCGTGATCTGTATGGTTTGGGTAAATGTGGTGGTATTGCCCGACTGGTCGGTTACGCGCCAGGTGCGGGTAAAAGACCCCGCATCGCAGGTGTCGGGGCGCGGAGTTTCCGTAAAGGTTTGGGTCAGGTTATTGCTGGCAGTACAGTTGTCCGTAGCCGGCAGGGGCCCGAGCGGCGGCACCTGCACAACGGAACTCAAAAACAAGGGATTGGAAACGCCGGTGAGGTCGAATACCGGTGGCGTAGTGTCCACCGTATGCACCAGCAGGTAGTTAAAACTGTATGAATGCCCCTGGTCGTCTTCCACGTACCACACGACCGGAATACCGGTTCCGACGGGCCATACATCATTCAGGGGGTAGCCCGACCCGATCGGATCAAACATAGACACTGTGATCGTGGCTCCGATCGTGGACGTCACAACAGGGGGCGTTATGTTGCCCTGTAGCGTAGCAGTGCAATTGGCGCCAACGGATAGGTTCGGCTGGGTAAGCGGCGGGACATTAAAATAGTTACTCTGGGCTACCAGATGTCGGGCGGGGAATAGGCTTAAACAAATACCACACAGAAAAGGTATTGCCCGCAAAGTTTTGCGTAACCGGTTTGCCATACGGACGAGTTCATTTACCGGATCGGATCTGGGGAAACCAATCCAACTGTCAAGGGATATTTTCGGTTGTCAGGATTAAAGAGAAACGGCTGAAGATGTCAGGTATGTGGTATCGGGAGATGCGAGTAATGGAAGATACGAGGATTCGAGTATTTGAAACACTTTCTTATATCGTCAGATGTTCAAATCCTCTCCCTCAATTTCCCCCTTCTTCAAACTTTTTATCCGGAACGGTCTGGTTCAGAAAGGAATTGATGTCGTCGATATTGAAATCCTTTTCAATCTGGCCAAGCGAATTGACCCGGATTTCGATATTTTTCAATGCCTTTTCTTTTTTTTCAGTCTTGTCAGATGAACTGGGCGCTTTTTTCTGTTTGGACATGTTTCAAGTAGTTTTCAGATGCAAAAAACGGGGTTATTTCACACGAATGGTTTTCGGGTTCATTCAATGCTGCCGCAATCTTCTATTTATTGCAATTGGGTAAGCGCCCGTAAACGCCGGGCGGTTTCTTCGCGGCCGAGCGCTGCCGCCATATCGAACACTGCCGGGCCTTTCATCGTTCCTGCCAGTGCGAGGCGCAGCAGCGGCAGTACGTCGCCGGGCTTGAATCCTTTTTCCTGAATGAAATGCTTCACGGCTTCTTCCAGGGCAAGGGCATTAAAAGTATCAAAAGTAGCCACCAATCCGATCAGTTCGTTAAAAAAAACGGCAATCGCAGGCGTCCATTTCTTCTGGAACGTTTCCCGGTCGTATTCCCGTACCGGCTCGAACAAATAATATCCTGTTTCAACGAAGTCGGGCAAAAAAGTCACCCGTTCCTTCATCAGGCCCGCTACCTGTTGCAGGTATTCCTCCGTTGCTTCGTAACCTTTATTTTTTGCCAGCGGCCCGATGTAAGAGGCCAGAACGGCGTTATCGGCTGCCTGGATATATTTCTGGTTGAACCATTTCGCTTTTTCGTAATCGAAGCGGGCGCCGCCCTTGCTGATGTGGTCCACCGAAAATGCCTGCACCAGTTCTTCCAGGGTAAATATTTCCTGTTCGCCGCCGGGATGCCAGCCCAGCAATGCAAGGAAATTGATGACCGCTTCGGGCATAAAACCCGTGTCGCGGAATCCGCTGAAATTCTCTTCCGCCGTGCCGCCGGTCCATTCAAGCGGGAACACAGGGATGCCGAATTTTGCGCCGTCGCGTTTGCTCAGTTTGCCATTGCCGACAGGTTTCAGAATAAGCGGCAGGTGCGAAAAACGCGGCATGGTATCCGACCAGCCGAATCCCTCATACAGCAACACGTGGTGCGCCGTGCTCGGAAGCCATTCTTCGCCGCGGATCACGTGTGTGATCTCCATCAGGTGGTCGTCGACGATGTTGGCCAGGTGATACGTCGGCATACCGTCGGCTTTCAACAACACCTTGTCGTCGAGTTCGCTGCTCTGAAAAATGACGTCGCCGCGAATCAGGTCGTTGATGTGTATCTGGCGGCCGGGCTCCACTTTCAGGCGAACCACGAAAGGCCCGCCGGCCTGCAGGCGGCTTTCCACTTCGGAGGCGGGCAGGGTCAGGCTATTGGATAAGCCGTTGCGCGTCAGGTGGTTGTATGTGAAATTGTCTTCCGACTGCCGGCGAACGTCCAATGCTTCCGGGGTGTCGAAAGCATAATAAGCATGTCCGCGCTGCACGAGTTCGTGCGCATATTTGTGGTAAATTTCCTTGCGGTCGCTTTGCCGGTACGGGCCTTTGTCGCCCCCGAAACCGACGCCCTCGTCGGGTAGCAAGCCGACCCACTTGAGGGTCTCGATGATGTATTGTTCCGCGCCCGGCACATAACGCGCCTGGTCGGTATCTTCGATCCGGAGAATAAAAGTGCCACCCTGTTGTCGAGCAAAAAGGTAATTGTAAAGGGCAGTACGCACGCCGCCAATATGGAGTGCGCCGGTGGGGGAAGGAGCAAATCTTACTCGAACGGACATCGTATGTTTTAACTATAAAATCCGGGCCGCAAAGATGTTGCCATATAACTACCTTGCCGCCCCGATCGGTCATTATCGGAGAAAAAAATGCGCGGCGACCGAAATGACCAGCCGTCGCGCTTTGCATAAACCGCAGCAAAAGTAACAGTTTTCTGCTTTTGCGGACCCTTCGTGTCGTTAATTGGCAAAACCTTCACAAGGTGCGGTAGAATTTTTTTGGAAATATTCAAAAATAAAACGGCGATAAATGATTGACAGTCAGGTTTTTAACTGCAACTCATCCGCGCTCGTATTTTTTGCATTGTATATATGTATTTAGTTAAAACACCTGCTATCGTACAACGTTTGCTACCAGGCTTTACCTGGCGCGTACCGACGGCGGACAATGTGTTATACCTGACGTTCGACGATGGCCCTATTCCGGGGGTGACACCCTGGGTGCTGGATACGCTCGGCTCTGCAGGCGCGCGCGCCACATTCTTTTGCGTCGGTGAAAACGTGCAGCGGCATCCGCAAATCTTTCAACGGATCACCGAAGAAGGCCATTCCGTGGGCAATCATACCCACAACCACCTAAACGGCTGGAAAACAAATATTTCCGATTACCTGCAAAATGTACAGTCCTGCGCCGAACACGTGCCGGGCAACCTGTTTCGCCCGCCTTACGGACGTATTCTGTCCGAACAGGCGCAGGCGCTCCGCAAAAATTACCGGATCGTGATGTGGGATGTGTTGAGCGGCGATTTCGACCGGAATCTGCGCCCCGAAAAATGCCTGGAGCATATTATCCGGCACAGCCGCCCCGGATCCATTGTGGTACTGCACGACAGCCTGAAAGCGGAACCCAACCTGCGCTACGCACTGCCCCGGCTGCTGGAATATTTTTCGGAAAAAAACTGGCGCTTTGAGTGCCTTTAGAGTGTTTGGTGTTTAGTGTATGGTGTTTGGGGCGCATTGCCCCCGGCTTTACTAATCCACCGAAGGCAATGCGCCCCAAACACGAAACACTAAAAACTAAACACCCCTATTGGCCGAAGGCAATGCGCCCCAAACACGAAACACTAAAAACTAAACACCCTATTGGCCGGGGCAACGCGCCCCAAACACCAAACACGACACCCTAAACATCCCGATTGGCGTCGAATTGCTCCAGATAATCGGCTACCCGGCGCAGGAACGACCCGCCCAGCATACCGTCCACCACGCGGTGGTCGTAAGACAGTGACAGGAACATCATCTGGCGCACCGCGATCACGTCGCCGTATTCCGTTTCGAGCACGGCCGGCTTTTTGCGGATGGCGCCGACGGCCATAATGGCTACCTGCGGCTGGTTGATGATGGGTGTGCCCATTACGTTTCCGAACGTACCTACGTTGGTCAGGGTGAACGTACCGC
>ERZ795056.1673-NODE-1673-length-25756-cov-5.301934_pt1 | contig 25756 bp, 23 predicted proteins | sample MGYA00375140_ERZ795056 | MGnify/ENA primary metagenome ERZ795056 (study PRJEB30185, sample SAMN05720227) | activated sludge metagenome | isolation source: Anaerobic digester | place: USA | collected 2015-03-09 ... | reverse complement strand
CCGGGGCTTGTATTTCTGCGCGCCACCGTCATGTTGTTCCGCGACGGCCGGCGCCGTGTCGCGTGCCGCTTTTTCTTCCCGTTTTTTTTTTAATTTCCTGTGCTTGTCAGGTCTGCCGGATTCACCGTTCACGGCCAGCTTCAGCGAAACCGGCGCCGGCCGCTCGCCCAGCCGCTCTTCCAGGCGGGTGATCGGATCGATATCCTTCAGGAGCGGGTACGAGTTCACGGCAGACAGCGGAGAGCGGTCAGGTCCGCCATCGGCCGCCGCCACCGCCGTTTCGCCCTTCATGCCGGCATTCTTCATGAGCCTGTTGAGGCAGATATTCCATGTGGTCCGGGTGACCATGTAGCGCGGGAGCTCGAAGGGGCGGTCTCCGCCGGTTACCACAGGGAGGTCAATTTTGCCGCGCTTGATGGTAAAGGCGTAACGGTACCCCGCCTCCTTGAGCGCAGCCATGCCGGCTTCGGTCTTGAGGCCGAATGGATAGAGGAATACCGTTATCCTGCGGTTCAGCTTTTCTTCAAGGACCTGCTTGGATTTGAAGATTTCCATGTTAAACACGGCCGGCCTCTTGTCCTTGAGCTCCTGGTTGATCTTCTCATGGAAGTACCCGTGGGCCGCGATATCGCACCCGTTGTTCGCGAGATAGGAGAGCTGGTCCCAGGTAAGCGCGTATTTCTTCTTGTCTATGATGTTGGGATATATCCCGAGGAGGGGGCGGATACCGTTGGGCTTGAAGACCTTCTGGAAGGCCTCGTATACGCTCCTGTTGCCGTCGTCGATTGTTACCAGCACGTTATTCGTACCCGTGATCCGGCCGCTGACAACGTCGCCGATAGAAACGAACCGGAACCCCTGCTTCTTGAGCTGCGCTATATGGGAAGAAAGCTCCCCCACGGTGAAGCAATACGGGTCCATCTTCTTTTTGTCGAGGAACGTGTGGTAGCAGAGCACGCTGACGGAAGCCCGGGCGGCAATCGCCGGCGCCGCGGCAGCGGCGAAGGCTGCAACGAGCGCCGCCAGCGCCAGGGCGCACATGACCGGATTGCGCCGCCGCGCCGGCGCCCCTTCCGCCCCGTTAGGAATTATAGTCATTTTTCCACATTGCCTCGAATTCAAGCTTTCTCTTCTCAAATCGGACATTTTCGTCTATGGCTTTCTTTCTTTTTTCAATATCGGCAGAATAAGCGCGGTCCCTCCTGACGGCCTGCCTCTCCAGGGTCCCGGTGTAATGCTCGAGCGGGGGCTTCAGGTACTTCTCCAGATACGTGTAGTTTTTCCAGTTGCCGTCCTCGCGGTACTGCTCCATCTTCATTTCGGTCAGCTTCTTGAGCCGGTAGATTTTCTCATAGTAAGCGATAAGTGTCTTGTTGTCTATGTCTTCAAGGGCGCGGGACAGCTCCCTGTCTCCCTCCTTGAAGGTTGAATAACCGCGGGTCACGGGAAACACGTAGTCCAGTCCCATCCCCTGGTCGTACCCGTAATCGAACTCGATCGACCGGGTCGTTTTTTCCAGCAGCGAAGTCTCCTTCTCGGTGAAGTACGTGCTCTTCTCGCCGCTGAATATATGATAGTATGTGGCGCACCGCATGGTGAACAGGCAGAGGCAGGCGCACAGCAGTCCCCTGATCTTCATGTATACACTCCCGGCAAATTAAATATATTCTTTTCTGATCAGATATTCAACAGGTATATCGACCCTGCTCCGCTTCCCGATAACCCGGTCCCGCTCATATACGGGAATCCCGACGCCGGGCCGGAGTGACACCAGATCGTCCTCCCCGATGATCGCGCCGCGCGGAATATGCCGGCGGGCGAACAGGCTTCTTCGCGCCCCCCGGGCCGTACCGGCCTCGGCTTCGCCGTACGAGATGGTACCGTCACCGATCATGGCGGCGGCCTCCTCGACCTCCTGTATCATCGCGGCAAACTCCTCCGGCGTGCACGAGATATCTTTATCCGGGCAATCGTGAAATCTGTCAATAGTAAAATGCCTTTCGAAAATCCGCGCCCCCAGGGCCGCCGCCAGCATCGGTGCGGTGTGCTCGCGCAGGTGATCGGAGAACCCTACCGGAAGTCCAAAGCGGCCAGAGAGGGCCGGGATCCTGGCAAGGTTCGCCTGCTCGGGCCGGGCCGGGTAGAGCGATACGCAGTGCATCAGCACAAGCTCGGACCCGCTCTTCCGCCGGAATAGGTCCACCGCCATCCCTATCTCCTCCTCCGTCGCTATCCCGGTGGACAGGATAGCCGGCTTGCCCGTTCCCGCGACCGCCTCTATGAGGGGGTGATTGGTAACCTCGGATGAGGCAAGCTTGTAGAGCGCGGTCCCCAGCCCCTCCAGCAGTTCCAGCGAGTCCAGGTCGAACACCGAGGAGAAAAAAAGCACGCCGAGACCCTCGGCCGCAGCTTTAAGCTCCCGGTACTGGTCCCGGGTAAGGACAAACCGCCTGAAAAAGTCTATCAGGCCCCTGTCCGGTTTCCGCTCGGCGCCGGTTTCCATGAGGTCCGATGTATACACCGAACTCATGAGCTCGGGCACGAACGTCTGGAACTTTACCGCATCGGCCCCTGCACGGGCCGCGGCTTCTATCATGGCCCGGGCGGTGTTTAAATCGCCGTTATGGTTAAGCCCGATTTCTGCGACGTATAATGCGCGCCGCCCTGTTTGTAAGATGGATTCCAGCATGAAATGTTACCCGTTCACAAGCCCCGGTCGGGAGATACCGCGACACCCGCGGACACTTGTATTATCGACATGAACCGGCCTCCGGGCAAGGTAAAAAGCCCGCCCACGCCGCTCCGGCGCACCCGTATATATAAATTTTCATAGGTTTCACCCGTATGGATTAATTTTTAATTGACACTCATCTTTAAAAACGGGTAGTATCGAACACTCGCCCTGACTCGGCCGGTTCCGAGACCGGACACAGGAACGGGCATAACCGGCAGGCCAACTGTCAAACTAAAACGCATCGCAGGGGCTTTCGATGGGAAAACGCTTCATAATTGCCATAGACCTGGGAACGACCGGCAACAGGGTATATTGTTTCGACGAGAAGGGATTGCCCGTTTCCAGCGCATACCGCGAGTTCACGCAGCATTTCCCGAAACCCGGGTGGGTAGAGCATGACGCCGTTGAAATATGGGACTCGGTAAGCGCGCTTATTCCACGGGCGATCAAGGACGGAGGGCTCTCACCCTCCGACGCAATCGCGATCGGGATCACCAACCAGCGCGAAACCTCGCTCCTGTGGGACCGCGACACCGGCAAGCCCATTTACAACGCGATCGTATGGCAATGCCGCAGGACCACGGACATCTGCAACCAACTCAAGCAGGCGGGCCACGAACAGCTTTTCCGCGAGACTACGGGCCTGGTGATCGACGCGTATTTTTCCGGCACCAAGGTCAAGTGGCTCCTGGACAACGTGCAGGGTGCGCGCACTCAGGCCGAGAGCGGCAAGCTACTCTTCGGCACCATCGACACCTGGATATTATGGAATCTTACCGGCGGCGTATCGCACGCCACGGACTATACCAATGCCTCCCGCACCCTGATGTTCGACATAAAGGAAAAGAACTGGTCCGGGAAGCTCCTGGAGATCCTGTCGGTACCCACGAAGGTGCTTCCCGAGGTCAAGGCGTCCGCTTCGAAATTCGGGGTCACGAAAGGCGCGCCCGGTCTGCCGGACGGCATCGTCATCGGCGGCATTGCCGGCGATCAGCAGGCCGCCATGGTAGGCCAGAACTGCGTAACGCCGGGGAGTCTGAAGAACACGTACGGCACCGGCTGTTTCATGCTGATGAACAACGGCGAGAATTTCATCATCTCCCGGAACGGTCTTCTCACCACCCTTGCCTGCGACACCTTCGGCCACCCGGTGTATGCGCTCGAGGGCTCGGTCTTCATCGGCGGTGCGGTCGTGCAGTGGCTCAGGGACTACCTGAAATTTTTCGAAAACAGTGCCGAGTCGGAAAAAATGGCGCGCTCCGTCGCCAAGGAGAGCCAGGTGGTCCTGGTGCCTGCCTTCGTCGGGCTGGGCGCCCCCCACTGGAACATGGACGCGCGGGGCGCAATGTTCGGCCTGACAAGGGACACGACCCGCGAGGACATCGTCATGGCGGCGCTTAAATCGATCGCGCTCCAGTCGCGCGACCTGGTAGAGGCGATGCAGGAGGACACGGGGATGAAGGTGCCGGAGCTTCGCGTGGACGGCGGTGCCACAAAGAACGCCTTCCTCATGCAGTTCCAGTCGGACATCCTCAACATACCGGTCCTCCTGCCGGAGATCACCGAGTCCACGGCCCTGGGGGCCGCCTATCTTGCCGGCATCACGGGGGGCGTGTTCGGCTCCATCGGCGAGATCGCAAAAACGAACAGGATAGCGTCCTCGTACAAACCGGGGATGAGTAAATCGGAGCGCGACCATCAGGTCCAGCTCTGGAATGACGCGATACGAAGATTATTGTTGCAATGACACGGCACAGCCCGTCATAAAGATATCTTAGGGAGGAAGAGCATGGCCAGACCGTTATTGGGCGAAATACTCCTGGACAACAAGGAAATATCCCAGGAACAGCTTGAAAAAGCCATAGAAGTGCAAAAAAAAGAGGGCGGGTTGATCGGTATAATCCTCGTCACCATGGGTGCGATAACCGAGCAGACGCTTGTCAAATATCTCGCGATCCAGGCAGAGCGGGTCACTTCATCATAGCGCAACGGCAACCGCCGGACGGCACTTCACCGGCGCGGCCCCGGGCGCGGCAGGATCACCGCATGGTGCCCTGCGCCAACAGTATTACTTCATGGAAAGAGCACTTCGGTGCTCTTTCCGTTTGTGCGCGGCGGCCTTTTTCTGATTGACAGACTGCCCGCGTCAGGGCCATTCTCGTTGACCGCGGGAAACCGGGACGCCCGCGAAGGCCACATGCCTCCAGGAAATTCAACACCTATGAACAGACAGACAGCAGCGATCGCTCTTTGCGCCGTAATTCTCCTGGGCGCGGCCGGATGCACCGGCAAACAGCTCACGCAGCGCCAGATATGGCTGCGCCACGTAAAGAAGGTCCAGGAAAACAATAAAAAGGCCTGCACTGCCGGCTGCGTCCTGTTCGAGGGCGACAGCAACATGGAGCTCATCGACTTCCAGGCATTCCTTACCATCCCGGCCTGCAACTATTCACACCGCGGGAGCACGACCGCCGACGTGCTGGCACGAAAGGAAAAAGTCCGGAAACTCAGGCCCGCGATCATAGTCGTCCTCGTCGGCGGCAACGATGTCGTGAAGTCGTACCCGGAGGAGACCACGGCCCGCAACTACGAGGAGCTGATCGGCTTTTACAAATCGATATGCGAAAGGGTGTACTGCATAAGCAACCTTCCTGTCAATCCGAGGCTGTATATCAAGAATTCAACCATGCTCCGGCTGAATACCCGCCTGGAGAAGACCTGCCGAAAGTTCGGCGCAACCTTCATCAATGTGTTTCCCAGCCTCTACCGGAACGGGGGCCTCAATCCTGATTATGCATCCGACCCGGTCCACCTGAACAGGGCGGGCCAGGAAGTGCTGATGGGGATCGTGAAAAAGTATCTTCCGAAATGAATGAAAGTGGCCGTTCCGACATGTGTCATTGCGAGGAGCAAAGCGACGAAGCGATCTGCATCATGATGCTCAGGGTAATTTTTTTAACGATATTTCAATCAATAATGCAGCTATTCGTGGCAGGCAACAGATCGCTTCGCTTCGCTCGCGATGACAGAACGATATAACGTACTTTGGGGACAACCCCTTCAATAACATCTGCCGCGGTATTAGTTAAGGCCTCACCTGAGACAGGCGTTTAATCCCCTGCAGGGCCGGGTTTTAACCCGACCCGTTACAATGCTCTATTTAACCTCGACGAGCCAGCCGTTCTTGTCCTCGTAATCGCCGTACTGTATGCCCGTCAAACGCTCGTAGAGACGGGTGATGACCGGCCCGGCCTGTTCGCCGCTGCCGAAGCTGTAGTCGCGGTCGCGGAACCGGATCAGGTTCACCGGGGTAATAACGGCGGCTGTGCCGACCGCACCCACCTCGTTAAATGTCTCCAGCTCGCTCGCCTCGACCGGACGGCGCTCCACAATCATGCCCAGGTCCTGCGCAATGACCGAGAGGCTGTCGTTGGTGATGCTCGGCAGTATGCTCCGCGACTTGGGCGTAATATAGGTATTGTCCCGGATGGCGATGAAATTCGACGTGCTGAACTCGTCGATGTAGCGCTTTTCCTTCGAGTCAAGATAGAGCACGACCGGGTAGCCGCGGTCATGGCCGACCTCGGCGCCGCCCAGGCCGGCAGCGTAGTTTCCGCCGACCTTGCAGTCACCCACGCCCATCGGCGCGGCCCGGTCAAAATCCTCCACGACCAGCGCCTTGACCGGCTTGAAGCCGCCCTTGTAGTAGGGGCCCACCGGCGTTGCGAACAGCACGAACAGGTATTCGGACGCGGGCCCCAGTCCCACGCGGGCGCCGGTCCCTATCACCAGGGGCCGAAGGTACATGCTGGCACCCGTGCCGTAGGGCGGCAGGTATTTCAGGTTGGCCTTCACCACCTTTTGCACGGCTTCAATGAACAACTCGTCGGGCACGGGCGGTATGAATATGCGCTCGCAGCTCCTCTGCAGCCGATGCGAGTTCTCCAGGGGCCTGAAGACCACCGCCCTGCCGTCTTTTGTCTCAAAAGCCTTGAGGCCCTCAAAGGCCTCCTGTCCGTAGTGGAGCGTCGGCGCTGCCATATGCAGGGAGATGTGCTCGTCGGAAACCACCTCGCCGGCAGACCAGGTGCCGTTTTTCCAGTAATAACGGATATTGTAATCCGTCTTGTGATAGTCGAAGGGAAGAGTTTTCCAGTCAAGGTCCGCTTTCTTTTTATCTTTCATGTTCATATCCGTATCCCAAGGCCGCTGCGCTTGTAATTGTTCGCCCGGCCCCTGTTTTTGATTAAGGGATAGTAAGCAAGCACCTGATAAAAATTGTCAAGGAGAAAGATTTCGTCGTATAAAATAATTCCGGGGGCGGGCCCTACCCGAGCAGCTTTTTCAGCGCCTCTATTTGCGCCAGCACTTCATTTTTAGCCGTGCTCCCGGCGGAGAGTTTGCCCTCGACGGAGCGTGCGGGGTCCACTACCCCGACGATGTCGTCATCGAACTCCGGGGCGAGCTTTTTGAAATCCGCCGCTTTCAGGGCGAAGAAATCGGTCCCCTGCTCCTCGCAGGAGCGGACGAGCCTGCCGACGATCTCGTGTGATTTCCTGAAAGGCACCCCCTTGCGCGCAAGGTAGTCGGCGATGTCTGTCGCGGTCGAGAAATTGCTGAACACGGCCTTTTTCATCCGTTCGACATTAAGGGTCATGCCGGAAAGCATTTCGGCCATGCCCGCAAGCGCGAGCTTCATAGTGTCAATGGAATCAAAAACCCTTTCCTTGTCCTCCTGAAGGTCGCGGTTATAGGTCATGGGCAGGCCCTTCAGCAGGGTCAGGAGGGAAACCAGGTTCCCGGCGAGCCGGCCCGACTTGGCCCGTATCAGCTCCGCTATGTCCGGATTACGCTTCTGCGGCATTATGGACGAGCCGGTGGTAACGGCGTCCGCGAGCCGTATAAAACCGAACTCGGACGAAGACCAGAGGACCAGCTCCTCGCTGAAGCGGGAGAGACGCACTCCGCAGACCGCGGCGAAGTAGCAGAAGTCGAGCATGAAGTCGCGGTCGCTTACCGCGTCCATCGAATTGGGCACGATTCCCTCAAAGCCCAGCTCCTTCCGCACGAACTCGCGGTCGACGGGATAGTTGAGCCCGGCCAGGGCGCCCGACCCGAGGGGCAGGAGCGAGCATGCGTCAGAGGCAGCGTCGAGACGTTTCGCATCACGCAGGAAGCCCCACGCATACGCGAGCATGTGCTGGCTGAAGCGCACCGGCTGGGCCACCTGGAGGTGGGTGTACCCCGGCATGAGCACGTCAATGTTCTGTTCCGCGATGCCGACGAGGACGCCGACGAGCGCGTCCAGCAGGCCGCGGACCTCGACCGCCTCGTCGCGCAGGTACATCCTTTCGTCCAGCGCCACCTGGTCGTTGCGCGAACGCGCCGTGTGGAGCTTCCGCCCCGCGTCGCCGATCCGCTCGGTAAGTGCGGCCTCTATGTTCATGTGTATGTCTTCGAGCGAGGTTTTGAACGCGAAGGTCCCCGCGTCGATCTCTTTCTCGATGTCGGACAGTCCCCGGCGGATATCCGCCAGCTCGGCGCCGGACAGGATGCCGATCCGGTTCAGCATGCCGGCGTGGGCGATGGAGCCGCGGATGTCCTGGCGGTAGAGGCGCGCGTCGAATTGTATCGATGACGATATCTTCTCTGCCGTGCCTGACAGCGCCCCGGTAAACCGGCCGCCCCATGGTTTTTTCTTTTCAGTACTCATGGCGTATATCAATTACACTAAATGAAGCCTGTCATTCCCGCGAAAGCGGGAATCCATGCGAAAAATATGGACTCCGGCTCTTCGCTGCGCTATGGCCGGAATGACAGTCGGGTTTCACAACAAGTTAACAATACGGAGTATCGTATAAAATAAATCAAGCTAAATTACACGCGTCAGCGGACAGTCACGCCGGCGCTACCGGCCGGCGATCCGGCCCGACAGCAGGTCTATATAGGGACGCAGGCCTTCCAGCGCCGGCTTGATCTCGTATTCGAGGATGTCAGAGAGGCTGATGATGTCGCTGTTTTCCATCACTTCTATGACGTTATGGAGCAGGTTCCGTAAATCCCGGTTCAGCTTCTCCATGCTCACCCCGTTGACCTCCACTTCGGACAGGTCCACGCGAAAGACCGGCATTATCTGCGAGCAGATCCGCGTGTAGCGGTATATGAAATCGACGAAGCCCTTCAACCGTCCCGCTGCGTCCGCGTCCTTTCCGGTCTGGTAGGCTACGGCTGCCGCTTCGACGTTTGCCAGCTGCTCCGCTAGCTCCTCCCCCATCTGCCTGAGCGACGAGAGGAGCACATCGGGCGAATCAACGCTCTGTACGATGAGCGAGCGCATGGCGTCGCTCAGGAGGAGCATTCGGAATATTCCCTTGATGTCGGCAAAGATGCCTTCATGCGCTCCAAGGGCTTCGTTCAACCCCGGGGCGCCGTCCGCTGCGGTAAGCGCGTCACGGAGCGTCTCGAGCAAGCGCGCGTAGTAGGAGAGCGCACGGTCGCGGTACTTCACGCCGCCCGCGTCGACGCCCAGGAGACTCACGACCTTGAAGAAAACCTCCAGAAGCCAGGACACGCCGGTCACGAGATCGGCCCGGTCGCCCACGCTCAGCGCGCCGGTATCACCGGCACTGCCGGTGAACGCCTCGACCCTGTCGCAGTAGCGCATCGCCTCGTCGGCCGACGAGAAAACGATATCGGCTTTCGATTGTACGATACAGTTTATTACTCCGACCTCGTCAAGGCTCCTGTCAGGGGGCGCATCGACCGGGTACGGTCTGTCGTCGATAAAGAGCTCATAGAATATCAGGTCCCGCTCCCGGGTCCACGCCGAAACCGAATTGACGATATCGGCAATGTTTTTCTCGCTCTCCAGCCCGAATTCAACCGGGCAATCGTTGATCATGACCTGCACGCCGCACCTCTCTGCCTTATTTATCCCTGTCGCCTGAACCGCCGCCCGACATCCCGCCCATCTGCTGCTTCATCCACTGCTTCTGCGCGTTGGTCTCGGAGATTGCCTGTTCCATGTGGGCGAATTTGGTCCGGAGCTTTTCCTCGTATTTTCTCAGATGGTCCTCGTGGCGTTTGATGCTGTCATCGGCTATCTTGATGGAGCTGTCCTCGTTCTCGATCTGGGCAGCGATGATGTTCTTGCCCGGCTGGATGTACGGCTTCAGCACGTACGTGACCTTGTAGGCCATGCCCTCGTCGGGCTTGTCGTCGCCGTCGGTGTCCGATCCGAAAAACATCAGCACTCCCTCCGGGTTTTCCATTATGGCCTTCCTGAGCATGGGCTCGTCGATGACGAGCTTGCCGGACTTGATCGACTCCCATGCCGCGTTTACCGCGCCGGTCGTAACACCCATCTGCGCAAGCATCTTGATCGGCCTGTCCGCTCCGTTTGGATAGGCGCCGGTCACGGTCATCCTGAGCGTGCTCTCAAGCCTCATCATGGTCATGTCGCCCACGAAAAGTCCGGACTCCGAAAGCATCTTTTCATAATCGCCGGGCTTCTGGGCCTTCGCCGCCCTGGTGATATCGGCATGATAATCAAGGTACTTGTTGTATGCGTCGACGAACTTCTTGATCTTTTCCAGCGAAGAGTCTATGCTGTGCTCGACATTCAGGTCTAGCTCGCCGGCCGAGGGCCGCTTGAGGGTAAGGGTGACTCCCCTTACGATGTCGGTCAGGTTATCGTTCCGGTCCCTTGTTATTTCGATGCCGTCTACGGACAGCTTCGCGTCCTGTGCGCGCGAGACGGTGTTCTTGGGCTCGAATTTCCCCTTCATTTCCACGGGCGTCGCGAGCTTCAGGGCCGACACATCCATCGTGCCCCTGTTGCAGAAAAGGATGATCTTCGTTATCCTGGCGTTCTTAAAATCCTTTCCGACCGGTATCGCATGCGGCCCCCGTGCGTCCTTCGCTATCGGGTATATCTTCTCGACCCGCGTGCCGCCGTCAACGGCGACAATCCCTACGCCCTGGACGCTGTCAGGGGCCATGGCCTCATCGTCGCGGTCCTTCCGGCTCCGGTCGACGTTGTATCCGTCGAGGATGATCCCCTTTATATTAACCCGCTCCTGGGGCCCCACATTGATCCGCTTCGGAACCCCGGCGTCTTCGTCAGATTTCTCACGGTACGACAGCTCGAACTCGAGCCGCGTGTTTTCCTGGACCTGCGATTCGACCGGAAGCGCGTATTCACGCCAGAGGAGGCCGCGCACCGTCACGGACCTGCCGCCGTCGGCGACCCGGATCGAGCCGTTCTCGGCCGCCGGCTTTTTCTCGCCCATGTAAGACGTGAAATAGCGCGAATCGAAGATGACAGACATCTCGTTTTTCTTCTCGCCGGCCGCGCCGTCGATAAGCCCTGTCTGCGTCAGGAGCCCCTTGTCTCCCGTTATGCTGATCTCGCCCTTTTCCCCGCTCTTCGTTGACTGGATCGTGAGGATGAAGGAATCGCCCGACTTTCTCAGGTAGTCGGTAGTGACCAGCCCCGAAGCGGCCTCGTCGATCTTTTCCCTGAGGTCCTTTAACTTTCCGCCCTTGAAATTGATCACGGCGGACGAGCCGTTGACCTCGAGGGTGAACTTTCCGGCGGGCAGAACCGCTTTCTCGTCAACCGGGTCGGTGGATATGCGGTGCGATTCAGCGACCTGTATGACCTTGATCTTTTTTACGCCCTTGTCCGCTTCCTTTGTGGCTTTGGCCTCAAGGACCGAAGGATCGGAAACGGCCGCTGCCTTATCCGTGTAGGAAGCCCTGAAGCCGAACAGCTCCCTGGCCGCGTTGTTGACCTCATCAAGGTATTTGCCAAGGGTCTTGAGTCCTTCCTTACGGGTGCTATGGTTCTTCTTGCGGATTTCAAGCTGCTTTATCGGCCTGGCTTCGACATTTACAAGTTTATCGATAATAGCATCGGTATCCATTCCTGATGCCATTCCGCTCATTGATATCGGCATGATTGAGCCCTCCTTTGCTAATTCCGGTGAGCTTTTTGAGAATCACTCAAATGGGTACAATTACACACTCGTCCCGTATCATTATTATCGACATAATATCGAAAAAAAATAAGTAAAGTTGATATCAATAATAATGAAAAAATCTGCAGATATAGAATGGATTGTCGGCAAATATATGGTCAATTTTATTTGTATGTTTATATTTTACCGGTTTCTTAATAGAATATGGCGATAACTATCGGTCAGGCAATTACTCCGGCAGCCTGATAGAGGGTGTCTTTTTTTGAATGCATAAAGGTAGCGGGGGAGAACCATTCCGTTCCCTTGAAGAAAAATCAATACCTGCACCTGCCGCGTTACCGCGATTCGTCCACTATCATCCCGAGAAAATCCTGAATATGCTCGAGCAGCTTTATCGCTTCCCGCGCCGGTATTTCCCGGATTACCTCGTTGGTATCGGTATTGATGATTTTTACCACGACGCGCTGTGTCTTTTCATGAAATGAAAAAGTCAGCCGCTCGTGCATGTCCCGAACGCCCGAATTTAGCCTGTCAACGACATCGGCTATCTCCTCCCTGCTCAGGTCTCGCTTGGGGGCAGACTCCGCCGGTTTATAATGCTGGCCGACGGCGGCCTGATCGACAGACTCCGTGTTTCGAGCGTACTTGCCGATGTTATTCGGCTCGTAATTGACGCTCTTGATGTTCATCTGTAACCTCCCTGTTACACAGAGAATAAATTCTCTCAACCTCCCTTTTTAATAAAAGACGTTCCCTCCCCTGCCGCGGGTCAGGGTGCGCACCCGTTCCGGCGACCGGGGAGGGACGGGAACGTCCGCACTGCGTGGACTGCCCCGTTAAAATAATCCTCAATCAAACAGCTTCATGATGAGCTTCGGCTTGGTGTTCGCCTGGGCCAGCATCGCTGCGCTCGTTTGAACGAGAATCTGGTCCTTTGTGAATTCAACCATCTCACTTGCCATATCCGCGTCCCTGATCCGGGACTCTGCAGACATCATGTTCTCATAATTCTGCGCCAGGGCATGAATCGAATTCTCCAGCCGGTTGTAATACGCTCCAAGGTCTGCCCTCTGCCGACCAAGCCTGTCAAGGGCTTTGTCGACATACCCTATCATCGCGTTTGCTCCGGCCGTCGTGGAGATCGCCCGCTTTTTGTCTCCCTCATTTACCAGGTTGAAGGCCTTCGAGCCGACGGTCGCGATAAAAACCCTGATGCGCTGATTCTGATTGGCCCCAACATGGAAGTACATGCTCCCGGTCTTGCTCGCTTTCGCGAACTCTCCCCTGAGCATTTTCATCCTGTTGAACTCCGCCGAAGACGCGATCCGGTCGACTTCATCCACAAGTTGAGATACCTCAACCTGCATCTGGAGCCGATCGTCGTTTGAATAAATCCCATTGGCCGATTGGATCGACAAAACCCTTATCCGCTGCATGATCTCGTTCAGCTGCTGGTACGACCCCTCTGCCACCTGGATGAACGAAAGCCCGTCCTGGGCGTTCCGCTCAGCCTGTGCGAGGCCCCTGATCTGGGTCCGCATCTTTTCTGACACGGCCAGACCGGTGGCGTCGTCGCCGGCGCGATTGATCTGCTCGCCGGATGAGAGCCTTTCAATGGTCTTGTCCATACGATTCGCAACTTCGGACAGCTGCCTGCTTGCGAATACGGCGCTCATGTTGTGATTGATTCTCATTGGGTCCCTCCCTTGTTTTATTCCGGTCCGCAACCTGTATCTGTCTGCGGCCCGGGTTTTTCAACCGCGCCATCATGCCGCGGCAGGGACCGCCGAAGCGGTCCAAAGGTTGTCTCCTTGTCATGCTGTCCTGACTGCCCATAATCATGACAACACCGGCTCCGAAAGCTTCGGCAGCCGGTGATGCCCTCTCCGCATCACGGGCTGCCGAAACAGCCTGATGCGAGCAGTCGGGACATCAGGAGGGATGAGAATCGTGATGAATTTTCAAAGAACCTGTTTTCCTTTACTCTCGAGATGGTAATCGGTACTGTTAGGCACCGAGCAGTTTTAATACTGACTGACCCTGGATATTCGCCTGAGCGAGCATCGCCGAACCCGTCTGGACGAGGATCTGGTTTTTAGAGAACTCAACCATCTCCTCCGCCATGTCAACGTCCCGGATGCGCGATTCCGATGCCTGCGTATTTTCATACGCGTTCATCAGTCCTCTCGCAGTCATCTCGAGCCTGTTGAAATACGCACCGAGGTCGGCACGCTGCTTGGCCAATTTCTGCAGTGCAGCATCCATGATCCCGATGGCATCGTTGGCGCCGCCCGGTGCGGAGAGGGTCACACTGATCTTGCCAGCGCCGTCCCTGAACTTAAAGGCCCGTGCCGTCATGGTCCCGATGTACACCCGCTCCCGCTGGTCCTTGTTGGCCCCGAGATGGAACCACATGCTTGCCTTGGGATTGGTCTTGGCGTAATCCCCCGTCAGTACTTTAAATCTATTGAACTCCGCTTGAGATGCGAGCCTGTCAACTTCGTCGACAAGGGCGGACACTTCGACCTGTATCAGCTGCCGGTCTTCAGCTCCGTAGATGCCGTTCGCGGCCTGAACCGCGAGGACCCTTACGCGCTGAATGACCGACGACGTCTGGTCGAGATACCCTTCGGCCGTCTGCACGAACGACATGCCGTCTTCCGTGTTGCGTTCCGCCTGACGCAGCCCCTGGATCTGTGTCCTCATCTTTTCGGACACGGCCAGGCCGGATGCGTCATCCCCTGCCTTGTTAATTCGCTGACCTGATGCGAGCTTTTCCATGCTTGACTGGATATCCCAGTGCTTGAACTTCAGCGATTTGTTGGCATTAATCGCACTCATGTTGTGATTAATAATCATTTTACACTCCTTTGTCAGAATGGTTTCTGGCTTCCTTGCCATCCGGATTCCGAGGGCAGGAGGAATCGAATGATTACTACCAGTTGGGCTGAGGCCTTACGCATCAGCCGGACTGAGGGCTATTCCAGGTTTGCAAATGGGCTTATGCAAAACTGTATAGCCCTTTTTCCAAGAATAGTTTTCGCCGATAAGTTTTGAAAGATCTCGTAGAGTAAAGAGGGACACGTATCCCTATTCGAATTTTCGCCACCTTTGGTGACCGGATTGAGGGCTGTGGATAGCTTTTAGAGGATTTCAGAAGTGTTTATATCAAAATATAATTATATTTATAATCAATTTATCTTATATCCAGTTTTTTCAATGTTTTTTAATTTTTTTGTGATTTCATGAAAGAACAATGATAAAATTGGTTATTTTATATAATTTATATATTTTAATTTATTTAATTAGATCCCGGGAAGCTAAATGCTAAAACTCTCGAGAATTTTACGGATATTTTTTTGAAGAACCTGCCCTATTATCAGGTTCCTCTCGGAGCCTTCAGCCGCCTGGGACAGGAGCTTTTCCGCTGATTCGGATTCTTTCCTGATGCTGTCGTGGCAGTGAAAGAACATGTTGGAAAGCTCAACCATCTGGTCGTCCCGCTTGACATTGGTGTCCGAGATTTCGACGGTATACCTGTTCAGCTCAATCAGGTTGTCTATGGAGCTGCCCGCTATATCGAACAGCACATCCAGCACCTCGAGCTTGCGCCGGGCCTCGTCACTGGTGCCGTCATCGGCCTGCCCGGGATCAAGAAAATCACGTATCTTCAGATAATCCGCAAGCTCCAGGGAGATCACCTCGGAGAGGGCCGTGCTCTCCTCGTGATTTTTCCGGATCAGGGCGCCCTTTTCCTCCACGAGCTCCCGTATGCAGACCGCGTCAAGGAACAGGTCCTTCGCGGACCGGCTCATGGTCACGGCCTCGCCCGCCTGGGCAGCCAGGCTCGCGGACAGATCCTTCTCGGCCCCGATCTCCGCGCTTACGTCATCCAGCATTTTCGTAAGATCGCCGACATCCCCTGACTCTATAATCGCCGTGATCCTGGCATGCAATTGCTCCTCATCCTCTTTTTCTTTCTCATTGACGCAGTATCCGCTCCAGTCGGCGGTCACCGACCCGTGCTGGCGCTCCACCGCACTCCAGACCTCCCGGGCGCGCCCGGCCGCCCGCTGGATATGGTTGGCTATCCGGTAATCGATCAGGACGATGGCATTGGTCCGTTCGTGTATCTGCCGGGCAAGCGCAAGCCCCTTCTGTATCGATTCCGAGAGCATGAGGATCTTGAACATCAGTCGCTTCTCGGTCTTCGGATCGATCGCTTCGATGACCAGGAGGTCGCCGGCAAGCTCCTTCTGTCTTTCGAGATTTATGCTCAAAATCGATGATGAATTGATGATGGTAGAGCACTGGTCCCGGAAGGTCAGTCCGGCTTTCAGGAGGATCTCCGCCTTCAGGGCCAGTTTCTCCCTCAGCTCTGTCGAAAGCTCGATGAACTCTTTCAACTTGGCAGCCTGGTTGATGCGCCGGTACACCGTCTTGCCCAGCTCCCGGGCATAATCGAAGAAGCGCTTCGTATCAGCGGAAGCTGTGGCCCTCTGTTTCTGCTCCATTTTCGCCTGCCGATTGTCGGGTATGTGAAGAGACTGCGCCCGTGTCAGCGAAAAGTCAATTATTAATTTGCCGGTGCCCTGTATCGCACAGCGCCGTGCCGGAAAATGTATTGACTCGGGACGGATAAATCATTACTTTTTCTGCACTGCATATCCAGGGAAGGAGGAGGCCGACATGAGGGCATCAATCGCATCAATAATAGAAAAAAAGGCCCGGAACGAGAAAATAACAGTGCTCACCGCGTATGATTACTCCTTTTCGGCGATACTGGACACCGCCGGTGTGGATATAATTCTTGTAGGCGATTCAATGGCAAACGTGGTCCTTGGCATGGAATCAACCGTTGAAATAAGCCTTGATGAAATGATCAACCACTGCCGGGCGGTCGCGAAAGGCTCGCAAAACGCGCTGGTTATCGGCGACATGCCCTACTGTTCGTACCAGTCGAACCCGGAGGAGGCGCTGGACAGCGCGCGCCGCTTCATGGATGCAGGGTGCCAGGGCGTGAAGCTGGAATGGTTCGACAGCGCGCTCGAGGTTACCACCCGTATCGTCGGCGACGGGATCCCGGTCATGGGACATATCGGTTTCACGCCGCAGACCGCCGACAAGCTGGGCGGTTCGATCGTCCAGGGGAAGGACTTCGAGACCGCGAAGCGGCTGATCGACCAGGCCTCCAGGCTGGAAGCTGCCGGGTGCTTCAGCATCGTGCTGGAATGTGTGCCATGGCAGATCGCCCGTATCATATCCGAAAAGCTCCGGATCCCGACGATCGGGATCGGTGCCGGCGCCGATTGCGACGGCCAGGTCCTCGTCCTCAACGACATGCTGGGCCTGTTCAAGCGGTTTACGCCAAAGTTCGTGAGGATTTTCGCGGATCTCCACGCCGCATCGCTGGCCGGCGTGAAGAAATACATCGAAGAAGTAAAGGCCGGTTCGTTCCCCTCCGAGAAAGAGCGGTTCTCCATGAAGGAAGATGAGTTCGAAAAGCTGAAGCAATCGCTCTGAAGCCGGAGCAGCCTGACAGTCCGGATCCAATCTACACCGCAGGATTTTATCCCGGCAGTATCCTGACATGCGTATTGACAACACGGATTTTTATCAATCGCCGGAATAAACCATTGTGGGATTTCAGTCGCGGTATGCGTGGTGCCTGAAAAATAAAAAAAGCCTCTTTCGAGGCTTCTTTTAAAACTGCTCAACTACAGCCTGCGGCATGGAGAAGAATGGGGGGGGATATGAAACATTGTTGTATGGGTAACACATTCATCCACTTCTGTTTCAAGGTGAAGTTTTTTTGCCGCAAGCTGTAGAGAGCAGACTTTGCATACTGTCTCTAAAGCGAACTGAAAGTAAACCTCCTACTTACAATACGCAATTAGTTGACCGTTACAATAGTGAATATACTACAGGGGAAGGTATAGTGCAATCCTTGAAAGTGTTATTTGGATGAGAGAAAAAACACGAATAAATTTGTAGGTGAATTCCCCTACAATACCGAGCCCGCAGGGGCTCTCACTCATGGGTTTGAGGCGTGGTCCTGGTTCCACTGAACCGCATAACGCACCAGTTCGCTTGAGTCCTTCATCTTGAGTTTCTCGATTATGCGAGAGCGGTAGGTTTCGACCGTTTTTACGCTGAGGGAAAGCTCCTGCGCGATATGCCTGTTCGACATACCCCGCCCGATGAGGTGAAAGACGTCCATCTCCCTGTTCGTGAGGCCGTCAAGCGGGGACTGCATGACGTCCGATGATGTAAGGAGTTTGCCGAGGAGCCGCTCCTTGATTTCATCACTGACGAATATTTTTCCGTTGAGTATATCCCGGAGCCCCCTGACAACGGTCTCCATCGATTCCTTCTTCATAATGAAGCCGCGCGCACCCGCACGTATAGCGCGTTCTGCGTAAAAATTTTCATCATGCATGGAGAGGATCAGGACGGGGATGTTGAAGCGCGACTTGATGGCAGTGGTAAGCTCGATACCGCTGGTACCCTTGAGCGAGAGGTCCGCGATTATGATGTCCGGCCGGAGGTCATTGATCTGCCGGATGGCGCCCTCTGCGTCCTCGGCGTCTCCGCAGACGATAAAGTCCTCCTCCCCGTTGATGAACACCGCAAGCCCCTGTCTGACAACCGGGTGATCGTCAACGATGAATACTTTTTTCTTCATGATAACGCCTGTCCTCGCACCCGGATAGTATCGATGCATGAGTCCCGGCTGTCAATATATTATTTAGCCGCACCGGCAACCGTCACTGCCTTCGCCAGTAACAAGAAACCGTGGTCCCCCCATGCTTGTTTGTCCCGATCTTGATTGCAGCGCCTATCGCGTTAGCGCGGTACTGCATTGTACGGAGCCCCATGCCCTTAAGAGAATCGACGTCGTCCGGAAAGCCCGTGCCGTCGTCCTCGATTTCAAGACGAACAATGCCCCTCCTGTTCGTAAGCGACACGGTTATCCTTCCCGCATTGCCATGACGGATTGCGTTCGTTATGGATTCCTGCACAATGTAGTGGAACTGCGTCTCCACCATGCTGTCATTGATGGTGATCGACGAATCGTACTTCATCTTGCATGAGACCGAGTATACATTTTCCATGGTCCTGGTGAGGCGGTCGAGTGCGGCGATAATGCCTCCCGAGTCAACCTCGACCGGAGACAGGCCGCGCGAGAGAAGCCGTGTGTGCTCCTTTGCCTCGTTGATCAGCGCGGTTATACCGCGTGCGTCTTCCGCCTCCGGGATGTTCCGCACGGTCAGCTTCTTGACCAGGGACTCGCAGAGGAACCCGGTGCCGGCAAGTATCTGGCCAAGGTCGTCATGCAGGTCGCGCCCGATACGCTGCTGCTCCCTCATGCTGATCTCTAATATCTGCCGCTCAAGGTATTTGCGTTCGGAAATATCCGTGAACACGGCCACGAAACCCGTTACCCGGCCCTGGTCGTCTGTCAGGGACCGCGGCGAAACGACCATTCCGGTCTTGATGCCGTCGGTGATCAGCAGCGCAATTTCGTACGCACCCGGACGGGCGCTTGTCTTCCCGCTGAGGACATCCTCGAAACCCTGGCGGTCGGCCTCATGTATGAAATCCAGTATCGGCCTGCCTATTATCTCTTCTTCACGGCAGCCGATCATCAGGCAGAACTGGTCGTTCACGAATACAACGATACCCTGCTCGTCCCCCTGCACCAGACCGTCGCTCATGGCCTGGACCAGCACGCGGTACTTCTCTTCGCTCCGGCTCAGCGCGCTCTGGGCCATCTTGCGCAGGGTGATATCTTTCAGAACGGCATGTATCATCGGCTTCCCGGCGATCGGTATGGCGGTGAGGGTTATATCGACAGGCACCTCGCGCCCGTCAAGACGCAGCGACACCCACTCAAGACTGAGACTGCCCATCTGATATACCAGGGATATGATCTCATCCATTCGCGTCGGCGTATGCATTCCCTCGGGGAGATATTCAGGGGAAAGGTCATACATCGCCATGCCCAGTATGTCTGACTTGCTCCGGGCTCCGTACAGATGCACCGCAGCCATGTTGCAGTCCACGATAAAACTGTTTTCCATCAGAAGCTGGGCGTCCGCCGACTGCTCGAACAGCAGGTGGAATTTTTCCTCGCTTTGGCGCAGGGCTTTCTCGATTTTCTTGACCTCGGTAATGTCATTTAATACCGAGAGCAGGTATTTCTCGCCGCCCAGGTCAAGCACTTCAACCGAGACCAGCATTGTCATCATCTCCCCTGATTTGGAGGGGAGCCGGACCTCACGGTCCCGGACAGCGCCGAAGCGCCGCAGGGTCGTCCTCAGCGATTCGAGGACATCTGCCTCGATGAACTGTTCAATTACGTTTCCGGGCATGCCCAGAAGCTCTTCGCGCGTGAATCCGCTCATTACCAGCAGCTTCTCGTTCATATCTATGATCGCGTCATCGTCCATCCTCGTTATCAGCATGCCGCTCGGGCTGGAATGGAACGTCTTGTAAAACTTCTCTTCCGAGACGCGAAGCGCTTCATCCGACTTCTTCCGCTCGGTGATATCCTCCCCGATCGCCTGGATCTCCGTGATCTTGCCCTGTTCGTCGAACAGGCCCTGTGCGATCCATCGCTGCCAGCGTTCCTCTTCGTTGATCCGGATGCGAAGCTCGTGGTTAAGTACCGGGTTTTCAGCGCTCAGTGCCGCATAAATTTTCCCGGCATTGGAAAGGTCGGTGTTCGCAAGGAGTTCGTCGAGGGGCCTGCCTATGACATTCTCCTGCTTCACATCGAAATACCGGGAGAACTCGTCATTCACGAACGTGATGGCGAAATGTTCCGGATGAAACCGGCAGATCATGACAGGCGCGGTCTCGACGATGGCCCGGTACCGTTCTTCGCTCTGCTTCAGCATCTTGCCCATGCCATGCCGGTAGAGCGCGAACTCAACGGTTATGACGAGCTCGTTGATGTTCACCGGTTTCACGAGAAATCCGTACGGGCCTGTCGTCTTGGCCCTGTCGAGGATATCGCGGTCCGTATGGCCGGTCAGGTAAATAACGGGAATGTCATGCCGTGCCGCCACTTTTCCCGCCGCATCGATGCCGTCGCCGGCGCCTTCGAGCAGGACGTCCATGAGTATGATGTCCGGGTTGAAGCGCTCAACAGCCCGCATCAATTCATCTGCCGATGTCACGATATCCGGGGCGTCATAACCGCGTGCGATAAGCGCGTCACGGATGTATTTCCCCGATATGACATCGTCTTCGGCAATCAGTATGCGATTGTTTCCCATTATAACGCTCCGCGGGATCAGACAGCAACGGCTATTCTCTCATGACGGGGGGATGAAATCAAGTTGTTTACTGGAGCGATGATTAATTTGATTGTCATTCCCGCGAAAGCGGGAATCCAGATACTTCCAGCAAGGTAAACAATAACCGTTCCCTATAATAATGGATCCCCGCTTTCGCGGGGATGACATTTTTCAAACATTAAATACATTTAATAATGAACGATACCTTACAATCCCGATGGTTTAAATATGCAGAAAACAACGCTCAAGCGTGGCCATGAGCGCTATGTTGTGCTCGTTCGCCGCCTCGATCACCAGGGCGTCGTTCATGGACCCTGCCGGCCAGACCACTGCGGTAACGCCCTCGCGCGCCACCGTATCTATGCTGTCCCTTTGCGGGAAGAAAGCGTCCGAAGACATGACCGCACCTTTCAGGCTGTGTCCCTTCTTGAGGGCCTTGTCTATGGCCTGCTCAACGGCGCCGACCCGCTCCTGCTCGCCCGTCCCTACCGCGATGGCAGCGCCATCCTTGACGAATACGATCCCGTTGGAGCGCACGTTGATGTTGACATACCAGGCAACCAGGCAGTCTTCGAGCTCCTTCTCTGTCGGCTTGCGGCGGACCACGTAATTCGCTCCGCCGTTTTTCGCCGGGTCAGCGTTGGGAATCATCGGGTCAATCACGAAGTCCTCCGCAGACCTGATTCTGGTCAGGTAGGGTACCTCGACGGTAAGGGAGCCGTCCACCAGGTTACGCAGGTTATAGTACCCGCTGACATCGTCGCCGATGAACTTCGGGACGCCGCCCATGTTCGCGGCTTTCGCCACTCTGATGGCGTTATTGAGCTTTTTCGTTCCCTCGTTCTTCTTCAGTATTTCAAGAGCCGCGGGCTCGTACGACGGAGCGATGATCCCCTCGACAAAGCTCTCCATGACCGCTTCCGCCGTCGCCGCATCGACCGTGGTGTTGAACCCGATAATCGATCCGAAAGCGCTCCGCTCGTCGCAGGCGCGCGCGATGCGGTAGATATCGGAGAGCGACTCGCCGGCTGTCTCGACCTTGAAGCCGCAGGGATTCACGTGCTTCATGATGGTGCAGGACGGCTTACGGAAAAACTTCAGTATATTGATCGCCTGGCTCATGTCCTGGAGGTTCGTAAGAGAAAGCCCCTCCTTGCCTCCCTTGAGGATGTCGAGGTTCCCGACCGAGCAGTTTTTCCCGTCGGCCGGCGCGTACGCGATGAACGGCTGGTGCGGGTTGGTGCCGTACCTGAGCTGGAACGGGACCTTCTTCAGCGGGATTGTAGTGTCGCCGATAACGAGCTTCGCTTCAGCGGGAAAATCGCTCTGTATCGCTTTCTTGTATGCGTCTTTGAATGATGATACGTCAGTAGCCATGAAACATCTCCTGGTTAAAATGAATGGGCGCGCCGCCCGGCGCGCCCGTTGCAAGCATGCTCTCTTGCGCTCCTCTACTTGTTCCTGTTCTTGAGTGCGAACTTGATCTTGCCTTCCGGGCTCCGGAAAACCGCGGCTGTCGCAACACGGTAATCGTCCCTGCCTTTTTCAGGAGCAAGGGCCTTGTAGAGCGCGCTCGCTGCCTCGCGCGGCGAGGCGTACGGCAGCTCGACATCGACCGGCTCGCCCTGGAAAACGGGAAGCGGATCCGTGTTGACACCCGAGTAGGTGGCGATCAGCTTGCCCTTGCCGGCCGCTTTCGGTACTTCATAGTAGACGCGGAGGACGGTGCCGTCCTTCGCGCGCTTCACGATGGAAAGCGCTGCGCTATCGCAAAGGCAGCCGCTTATGCGCGGGGTATGGTTCGGCGCGTCAGGCTCGAAATCCCAGGCGCGGAGAGCATTGCCCATCGCGGCGACCGGCGAGACGCCCTTCTTGAACTGTGCGACGATGTCCGGCGTCTGTTTGCCGTTGCTCACTCCAATCCATTTGAAACGCCCCACCATGATCGCCGGATAGATCAGCAGATCGGGGTTCCCGCCCTGAACGGCCTTTTCATCCGACGGTTTGACGAATACGTTTCTCTTTTCCTTCTCGAAACGCCTGGCCTGGCTCGAGGGGCTCCGCCCCGTTACCGCGTACAGGACGATATCGTCCCCGGCAGGACTGCTTCCAATTATAATAATGCGACCGGGATATACCATTTGCGCTAGCGCTTCAAAACCTTTTTCCATAGTTTACTCCTTTTCTAGAATTCGTACTTTTCTGCCTTCTATTCTGAGCCTCCCCTCACAGTAAAGCCTGATGGCCTCCGGGAGAACCTTGTGTTCGAGTTTCAGACCACGCTCACGGAAACTCTCGAATGTATCGTCTTCCTCAACGGGATTGACCCCCTGCAGTATGATCGGTCCCGAGTCGCACCCCTCGTCGACGAAATGCACGGTGCAGCCGCTCACCTTCACGCCGTATCGCCATGCATCGCCGTAACCGTCGGTGCCCGGAAAGCTGGGCAGAAGCGCCGGGTGGATATTGATGATACGGTTGCGGTAACGCTCCAGCATGTGCCGCGTAAGGAGCCTCATGTACCCGGCCAGGACGACCAGCTCGACCCGGTTATCATCCAGCAGCCTGATGATCGCTTCCTCGTGTTCCTCCCGCTTCGCGAAATCTTTCGGGTTTACTAAAAATGCCCTGATACCGTGTTTCCGCGCCCGCTCAAGCCCGAAGGCCTTCTCCCTGTCAGAAATGACGCAGACGACCTGGGCCGGCAGATCGCCCGACTCTGACCTGTCGATTATGGATTGGAGATTGGTCCCCGACCCGGATATTAACACCGCGATTCTGGTTTTCATTGGCGCGCTTTTCGCATGATGGCCGGCCCGTCGAGCCGGATGCCGCGGTCCGTATTTTTGCCATAATTAAAGTTAATTATGTCCCGTACGCTTCTGTCAAGATTAATTCATTCTATGAGCTTCAGAAATTCCTCCCGGGTCCGTATATCACTCCGGAACACCCCCCGCACTACCGAGGTCATGGTGCTGGCCCCGGGCTTGCGTACACCCCGCATTTCCATGCACAGGTGACGCGCCTTGATGACCACCGCGACCCCCTTTGGCCTGACATGGGTCATGATCGCATCGGCTATCTCCGTGGTCAGGTGCTCCTGGATCTGGAGCCGCCTGCTGAATATCTCAACGATCCGGGCAAGCTTGCTGATACCGACTATCCGCTTGTTTTCCGGTATATAGGCTATATGGCAGACGCCGAAGAAGGGAAGAAGATGGTGCTCGCACATGGTGTAGAAATTGATGTCCTTGACTATGACCATTTCATCGTGCTCAAGCTCATGCGTGCGCCCCAGGATATCGGCCGGGTCCTTCCTGTCACCCCCGAAGATTTCCTCGAACATGCGGGCCACCCGGTCAGGCGTGTCTTTCAGTCCGGGACGCGAAGGGTCCTCACCGATCGCATCCAGTAAATCAACAATCGCCTTCTTGATTTTATCCTTGTCCACACCCAATCCTCCCTGTCACAATGCCTGTGTTACAACGGCCATTCGGCAGGGTGCCAGCGACCGTTCCGTCTCCTCCGTAATAATTTCACTTCTGCATTTTTTCAATAAAAAAACAGCCTCCGTGTTCACTTTTTAGCATAACCCCCGAAAAATGAGTTGATTTCCGGTTATCACTTTGTCAGCCTTCTTCTGAAGAAGGGCATTTCATGGTCACGATAGAGATTAATGATCCAATAATCGCCACCCTGCAGGACAACATCCTGAACGTTCACAACTCCCAGGTTATATTCCGCCAGCTGGAGGAAACGGTGCGCGAGCACAGGAAGGACCTGGTACTGAACCTCGAGCACGTCCGCTCATGCGATTCTTCAACCATTGCGTCATTTGTCGAGCTCCAGACCCTGGTTAAATCATTCGGTAAAGAGCTCTCTATCATCAACATCTCCCCCTTCGTGATGAAGATTTTCGACATGCTGCATATAAAGAAGTTGTTTAACGTTGTATGACCGCACTCTGGCGGATTACCGGGCAGGAAAGCCTTTAGAATGAATTGAAAGCAGGTGCTGACGAAATGCCGCGATCGGGTAAAACATCGGGGAAAACACAGTCCGCGACAGAATGCTCCGGGATCGAGTGTCTCGACAAACGAAACCACGTCTACGCCATCGAAAACCTCCTGACAGCGGCGGAGGACGTGACCCAGCTCATCACGAAAAACCTCCGGCGGCTCGTTGACCAGAAGCAGGTGAAGCTTGTCCGCATAGCCCTCAGGGAAATGATAATCAACGCAATTGAGCACGGGAACCTCGGCATCTCTTTCCGTGAAAAATCAAAAGCCATGCTGGACGATTCCTATTTCGATTTTGTCGCACGCCGGCGAAACGAACCGCAGTGCCGCGACCGCCGGGTCATTGTCTCCTATATGGTCGATGAAGAGCGCATCATGTACGTGATATCCGACGAGGGAGACGGGTTTGACCACCGCAAGGTGATGGGAAACAATTCCCGTGACGCCAACCGGCACATGCTTGCCCACGGGAGGGGCATCTCGATGGCGAAGAATATCTTCGACTCCGTCCGCTACAACAAGAAAGGTAACCAGGTCAAACTGGTAAAAAAAATCAATAAAAAGACGCCGCCGCGGAAAAAATAATTCATCGCCCGCCGTTCCCGTTCGTACTATATAAAACCGGGTGTTTATGTACCACTGGTGGATGTCATCACGAGCGAAGCGAAGCGTGCCTCGACAGTTCGGCAGGCTCACTGCGCCGCTCCGCTCGGCAAC
>ERZ795056.1672-NODE-1672-length-25778-cov-24.333748_pt1 | contig 25778 bp, 20 predicted proteins | sample MGYA00375140_ERZ795056 | MGnify/ENA primary metagenome ERZ795056 (study PRJEB30185, sample SAMN05720227) | activated sludge metagenome | isolation source: Anaerobic digester | place: USA | collected 2015-03-09 ... | reverse complement strand
TCACCCTCGGCGGCTTCTTCGCCGGCTTCTTCGGGCAGCTCGGGCATGTCGCCTTCGGTCATGTCGTTGACGTAGGTGCAGCTGGCGCAGTGCATCTTGATGCCCTTGCGGTTCTGCTTGCGCAGCAGGAACGGCGCGTTGCACTCGGGGCAGACCTCTAGCACCGGGCGGTCCCAGCTTACGAAGTCGCACTTGGTGGTGCTGTAGTTGGAGCAGCCGTAAAACGACGAGCCGCGCCGCGACTTCTTCTCGGTCAAAAAGCCGCCGCAGCCGGGCTTGGGACAGGTGATGCCCAGGCTCACGGGTCGCGTGGTCTTGCACTCGGGGTAGCGCGAGCAGGCCCAGAACTCGCCAAAGCGTCCGCGCCGGTGCTGCATCGGAGCGCCGCAGGTGGTGCAAGGCTGGTCGGTGGTCGGCTCGGGCTTGAGCTCGATCTGGCCGTCCTTGTTGCGGATGAACTCTTTGGTGTTTTTGCACTCGGGGTAGCCGCTGCAAGCCAGGAACTCGCCGTTGCGGCCCCACTTGATGACCATCGGCTGGCTGCACTTCTCGCAGGTAAACTCGGTCGGGATCTCGACGCGCTTCCAGTCCTTCATCTCGACCATGGCTTTTTCCAGGTCCAGCTTGAACGGCTCGTAGAAGCGCGCGAGCAGGGCCTGCATCTTCTCTTGGCCCTCCTCGATGTTGTCGAGCTCCGTCTCCATCTGCGCGGTGAAGTCGACGTTGAGCACCCGCGCAAAGGCCTGCACCAGCAGGTCGTTTACGCGCGTCCCAAGCAGCGTGGGATAAAAGCGACCCTCGCGCTTTTCGACGTAGCCGCGGTCCTGAATGGTCGACAAGATCGCCGCGTAGGTCGACGGACGGCCAATGCCTTTTTCTTCCAGCTCTTTGACCAGCGAGGCTTCAGTAAAGCGCGGGGGCGGCTGGGTGAAGTGCTGCTCGGCATCGACGCGGTGGGTGCGCAGCTTGTCGCCGACGTTCAGGCTTGGCAGCTTGACCCCTTCGCCGTCGCCCTCGGTCGGCGCGTCTTCGTCTTGGGCCTCGGTATACACGGCGGTAAAGCCGGCATAGCGCAGCACCTGACCGCTGGCGCGCAGCTCGTAGCTGTGGCCGCTGTCTTTTAGCTCGACCGCTGCCGTCGTCGAGTCGTACACCGCAGGCCGCATCTGCGAGGCGACAAAGCGATTCCAGATCAGCTGGTACAGCTTGATCTGGTCCTGCAGGTCGCGCTCTTTGTCGGGGTGGGCCTTGGCCTCCTCGGTGAGCAGGCGGCGCACGGTCTCGGGATCGTACTTGGTGCTGGTGGGCCGGATCGCCTCGTGGGCGTCCTGGACGTTGCTCTTTTTCGACTTGTAGACGACGGGATCGGTCGGCACCGAGTCCTTGCCGTAGCGCTGCGCGATGTAGCCCCGGACCTCGGCCAGCGCGTCATCGCTGATGCGCGTCGAGTCGGTACGCATATAGGTAATCAAGCCGACTGCGCCTTCGGCACCGAGCTCAACACCTTCGTACAGCCGCTGCGCCACGCCCATGGTGCGCTTGGCGGTAAAGCGCAGCTTGCGCGCCGCTTCTTGCTGCAGCTTGCTGGTGATAAACGGCGCCAGCGGCATCTTGCGCCGCTCTTTTTTCTCGACGGTGGCAATGGTCAGAGGCGTGCGCCGCAGCAGCTCGGCAATGTGCGCCGCGTCGGTGCTGGGCAGCCGGTCAGGCTTTTGGCCGTCGACCTTGTGCAGGCGCAAAAAGAAGCGCGGCGGTATGCCTGCTTCCACTTCCGCTTGCACCGTCCAGTACTCTTCCGAGACGTGGGCGGTGATCTCGGCTTCACGCTCGACGACGATGCGCACGGCCACCGACTGCACGCGACCCGCCGACAGCCCGCGCCGCACCTTGTTCCACAAGATCGGCGAGATCTGATAACCCACCAGCCGGTCGAGCACGCGCCGCGTCTGCTGCGCATCAAACTTGTGCTCATCTAGCTCGGTCGGGTGGGCGATGGCTTCGGTGATGCCGCGCTTGGTGATTTCGTTAAACAGCACCCGCTTGATGTTCGGGTTGCTGTCGCGGATCTCCTCGGCGAGGTGCCAGGCGATGGCCTCTCCTTCGCGATCCGGATCGGGCGCCAGGAACACCACGTCGGCATTTTTCGCCGCGCGCTTAAGATCAGTGATGATCTTGCCCTTGCCGCGGATGACCACGTACTCGGGCGTAAAGTTGTTCTCGATGTCGACGCCGATCTGCGACTTGGGCAGGTCCTTGATGTGACCCACCGAGGCCATGACCTCGACCTTATTGCCCAGGTACTTCTGGATGGTCTTGGCTTTGGCAGGAGACTCGACGACCACCAGCGCGGTGTCATACGAGCCGTCCGACATATCGCGCAGCGGGCGCTTGGAAACGGTCGCCTTCTTCTTGGCCGCCGCCTTCTTTTTGGCCGGCGCCTTCTTTTTCACCGCCGCTTTTTTGGCCGCAGGCTCCGCTTTCTCGGCAGCAGCAGCCGCTTTTTTGGCCGGCGCCTTCTTCTTAGCAGCGGCTTTCTTAGCAGCGGTTTTTTTAGCCGGAGCCTTCTTAGCCGGAGCTTTCTTAGCCGCGGTCGCCTTGGTCTTTTCAGCAGAAGCGGTGCTTGTCGCTTCTGTGGCCTCTTCGGCAGCCGTGGGCTTGGGGGAAGTCGATTTGACCTTGGTCGTTTTCTTGGCTGTAGCCATGGGGTTCCTAGCTAAGCGGAGGATGCACGATGTACCGCCCGCCAGCCAAGCGAGTACAGCGTTCACGTAGTTCTAAATCCACAAGCGCAGCAGCGCAGTCTCCGGCCAAAAGGCCAGTGCGCGCGCACAGCTCACCGATGTCTTGCGGCGTCCCACTGAGCGCTGACAAGACACCAGAGCTGGGGTCCAAATCGGACCGGTCGGCAGAGTCATCACCAGGGAGCTTTATGAAAGCCGGGTCTTGCGCTACCTCCAGATCGCTGGTCAGTTTTGCTTGCGGGTTTGCCGGTGTCGTCCACAGCAAGGACGGCAGCTCGGGCCGGGCTTTTCGGTTCACATAAATAGAGTGGGCGTGCGCCTGCGCCTGCGCTTGCGCTTGCGGGAGCACCTGGCCGGTACATAGCGCCAGGACCTCATCGACGGACTGCGCCAGCGCTGCACCTTTGGCTACACAGGCCTCGGCGCCCGGGGAGCCAGCCATGGCGACGACTTGCTTGTGCAGGCCGCGTGCAAAGGCCGCGGTATACAAAGAGCCCGAGCCCAGCTGCGCCTCGACCACCACCACGACCTGCGCCAGGGCGGCCATGGCTTCGTTGCGGACCGGGAAGCGGAAGCGGGCGGGTGGGGTGCCCAGCGGAAACATCGACAGCAGCAGGCCGCGCTCCTGGACTTCTTGGAACAGGCGGGCGTGGCAGGCGGGATAGGTGACGTCTAGGCCCGTGCCCAGGACCACGCAGGTTCGCCCACCGGCCTGCAGCGCGCCCCGATGGGCGGCGGCATCAATGCCCAGCGCGCCGCCAGAGACCACCAGCGCTCCAGCCTTGGCCAGCTGGGCCCCCAGGGTGTGCGCACGCTGCACGGCTTCAGCACTGGCAGCGCGAGAGCCCACCAAGGTCACAATGACCGGAGCCTGCAGTGCCTCAAGGTCGCCCCGCAGCCAGATCGCGGGCGGCTTGCGCATCGACAACAGCTGTGGTGGGTAGCCGTCCCCCTCGGGCAGCGCATGTAAGCAATGCACGCGACTGTGGGTCTGCTTGACACCACAGGCGGAGTGCTGGGCTGCTTTGTCCATGGCATAAGTCTCGATTGGCAAGGCTTTCACGAATAGATACTGACCGAGGAGGCGTCAAGCTGGATTCTGCGACACCGACGGAAAAATTGCGGTGTGGTTAGAGGTGTGCTGGGGGCTTGGCTACGGCTGCGAGGCGGCTTTTGCGGGGCTTGCGGCGGGCGCGGCGGCTGGGGCTTGCATCAGGGATGAGGCCAGGCTCTTGGCGATCTGCTCGGTTAGTTCCTGGGCGATCTCTAAGGAACTGCGCTCGCGGAAGGACGGCGAAGTGGCGGCATAGTCAGCGCGGGCCACCGTCGAGATGGTGCGTAGGACGTGGCCATCTCCGCGCGCTAGCAGCGCTGCCACGCGCACGGCCACGGTGGCGGGACCACCGGGGGTGGCTGGCTGCTCGTAGTCGTAGCCGACCATGGCGATGGGGGCGATATAAGGAGCGCCGCTCACACTGCGGGGCAGGCGCACCGACACTTCATCGGCCAGCGCGAGCTCGAACATGCGGCACTCTGCACCGGTGCCGACCCGGGGCGCGGCGCGAGTTGGAGCAATCTGCGCTTGTCCGCGCGTCCAGCGGCCCGTCGCCAAAAAGAAGTTCAGCGTCGAAAGGACCGTGTCGCGGGTGCTCTGATACTGCTCTTTGGCGGTGGTCTCATTGGCGCCGAGCTTCTGTAGGTCAGCCAAAAACGCGGCGGGGTTGGCGTCGCTGCTGCAGTGGATGACCGGGTAGCCCTGAAAGACGGCATCTTTGGGCCACGGCTGCACGGGCGCTGCGCTGGCTGCAGCCTTTAGATCGGTGGCCTTGTTCGGACCGGCGGTGGTTGCACAGCCGAAAAGCAGGGTTAGCCCCAGCCCAGCTACGTACCTTCCCCACCCTCCACACGCACGCAGGATTTGCATTCTGAAGAGTATCGCCCGCCCGGCCAACTTATGGGTGGCTGGCGAAAAAAGCGCAGGAGTTTCGCGAGGTTAGCGGGCGACCGAGGTGGCAGGAACCGAAAGCTGGCGCCAGCTGGGCGCTGGTTCCCCTAGTCATTACAGCGAGATCGGCATGCCCCAGTTAAAGTGGATGCGACCGGGGAAGTGCTGGTACCAGGGCTCGCGCTTCCAGCGGTCGCTTTGCAGCAGCGAGTCCTGGCCGGGCATCGTCAGCGGGTAGGCGTAGTCCAGCGACAGTGCGCCGAACTGGGTCAGCAGGCGCAGCAGGGACACACCCGCCGAGAAGCGGACATCGTTCCAGCGCAGCTTCTCCCAGCCGTCAAAGACCGCGCCGGTATCCAGGAACAGCGCGCCCACCCACGGCCAGCTGAGGATCTTGGGGGTGATGGCAAACTCCCACTCGATCTGCGACAGGATGCGGACGCTGCCGCCTTGCGGGACGATGCGGTAGGCGACATCCCCGCTCAGCGGTCCAATCGGCGAGCGGACTTCTTCGGCTTTCAGGGCGTCGGCGTCGTAGCCTCGGGTCGAGCTGTCACCGCCGGCAAAGTAGCGCTCGACCACCGGCAGCGCCGAGCGACGCAGCGGGATGCCGTAGTTTATGCGCAGGTTGAGCTTGAGGTTGAAGCGGCGCATGCCATACGGCCAGCCTTCTTCGGAGCGCAGCTCGGGGCCAAACGGCTTGAGCAGCACCGCCTGCGAGGCCAGCGACACAAAGCTGCCATCGACATTCAGTGGCGCAAACGAGCAGCACAGCGCGGTCGTGGCCTGAAACGACAGCAAAAAGCCGCTCACCGGCATCAGCGGATTGGGCGGCACGGGCAGGTTGCGCAGGCGCAAGGCCGGGGCTTCAAAGCCGACGCGACGATCCCAGACGACACCGGCGGACAGCTTCAGCGACTGGGTGCGATCGCCGTCGATCTGGACCTCGGAAGAGCCCTCGGCGCGGTACAGCGGCACCAGGATCTGGCTGATGTTAAATTCCAGGCGGCTAAACAGGCGCAGCGTCGGGGGCAGGCGGCGTCCCTGATCGTCGGTCGAGGCGACAAAGCGCGTAAGCTCGGCGTTGGCGCCGTAGGACGTGACCTGACCGACGGAGTAGGTGTTTTCGTTGCGCCAAAAGCCGCGCAAGTCCAGGCGCAGAAACGGCGAGAACAGGCGTGGGTTGGCCAGGCGCGCCAGCATCGACTGCACGCGCACACCAAGCTCGCCGCGCAGCTCGACCTCGGCGCCGGTGCCAAACAGGTTGCGCCAGGTGTAGTTGCCGGTCGAGTAGATCGGGTTGTCTGTGGAGACGCCGACGTAGACGCCGATCTCACCGGCGCTGTCGTAGCGCTCGACGACTTCGACCAGGATGGGCACCGGGTTTCGCGACAGCTTCCAGCTACGCAGGCGCGCCTCTAAGCGATAGTCGTCCGTCTCGCCCGGGTTTGGGCTGACGCGCACCGACGAGAAAATCTGGCGTCCCAGCAGGTTTTGCTGCGCTTCCAGCAGCTTGTTGCGATCAAACAAGTCGCCGGTCTTAAACGGTAGATCTTTGCGGATCACGCCTTCGCGGGTGACGAAGTTGCCACGGATCAAGATCGGGCCGAAGCGGACGGTCTCGTGCTCGTCCAGGGACCAGCGCAGCGAGACTTTGGTGTGATCGGCGTTCCAGGTCGACCGCGTCGGATCAATGTCGGCATACGGATGCCCCGAGGAGCCAAACAGCTCGCTGAGGCGCTGCCGATCGGCCAGGACCGCTTCATTGGTATACGGCTTGCCCGCCTGCAGCTGCAGGACCTTGCGGACCTGAGCCTCGGTCAGCGAGTGGGCTCCGACGAACTGCACCTCGACGGTCTCGACGGACTCACGCGGGCCTTCGTCGATCAGGAAGCGGACGAATAGGTCGCCGGTCTCTGCGGCATCGTCGTAAGCCGTCATCAGACCCAATAGGACGGCATTTTCCAGCGCCTCTTTGCTGCGTGCCACCGTCGCTATGACCTTGGCTTTTGGATAGCCTTCGCGACGATAAAACTCTTCCAGGCGGCGCACGTCTTGGTCCAGCTGAATGGCTGAGGCAAAGCCGCCTTCACCAAGGCCAATCAGGCCCAGACGCGGATAGCGGCGGGTGCTTATGTGATCGTTTAGCTTGGTGGCCGAATAGTTGAGCGCAGACTTGCCGGGCATCGCCGCGAACTCGATGTCGCGCACCTTTAGAAGCGAGCCCTCGTGGATGTCAAACTCGACCTCGAGCGGGTCGGTGGTGCGGCTCTTCCAGCGCCAGGTGACGCGCGACTCGAAGTAGCCCTGCTGCTGGTAGAGGCGATAGATGTTGCGCGCGCTCTCGTCGAGCTCGTTGGCGCTGTAGTAGTTGTCGCGGAAGATGGTGACGACGCTGCGCAGGTCTTTTTCGGACACCTGCTTGCGGCCCACAAACTTCAGAACGATGCGCTTGCGCTCCTCGATGGTGAGGTCGAGGTTTACGGCGTGCTTGGCTTTGTCGGGCTGGATCTCGCGGTGGGTCAGTCGCACCCCGGCGTAGCCCTTGGCCTGGTAGTAGTCGATGAGGCGCTTAAAGTCCTCGTTTAGGCGCTCGGTGCTGGTGCGGCCCAGCCACAGGCAGCAGTGATCGAAAAAGTCGTACAGCTCAGACTGCGACAGCAGCGAGAAGCCCTCGGACTTGATGGTGCCGATCTTGTAGCGCAGACGCCAAAAGCCGACGCCCAGGTTGATGCGGATGCGGACGTCGACCTGCTCGGGGCTCTCGGGAGCCCAGTCGATTGAGATCTGGGCCTTGGCGTCGTAGTAGCCGGTGCGCTGTAAGAAGCTGCACAGCTCCCGCTCTTGCTTGCGGATCTCGGTCAGCAGCTCGTCGCCCTCGGGGAGGCGATAGCCGGTGCGCCAGGTGACGTAGCTAAAGATCTCCCACTCGAAGATCGGCCAGTTGCCGGTGACGAACATGCGCCGCACTACGCGCATCGGTCGCACGGTGATCGTCAGCACGCCACCCTCGTCGAGGACCAGCTCACTGAGGTAGCCAAGGACATCTAGATCGCGGCGCACGCGGCCTTGAATTTGGTCGTTCCAGACCCCTGGTGTGGCGATATCCAAAAAGGCGAGTAAGCGCTGCTCGCTCTCGCCTTTGGCCAGGGTGCCTCGTACAACCACGCGGCGCAGCTGTCGAATCGGCTGGGCAGGCTCTACTTGAGCGCTTGCTTCCTGCGCGACTGCGTCGGAGCTGGCCGGGCTGGTGCTGACTTCGGCATTTTCGACTGTTGCAGCAGGCGCTGGTGTGCTCTTTTGCGGGGGCGCGGTTGTACTTGAAGGCAAGGCGTCCGGGCTTTGAGCAAAGACCAAACTGGGACCGATGACTGTGAGCGCGCAGCACATCACCCACCAGACAAAAATGCCGGTGAAGTGTTTTCGGATGCGGCCTTGCTGTCGGTGCAGCGATGCTAGGAGGCAGCCCTGGTACTGTCGCTGCTCTCTATATCGCTGTACACGCGCCCTTGCTCGCGTATTTTGGACTATGATAGAAACCACTGGCTAGCTGCCGCTCAGTATAGGAGATCTTGGGTATGTCCGATCGTCGCGAAAACTCGCTTCTTTTCTCGCTCAACGAGCTGAAAGGATTGGAGGAAGAGCGCCTCGCAGATGAGGCAGCGGCGGTCCGCGCCCGGGAAGAGGCCGAACGCCGCGCTAAAGAAGATGCCGAGCGCCGAATCAGAGAGGCCGAAGAGGCCAAGATTCGCGCCAAGGAAGAGGCCGAGCGCGCCGCGCGCGAAGAGAAAGAGCGCCTGGCTCGCGAAGAGCGCCTGCGTATTGAGGAGTCGGAGCGACGCGCCAAGGTTGAGGCCGAAGCGCGCATCGAAGAAGCCCGACTGATCAAAGAGACGCAGGAGCGTATCAAGAAAGCGCTGCCGTATAAGCTGCTGGCTGCGGTCGGTGCACTAATCTTGGTCGTTGCGGCGATCGTGGTTGGCGTCGTCATTAATAAGCGACTGGACGAGCAGCGCGCTGAGCAGAACCGCCTGGCTGAGATCCGCAAGGCCGAGAAGCGCGAAGAAGAGAAGCGGGCGGCTGAAGACGAAGCCAAGCAGAACGAGATCAATCGAAAGATTGAAGACATCAAGCGCAAGATTAAGGCTGACGAAGAGCGCATCGCTAAGAAGCAGATGGAAGAGCAGGAGAAGAAGAATCGCTCTTCTGGTAGTGGCAAGCCGAGCGGCAAGAAGTCCGGCGGCGGCAAGAGCGATGACGGTGGCGGTAAGAAGCCAAAGGATGACGACGACTCGATTCTGTAGTCAGTCGGTGTGGTCGTAAGCAAGAAGGCGGGTTCACGAAGGTGGCCCGCCTTTTTGTATTTTGGGGTGGTGGCAGTGAAATCTCGGGCTTGACTCCGCTGCCAAGCGAACTACACTGACCTTCCGCTTTCGAAAGAAAGCTCAGGATTTTGGCGGCATAGCCAAGCGGTAAGGCAGAGGTCTGCAAAACCTTCATTCCCCGGTTCGATTCCGGGTGCCGCCTCCAAAGTCAAAAGCCGGTCAAAAGTAGTGACTGTGCGTCGCAAAAGAAACGTACCCTAGCCGGTACGTTTTTTTTTGCGCTGTCGGTGGTGTCGAGTCGGGCGCTGGTTACAGTAGGGCGAGCAAGGCCAGCAGCAGCAGCAGCATGCCGCAGCTTAAGTACAAAAGTGTGCTGGTGCGGATCTGCAGAGTGCTCGGTACAGGTGACTTTTCCACCGCGACCGGGCGTACTTGCTCAGAGTCTGACACCGTCTGATCTGGCACTGCCGAGACCATGACCCCGGAGCGGTCAAAGGACATCGTGCTGCTGTTGCACTCTGGCAGCTCGCGCAGGCGGTCGCGGACTTCACCAGCGTGGGCGGGTCGATGCAGCGGCTCTCGGTCGAGTAGGTCGGCGTGCAAGCCTTGCAGCTGGGCCGATACCGGCTGTGCTGTCAGCAGTGGTGGTACCGGCTCGGTGAGGCGCTTGTGCAGGAGCGCCATCGGCGTGTCACGATCCTCGTAGCTTGTCGCATGTGGCAGCAGGCCGGTGAGCATTTCATGGAGCAACAGCCCCAGCGCGTACACGTCCAGCCGCGGGTCACCGGGCGCTCCCGCAAACCGCTCGGGCGCCATATAAAGCGCGGTACCGATGTTGGAGTTCACGTCGGTCTTCACCAGCGCTCCGCCTTGCGGCCCAGACTGCAGGATCTTGGCGATGCCGAAGTCGACCACTTTGGCCTGCTCGCCTTCTTCTTCGTCTAGCGCCAGTAGCACGTTTTCGGGCTTCAGGTCGCGGTGTACGATCCCCAGGCGATGGGCTTGTGCGACGGCGCCCACGATCTGGCAGAACAGGCGGATGGCTCGCGCGGGCTCCAGGGTGAAGACAGCTCCGCGCTCGGTCTGTTGCCACGCTTTCTCCAGCAGCTGCGCCAGCGAGCCGCCTGGGATGTACTCCATGGCGATATAGAAAAGACCTTCTGGGGTGCTGCCTGAGGTGTAGGTGATCGCCAAGTTGCGATGCTGCAGCCGGGCCGTGGCTTTGGCTTCTTGAAGAAAGCGCTGTACTACCTGCGCATCGTCGGCCAGATCGGCGCGTAAGACCTTAAGAGCGACCTCGCGATCGACACCAGTCTGGATGGCGCGATAGACGGTGCCCATGCCGCCGATGCCGATGCGGGCGACCACGGCAAACTCACCGATGCGGCGTCCCAGAAGCGGATCGTTCTCAGCTGCAGCCAAGTCGGAGGGGGTGACTAGATAGGCACCGTCGTGCGGGCAAAACTGTTCTGCTGCGCTCTCGGAGCGCGTGCCACACACGGGACAGACGCGCGCGCCGGTGACTCGACCCGAGCCTGTGCTCCTGGCCGAACCCGTCGCAGACACACGAGGATTTTCTGTAGGCACCCTGGTCTAGACTATAAACCCCTGAGGGGTGACTGTTCAATGCGGGCGCCACAGGTTTGCGACTCGGGGTATCTTGCGGCCCGCAATGAGTTTAAAGATTCTGCTGACCAACGATGATGGCGTGCGCGCCGATGGACTGTCTGTGCTGGCTTCCAGGCTTCACGATCTGGGAGAAGTCTGGGTCGTAGCTCCCGATCGAGAGCGCAGCGCCGTCGGACATGCGTTTACCCTAAACGAGCCTCTGCGGGTGGACCGGCTGGCCCCCCGCGTCTATTCGGTAAGTGGCACTCCCGCCGACTGCGTGTACCTTGGCTTGCTTGACCTGTGCAAAGGTGCCGACTTGGTGATCTCGGGCTGTAACCACGGCTACAACCTGGGGGCTGATATCTTCTATTCGGGGACTGTGGCTGGCGCGGTTGAGGCGGCGCTGCGTGGGACGCCATCGATCGCAGTCTCGATGGGCACGGGCCTTGGGGCTGACTTTGCGCAGGCCGCCGAGTTTTGCAAAGCGCTGGCTCCGGTGGTGGCTCAGCAAGGCTTGCCAATTCAGACGCTGCTCAATGTAAACATCCCAGGACCCAAGGCGCCGCGTCCGGGGGAGTTTCGCTGGACACGTCTCGGCCAGCGACTGTATCGCGACCAGGTTGAGCACCGCACCGATCCTCGTGGCAACACCTACTACTGGATCGGCGGAGCCGCTGAGCCTTTTGATGATCCGCCAGGCACCGACGTGCATGCGGTTCATCACGGCTACGTCTCGGTCACGCCGCTGGGTCTAGACTTGACGCACGGGGACCTGCTGAATCGTCTGCCAGGTTGGCAGCTGCAGGGCTTTGTCGAGTCGCCGCAAGATGCCGCCACGGCTTGGCCTCCTGATACCAAGGGCCGCGTCTAGGTCGGTATCGCACGCGAGGGCTGACCGTCTCTCAAAGTCTGGCTGGTAGCTGCACTGGATGTAGCGGCGATGAGAATGCAGAGGGGCTGTCTGCTCGCCCGCGTTGCTACCAGCTGGTTATTTGCGCGGGCTGAGCTGGGTTTGTAGCGACAGGGCTTAGTCGCGGCTATAAAAGCGCATCATCAGCCGCAGCGCGCTAACGAAGATGTTAAACAAAGCGGCAAACAGCATCAGCGCGCCTTGGATGGGGTTGTCGTACTCGGGATTCTTGAGCACGGTGCTGGTGGCGTATACCAGCATAAGCACGCCAAAAATGCCGACACCGATGCTGATCACCGTGGCCAGCGCCGACAGACCCAAGAACATGTTTAGGCCCATCGCTGCGATTAAGGCGAAGAACATGCCGGTCATCAGGCCGCGCGGGGCCGAGAACACCTGCTTGGTCGTCAGCATGTAGCCCGTAACCGAGACGAACACGGCTCCGGTGACGCCTAGTGCAGCCGGGATCAGGTGACCGTCCGGCGCCATATACGTGGCAAGCCACAGCAGCGGTGCCAGCGCGATGCCAGACAAGAAGCCATCAGCCGCTAGCGCAAGCATCGCCAAAGTTGGGTTCTTCGTCGATGCCCACAGCGCGATACGGGGCACGGCGTTGATCATGATCATCGCCATCAGCCAGCCAATCGGGCTGGCGAAAAACTGCACCAGCGGCAGCGAGGTTGCACCGATATAGCCACCGCCCACCGCAGTTACAAGACTGACCGTAAGCAGCGCATAGGTCTTCTTGATCAGTGCCGCCTGGGTGCCTTCCAGCGGCGTGGTGCCAAAGAGATTATCTACCGTTGCCGACATCGTTGACATGACTGACTCCCAGTTGGTTGACCCGGTTGTGATGGAGCAATTTTGTGGCTGGTCCAGTTGCCTGCTTAGCCTAAGTCGCCGCTTGGCCGTTTCGGAACCAGTGCCACCTTACTCTCAGTATGAGCACTGACCTGCGTCCCTGCCAGGGGCTCTCGTTTAGAGGACGTTACTGCGCGCCAGCACAAAGTATTGCGGCAAGGACTGTCCTCGTCGCGTTGCGTGTCCAATCACCACATCTGCCGAGACTTTTCGGCAGAAGTCATGAAGGTCCCTATACACAAAGTTGGAGATACCGCGGTTGTTCGGCTGCACCTTCGGCCAGCTTGCAGGAACCTCGTCTTGCGCGGGAACCTTGGTGTAGTCAAACAGCAGCTCTGACCCCGAGTCTTCGAGAGTGAAATACCCGGGGCCGGTCACGGGACTCATCGACTGGAAGTTGAAACCGACGATGGTGCCGCGCGGCGTGCGTGTAAAGCGCTTCTCAAATGTGCGAAACAGCGGCAGGTTGTTCAGCCCAGCAAAGACCGCTGTCTGTCCTACTGTCACCGTCGCTGGTAGAAATTCAGCAAGCGACATCTTGGCGGCGGTCTGACAGCGCTCATAAAGCGCGGCCAGCGCCGTGCGGCTCAGCGAGCGTACTTCTTGAATACGGGCTTCTGCGTCAAGGCCGTCTAAGTAAGCAGCCAGCGCTTGCGGGTCAGCGCCCGCGCCGAGGAGCAGCGACAAGTCTTGCAAAGTGGTCTGTGTGCTCATGTTTTTGGTTTCTCGTGGCGTGGCGCGCGGTTGCCGCCATCGCTGAGGTTAGAACGATAGCAGTTGAGCGATCGCCGGCACGGGCCTACTCCACCGTAACCGACTTGGCCAGGTTGCGCGGCTGGTCGACGTCTGTGCCTTTAAAATCGGCTACGTAGTACGCGAACAACTGCAGCGGAATCACCGTCAAGATCGGCAGCAGCAGCGGTGAGGCTTTGGGTACCACGATTAGGTGGTCGGCCAGTCGCGCTAGCGCGCTGTCGTGGGCTCCGGCGGTGCCAATCGCGATGATGCGGCCACCACGGGCTTTGACCTCAGACAGGTTAGACAAGACCTTGTCGTAGCCGCCGTCCTCGGGAGCCAGCACGACAACCGGCACGCCTTCGTCGATAAGCGCGATGGGCCCGTGCTTCATCTCGCCTGCGGCATAACCCTCGGCGTGGATGTAGCTGATCTCTTTGAGCTTGAGCGCGCCCTCGAGGGCAATCGGATACTGCGGCCCGCGTCCCAAAAACAGGATGTCTTGCGCGTGCCCATACTGTCGCGCCAGCGCCTGTACCTGGGCTGCTGTCTCGACCGCCTGATCGAGCTTGGTCGGTAGTTCCAGGAGCTCTTGCATCAGGGCCGAGGTGGCCGCCGGTGTGAGGTGGCCACTGCGCACGCCCAAGTGCACTGCAAGCAGCATCAGCGCCACCAGCTGCGTGGTGAACGCCTTGGTCGAAGCGACGCCAATCTCGGGACCGGCATGGGTGTAAAACGCATGATCCGAGGCGCGCGGAATCGACGCGTCGAGGACGTTGGTGATCGAGAAAATCTTGGCGCCCTTGCTGCGCGCTTCCTTGATGGCCGCCAGCGTGTCCGCTGTTTCCCCCGACTGCGAGACGGCCACCACCCAGTCGCCGGGATTGACGATGGGATCGCGGTAGCGAAACTCTGAGGCCAGATCCACCTCGACCGGAATTCGGGCCAGCTGCTCGATCATGTACTTGCCGACGAGGGCGGCATGATAGGAGGTCCCGCAGGCCAGCAGGAACAAGCGCCGAATGTCCTTGGGAAAAAGCTCCATGCCGTCGAGTCGCGCATCCGGAGGCTGATGGATCAGTCGTCCGCGCAGCGTATCGGTGACGGCTCGCGCTTGCTCATGAATCTCTTTGAGCATGAAGTGCTTGTAGCCGGCTTTCTCTGCAGCGACGACAGACCAAGTGACGGTGCGGATGTTTTGGGCCCGCTCGTTGCCTTGCAGATCGTAGATGCGTACGCCGCTGGCTTTGACTTGCGCTAGATCGCCTTCTTCCAGAAAGATCACTCGTCGCGTATGCGGCAGCAGGGCCGGCACATCCGAGGCCACGAAGTTCTCGCCCTCCCCAAGTCCCAGCACCAGCGGCGAGGCGTTCTTGGCGCAGATGATCTCGTCGGGAGTCTCAGTCGAGAGCACGACGATGGCATAGGCCCCATGCACGCGATGTAGCGCCCTGCGCGTCGCTGCGAGCAGCCGATCGGTGGTTCCTTTGTCGGTATCCAGCTGCAGCTCTTGATAGATCAGGTGCGCGATGATTTCGGTATCGGTTTCCGACTGAAAGTGATGACCCTGCTGCGCCAGCCCCTGCTTTAGATCCAGATAGTTTTCGATGATGCCGTTGTGCACGACGGCGACGGTCTTGTAGCAGTGTGGATGGGCGTTCTCATCCGAGGGCCGACCATGCGTGGCCCAGCGCGTGTGACCAATGCCGACCTGCCCGTAGGTGGGATGCTTGGCAAGCAGTGACTCTAGCTCGGCCAGCTTGCCGCGACAGCGTGAGACCTGCAGCGTGTAGGCCCCGGATCCTTGCTCGGAAGGGGCGGCGGTGGTGTGGGCATCGGTGCCAAGCGGGGTTAAAAGCGCCACGCCTGCCGAGTCATAACCACGATATTCAAGGCGACGCAGCCCCTCAACAAGGATGGTGGTTGCCTGCTTTGGACCGATATAACCGACGATTCCGCACATGTGGTTCCACTTCGCAAATGGTGTGCTACCAAAGTACTACCAACTTCAAGATCCTGCATGCTTGCTGCGCGCCCCGCGAGCCTGCCACCGAGACTGCGGCTGGCCGGCAAATAAATTGCCTGAGGCCTCGCTTCTCGCGACCGGCTGCTTTTGGTACGCTGTTACGCTATGAGCATAGAAGTCATCTATCAAGGTCTTACTATCGCTAAGGGTCCTTCTTTCCGTCTGCAAGATGGAGGACTATTCATCGAAGTGGATGGGCCTATGCCGGTAGCGACGGCGCTGCAGGTCCGGGCCGGAGAGCACGCGCTGCAGGGTCGGGTGCGTCGAGTCCACGAGGGCACGGGCTCTGGGATGCTGGTGGTGCCGAGTGAAGGCAAGCTGCTGCCGCGCTGGCTAAAGACACTAGAGGCAAAAGTGGTGGGCGTGGTCGAGTTTGAGCCCGAGCCGGTGGTGATCGCTCTGCCTGAGCCGGTTGTTGTGGCAGCGCCTGTCGTCGATCCCGAGCCCGCGGCTGTTCCTGCGGTGACAGAGCCCGTGGTTGCGGCGGCGGTCGAAGCGACTGAGCCGACAGTCGAGGCCAAGACCGACGACAGCAAGCCTGCAGAGGCCAAAGTCGATGGTGCGGCTTCTCGTCGGACGCCGAGTGAAGGGGCTGACGGCAGTGCCACCGATGAGGAAGACGACGACAAGGCTGCCGGCAAAGGCAGTGACAAGAAATCGCCGACCGCCAAGGCTGCCAAGAAAAAGCCGCGCAAGCGCTAAGCGAGCATCTCGCCGCTGCCACGCCAAATTTGCTAGCGTGGCGGCGTGAGCTTGCCGATTTCATCCTCTGCGAACGCGTGGCGACGGGGCCGGGCGCTGCGCTTCGGTGCACGAGTCGCTGTCGTCGCTGCATCGGGCCCGGTGCCGCCAGAGCGCTATGCGCAAGGCCTGGAGCGTCTGTCCGCGCGCTATCAAGTCGAGAGCAGCCTCGGTCTTTTTTCGCAAACAGGCTTTTTGGCAGGCAGTGATGGCCGACGCTTGGCCGAGCTGCGCTGGGCGCTGGGTGATGCTTCTATCGGTGCGGTGATTGCAGCGCGAGGCGGCCATGGTCTCTTGCGGCTGGTTTCGTTTCTGCAAACGGTGCGTACCGAGGAGCTGCGGGCTGTGCCCATCGTCGGCTTTTCGGACGTCACCGTGCTGCACGCCTGGGCGCATCAGCGGCGGCTGGTGACCATACACGGGCCGGTCGTCACTCAGCTTGGTGAGCTCTCCGACGCAGATCAGAGCAGCCTGTGGACGCTACTGGAGGACTCTTCACCGCCGCCGCCACTGACCGATCTGTCGTCGGTCACGGTCAAGACTCCACCGACGACAGGGCGGTTACTAGGCGGCAACTTGGAGGTTCTGTCGAGGCTGTGCGGCACCTCGCTGGCAAGTGCGCTGCGACCCGGTGGGCCAGTGGTACTGCTCCTCGAAGAAGTCACAGAGGCGCCTTATCGCATCGACCGCGCACTGGCGCAGCTGCAGCTCGCTGGCATGCTGGCCGATGTTTGTGCTGTGCTCGTCGGGGATTTGGTTCGCTGTGAGGGACCGCCCAGTCATCCCTCGGCTCTGTCGGTGATTGCGCAGCACTTTGGTGCGCTGGGTGTGCCAGTGCTGGCGACGGCTGCTATCGGGCACGGTGCTCGCAACCGCGCGGTGCCACTTGGCGTCCTGGTCCGCGTCGAGCCGCAGCAAGGCCGCATCGTCTTTTTGGAAGGTGCAGTCGGCTAGGAGTCATCGCCGTTGCGCGGCTTGATTAAGTCGTGGATGAATCCGACTCAGCGTCGGTTGCTTTGGCTTCTGCGGTCGGACTTGGATTGGCATCTCGGGCGGCGCGGCGGGCAGCGCGGGCTTCTTTGCGGGCTTGCTCGGCGGCAAAGGCATCGCGCGCGGCTCGACTGCCCAGCACATACCCCAGCACGATGCCCAGCATCAGCATCGCTGGGATATAGATTACGTGTGCAATGGTTGGCATCGGTGTCGCTTAGCTCTTGCTGGCAGCCTCGGCGCTGCCGATGCGCTCGGCTAGGTGCGCGATCTCGCCTTCCAGGTTGGCGGCGCGCTTGGCGGTGTACGCGACAAAGACCAGCACCGCCAGCCAGATAAAGCCATAAGCACCGGCAACCAGCGGCGCCGCAGGCATGCCTTCCTCGACGTTGGTCATGTTTGGCGGGCGGCTGTCAGGGACAAAGCCTTCAGCATCGGCTTTGGGCGCAGCGCTGGGAGTCGCTGCCGGGGTCGTCGCTGCAGTCGGTGCCACCGCGGCCCGAGACGGCAACGCCTGAGGTGGAATGTCCGCATATCCAAGCGTGGGTAGCAGCAACAGCCCCGCCAAAAGTCCGCCGCAAAGTCGCGCTGTCATGACCGTCCTCATGTGTTTTTGTGAGCCATTGCTGGCTGTAATAGTTGTGAGCGTTAACTGTTCGCGGTGCGGGATGGTGGCTGATATCGTCGCTGGTTTAGTCATCGATAAGCCCCGCATCTTGCGCCTGCAGATACAAGCTGCTGTAGCGTGCGCGCGCTTGCTCTAGTCGTAGTCGCATCTGCATCAGCACCACGAACAGCACCGTGAAGGTTAGCATCGACAGCCAAAACGCTGGCCGCATCCCCGGATCCAGGCTTGGCACGACGCTGGTCTTGGGGTGAATCGTGCGCCAGATCGACACCGAGATATAAATCATCGGCACGTCGGCGGCTCCAAACAGCGCTAGACCTGCAGACAGGCGACGCCCGCCAGGACCGCCGTAGCGACGGGCAAACAGATAGGCCACAAAGATGATCCAAAGTAGAGCCGTCGTCGTCAGGCGCACGTCCCACTGCCAGAACACGCCCCAGGCTTTGCGCGCCCACAGTGGGCCGCTGACGATGACGCACAGGCCGAACAGCACCGTTAGCTCGGCGGCAGCAGCGGCGATTTGCTCGGCGCGCTCAGAGCCCTTGAATAGATAGACGGCGCTGCCGATCCCGGCGACAAACGCGCCCAGCATGGCCAGCCACGCGCAGGGTACATGGAAGTAAAAGATGCGCTGCACAAAGCCCATCGTGGGCTCAGTCGGGGCCCGCATGATCAGCTGCGGTGCAATCAGCATGCCCGCAATCGACAGCGCCAGCATCGCCCACATGGTTATCGACAGCGTCGGTCTAGATGCTTCTTTTGGGGTCACTTGAGGTACCTCACCAGGCGCACTTTACTCGGTGGCGCACAGGGGTTCAAACAGCCACAGCCCGCCGATGATGGCCATGCAGTCAAAGGCGAGCAGGAACTTGAGCCAGCGGGTGGCATCGGCCAGGCTCTCGGGTGTGCCGTATAGGATGCCGTAGGTGCCACGCGCGCCAGCAAGCAGCACCGGCACCACCAGTGGATACACCAGCAGCGGCAGTAGGACCTCGCGCACGCGCGCCCGACCCAGCGAGGCACCAAACAGAGCAGCGACAGCGGCAAAGCCCAAGATGCCCAAGGTCAAAAGGCCCAGCAGGCGCAGCCAGGCACCGGGTCCACCGACGCTCATTTGGAACAGCAGGCACAGGCCTGGCACCACCACGCAGCACACCAGCAGCATCAGCAGCGAGATCGACAGCAGCTTGGACAGATACAGCGCCGAGCGCTCGACGGGGGCCAGCAGCAGCGCGCGCAGGGTGTCGGCTTCTCGTTCGCGCTCGAAGCTACGGCTGATGCCCAGCATGCCGGACAGCGACAGCGCGACCCACAGCACTCCAGCCATCACTTCGACCGTCGGTGGCGTTCCGCCAAGGAATGCGAACGAGAACAGCAGCACGATGATTCCGGAGAACAGCAGCGTCGCGTAGACCATCTCGCCGGCGCGCAGCTCGACCTTGACGTCTTTCCATAGCAGCATCGCCAGCTGACGGAAGAAGGAAGGCGGTGGCCCCACAAAGCTGCTCATAGCGCCTCCTGGATGGGGCCTGGCTTGCTTTTGGGGCTGTGCGCGCGCTTGGCGGCCTCTTGGTATAGGGTCAGCAGCTGCGAGCCTTGGCAGGTGCCTGGAGCGTATTCAGCCTGCGCCTGCAGGCGTCCGCGCAGCAGCACGGCAGCTTGATCGGTAACCGGGGCGACGGCCTCAAAGTCATGGCTGATGACGACGATAAGGGCGCCACGCTCGCGTTCCTCGGCGAGGAGGCGAGTCAGCAGCGCCACGCCTTCGCGATCCAGACCGGTGTAGGGCTCGTCGAGCAGCAGCAGCTCGGGCTGGGGCAGCAAGGTGCGGGCGATCGCCAGGCGCTGCAGCATGCCTCGGGACAGCGTGCGTGCGGGACGGTCGGCGGCGCGGGCGATACCGACGCGCTCCAGCGCTTCGCTGACCAGCTGGCTACGACCGCGGGCCGACGCGTCTGCCTGCGCCGAGACGCCATACAGCTGCGCAAAGAACAGCAGGTTTTCGCGCGGCGACAGATCGGCGTAGCAGCGGGGCTCATGCGACAGCACGCCCAGGCTTCGGCGCAGGCGCAGCGGATCCAGCGCGTCCATCGGCTGACCATCGCACAGCACCTGCCCGCGCGTAGGCCGAATCAGCATCGCCAAGATGCCAAGCAGGGTCGACTTCCCCGCGCCGTTTTCACCCAAAAGCGCCACTACTCGTCCCGCCTTCAGCGTCAGCGAGACATCGGACAGCGCGCGCTGTCTTCCGTAATCTTTATACAGCCCACGAAGCTCGACAGAGGTCAGACCGAGTTTGAGGCTTTCTCGGTCAGCTTGCATCCAGCTCGTCCAGGAGGCGGTAGACTTCCTCTAGCTTGCTCATCAGCTCCGCCGTGGGCTTGGCCTTCTTGCCAGCGTCGCCAGCGTCACCCTTGAGTGCCCGCTCTTCGTTCTGCAGGATCGCCGCCAGCAGCGTCTCGCGCTGATGCTCTAGCTTTTGGCGACGGCGCTTGTTGGCTTCTTCGACGGCAGCGCGGCCACTCATCGCCAGGTAGGTAAATAGCAGGGCAATCACCGCCGCCAGTACGCCAGCCAGATAACGCACCGTCATCATCTCTGCTGGCAGTCCCTGGACCTTAAACGCGATGAAGCCGCCCGGGGCCGGCGCCTTCAGCGTCGCCAGGACCAGATCGCGGCCTTGGAACTTACGGCTCTCTTGCTCGGCGACATCCTCGACGCGGATCTCGGGCAGCTGCTCCATGATCAGGCGCAGGCCCTGCACGGGTACGGTGACGGCTTGGCGGAAGTTGATGTTGCCGCGATGACGCATCAGGAAGGCAACGCGGACTTCGCTGTCTCCAGCGGGAATCGGGCCTTTCCAAACAGCAACCGGTGGGCCATCTCCCGACGAGTCAATCGACACATTGACGGGGCCGCCCGGCACCACCTGCGCCGACATCGCGCCCTCAGCGAGTGGTATGCGCAAGCCCGTAGGTCCGGGATCCACCGCTTGCGGCAGCGCGTTGACCAGCCGCAGGTTTTCCAGCACCTGTACGCTGTCGTCCTGCAGCTCCATGATCAGGTGCGAGCCCATGCCGATTTGCAGCTGACCGACGGCAGCCTGACCTTGAGCCACGGCTTTGACAGTCAGCGCCACTGAGCTGCCATGCTCAGCGACCAGACGAAATGGCGAGGTACGCTGCTCGGTTCCGTCGCGCTTTACCGAGGCCATATAACCGTACTCGGGGCCGCTCTTTTGATCCGTGAACTTGGCGATACCGTCGGCACCAGTGGTCTGCTCGGGCAGCGTCTCGACCTGCTCATTCTGGCGGTTGGCACGGAACAAGCTGACTTTTAGGCCCGCGATGGGCTGGCCTTGCTCGTCGAGGGTCTTAACCAGCAGTACCCCTGGAGGCTGGCCCTGGTCGATGCGTGTTTTGCCATCGGGAGTGCCTAGCTCCTTTTGCTGCTCAGCAACGGACTTGCTAAACACCAGCATGACGCGGACGCCGGGAGCCGGGGCGGGCTGGACTTCCATCGGCTGCGACACCAGCGCCTCGGTGTCGACCACCGCACGCGCTTCGTACGAACCGACTGGCACCCCGGAAAACGTCGCACGACCCTCGGCATCGGTCTTTTCGATGCGCGGTGCCAGCTTGGCTTCGGCGCCGTCTTGCAGCGACACCAGCTGCACTTCGGTCCCGACGATGCGGTTGGTTAGCTCGCCTCGGATTAGGCGCACGGTGATGGTGCCTGTGGCCACCGCTGGGTCCTGCCGCGGAATCCCTGACATCTGCGACGGATCGGGCATGGCTGGCTGCGCCGTCGCGATTCCCATCCCGCGACCACCAGGACTAAAGACGGGCAACACCACAGCGCTAAAGAGGGCCAGCGACATCCCAGCTAGCGTTACGAGCTTGCCTGGACGTCGCAGCTGCAGCGGCCCGGCTTGAGTCAAAAAGCCTACTTTGGTCGTCATTGCGCCGCCGCCTGCAGTCGAGTGCCGCACTTTTTACAAAAGACGGCATCCGCGTCGTTGTTCGCTTTGCAGCTTGGACAGACCACCGCTGCTGCGACGCCCGGGTCGCTCGGGATGCGCGGGATCGCCGCTTGCTGGGTCAGCTCCGTCGAGATGTTCTTGCCGTCGTGCGAGGTGAGGTTTGCCACCGCGCGCATGACCGTCGCCGAGTCGCTAAAGCTCAAGCCATCGCGACGGGAGCCACTCTGAGCCTGGGTCTGCTTTAGGTACTGATCGACGGCTTTGGTCGGCTCCTCAGAGATGATCGAAGCCTCGTAGCCTTGCGGCAGCACGCGATCGGGCGGCGCACTCGGCGAGTTAAGGCCCGCCCAGTCAGCAAAGGACTGCGCCGCTTTGGTCGGCTCCTCGGAGATAATCGAAGCCTCGTAGCCTTGCGGCAGCACGCGCTGGTCGCTCTCTGGCGGGGGCGGCAGCTTCTCGTTTTCGCCGGTGCGGGGTGTCTGGTCGGATTGCGTCACGCGCACAGGCTTTACCGCCGGTGCGGTGTCTGCAGCAGCCTGGCTTGGCGGTGCCTCCGTCGCTGGCTTGGGCAGGCCCTTGGCTTCACGACGCGCTTGTAGATCACGGTCGATCTGTGAGCGGTAGCTCTCACCCTGGTCGAGCTGACGCAGGATACGCACCGCGCGCTCGCGATAGCGGGTTCGTACCTCGGTGTAGTCCTGCTCGGACACCTTGCCCATGGCGTAGTCGAGCTCTAGCTCTTTGATCGCGCGCTTGAGCGTGTAGTACTCGCGCTCTAGTTCCTTGCGTCTACGTCCGCCCGCCGCCTGGAGCTCGCGCTGCTCCGCGTCGGCCCCGGTCTGCACCAGCACCCGCGCCGCTTGAAATACAAAATACGATGCAACCCCCATCGCAAATACAGCGGCAGCCAAGAACACGCCTGGGCCGGTCACGCGACCGTGTCCAATCGTGATCGTAAAGGCCAGCAGCGACCCCAGAGAGAGCACCAGCGCTCCCCCCCACAGCAACAGCGAAGATTTAGGCGAGTTCATCCAGGTCGTCGTCCAAGCGGCTCTCGTACTCCGCATCGCTCTTGCCGTTGCCTGTTGGCGCGGCGGGTTTATTGGAAGCCTCTTTTGCAAGCGAGGCGGTCTTGTTTTTGCCCCAGCGACGCGCCGCAACCACCAGCGCGCCCGCTGCAACTACGATCATTCCCGTCGGCAGCATCCAGGCCAAGCGGTTAAACCCGGCATCGATTGGAACCACCAGAGCGCTCTCGCCGGGATACTTGGCCAAAAAGTAGCCAATCACCTGATCGCGGGTCTTGCCCTCGTCGATCATCTTGCCGATGAGGTTGCGCTCTTTGGCGGCGTTGCCACAGGTACACTCGGCCAGCGTCTGACGACCGCAGCCGCACATGCAGACGATGGTCTTGCGCAGGTCGCGCTCAAGCTCGTTGCGAGGTGGCGTGGGGAAGTTGTTGCCCTCGGTGGACTGGTGCATGCCGCCGCCAGCCTGAGCCAGCGTCAGTGCATGCGCCGGTGAGACAGAAAGCAGCAGGACCACGGCTGCTGCAGCTGCTGCCGCTCCACCCTTGGTCGCCAGTGAGTAGGCGCGCTCAGGCAAAAAGGCGATGGTGGTGCCCAGGATCAGCAGCACGAAGCCAAACCACACCCAGTTGACCAGCGGATTGACGATGACCTTGATGCTGGCCAGCCCCGACTGCGCGTCGATGCCGTTTAGGATCACGTACAGGTCGTCGAGCAGGCTCTCGTGAATGGTGACGATGGTGCGGGGCGGCTCGTCTTCGTGGCCGCGGTAGGCCCACTTGGCAGGCCGTAGCTCGAAGGTGCGACCGGTGCCTTGCTCGCGCACGGTTAACTGAACCTCGGTCATTTCTTTCTGCGGGTCTGAGCTGTCGGTGTGCCCGACGTAGGTAAGCTCAAACCGCGCCAGCTTGGTGCTTTGGCCTTTGTCGAGGGTGACGTCGTTTTCCTTTTGGTACGTCTGCCCGGCAAAGCCGATGAACATCATGACCACGCCGATGTGCACCAGGTAGCCGCCGTAGCGTCGCTTGTTGCGGGCCACAATGCCGATCAGCGCCGACAAGAAGTCCGACTTGGTGCCCTGCTGGCGAGCGCGCGCTCCGACGATAAACTCCTGCAGGATGGTGACCAGCACCATGCCCGCGATGCCAAAGCAGACCAGCGAGGCGGGCAGCTGCAGCTTGTCGTGCATAAAGGCGCTGGTGGCGCGCGACTCGGGAATCAGCGTGGCGACCAAGATCGTCGTCAAGATGCCGCCCAGCACCGGGAAGCGGAACTGCTTTAGCAGCATCTGCAGCGACGCTTTGCGCCACGCAATCAGCGGCCCGATGCCGGTCAGCGTCAGCATCACCAGGCCGATGGGTCCCATCCACTTGTTGAAAAAGGGCGGGCCGACGGTCACGCGGTTGCGAGTGATAGACTCAGACAGCGTCGGGAACAGCGTTGCAACCAGGACAAAGAACGCGCCGCCCAGCAGCACCCAGTTGTTGACCAAGAAGGCAAACTCTCGCGACACCCACGAGTCGAGCTCGCCTCGGGAGCGCAGCAGTGGAAGTCGATAGACGACGTAGCCCAGCGAGAAGATGGTGGCAAAGCCGATGAAGGCCAAAAAGCGCGCCGCCAGCTCGGGGTCGTTGCCGAACGCGTGGACCGACTGGACGATGCCCGAGCGCGTCAGGAACGTGCCCACCATCGTCAGCAGGAACGTGATGATGACCAGCATGACGTTCCACACTTTCATCATGCCGCGCCGCTCTTGAATCATGATCGAGTGTAGAAACGCCGTCGCTGTAAACCACGGCAAGATGCCCGCGTTTTCAACCGGGTCCCAGCCCCAGTAACCGCCCCAGCCCAGCACGTGATAGGCCCACAGCGAGCCGAGGATCAGGCCCTGCGACAGGAAGTACCAGCACAGCAGCATCCACCGCCGCACCGACTGCAGCCACGAGTCATCCAAGTTACCGGTGATAAGCGCCGCCATACCGAACGCAAACGGCACGCTGGCTGATACATAGCCGGTGTACAGCGACGGTGGATGAGTCGCCATATACGGGTCTTGCAGCAGCGGATTTAGGCCCTTGCCGATCATCGGTGCCTCGGTCAGAAACACATCGAAGGGCCGCTTGTAAAACACCACCAGCGATACGAAAAACGCCAAGATGCCCATCAGGATCGCGGTGACCCAGGGCATTAGCTCGCGGTGACGCTCGCGGTTGCGATGGATGGCGATGGCGGCAAAGATCGACTGCAGCCACGCCCAGAACATCATCGACCCGTCAAGCCCGCCCCAGTACGAGGTCAGCTTGTAGATCCAAGGCATGCTGGCGTCGGCGTTGTGGTGGACGTATTTGATCGAAAAGTCGTTGGACAGGATGGCGAAGAAGATCATCGCCGAGGCCAGCGACAGCAGCGCGCACGCCGCATAGACGCCGTGGATGGAGGAATTTAGGAGCCGCTGCGAACCCATACGCGCGCCAGCGACGGCAGCACCGCCCGCGTAGGTGGTACACAGCAGCGTGACCAGCAGCACGAAGCTACCGAACAGCGCAACCCAGTTGGTCGGTGCCATCAGTTCCCCTTCATTGTGTCGGCGGACTCGCGGCTGCAGCGAGTGACCATGGCGCTAGCGGCGGCTCCGGCCTGCGCGTACTTCGACGGGCACTTGGCCATTACTTCGCTGGTTTGGAAGACGTCCCCATCGAACTTGCCCTTGAGGACCACCTCGGCACCCTCTTTGAATGTATCGGGCACGACGCCAGCAAAGCGGGTCTCGACGATGGCTCCGCAGTTTTCGACGCGGAACTTGTACTCGAGCTTCTGGTGGTCGCGGTCGATGCGCTTGGCGATGCTGCCGGGGACGACAAAGCCGTGTAGCTGCAGGCGCTTGTCTTGCCACTGCGGCTTGTCTTTTAGGACCTCGTCGACGTGCTTGTAGTACTCAAAGCCCGCCGAGTCGGTTAGCAAAAAGCCCAGCCCGCCAACGACAATGGCGACGGACAGGCCAAGTAACAAAGGTCGATAACGACGACGATAGCCGCCCGCTGTCGGGGCTGCGCCGTCGGATTTTTTCACATCAAGGCTAGCTGGTTGCTGCATGGTTTCTTTCCCCGCTTATTCCTTGCGGTTTGCTAGGTCATGCGGGCCGCTGTCCGCATTATAGCCTTCGCTTTAGCCGCCAATGGACACCATGTGCTTGGTGGGTCCGCCGCAGCCCTGCGTGGTAAACGCGTGGGCCGGACGTTTCTCGGCAAGACCTGA